>OFMX01001087.1_pt1 | contig 22567 bp, 24 predicted proteins | sample 1541901 | NCBI WGS metagenome assembly OFMX01 (sample SAMN04209222, study PRJEB22552) | human gut metagenome | biome: gut; material: feces | host: Homo sapiens | place: USA: Oklahoma | reverse complement strand
GACCTCAACAATGTAAAGACTCCCGGCTACTATTTTGCGTATTCCGCTTCCACGGCAAAGCACTTTCCGACCACCACAATCGGTATGCTGGAGGTCTTTCTGCCGGAAAGCTACTTCATTCAGCAACGGTACACCGTCTATGACGGCTCGAGGATGTACATCCGAGGAAACTATGGCGGCACATGGTCATCATGGTACACGGTGTCGCTGACCAAAGTAACATAACTTTTTCGGAATCAAGGCGCTCTGCGGAGTGCCTTTTTTCATACACAAATTCAACTTTCAAAGGAGGACAAACAACATGAAAGAATTCTGGATGACCATTCAGGTGGTGTTCGCCGGTATCGGCGGCTGGCTCGGATGGTTCTTGGGAGGATGTGACGGCTTGCTTTACGCGCTTCTGGCCTTCGTAGTCATCGACTACATCACCGGCATCATGTGCGCTGTGGTGGATAAGAAGCTGTCCAGCGAAGTCGGCTTCAAGGGCATTTTCAAGAAGATCCTGATTTTTGCCCTGGTTGGCATCGGACACATCATTGACGCACAGGTCATCGGCAGCGGCAGCGTTCTGCGCACAGCGGTAATTTTCTTCTACATCTCCAACGAGGGCGTCTCGCTGATTGAGAATGCGGGGCATCTGGGACTGCCCATTCCGGAGAAACTGAAATCCGTGCTGGAGCAGCTTCATGACCGTGCGGAAAAGGAGGATGAATAATATGGCTTACACCAACAGCCCTCTGGTGTCCTACACCAAACTCAGTCCCAACCACTCCGGACAGCGCACCCACAGCATTGACCGCATCACGCCGCACTTCGTGGTGGGTCAGTGCAGCGTGGAGACACTGGGCAACATCTTTCTGCCAACTTCCAGACAGGCAAGTTCTAACTACGGCATCGGTGTAGACGGAAGGGTCGGGATGTATGTGGAAGAGAAAAACCGCTCCTGGTGTTCCTCTTCTGCTGCCAATGACCAGAGAGCCGTCACCATTGAATGTGCTTCCGATACCACCGAGCCGTATGCGTTCAAGGATGTCGTTTACCAGACACTCATCAAGCTCTGCATGGATATCTGTAAGCGCAACGGCAAAACCAAGCTGCTCTGGCTTGGAGATAAGACGAAAACGCTGGGCTACACTCCGAAGCCAGATGAGATGGTGCTGACCGTCCACAGGTGGTTTGCCAACAAGTCCTGTCCTGGCGACTGGATGTATGCCCGGATGGGCGACCTTGCCTCGAAGGTCACAGCAGCTCTCGGTGGTACGCCCTCTGAGCAGAAGCAGCTCTACCGTGTCCGCAAGACGTGGTCGGATTCCAAGTCCCAGAAAGGCGCGTATAGAGTCCTCGCAAATGCCAAAGCCTGCGCCGACAAGAATCCGGGCTACTCCGTGTTCGATTCTGACGGGAAGGCGGTCTACACTTCTGGGAATGGTGCTGCTGTCGTGAACGGCGACGACACTTTCAAGGTGCGGGTCTCCGTGCCTGACCTGAACATCCGCTGCGGCCCCGGCACCAACTATGCAGCCACCGGTCGGTTTACCGGAGCCGGAGTCTTCACCATCACTGCTGTGCAGTCCGGTCAGGGCTCCAGCTCCGGCTGGGGCAAGCTCAAGTCCGGCGCTGGCTGGATTGCGCTGGACTACGCCAAACGCGTATAATCGCATAAACCATTCTGGGCCTATGGGAGAAATCCTGTAGGCCCCTTTTTCTATTTTTGATACAAATATCCGCTCAAAACGGCCTCCCACCTTCAGTGGGAACTGAAGGATAAGCCTTCGGATTGGAGGTCGCTATGACAAACGAACAGAAATACAAAATCGCGGAGCTCCGCCAGTCCGGGTACGGATACGCCAACATTGCTGATGCGCTCGGCCTGACCAAGAATCAGGTTTCTGCCTACTGCCGCAGGGCAAGGCTCACCGGCACCAAGGCCGCTGTGGGCACGACCGATGTTCCTGCTTCAAACTGCTGCCGTAACTGTGGCAAGCCGCTGATGCAGGTCGCCGGGAGGAAGCCTCTCAAGTTCTGCTCGGACGCCTGCCGCATCCACTGGTGGAATACGCATCCGGACGCTGTGGATAAAAAGGCGTTCTACGATTTTACATGTGCCTGCTGCGGGAAGCCCTTCCGGGCCTATGGCAATTCTCGGCGGAAATACTGCTGCCACGCCTGCTATGTTCAGGCTCGGTTCCAAGGTGGTGATAGCCGTGACTGAGGAGCAATTCGACCGGGAGAAACGGTATCAGGCCAGCATGAATATGTTTCGGACGATGTTGAAAAACGGCCTCATCACCGAGGAGCAATACGCCATAATTGATACAAAAATGCTGGAAAAATATCGGCCTTTATTGGGGACATTATTTTCGGAATCTACTTGCTATTCCGGGCTTTCAGAGCGATGTATAGTACCGGAAAGGAGCTGATTTCATGCGAAAAGTAAGCAAAATCGAGCCGATTTCTCCGTCACTCCCGCCCCGCAAGAAGGTCGCAGCGTACGCCAGAGTTTCGATGGAGACCGAGCGGCTCAACCACTCCCTGTCAGCGCAGGTCAGCTATTACAGCAATCTGATTCAGAGCAATCCGGAATGGGAATACGCTGGCGTCTACGCGGACAATGCCGTCACCGGCACGAAGTCCTCCAGCCGAGAGGAATTCCAGAGGATGCTGGAGGATTGTGAAGCCGGGAAAATCGACATCATCCTCACAAAGAGCATCTCAAGATTCGCCCGGAACACGGTCGACCTGCTGGAGGCCGTCCGCCACCTGAAGGAGCTGGGTATCGAGGTTCGGTTTGAAAAGGAACACATCAATTCCCTGAGCGGTGATGGAGAGGTCATGCTTACCCTGCTGGCATCCTTTGCGCAGGAGGAGGTCAGGAGCCTCTCAGAGAACGTCAAATGGGGCACCCGGAAGCGCTTTGAGCAGGGCATCCCCAACGGACGGTTCTTGATTTACGGCTACCGTTGGGAAGGCGACCATCTGGTCGTCGAGCCAGAGGAGGCCAAAATCGTCCGGCTCATCTACGACAATTTCCTGAAGGGCCTCTCCGCTGAGGCAACGGAAAAGCAGCTGGAGGAGATGGGCGTCAAGTCCATGAAGGGGATGCATTTTCCCAACAGCTCTATTCGGGCCATCCTCAAAAACATCACCTACACCGGGAACCTGCTGTTCCAGAAGGAATACACGCTTGACCCCATCAGCAAAAAGACGCGCAAAAACCACGGTGAGCTGCCTCAGTATTTCGTGGAGAACACCCACGAGGCCATCATCCCGATGGAGACTTATCAGGCGGTGCAGGCTGAGATTGCACGGCGGCAGGAGCTTGGCGCTCTGGCTAACTGGAGCATCAACACCAGCTGCTTCACCTCGAAAATCAAATGCGGCCTCTGCGGTGCCAGTTTTGTACGCAATACCCGGAAGAACCGGGCCAAGACCAGTCAGCTTGGGGAGCGTTACACTTTCTACGGCTGCGGCACAAACAAGCGCAAGGGAGCACACTGTTTCTCCGGCACGATACGAGAGGACGTTCTCAAAGAGGAATGCGCCAAGGCACTCGGTCTGCCGGAATTTGATGAGGATACGTTTTCGGGGCGGGTGGCGAAGGTTACGATTCCGGCCACTGGCACGATGGTTTTCGAGCTCACTGATGGTACCTCCTTTGAGCATCACTGGAGTCGGAATGCAAAGAAGGAAAGCTGGACAGCAGAACGGCGCAAGGCGGTCAGTGAGTACCGGCGCAGTCGGGAAACCGGATGGAAATGCTACCACACCTTCACCCACTTCATCAAATGCGGACGATGCGGCGCAAACTATCGCTGCCAGACGCACAAGCGCGTGGACGGGACGGTAGTACGCTCCTGGTACTGCTCATCACCGACAGCGGTGGACTGCTCCAAAGTCGGCATCCGGGAGGACACGCTAAAGGCGCTCATAGCAGACGTGATGGGCCTGCCGGAGTTTGACGAGGAGCTTTTCAATCAGCAGCTGGCTTACGCGACGGTGCCCGCAGACAATGAGATTGCCTTTCACTTCCGGGACGGACATGAGGTTTCCAGAACCTTTGCCCAGAAGCGCCAGATGCCGCGTCATACCGAGGAGCGGAAGAAGCACATGAGCGAGGTCATGAAAGCGAAATGGAGGGAACGCCATGCCGAAAACGACTAAGAAGATTACCACCATCCCGGCCACGCTGACCCGCTTCACGGCTACGCCTATCACAGAACAGAAAAAGCGCCAGGTCGCCGGTTATGCGCGTGTTTCCACTGACCACGACGACCAGTTCACCAGCTACGAGGCCCAGATTGATTACTACACCAATTACATCAAGAGCCGGGACGATTGGGAGTTCGTCGATGTTTATACGGACGCAGGCATAACCGGCACCAGCACCAAGCACCGCGAGGGCTTCAAACGCATGGTCGCGGATGCGCTGGCCGGGAAAATCGACCTCATCGTGACCAAGAGCGTCAGCCGGTTTGCCCGGAACACGGTGGACAGCCTGACCACCATCCGCCAGCTCAAGGAAAACGGCATCGAGTGCTATTTTGAAAAGGAGAACATCTGGACGTTTGACGGGAAGGGCGAGCTGCTCCTGACCATCATGTCCTCACTGGCACAGGAAGAAAGCCGCAGCATTTCCGAGAACTGCACTTGGGGCCAGAGAAAGCGCTTCGCAGACGGAAAGGTCAGTGTTCCGTTCCAGCGCTTCCTTGGCTACGACCGAGGCCCGGACGGGAATCTGGTGGTCAACCGAGAGCAGGCAGTCATCGTCAAGCGCATCTACAGCTTGTTCCTGCAGGGCATGACCTACCACGGCATAGCCGATACCCTCACCAAGGACGGCATTCCGACACCCGGCGGCAAGAAAAAATGGAGCATTTCCACCGTCAAGAGTATCCTCAGCAATGAGAAGTACAAGGGCGATGCGCTCCTTCAGAAAAGCTACACCGTCGATTTCCTGACCAAGAAGACCAAGGTCAACGAGGGTGAAATCCCGCAGTACTATGTCGAGGATAACCACGAAGCCATCATCGACCCTGAAGTGTTCGAGATGGTGCAGCGGGAAATGGCAAAACGCGGCAAGGGCAAAAAGTACCACAGCGGAGTCCACGCCTTTTCCACCAAAATCAAGTGTGGCGAATGCGGAAGCTGGTACGGCTCAAAGGTGTGGCACTCCAACAGCAAGTACCGCAAGACCATCTGGCAGTGCAATCACAAATTTGATGGCGACTGCCGGTGCCAAACACCGCACCTGACGGATGAAGAAATCCAGCTGCACTTCCTTTCGGCGGCGAACAAGCTGCTGGCCACAAAGGCTGCGGTCATCGCCAACGGCAGAGAGATGCAGGCGCTCCTGTTCGACACCACCGAGCTGGAAGCGGAACAGGCCCAGCTCCTCGAAGAAACGCAGGTGGTCTCCGACATGGTACAGCAGGCCATTCAAGAGAACGCCCGCACCGCGCTGAACCAGACCGAATACCAAAAACGCTACGACAGCTTGGTACAGCGCTTCGACCGGGTCAAGACCCGACTGGAAGAAGTCACCGCCGAGATTCAGGAAAGGCAGACGGCCAGAGCCAACACGGGAACTTTCCTGAACGCCTTTGAACAGATGCCGGATGCACTGGCTGAGTTCTCCCTTGAAAGCTGGCACAGCATGGTGGATTACGCCACGGTCTACAGCGCCGATGACATTCGCTTCACCTTCAAGAACGGTCAGGAAATCCAAGCATAAAAATGCTCCCCACCATTGGATTGTTCCAGTGATGGGGAGTACCTCGTTATACAGTAAGTTCAAGTGTGCCTGCTAAATCGCCATTTGAACTACTCGATTTAATTGAATAACTGAGCTGTATAGTGTCTTTAAGCGGCCTAAGAATTATCATCCTCGACAACCATTTTGATTCTTTTGCATGTAATGAAGGAATGTGGAATGAATATACCTCAGAGTTTCCTGCTTCAGGAGAAGCTATATATCTTGATAGCTCTCGCACATAATCTTCTTCCGTATATCTCGGCTGACCATTAATTCCACTTCGAAGCATGGCATCCATTTCGCCTCGCTGATCCTCCATGCCCCAAAGCCTATCATCTCGACTGTTCTTTATATCCACAGTGTTATTCTGAGCGAGGGCCATCTCAACAAGTCCTTCTTCATAAACGTACCCCTCAACACCTTTTAGGTCATCGCAAATTAGCTCTGCCGTAGGATATATAGCTTCTGCCGTTGAATTTTCAATTTGAATAGAGATAGTAATATCGCTATCAGAAATTGAGGATTCGTTTTGGGCTGCAAGCGGAAGAAGGATTACTCCATCAAATGTCTTAAAATACGTTTCGAGCATTTGAATTCTGGCAATTGTAGCCACCATTTCGACATAATCGTCATATTTCTGTTTTTCTTCATCCGTTCCGTCGTACTCACTTCCAAAACCGGGAATCATAGAAGGCTTACGTCTCAATCCGCCAAAATCAAATATTTCCATGCCCACTTCGATTCCCAAGTAAGCCATTATTTGTGCTATGGTATCTGTTTTCTCTTTTTCTTGAATAACAACAGGACTCCACTTATTAAAATCTAAAAGCACTTTGCTTGGTAGTGGAGTAAGTTCAATACCATCTTTTGTTATGATTGTTTTGCCTTGGACGCTTTTTTTCTCTGGCGCAATTTCTTCAACAGGAGGTAATTCATCAACATTCCTTACCTTTGCATTCTGGATGTTTTCAAGTAACATTCGAATTGTGTCCAGCATAACCTCTTTTATAGACTTTGCTGCCCCTGACGCATAAACATTATAGGGGATTAGATTTTTGCTAACTGCCTTTGCTTCACCACTCCAACTTCCAATAGAAATGTTAGAGAACTGAGGCCGTACTCTTTTTCCGTTTTCCATTACATTCATGACAGTATCTGCAATAATGTCCCTCAATTGCTTGCGAACTTCTGATTTTTCTCTTCCCAGTAACGAGAAATGTGTAAGCCTATGGTGCTCTATATCAAACGGAATCTCCCCATCATGATTATAATCATCGTTCATTATACAAATAATATTATCCCAGCCTACAACTTGCGTAGCATAACCAAGCTCAATCATAACATTAGCATTGGGGGTTGCCTTGAGTCTGTCTGTCTCATTTCCGTCTTTATCCAAAGGATGATATGTGGCAACTGACGTAACATCTGCTACAAACACATCGCTTTCGTCAATTTTTGAGAAAATAGTTTGTACAATGTCCGGTGAACCAGTCACTCCCTGCGTGTCGCGATCAGCATATACGGAAACCGTATCTCTCAGGCTTCTAACCGCCGCCTCAATACTACTTTCGATAAGTCCGCGCGTTGTGCTATTAGGAAGATCTGATTGCCACGAATAAAAAATGGTAAAAGTTGAATCAGCCATCTTAATATCGCTCCTTATTCTGCATCCGGGCCAGTGTTTCCAGCATATGCTTTCCAATGGATTCCGGATCGTTTTTATATGCTTCACAAATGAGCCTAAGCCCATCTGGTGTTAATATTCTACCGTTATTTCTATCTTTACACAACTGCTGGTAATCCTCCAGCTCTTTTTTTGATATTGTTGGCATTTTCATATCTCCTATATACAAAAATAGCGCCGGTCAGTAAACCGACACCCCTAACGACACCGCGACACCCCTGCGGTTATGCGGCAGCATTTTGTATCAAATAGCGAGTCTTTATTTCTAAAAACTTGGTATTGGGGTCCGAAAACAACTCCTGCGGGAGCATATCCAGCATCGAATTGGCTACCTCCGGCGGCGTGAACACCTCATCGTTGGACAGATTGGCAAGGCAGGACAACACATCCGGATTATAGATGCCGGAGTAGAAATCATTGCTCATTTTCCCATACCCTCCTGTAGTGCGTCACATATTTCTTGAGGAACTCGCCCTCGTCGCTGGGCTTCTCGGTGGGTTCGTCCGCGTTGAACAGGGTCATCTGTTCCTCCCGCTTTTTACGCTTTTTCTTGCCGAACAGGTCATGGGCCTCGTCATCCCCCTGCATCAGCCTGGCAAAGGTGTAGTCGCTGCGCTGGAGCTGATAGCCGGTCACAAAGGCCCATTCGGAAAACACAATGGGATCCCCGGTATCCTGCTGGTTTTCATCCACGCACATCAGGCTCAGGGCGTTGCCGCAGACGATGTTGCGGGACAGAATAAACCGCACCGAGCGGCGGCAGTCCTCGCTAACTTCCTTTTTGCAGACGGCTTTGTACTCCTTGTCCCACATCCGATAAAGCCGTTCCCGGCATGTCTCGCAGTTGTCCTGTAGAATATCCACACCGTACAGGCTGCTGACGGCCAGAACGGAGTTTTTTTCGTAGTCCATTGGGAACTTCTTGTATTTCTTTTTTACAACAACCAACTTCCGGGACAGGATCTCGGCGAGAAAATTTCCATCGCCGCAGGCGGGCTCCAGAAAGCGGCTGTCGATGCGCTCTGTCTCGGTTTTCACGAGGTCGCACATCGCCTTGACCTCCCGCTCGGCGGTAAATACCTCGCCGTGATCCGCCACCCGCTGTTTGGATTTCACTTGCTTTGTCACGCTTTTGATCCCCCCGGAAACATAATCCCGATTATGTTGTAGTTCCATTTTGATAGAAGCATACCTATACATATTGTATTATAGCATCAACCTGCGAAAAAGTAAAGAAAGCATCGACGAAAAGCGTGAAAACCCTAAAATTGTCTAAAATCGAGCACAACAAGAAAGCCTTTCCGGCTCGTTTTTTGAAGCGATAAGAGAAGGCTTGCTTTTTCATACCCTTTTTGGCCTGTCCGATCTGTGGCAGGTCTTTTTTGCTGCCCTGTTTACAACATAATCGGGATTCTGTTGCTTATAAAATTAGGTGCATATTCTCCATGCGGCGGCGGTGCTCCGTGCCGGTGGAAATGATATAGATGCGGGTCGTATCGATGCTTGAGTGACCGAGAATGTCGGCCAGCTTGGCAATGTCCTTTTCGATGCCGTAAAACACCCGGGCGAACAGGTGGCGCAGGTTATGAGGAAATACCTTCTCTGGGTTGACACCCGCTTCCTGACACAGGGATTTCATCTCCCGCCAGATATTTGTCCGGTTGATGGACTTGCCCGTGCGGGTCACGAAAATCATTCCGCTTTCGATTCCTTGCTCCGCTGCATAGCGGAGCAATTTTTGCCTCAGCGCCTTCACAAGAAACACCGTCCGGGTCTTTGCTTTACAGCTTACCACCGCCTCGCCGCACCGTGCGGCCTCAATAGTGATAAATTGTAGCTCACTGACCCGGATGCCGGTGCCACAGATGGTCTGTAAAATCAGACAGAGCCGTTCATTGTGCTTTCGCATCGCTGCCCGGCAGAGCCGTGTGTATTCCGCTTTCGTCAGTTCCTTTTCTTCGGGGCAGTAAACCTGCTGCTGCAATTTCAGCGTTTTTACCTTCAGGTCGTGCCAGCCGAGAAAGGTGAATAGACAGTTGATGCTGGCCAGCATGGAGTTTACGCTCCGCACGGCGTAGATTTCTTGCAGGTGCTTTTTGTACGCGATCACGGTTTCCTTTGTAATTTCTCCATCCGGTGCGTATGCCGCAAAGGCGCGGACATCCCGAACATATTTTTCGACTGTTGCGGCACTCCGTTCCTCTAAGACAAGATGTTCCGTAAATTCGGCGATCTCCGCCGCCGTAAGTGATCGTCCCTTCATTGTGGATTTACCTCCGAGTATTTTCTCATTATTCTACCCGAAAAGTATGAAAACAAAATTGTCATCGTTTATTGTAAGAAAATCGGTGACAGGAATCGAATCTATGGATTTTTGTTTCGCCCCGGTGCGTTTCAGGTTTCCTGATCCGCACCGGGGCTTTTTCATTTTCTGCGCTTGTAGGGATTTTTATTGGACAGCAACCATGCTAAAATTATTTTTGAAAAGCAGGAACAATCGGTGCTTGCTTATGCCGTTAAAAAATAGAGGGCGCTGGCCCTCTGGAAAGGAGACGATAAAAATGCCAATTATGCTGACCAGAAAGGACGGCCCGCCTACGCCGTTCCGAAACGCAGAGTACATCCCGTTCTACTACTTCATCCCGAAAAGCATCCTGTCCCGCTGTGGGGCGGAGCTGAACGCCATCCCGAGGAATCCGCAGGAGCTATTTCACAACCGGGCCGCCTGTGAGTTCGTGGAGAGCGACCTGTTCCGGCTGCTCATCATAGATGCCACCGCCTTTATGGTTTGGCCGTATATGGGCTTCGGCGAGTATATGGAAATCTACTCCGGCTACGACCCGGCGTGGCGGTTTGCCCACTGCCCAGACTACTGGATTCAAGAGCTGGCGGACGAAGGCATCCTGGCATCCGCCGGCGAATTATTCAAAGGTTGCCACTCGGAATTGGGGTATGTGCCGGAATGGCAGATCGACATCTATCTGCGCTACATCGTGCCCAATGTGATGAAAAAGCATCGGATGGACGAGATCATCCGAGTGGCACGGGAGTACCCCTGTTTCGAGGACTTTGACTTCCGAAAGAGCAACCAGAAAACGGATTTCCTCCGTAAATGGTACCACACCCGCACCAAGCACCCGATGATCTCACTGGAGGAATTTCAGGAGGCCTATGCCGACGCCCACGGCGGACAGGAATACGAGGAGCCGGACCCGTCGCAGAATGTGGAGGAAACAGCGGTAGCACAGGCACTGGTGGATCAGTTCAAGGCCACGCTCAGCGAAAAGGATATGCAGATCCTTGAACTGCGTATGAGCGGCGACACGCTGGAGGAGATTGCCGAAAAGCTGGGCTACAAAAATCACAGCGGCGTGCTCAAGCGTATCCGCAAGATTGGGCAGGCTTACGAGGCCTACACCGGCGTGGACTACGGCTTTGAGAGCGGCAAAATCGTCTGATAACACCTACTGAAAATCGGTAGGTGTTATTTTTATGCCCAAACGGAGGTGGATATTATGAAATGGAGAATATACCCGTCCCAGCGAGGGCGGGTCAACAAACTGGTGCGCCGGCGATGCTGCTGCTATGACCACGGTAACTGCATCCTGCTGGATGACGGAGAGCCGCACTGCTGTGTGCAGATCATCAGCCGGAGCGGCATTTACTGCAACTATTTCCGCCGGGCGGTGTTGCCGTCCGACAGTGAACTGTACGCACAAATCAGAGATCAGAATAAATGAGGAGGATACGAAAATGAAAACGATCCACAACACAAAAATCATCGGCATCGACCACGGGTACGGGAATATGAAAACGGCCAATTTCTGTTTTCCCACCGGCATCACCGCCTATGACCACGAGCCGCTGTTCACGGCGGATATGCTGGTCTACGGCGGCAGGTATTATCTCATCGGCGAGGGACACAAGGAGTTTGCGCCAGACAAAATCAAGGACGAGGATTATTATGTGCTGACCCTTGCGGCCATCGCCAAGGAGCTGAAAGCCGAAAATCTTACCGAGGCGCACATTGTGGTTGCCGCCGGTCTGCCGCTGACCTGGACAAGCGGGCAAAAGGCAGATTTTAGAGCATATCTGATGAAGAACGCCGAGGTGGAGTTCACCTACAAAAAGGGAAACTACCACCTCTATATTGACGATGTGCGTATCTATCCGCAGGGGTACGCCGCTATTGCGAGCTTTGCCACCACACTGAAAGGCGTCAATCTGATCGCCGACATCGGCAACGGCACAATGAACACGCTGTATATGATCAACGGCAAGCCGCAGCAGGGCAAAATGTTCACCGAGAAATTCGGGACTTACCAGTGTACCCTCGCTGTCCGGGAGGCATTTATGCAGAAAACGCAACGGGAGATCAACGATGCCATCATCGACGAGGTGCTGATCACCGGCACGGCAAATATTGCACCTGCTGACCTGAAAATCATCAAGATTGTCGCCGCCGAGTATGTACGGGACATCTTCCGCAGACTTCGTGAGCACGGCTATGATGAGAATACATTGACCTTGTATGTGACCGGTGGCGGCGGGTGTCTTGTGAAGAACTTTTATAAGTTCAGCGCCGACCGTGTGAAATTCGTCGAGGACATCTGCGCCGCCGCAAAGGGATATGAATATCTGGCCGAGGCACAGATGAAGGCTGAGGCGAAGAAATGAGCAAGTATCGGATCAATGTGCGGTTCGATTTGGACAAGCCAAAAGAGGCGAAAGCCGCACAGTATTTACAGTCGCTGGACAAATCCCGCAACGCTTTTATGATAATGGCGGTCTTAAACGAAATGCAGCGGCAGTCATCTGTGAGTGGTCTCCTGCTGGAGGACATTCGGCTGGTCATACGGGAGGAATTGCAGGAGGTGTCGTTTGCTGCGGCACCTCCTGTTTTTGAGCAGGTACAACCGGAGCTGACCGAGGAGCAACAAGCCGAAAATGAAAAGAGCGTGCTGGATGACCTTGAAATGTTCGGCTGAGCCAAAACGCCGATATGTGGCTCAAATTGCAGTATTTGAAGCAGAGCAGTGCCACTTTGGCGCAATACGCCAAGAGGCAAGAAAGCGGTTTGCGGCATCGTGCAGCGCAGAGATACGCTGAAATCTCTGTATCTGGCAGCCGCTTTTCTTTATGCCCTGCGGGGTGCGTCTCACGGTATAACAAGCAGGGACTTTGTGTGCCACAAAAGTCCCAATCACAGCCGAAATCGGCTGACTCTTTGGGGGCACAGCCCCCAATCCCCCGAAAGGAGAGATGTGTATGGGGAAAGATGTTCGTATTGCCGTCCGCGTGACGGTAAAAGAAAAGGATAAAATCCAGTCCAAAGCCCGAAAATGCGGGCTGAGTACAACCGAATATGTGAAGCAAAGAGCGTTGGGGTACGAGCCGAGAGCAGTTCCGCCTGACGCTCTTTTTGCTTGCCTTGAAAGGCTGGGTGAGCTTGCGGATAAAGCCAGTTCCCCGGAGCTGGACAAAGAAATCTGCACGGTGCTGAAACAAATCACAGCAGAGTTTCTGCTGCCCGGGAAAGGGTGATGTGTTATGGCTGTTACGGGCTTTTGGCCTGTGTTCAAAAATCTGAAAGCCACGCTGGACTACGCCGACAATCCCGACAAGACCACCGCCCCGGAATATCTGGAAGAGGATTTGTACGCCGCTCTGCGCTACGCAGAGAACGATGATAAAACCGACCGCAAGATGTTTGTGGGCGGCATCAACTGCTCGGCGCAGAACACCTACGCCGAGATGATCGCCGTCCAGCGGCGGTTCGGGCTGCGTGGCAAGGTGGTGGGCTACCACGGCATCCAGAGCTTCAAAGAGGGCGAGGTCACACCGGAGCAAGCCTTTGTAATCGGCAAGAAAACAGCAAGAAAGATGTGGGGCGACCGGTATCAGGTGCTGGTTACCGTTCACCTGAACACCGACAATGTGCATTGCCATTTTGTTGTGAATCCCGTGTCCTTCAAGGACGGCGCAAAGTTCAAAAACAAAATCGGCGACCACAAGGAACTGCGTAAAATCTCCGATGAGATCTGCCGAGAACACGAGCTGTCTGTGCTGGAAAACAGCGATTTCTACTCCAAGGGCAAGAAGAAGGAATATTGGGTTCACAAGGCAGGTAAGCAGACCCACCGGGATATGCTGCGCCGGGATGCGGAGGAGGCGCTGGCCAAGTGCGGTTCATTCCGTGAAATTGAGTATTACCTGAAATGTTTGGGCTATCGCTTCCAGCGGGACTTCCATTATTCCCACCCCTCCGTCATCATCGACGGCTGGCAGCGCCCTATTCGCATTGACAGCCTTGGGCCACAGTTTAGCAGAGAAGCCATCCGGGAGCGGTGCCTTGAAAACCAGCGGAAGCCGGAGCTGTACGGATACGCCTATCCGCAGCGAAAACGAGCACCGCTGCTAGCTATTGAGTATCACCTGCGGCAGGCGCAGAGGCAAGATACCGTTACGCTGCTGTTCGAGATTTTCATTGAACTGCTGAAAATCTGCACCGACAGCAACATTGAAAACACCGACCGCCGCCCTTTATCACCGGCCATGCGGGCGGAGGTACGGAAGCTGGATCAATATCTGGAAGAATATAAGCTCCTTTGCGACCACCGTATTGAGTCGCCAAAAGAGCTTTTGTCATTTCAGGAGGGGTTGACCGCCCGGATTTCGGCGCTGGAGGAACAGCGCTACGCCCTGCGCCTGAAGCTGCGCCGAGTGAAATCTCCGGAGGAAGAAGCTGGCCTGAAGGAACACTGCAAAAAGATTACAAAAGAGCTCACGCCTTTGCGACGGGAGAGGAAAACCGTTCTGCGTATCGCAGAGCACATTCCCAAAATACAGGAGCTTCTGGATGCCGAGCGTAAAGCCAAAATGGAACACAACAACCTGACACGAAAGAAAGAGAGGAAGATTGAACGATGAAACAAACCAACATTGCAGTTTCCAAGCTGCGCCCCTTTGAAAATAACCCCTATCAGGTCCGGGACGATGCGGAGATGAATACGCTGATCGAAAGCATACAGACACAAGGTATTCTCTCGCCGCTGATCGTCCGACCGATAGAAAATACAGATGAATATGAGGTCATAAGCGGTCATCGCCGCTTACACGCCGCACAAAAGGCAGGGATCACCGAGGTCCCTGCCTTGATTTATGCCCTCGACCGGGATGCTGCCGCCATTGCGGTGGTGGACAGTAATCTGCACCGGGAACATATTCTGCCCTCTGAAAAGGCGTTTGCGTATAAGTTGAAAGCTGATGCCCTGAAGCATCAGGGACAAAGAACAGACATAGCTTCGGAGCAAATTGCACCGAAGTTGTCTACGGAAGTAATCGGAGAGCAAGAAGGAATCAGCAAGGATACCGTTAAGCGCTATATCCGCCTGACTCATCTCATTCCTGAGTTCCTTGAAAAGATGGATAAAGGCGAAATAGCCTTGTCTGTCGGCGTGGAGCTTTCGTTCCTTGACGAATCCATCCAGCGGGAGGTTTTGGAACAGTGTGCCATCAACGACTGCACCCCATCTTATTCACAGGCGTGGCGGATGCACAGGGCCGACCGGGAGGGAACGCTGACCACGGCAGCCATTCAAACCATTATGTCAGAGGAAAAAGCAAACCAGAAGGCCCGCCTGAAAATCCCAATGGAGCGCATCCGCAAGTACTTCCCCCAAGGATACACCGCCGCTCAGATCGAGGACGCCGTGGTGAAGCTCTGCGAGCGGGACTACCGCCGACGAACCGACCGAGCGCGATAAGGAGGTGCGGCCTATGGGAGAATATCGCAAGATCGACTACACGCAGGTCGCACTGCCGGAGGAACTGCTTACCTCCTTTGCCAAGGCCATGCTCCCGGAGCTGCGTAAGTTTTACGCCAGCGACGAGGGCAAGGCCTATTTTGCAAAGTGGCTACTGAAGCACCCGGAATATGCGGCACATTCGACACCGGAGAGCGGATGACTATAATAAAAATCGGAGAGGAGGATTCTGTATGAATGTAGTCATTTACGCCCGCTTTTCCAGCCACAGCCAGACGGAGCAGTCCATTGAAGGACAGCTCAAGGTGTGCTATGAATATGCGGAGTCGAATCATTATACCGTTGTCGGAGAATATATTGACCGGGCCATCAGCGGCACCACGGACAACCGTGCCGAATTTCAGCGGATGATCTCCGACAGCGACAAGCACACCTTTGAGGGCGTTTTGGTATATCAGCTGGACCGTTTTGCCCGCAACCGCTATGACAGTGCCATCAACAAGGCAAAGCTGAAAAAGAACGGTGTCCGGGTGCTGTCTGCCAAGGAGAATATTGCGGACGACGCTTCCGGCATCTTGGTGGAGGGCGTTCTGGAAAGTATGGCGGAATACTACTCCGTGGAGCTTTCTCAGAAGATCCATCGAGGCATGGCCATCAATGCCGAAAAGTGCCTGTCTAATGGCAGCAACCCCGGCCTGGGCTTCAAGGTCGATGGCGAGCGGCGGTTCTATGTGGATGAGGAGGAAGCCGCCATTGTCCGTGAGATTTATGAGCGCTACGCCAGCGGCGAGACGAAAGCGGAGATCATCCGGGATCTGAAACGGCGCAGGGTCAAGACCTCCCTCGGCAAGGAATTCAGTCCCAACAGTCTCAGTCACCTGCTCAGCAACAAGCGTTATATCGGCGTCTATCTTTACAAAGGAAAGGAAACACCCGGCGGGATGCCTCGCATTCTGGATGATGACCTATTTTACCGGGTGCAATCGATGATGAACAAGAACAAAAATGCACCGGCTCGAACTCACGGCGAGGGCGAATACCTGCTGACCACAAAGCTGTTCTGCGGACACTGCAAGGAAATGATGGTGGGCTACGGCGGCACCAGCAAGACCGGCAGGCAATATCACTACTATATGTGCAAAAACGCCCGCAGGAAAAAGTGCGGCAAGAAGATCGTCAGCAAGTCTTATATCGAGGACCGTGTGGTCAACGAGTGTTTGAAAATGCTGACCGAGGAGAAAATCCGCTTTATTGCCAAGAAGGTGGCCGAGGAGTGCGCCAAAAGCCCGGACAACCTTACCGCCAAGGCGCTGAAAAAGGCGATCCGAGAGGCGGATGCGGCCATTGAAAATCTCTGGAAAGCCATTGAGCGGGGGCGGGCCGTGGAGATGCTGACGGAGCGGCTCAACAAGCGCATGGCAGAAAAGGCAGAGCTGGAGGCGCAGCTCGCTATTGAGGAAAACAAGAAGATCACGCTGACGGAGGCGCAGATTCTGGCGTTTCTGGACTATGTCTGCGAGATGCCCGCCGACGATGTGAACAAGCGCCGAGCCATCATCAATATCTTTGTTCATTCCATCTATCTGTATGACAATCACTTTACCCTCATCATCAACGCCAGCAAGAAGCCGTTGAGCATTGACAATATCCCGCTGGATGATATTGAAACGGCATTTGAAGGCGAAACCGGAGCCTCGGAGGGGTGTTCATCCTTGAGCACCCCTGCTCCACCAAAAGTCCACCGTAATTTTGATAGAATTACGGTGGACTTTTTCTATGCCCGAAAACCGCTTGAAATCAAGACTTTTTCCGTTTTGAGCATAAACGAACCCCGCCGCAGAGTAATTCTATGGCGGGGTTTCGTGCTTTTTGCGAGGATTGCGGCTTTCTGTACCACCGTAATCGTTAAACAGCCGAGTAATCGTTGAATTACTGGGGGTATTCGTTAAACAACCGGATTTCGGCATCCTATGACTCAGGGATATTACATCAGTTCTGCCTCAACACTTGAAAAAATACGAATATTCGTATATAATGTATTTGGATAATTTCATGCTGTCGGAGGGGTCACAATGAACGGCTATATTTCCATTCGGGAAGCCTCTTATAAATGGGGTGTTTCGGAACGGCGAGTAAATCAATACTGTTCTCTTGGGCGTATTCCGGGGGCAGAACGATTCGGGCGTTCCTGGGCAATTCCTTCTGATGCAAAAAAGCCAAGTGATCCCCGTAAATCTCAAAGTAAAAAGCAGGAAAGGGGCATGATGTGATGTATAACCCACAACTGGAGACTTTTCTCCGTGTGGCCGACGCAGGCAGCTTCAACAAGGCCGCCGAAGAAAGCTACATCACGCCTACGGCGGTCATCAAGCAGATCAACCTGTTGGAAGAATCCCTCGGCGTAAAACTCTTTGACCGCAGTCACCGTGGGCTGACATTGACAAAAGCTGGACGCTCCATGTATCAGGACGCCAAATATATCATCCAATATTGCCGCGACTCTGTGACGCGGGCGAAGAACGCCATGCAGGAGGATGAGAATATCATCCGTATCGGTTCCTCGCCCATGACTCCGGCACAACTCCTGATGGAGCTTTGGTCCAGAGTTCAAACGCTGCACCCGGACATCAAATTTCAGATCGTCCCCTTTGAGAACACCCCGGAAAATGCGAGAGAGATCCTTGCAAATCTCGGAAAGAACATTGATGTAGTAGGCGGTATTTTTGACGAGACCATGCTGCACCTGCGGGGCTGTGCTGGGTTGGAATTGGTCAGAGACCCGTTCCACTGTGCTGTTTCCATTCACCATCGACTGGCAGCAAAGGATAAATTACAGATCACAGATCTTTATGGCGAAAATCTCATGCTGATGCACCGGGGCTGGAGCCATTATGTGGATCAACTCCGGGATGACCTCTGGCAGCACCATCCGCAGATCCATATCGTGGATTTCGACTTTTACAGCATGGATGTGTTCAATCGCTGCGAAAACACCAACGATGTCCTGCTGGCCATTCCCGGCTGGGCAAATGTACACCCGCTTTTGAAGGTCATTCCTATGGAGTGGGATTACAGCATTCCCTACGGCATTCTCCATTCGCCAGAGCCGACACCGAATGTGCAGCGCTTTTTGGACGCAGCCAAAACCATCAGCAAAGAGCTGTACGGCTGATTATAACCCAAAGGTATATACTGATGAACGAAGCGAGACTTCTCTTGAAGTCTTGCTTTTTTTATAATAGAGGCAGAAGTTCAGGAAAAGGCAGATGATGATATGAAATTTGGATATTTCTCTGCGCTGCTGTTTTGTACGGCGCTTCTGCTGAGCGGCTGCGGCGCTCGTGAAACGCAGGAAACGGTGGAAAGTTTGCCGCCCAAACCGGCAGCATTTACAAGGAAAAGTAAAATTGAAGATGTGAAGCATGACCCAGTGTTCGGCTCTTACGGACGGCTGCTGTTTCCTGTGGAGGATGCCTATTACAGCGGCGATACGCTGGAAGATCTCGGGCTGACCTATTACAGCCACATCGACTCGGACGAAACGGTGGAGATCGTGAACACCCTGCGCGCACGGGCAGAAGCTGGACAAACCATTTTCTACGATATTTACACGGCTGAGGAAAAGGCGGCTGACCCAGCCAAGGAGGATACGGGTCTTTTCTTCTTCAAAGGAACACCCGGCGAGAAGTTTGCCATTTGCAATGCAGGCGGAGCCTTTGCCTATGTGGGTGCCATGCAGGACAGCTTCCCTCATGCGCTTGAACTTTCCAAGAAAGGCTACAACGCCTTCGCCCTCATTTATCGCCCCGGCGCACAGACTGCCTGTGAGGATCTGGCAAGAGCCATCCGCTTCATCTTCGACCATGCGGACGAGTTGGAAGTGGACACCGACTGCTACTCCCTCTGGGGCGGCTCGGCAGGAGCGCGAATGGCGGCGTGGCTGGGGTCTTACGGTGCAGAAGCCTTTGGCGGCGGTAATCTGCCCCGTCCCGGTGCGGTCATCATGCAGTACACGGGACTGAGCGAGTATTCCGAAAGCGATCCGCCCACCTATGCCTGTGTCGGTGACAGGGACGGCATCGCCAACTGGCGGGTCATGCAGGTGCGACTCGAAGCCATGCAGCAGGCCGGGATCGACACGGAGTTTCATGTGTATTCCGGTCTGGGTCACGGCTTTGGCCTTGGGACTGGAACCAGCGCCGAAGGCTGGATCGATGATGCCGTTGCCTTTTGGGAAAGGCAAATGGAATAACTATGGAGGATGACAGATGAAAAAGAAAACTTGGTTCATCATTGCGGCGGTTCTCGTCATTATCGCTGGCGGCGTATTCACACTGCTTCGCCTGACGGGTGGTTCGCATACCGCCATAGACCGTGACCCGGAACCAGAGGTCAGCGGAAACAGCAATGTGCTGGTGGCCTATTTTTCTTGGTCGGGAAACGGTCAGCAGATGGCAGATTGGATCGCTGAGGAGACGGGTGGAGACTTGTTCCGGATTCTGACCGAGGAGCCTTATGGCGATGATTTTGATTCCACCGCTTCCCGTGCGCAGACAGAACTGAATAACGAAACTCGTCCGGCCCTATCCACCCACATCGACCCGGAGGTCATGGCGGGCTACGATGTGATCTATCTGGGCTTTCCAATTTGGTGGTACGACCTGCCAACACCGGTCTGGAGTTTCTTGGAGGAATATGACCTGTCCGGAAAAACCATCATTCCGTTTTTCTCCCACAACGGCAGTTCCAATGGAGCGAACAGCTTAAACCGTATTGCAGAGCCGGCACCGGAGGCAACCGTGCTGACCGATGAGGCACTTTCCGTTCGTGGCAGCAGCGTAGCCGGTTCGGAGCAGCAAGTGAAAGAATGGGCGGCAAAGTTTGAAAACTAACAGGAGGTAACGGAACATGAACAACTTTATTTTTGAAAACAAGACCAAGGTGTATTTCGGCAAGGGCGGCGTGAAAGAGTATCTCGGCAGTCTGCTGGGGAACTACGGGGAAACCGTCATGCTGGCCTACGGCGGCGGCTCGATCAAGCGCAACGGCGTGTACGATGAGATCATGGGTATCCTGAATGCCGCAGGCAAGCGCGTCGTGGAGTTCGACCGCATCATGCCCAATCCCACCTATGCCAAGGCGCAGGAGGGCGCAAAGCTGGCGCGGGAAAATCATGTTGACCTTATCCTCGCCGTGGGCGGCGGCAGCGTGTCCGATTGCTGCAAGGTCATCTCCGCGCAGGCCAAACTGGACGAGGACATTTGGGAGCTGGAGAACACCAAGCACACATTCCCAACGGAGTTTATCCCTCTCGGCACCATCGTCACGGTGTTCGGTACCGGCAGCGAGATGAATAACGGTGCCGTCATCACCCACAAGGAAAAGAAAATCAAGGGCGCCCTTTGGGGCGCACAGGCGGAGTTCGCGTTCCTTGACCCCAGCTACACGCTGTCCGTTCCCATGAAGCAGGTTATTTCCGGCGCGTTCGACACGCTGAGCCACGCGATGGAAACCTACTTCGGCAAGCCGGATGAAAACAACCTGTCCGACGATATTAACGAAGCCGTCATGCGCAGCGTCATCCGCAACATCCGCGTTCTGCTGACCGACCCGGAGAATTACGATGCCCGCAGTGAGCTGGCCTGGGCGTCTGCCATGGCAGAGAACGGCGTTCTGAAGATCGGAAAAGTCACGGACTTCCAGTGCCATATGCTGGAGCACCAGTTGGGCGCGTACACCAACTGCAACCACGGTGCAGGTCTGGCGGTGATCCACCCCGTTCTGTACCGCCATATCTACAAGTCCGGCGCGGCGCGGTTTGCACGGTTTGCGCAGAATGTCTGGGGCATTGCATCCAAGGGCAGTGACGAGGAAACTGCTTCTGCCGGTGTGGAAGCACTGGCTGCGTTCATCAAGGAAATTGGACTGCCCACCACCTTTGCAGAGCTGGGCATTCCCGCCGACACCGACTTCCGCGCCATTGCCGATTCCACCAACGTCACCGCTGGCTGCTGCAAGAAGCTGAGCCACGACGAAATATATGACATTCTCTGCGAATGTAAATAAAACTAAAATTGAATTGAAAGGATGATTTTATCATGAAAAAACTGACTGCACTACTGCTGAGCGTCGTGCTCGTACTTAGCCTTTCCGCCTGCGGCTCTGCCAACAAGCCTGCATCTTCCACCACGCAGCCCGAAACCTCTGTGCCGACCGAACAGCCCACCACCGAACCGTCCGAAAGCTCCTCGACCGCTCCCGCAGAATCCGAGCCGGAGACCCAGCCCGAGACCGGCAAGACACTGGTGGTCTACTACTCCGCTTCCGGTAACACCGAGCGGGTGGCCAAGGATATTGCAGAGGCCGCCGATGCCGACCTCTTTGAGATTGTTCCCACTGAAGTCTACACCAGCGATGATCTGGATTGGACGAACCCCGACAGCCGCGTCAGCCGTGAACATGACGACGAGTCCCTGCGGGATGTGCCCCTGACCACCACTGAAGTTCCCGATTGGGATTCCTATGACACCGTGTTCATCGGTTATCCCATCTGGTGGGGTATCGCAGCGTGGCCCGTGGACACCTTTGTAAAGAACAATGATTTCACCGGCAAGACCGTCATCCCCTTTGCCACTTCTTCCTCCTCCGGCATGGGCCAGAGCGGTACGCTGCTCTCTGAAATGGCGGGCACCGGTGACTGGCAGGACGGTCAGCGTTTCTCCAGCGGCGTCAGCCAGAACGATGTGGCCGATTGGGTCAATGGCCTCGGCCTGAACGGTTGATTAACCGAGTATTTTCTCGGAAGGAGGGCAAAGTATGCGAAAAATGTTAGCGGGTTTACTGGCGGGAGTTCTGCTGCTCTCCGGCTGTACGGCGCAGGCGTCGGCAAAAAGTGACGATACTGCCGCCGTCGCGCAGCAGCCTGCGGAGAACGCCGCCGTACAGACCGGCTTCACCGAAAACCAGACACTGGACGGCGCGGATGGCACCATCCACTTCAGCTACTACCTGCCGGACGGCTATGACAGCGCAAAGACTTATCCCCTCATCGTGGCTATGCCGGGGTATGGGGAGATGTGGTTCGGGGAGGATTCCGCAGGCAGCAACCTTCGCTGGAACGGCGTGCAGGCGTGGACGAAGCTGGACGAACCGGTCATTCTCGTTTCCGGTCAGCTTACAGACTGGCATGAGAAGTCCGCACGGCAGGCCAACGAACTGGCGGAGTACATGATCGGTCACTTCTCGGTGGATACCAGCCGCGTTTACGCAGCCGGATACTCTGCGGGCGGCGAAACCATGTCGCAGGCGGTCGCATTGCGGCCCGATCTCTACGCCGCCTATATTCACGGCGGCTCCCAGTGGGAC
>OFMX01001061.1_pt1 | contig 23056 bp, 29 predicted proteins | sample 1541901 | NCBI WGS metagenome assembly OFMX01 (sample SAMN04209222, study PRJEB22552) | human gut metagenome | biome: gut; material: feces | host: Homo sapiens | place: USA: Oklahoma | reverse complement strand
GGAGGCCGGCATGCCGGTGATGGAGGGCAAATGCGTCCTCTTTAAGGCGTTCGGCGATGTGGATGCCATCCCGCTGTGCGTCAGGAGCAAGGATGTTGACGAGATCGTCAACACCGTCGCCCTGCTTGCGGGCAGCTTTGGCGGCGTGAATCTGGAGGATATTGCGGCCCCGCGTTGCTTTGAAATCGAGCGCAAGCTCAAGGAGCGCTGCGATATCCCGATTTTCCACGACGACCAGCACGGCACGGCGGTTATCTGCTCCGCCGCGATCATCAACGCGCTGAAGATCGTGGGCAAAAAACTCGAAGACTGCAAGGTGGTATTCAGCGGCTCCGGCGCGGCGGGTGTTGCCATTGCGAAGCTCTTAATCAGCCAGGGCCTGAAAAAGGTGGTCATGTGCGACCGCAAGGGTATCATCAGTGCGGACGACCCGAACCTCACCCCTGCAAAGCAGGAGATCGCCGCCTTTACCAATGCGGCGCATGAGCACGGCACGCTGGCGGATGCGCTCAAGGGCGCGGATATCTTCATCGGCGTTTCTGCTCCCGGCATTGTGTCGCAGGATATGATCCGTTCCATGGCGAAAGATCCGATCGTTCTGCCAATGTCCAACCCGGTGCCGGAGATCATGCCCGATCTCGCGTTGGAGGCCGGTGCGAAGGTGGTAGGCACGGGCCGCAGCGATTTCCCGAACCAGATCAACAATGTGCTCGCTTTCCCGGGCATTTTCCGCGGCGCGCTGGATGTGCGCGCGAGCGATATCAACGAGGAGATGAAGATCGCCGCCGCGCATGCGCTGGCGGACCTGGTTTCCCCTGAGGAGCTTTGCCCCGAATATATCCTGCCCAAGGCGTTCGACGAGCGCGTGGGCCCCGCGGTTGCCAAGGCGGTTGCCGAGGCGGCGCGCAAAAGCGGCGTAGCCCGCATTTAATCAGTTGACATCTTCTTATTTTATGTTTCACCACGGTAGGAGCGCGCCCTCTGAATTGTTTCGGGGGGCGCGCTTATTTAATAGAGGTGGGCTCAGCGGTAGAACGGCGCTGGCCGGCAAGCCTGAATGCGCAAAAAAGAGATTGCCAGGCGGATAGAGTGATATGCTCTAAGCGACTTTTTAATCAAGGCTTTGCTTATGATTCATGTGTTGCTTAGAGCATTTTTCATATAGAAGGGCTAAAATGTGAGAAGCAAAAAGGAAGCAAGTTTGTCGAGAAAATTCTTGGTGCAGGAGCATAGCCGCAAGGGCAGAATGCACCAAGCCCGTTTGCGGCGTAAGGCAAGCAATTGACAGCGGGAATATTATGCATGAATAAAAAGTGAGAAGCATCAGAAAATCGAAGCCAAGAAAGCGGATTTCTGCGCCGGGGATCTGGCGAAGGGCGTGTTTGATATTGCAGGCAACATGCCGCAGCAGAAGCCGCAGAAAGCCGCCAACCGCCTCGCGCCACCGCAGTTTGAATGATGAGCCAAAGCCAGCAGTAGCAAATTTTATCTTCAATTTTTTGATAAAAGGGCACTGCGGGGAAAGCCCAAAGCAAATTACTTCGGTATAATAAATGCACAATCCAAACAAGGAGGCAAACAATATGCACGCGTGGGAAGCGGTTCAAAAATCTGTAGATTATATTGAGGAACATTTACAGGAAAATATACGAGCCGAGGCTTTAGCCGAAATAATAGGACTGTCACCATTTTATTTTCAAAGACTGTTTAAGCGATTGGTAAATAAACCGCTGCAAGAGTATGTCAAACTGAGGCGTTTGGCAAAGGCCGTTGAAGCGTTAAACACGGAAAATCAAAGGATTTTAGATGTGGCGTTAGATTATGGTTTTGCCAGCCATGCGAATTTTACCAGAGCGTTTAAGGGCGCCTTTGGAATTACACCGGAAGCATACAAAAAGAATCGTCCTTTTCTCAACACTTTTGTAAAACCAGAAGTTTCTATGGCCTATGTTATGGTGGACGAGAATGTTCCCCTCATTGTTGAAAACATCGTCTTAGAAATACGTAGAGAACGCATTCACGCACCGGAACTCTATCTCGGCCTGTCGACGGACGTTTCCATATTAGAGCAAACACCCGTTGGAGAGAGCACCGGCGTAGACATACCGGGGCAGTTGTGGAAACGTTACCACCAAGAAAAAGCGGCGATTGAAAAATATGTCCAGCCTAACATTGAATTAGGCATGTCCTATTCTGCCAATATGGAAAAAGGAACATTCTCTTATTTTGCGGGTGGACTTGCCAAAACGGTTCCGGAGAATTTAAGCGGCGGCTTTGTGCAACATGAGTTGCCCGCAGGGGAATACATTGTTTGTTCCGTAGAGGCGGAAAGTTTTGAAGAACTTGTAACTGTGGCCCTAGACCAAGCGGGAAAATATCTTTTTGGCACATGGCTTCCGAGACATGAACTAATAACCCAACCGTTTTCAGCAGAAAAATACGATATAGCTTCACAAGATATTAAACACGTGGAGATTTGGGTGGCTCCCCTTACCATATCAAAGTAAAAAATGCTACCCTGCCGGATGACGGCCAGCACCCGGTCCTGTTGGACATAGAGCGTCGTTCAGATATGCGCTGGAACAGATTTATAACGTCGTAGGCAGTCGGTTTTTAATCATCATCACCAACCTACTGCTGCCGATCTACAAGCCCCCCAAGGCTTTAGCACACGCTTAAATGTATGGCAGCGTTTTGGAACGCTGCGTCCCTGCCTGGTTTAACGGTCTTAACTACAGCAAGGGCGCCGCCATCGCGCCTGTCACGCGGGAGGATGCGCCCTTGCTTGCCAAGGAAATCGACAAATCTACCTACAAGGTGAGCGTACATTTCAGCACCACCAGCACCGAAACCATGTGCGAGAAAATCAAGCGTATGCGGCGCAATGAGGTTCAGCAGATGGGAACCGTAGACGAGCCGGGGAATGGAAAGTAGCTCTCCGGCCCGTCTTGTCGATTCCAAAAATATTTCGTGAGCTCGATGAAAAGCCCTTGGCGGGCGGCCTTTTCATCCATTTTGTTTGTGGCTTGCTCATAGGTGAATTTATTTTTCTTGCTGCAAAGGCTTCCCTTGGGCGACCTGTTCTTTCGCCCGGATCAGCCGGTAAAGCATCTGGTTAAAGGGCGTATCCACCCCATACTGGCGGCCCAGCTCCAGCACGGCGCCCGCAAAGGATTCGAGTTCTGTGCGCCGCCCCGCCTCGATATCTTGCAGCATGGAGGTTTTTCCCTCTGGCAGCAGCGTGGCGACAATGGGCGGGATCGCTTCCATATCCTCATAGGATAATTCTACACCGGTGGCCTGCGCCAAATGGACGACCTCCCGCATTGCGGATTTTGCAAGCTCCATGACCTCGGGCAGACGGGTGAAATCACCATACGTTGCCCCGGTTAAGGCGGAAATTTGATTCAGGCCAACGTTGAGCATCCATTTTTTCCACACGGCGTTCTGCATATGGGGAAAAACATGCGTCTGTATCCCTGCATTGCATAAAAATTGATCCACCGCCGTTACCTGTGGGAGATAGCACACCGTATCTTCCATACCAAAATGGATTTCCCCATCCGAGGAATGCACAACGCCGCTTTCCGTGCGGACGGCGTCAAGCGCCATCGCAAGCCCGCAGAGCACTGTGTTTTCCGGAAAGGCGGCGCGCAGCCTCTGCGTGGCCGTCACCCCGTTGAGAAGAGGGAGTAGAATTGTATGCCTCTCCACAAAGGGGCGGATAGATGCAATGGCAGTTTCCAATTGATCATTTTTTACGCAGATGAGGATGAGATCCGCCGCGCTATCAGCCTGCTCCGGCTCGCAAATCCGTGGGAAAAAGGCCTCCTCATCGAGCGTGACGCCGTTGCGGCGTAGCCGCTTTGCCCGCTCATGGTCCGCAATTGCAAAAAAGTGTGCGTCATATTGATGATGTAGCCGCTTGGCATAGACGGCGCCGACCGCGCCCATGCCGATCATGGCTGCTGTTTTAATCTCCACATGAATTCCTCCAGAAGTGTTCTCTACGTCTATTATAGCATACCGCCGCAGAAAGGGCATTTACAATTGAGCGGTTTCGTTATATGATAATAAAAGACGGCGTGATCCCAGGAATACAGCATAATCCCTTGGATGCCGCCTAGATGGATTTGCAAGAGAAAGGAAGGCCCGCATGGCGCTTTTTCTTTATAGTTTCAATACGGTTGCGCCGCTGATCTTGGTAGTGGCCGTCGGCTTTCTCCTGAAAAAACTGCGCATGGTGGATGACGCGTTTATCAGCAAGGCAAACAAGGTTTGCTTTCAGGTGGCGTTTCCACTCCAGCTTTTCCATAACATCTATGCCGCGGATTTTGACGCGGAGTTTCGGCCCCAGCTCGTCTTGTTTACCCTGCTCGGCGTTTTGGCAACGGCGATTCTGCTTTGCCTGATTGCGCCGCGTTTTCTGAAAAATCGGCCTACCTGCGGTGCGTGGATTCAAGGCGTTTTCCGCAGTAATTTTTTGCTGCTCGGCCTGCCGCTGGCCATCAATTTATTCGGCGCGGATCATGTGGCGTCGATTTCCATGCTGCTGCCCTTTGTCATTATGGAGTTCAACTTCCTGGCAGTCGTCATTCTTACCCTGTTCCGAGAGCCGGAGCAGGGCAAGCGGCAGAAGCTGCGCGTCGGCCGCGTTTTGCTGGATGTGGTAAAAAATCCGCTGATTATCGCATCTTTTATTGGCATGCTGTTTTCCATCTTTCAAATCCCGCTGCCACTGTTTCTGGGCCGCGCAGTGGAGGATCTCGGCAAGATCGCAACGCCGTTTGCGCTCCTGCTACTGGGCGGCCAGTTTGATTGGAAGCGCCTGAGGGGGAACCTGCGCCTGGCGAGCCTGGCAACAGTGCTGCGCTTAGTGCTGGTGCCCGCTGTTTTTGTAGCCATGGGCGTGTGGCTGGGCTTTCGTGGAGAGGAGCTGGGGGCGATCCTGATCGTCTTTTGCGCGCCTACTGCGATTTCAAGCTATGTCATGGCGCAGAATATGGGCAGCGATGATGAGCTCGCCGGGCAGCTTGTGCTGACGACCACGCTTTTTTCAAGCGTTACTATTTTTTTATGGGTTACAGTGCTGCGCGCTTTGCAGCTGATCTGATTTTTGGCTATCCAAAACTTGAATCATAGGAGGAATGATACATGATTCGTCACATCGTCATGTGGAAATTTAAAGAAATGGCGGAGGGCGCTACAAAGGCGGAAAACCTGCGCAAGGTGAAAAGCCTGCTGGAAGCCCTGCCGGATACCATCCCTTTCATCCGCCGCATGGAGGTGCACTTGAATGAGAATCCCAGCCCCAAGAATTATGACGCCGTTCTCATCAGCGAATTTGATTCGCTGGCAGATCTTGCGGCCTATACTGCCCATCCGGCGCATCAGGAGATTTCCTCCTTTGTGGCAAAATGCCGCGAGGGGCGCGCCAGCGCGGATTATACGATTTGAATAGGGTTCTGTCCAAAATATAACCGAACGTCTAAAATGAATTTTTTTGATAACAGAATGCAAGATTATATCATTTTAGACCGGATTTATAGACTTTTTATTCTGCAATTTCAGAATGGATGCAAGTAAAATGATTTTTGGATGCAAAACGCTCGACTTTTTTGGCGATATGTGATAAACTATAATCATATTTTTGTAAAGAGAGGGAGTTGAATCCAAAGCATGAAAGCATCAGAAGGCATTCAGAATTACAAGGCGAAGGTCAAGGAATGCGTCAACTACTGCGTGAAGGAAATTAAGTATGTCTGCAAGGAGGTCGGCGGCCGTGAATCCGGCAGCCCTGCGGAGCGCAAGGCGCAGGAGCATATGGCCGACGAGCTGCGCAAGTATACGGACAGCGTGGAGTTCGAGGAATTCGATTTGCATCCCAAAGCGTTTATGGGCTGGGTCATCATCGTCGGGATCTGCATGATTGCCAGCGTGATCCTCTACAACCTCGGGTTTGCGCTGGTTTCCCTGATCCTGACGCTGGTGGGCGCTGTTTGCATGATCGCAGAATTCCTGATGTATAAGGAGTTTCTCGATCCGTTTTTTCCCAAGAGGACGTCGGCAAACGTGATTGCGATACGCAAGCCGGAGGGCGAGGTCAAGCGCCGCATCATCTTCAATGGGCATTGCGATTCCGCCTATGAGTGGCGCTATACTTACCTTGGCGGCGGCCATCTGCTGGTGGCTGTGATTGCGATTGCGATTGTGGGCCTTGTTGTTACGCTCGTGTGTGAAATCGCCGCACTTGCCACCGGGCACGCCATGACAGCGTTTGACGGAGGCTTTTGGAAAATTATGGGCTATGTTCAGCTCATCTGGATCCCGTCCTATATTTCCATTCTCTTCTTTACCCATTGGAAACTTGTTGTGCCTGGTGCAAACGATAACCTCACCGGCTGTGTCAATGCGATGGCCGTTATGAAATATCTTTCGGATAACGGCATCCGTTTTGAAAACACAGAGGTTCGTGCAGTGTTGACCGGCTCTGAGGAAGCGGGCCTGCGGGGGGCGAAGGCATATGCGAAGAAGCATCACGACGAATGCCTCGAAACCGAAACGATTTTCATCGGCTATGACACCATGCGCGACTATGACGATATGGCGATCTACAGCCGTGATATGACAGGCACGGTCAAAAATGATATCCGCGTTTGCAACCTCATGAAGAAGGCGGGCGAACACGCTGGGCTTGACCTGCCCTTTAAGAGCGTTTTCTTCGGCTCCTCCGATGCGGCGGCTATTTCCCAGGCCGGTATCCCCGGCGCGACCTTTGCAGCAATGGATCCAACCCCCGCGCGCTATTATCACACCCGGCTGGATACGGCGGATAATCTGGACCCCAAAATGATCGAAGCAGGCCTCAACCTGGCTTTGGAAACCACTTACCTCTTTGATAAAGAGGGCTTGAAAGAGAGCTATTGATTCTTGCCCTGCAGGGGCGATCTATTCTGCGGGGCGGCTGCGAATCCTTTAAATAACACATGGCAATCATCTGACGGGTAGAATATCACCCGTCAGATTTTTTATTACGCAGCACCGAGAAGTAACAAAACAAGACCTGAATTGTTCCAGGGCCGTTTCTATGCGGATTGCGTTCAAGACGAAGGCGGCGAATGGTAATGACTTTCTTTACCGATGTTGTGCTTTTGGATACCGTTCCGTATAATGGTTTATAAACTTTAACGAAAGGGCTTTTTACGATGGAAAATCATCAGGTAAAGATAGACGCCAGCAAGTGCGTTGGCTGTGGGCTATGTGTAAACGTGTGTGCTGCACATAACATGAAACTTGAGGATAAAAAAGCAAAAATTCAATTTGAGCACTGCATTATGTGCGGGCAATGCACCGCGGTCTGCCCGCAGAAGGCCATTTCGATCACTGGTTACGATATGGAGCAGGTTGAGAAAGGGGAAGATATTTTCCTAAATCCAGAGGATGTTTTAGATGTGATCCGATTTCGGCGGACCATTCGGCGGTTTAGACAGGAAGAAATTCCAAAGGATGTGATTCGCCAGATTTTGGAAGCAGGCAGGCTGACCCATACGGCAAAGAATATGCAGGACGTCTCCTTTGTTGTGCTTGATCAGGAGAAGAATCGCGTTGAGCAAATGGCAGTTCGTCTTTTTCAAAAAATAAAGCCATTCGCAGATTTATTCAGCCCAATGGCTAGAAACAATACGATTGACGACCAATTTTTCTTTTTTAACGCGCCCATTGTGATTGTTATTTTGGCAAAGAACAAAACAAACGGGATTCTCGCCGCGCAGAACATGGAGTTGGTCGCGGAAGCGAATCATCTCGGCGTATTATTCAGCGGATTTTTTACAATGGCTGCCAATGCTTCGCATAAAATCAAAAAAGCAATTCAGGTCCCAAGGGGGAAAAAAGTAGCGATGACGTTGGTGATCGGGTTCCCGGATGTGAAATTTCTCCGTTCTGTGCAGCGTAAAAAATTAGATGTGAGATATCTGTAGAGGGGTTGAACATGGCAAAAGAATGTGAAGAGAGGCTGCAACAAATTGTAGAGGGGTTTCAGAAATGCCGAAATGCGTTCACCGCCATTGGCGATGAAACGAGGCAGTTGATTTTGCTTGTGCTTTTAGAGAGCGATTTATCGGGAATTCGCGTTGGGGAAATTGCAGAAAGAGCGCATCTGACGAGGCCTTCCGTTTCCCATCACCTGCAAATCTTAAAAGAGGCCGGCATTGTCGCTATGCGGAAAGAGGGAACCAAAAACTACTACTATTTGAGCGCGGACGAAACACAATGGAAGGAGATTGCCGGCTTGGTTCAGCTGATTTATGAAAGCATCCGGCATATCAGCAGCTCACAATTATAAAAAATAACTGCGACCTGCCCGTGATACGCAAATGCCAGCAGCTCTTCTATAGATGAAAAATCAGCAGGGTTTGCTTTGTTACTCGCGCTGCTCGTAATAAAAAATAGCCGGTAGTTAGTCGTTTCGGTAAGCAATGCATATCCCTTTGATCTTTGTGGTTAAGGAAGGCTTTGCTTTGTTACTTGCTTCGCTGCGTAATGAAAGATAGCCGCAATTCCACAATTCGCAATAAAAAATAACAGGAGGCAATTGCCATGATCTTGTATTTTTCCGGAACCGGAAACAGCGAATATGTTGCAGGGAGAATTGGAAAAGAGCTCCATGACGAAGTGATTAATTTGTTTGAGAAAATCCGCAGACACGATTTTTCTGAACTACATGCAAAGAACCCATGGGTCGTCGTTACCCCTACCTATGCGTGGAGAATTCCGCGTATCGTGGAGGAGTGGCTGAAGAATACAGATCTTGTTGGGAACAGGGATATTTATTTTATCATGACCTGCGGCGGGAGCATTGGAAATGCGGGAAAATATCTTGAAACGCTATGTGCCGCAAAGAAACTCCATTATTTGGGCTGCCTCGCGGTCCCCATGCCGGAAAATTATATTGCGATGTTTTCCACACCGGCACGGGCAGAAGCGCTGGAGACGATCCGTCAGGCAGAGCGTGTGATCGATCAAGCCGCCCTGGCGATTCAAAAGAATGAGACGTTTTCACTGCCTGCCAGGAAACTTCAGGATCAGATAAACAGCGGCATTGTGAATCAGCTCTTTTACCCCATGTTTGTTCACGCGAAAAAGTTTTATGCGACCAGCGCCTGTGTTTCCTGCGGAAAGTGCGTCCAGGTTTGCCCGTTGCACAACATTCGTCTTGCGCATCAGAAACCCGTATGGGGAGAGAATTGCACCCATTGTATGGCATGCATCTGCCGCTGCCCCAGCGAGGCGATTGAGTATGGAAATCACAGTAAAGGGCTGCCACGATATATTTGCCCCAAAGCGATTGAAGAGTAAATCGGATGGAGAAGTTTCCTCCTTTTGGGCTCCTGAATCATAAAACAGGCGGTATGCAGCCTTCGTTGGGCGCATATCGCCTGTTTGCGCTTTTTGTGTGCAAACCTGCCTAAGCGGTCTCATGGTGGTTTAAAACTTGAACACGCAGACGATTTCCTCCCAGTTAGAATGCGGGGCGGATCACGCGGTGTTGCTGCCCAGCCTATTCTTTCTAAAGAGTTAGAAAATCCCTGCGGTAGTCTACGCCGAAGGCTTCCGCCAACCGTGCCAGCTCCGCATCCTGAGTGGTGTTGATCCGCGGCAAATGCGCAGTGAGCATATAAATCTGCGCCGCTTTTTCCACCGTTTCAATCAGGCCGAAGGTTTCATCCATTGTATTGCCTGCGGCATAGATGCCGTGCATGCCCCAAATCACCAGGCGGAATTCTTGCATCTTTTCCGCCGTGGCCCTGCCGATTTCGTTGGTGCCGCAGAGCATCCAGGGGAGTACGCCTACCCCATCCGGGAAGACGACGATGCATTCCGTGCACATCTCCCAAAGGGTATGCGTCAGCTTGCGCTCGTCCAGTTCATGCACATAATTCATGGCGAGCGTATGGGTGGGGTGCGAATGCATTACCACGCGGTTTTGCGGCTCCACACGTAACCTCGCCATATGGCTCATCAGGTGTGCGGGCAGTTCAGAGGTGAAGGAGCCGCCGCCCCGATAGCCCCACAAAAGTTCAGCCGCCATGCCGTCCGGCGAAATGCGCAAAATGCCAAGGTTTTGCTCCGGGTCGGCTTTGACGTTTTTAAAATACTTCCCCGTTCCGGTTACGATCAACATGCGCCCTGCCAGCGGCGATGCGTCAAAGCCCAGGGGGATGATGCGGATTACTCGCGCAAGATCCAGGTATTGCGCAACCTCTGATTCCTCAAGGAGATAGCTGATGTTGCCGCCGTTGCGTTCATCCCAGCCGAGGCGGTACATGTTGGCAGCGGTTTCCCGCATCTCAGCCACAAAAGGGGCGGTCAGGATTTCTTTCATCATTTTGTTCACCTATGTTTCTGATTTCTTTGTTTTGCAAAATTGGATTTGATGCCGGGTGGATGAAAATATTATAATCGGACGGCGGCTGGAATACAACGCCCGGCGGGAATCCGCTTTGGGCTTGATTGGCGTATGAATCCGGCCTATAATAGCAGTAGCCGGGCTTTTTGTTTGCCGATCGGCTGAGAGAGCATTGCTTTGTTGCATTTATGGAAGGGGTTCATTTATATATGGGGAATCAATTGAGCCATTATTTTATAGAGGATGATTCGCTGCCACCGGATATTCAAACGTTTCCTTATTATTTTGGCGCGGAACAATTTATGTTTACCAGCGACGCGGGGATGTTTTCGCCAGGCCATGTGGATGAGGCCTCCTCCCTCTTGCTGCACACGATGCCAAAGCGAACCGGGCGTTTTTTGGATTTGGGGTGCGGCTATGGCGTGATTGGGATTGTGATGGGCAAGGTGTATGGCCTGGAGGTCACGATGGCGGATTCAAACGGGCGGGCGCTTCGCTGTGCCCAGCAGAATTGCGAGGCCAACCAGGTGAAGGCGCAGATCATCCAATCCGATTGTTTCCAAAATATCAGCCAGAGTTTTGATACCATCGCGCTGAACCCGCCCATCCATGCGGGGAAGGCGGTGATGTATGCCATGTATGAGGGAGCTTATGCACACCTCAACACAGGCGGAAAATTTTATGTGGTGATCCAAAAAAAACACGGGGCCGAAAGCACGGTGAAAAAGCTAACGGAGATTTTCCACCATTGCGATACGCTTTATAAAAAGAAAGGGTATTATATTTTGGACTGCACAAAATAATATCAATAAAACAAAAACAACCGCGCAGCACTTGCTGCGCGGTTGTTTGGGGGAAAGCATTGACAAAAAAGATACCCACAGACCAACTCGTGCAAAGCCAGACCCGAAAAAGGTTGGTAACGCCGCGAAGGTGTGAGTGAGCCGATGATTTTTCTAAAAAGAAAAACCGTCGCGAACGATAAAAAGTTCGCGACGGCGTGGAGCTACTGGGCGGACTCGAACCGCCGACCTGCTGATTACGAATTCTAAAACCCGCCTTTCACGGCCTTTCATGAAGTGCCACAAAGCTTGATGTTATGCGGTTTTCTTCGAGTGCGCCTTTTATGAGGTTCCATCAAAATAAACCCCAAATCACGAAAGTAAACCCCAAATAAACCCCAAGATTTTATTCGTCTAGTTTTTTCTTTTCTTGCTCGCGCTCTATCTGTTTAATGCTCTTATCTGGGGTGGGCAGGTCTTCTGGCATCGTTCCGCCTAATTCTTTGATGGTTTGTCTGACTTTTCTGCCTACAGCATAATGTGTTTGGTTGGCTTTTTCTTTTCCTTGAATATTTTCTCGCCGGAGCTTTTCGTCTGTTTGAGTAGCGCGAAATAGATTAGCAGCTAGTTCTGTGCTGCCCATGTGATCTAAAATTTTCTGGCTCTTTTTTAACCCTTTGCGGGCGTGGATTTCTTTTACACCGAGGCCACCATAAAGGCCTTGATATCCTTTATTTTGAAAAACTGCATAATCTCTAGGATCTTCAATTCCAGCCATCTTTGCGGCTTCTGCAAGAGACTTATTGTGCGCAATCATCTCGTTGCGTATGGCAAGGCGCTTTTGATCTTCCGTTAATTGGTCGTAATCTTCAATCAATTCTTGCTGTCTTGTTTTTACAGCAAAGTAAGTTTGGCCGATTGCTATTATTTCTTTTTTAGGATCACCATTTTGTACAATAAGATAGCAGGCATATCGTGACAATTGAATATCTTCTATTTCGCGTTCGGCTCCTGAACCTATGTCAACCATTTTGGTGACTTCAACAAAATGGTCTTGAATATCGTTTCCACTGTTTTCGCAAGCGGTTTCAGCTTTATAAATGACGTTGCAGAAATTTCTCCACTCTGAATATTCCAACACTTCCTGAAGTTCACGGGCAAACCAGTATTCTATACCGTCATCTGTAAAATGCTTAATATCCTCAAACAGTTTTTCGCTTTTTTCCTCGTTAAAAAAGTAAAAAAACATGAAATCCATTCCTTTCTTATCCCTTTCTCTGCATATGTGGATTTATTCATCGTCTGGTTCTGCATGATCGTTGTCAATGCACTCCAACACATACTCTTTCAACACTGTATTTGTGGTCTTGCCTTGCTCTGCACAGTACGATTTAAAGGCTATAGCATCTTCTTTGCGGACACGGCATCCCAACGTAGCCATGTTCTCACGATCCCATTTCGCATTACTTATTTTTTTCTTATCAGATATGGACATTTAATCAGATTCCTTTCCATGTTTGGATATATTATAGCACAAACAAAGAACTGTTAACAGTGCCAATTTGCACAAAAAAGATATAGAATCCTTGGCAACAATGCCAATTGAAAAGCACTGTTAACAGTGTTATAATATAGTCACAAGGTCAGGAGAGAACGGCGGTAAGAGAATGCCGCGCCGAAGTCAAGTTAATATCCCCGTGAGGATGTGCATGATCTGCGAACAATAGTCGGGAAGATGACCGCCGGGATGTTCTCTCCGCCCTGAACGAGCAGCGGGGCAACCGAGGCGAACCGGGGCAGCCATGTGAGCCGAACGTACACCCGGCAATAGGCAAAGGCTGACGCAAGCCCAACCGCTCCCGCTGCATCAAACATGGAAGGAGAATGAGCATGAGCACAAACGAATTGAGCGCCAAGCTGCGGAAGTTGAAAAAGCTTCAGGCCAGAGCGGAGGAGCTGGAGGCCGAGATTACCGCGATCCAGAACGAGATCAAGGAGGAAATGGAGGCCAGAGGAACCGATGAAATGACTGTGGACATTTTCAAAGTTCGTTGGAAGCCGGTAACGAGCATGAGATTTGATTCCACAGAGTTTAGGCGCACGCATGGCGATCTGTACACGCAGTATAGCCGCCCGGTCACATGCCGCAGGTTTCAGGTGGCATAAAGAAAGCCCCTTGCATCACACGCCGTGGAAAGCTTGATGCAAAGAGCTAAACACCGCAGAAGCGGGGAAGTACATATATTATATGCCTTCTCGCTTTGGCTGTCAAATATAGGAGGTATTTTTTATTATGTCAACCACAATAACCAAATCCGAAGCCGCCCGCGTCCTCGAGGATGAAATTTTCGCCCTGGATGAAGCTCTTAAAAAGGGGCGCACCATTATGCAGGAGATCACCGACGAATATTTTCGCAAGTTCCACATGAAAGAAAAGGACGGCCCCACATCGATTCTTTGGGAATATGGGAGAGCGGGTGTATTTGCCGATATCATGGACGACATTGTATTCACCATGTATCAAACCGTGGAAGAGCTGAAGAAGATCAAGGACGATGACGGGCAGAAGGGAGAGGCCGCCGCATGACAAACGCAGAACAATACCGCCGCTGTATTTCCGACCTTTGTGCCGGCATGACCGAGGCGCAGCTTGAAAGAGCTTATCGCTGGGTTTGGGCCGTATGGCTGAACGGAGACGGGAAGCGCGCGGAACCTGCAGCGGCGCGTAAATAAGCAATCAAATTTTTATACGAGCGGGCGTTCTGAAAGCGGTCCGCTCGCTGTTTTTTTATCCAGCCTGATTGACGGACAGTATCGCATCCAGCGCCGCAACGATCTTTTGCAGCGTCACCAGTGTGGGAACGCTCTTCTTGCTCTCAATCCGCCCGATGACGGATTGCGTCAGGCCACAGGCCCTCGCCAGCTCCTGCTGTGTCCAGCCTTTGGCCTTTCGCAGCTCAATCAGTTCATCGATGAGCCGGGCGCACTGTTCAGGCATTGAATGCACCCCCAATAGGCACGCTGTCTATATAACAACTATCCGGGCATAAATCAACTTTATTGTTCCATACTTTGTTGCTGTCTATAGATGGGTCAATATCCCACGCTATACAATGCTGTTCATCAACATAGACACGGCGAAACGCTTCTATATTTGTAAAATGCTCAAATACAGTACCTTTTTTTAGAAGCGGCCGGACATCATAAAGCCGCTTTTCTCCGTTGTCAAAGCTGATAGACAAAGTAAAATCATCATTCGGAACAACTCCGATAATCTTTTTTCTACCGCTTGCGAAGTATTCTGCTGTCTTTTCGTCAAGCCCCATAGCGCGGTAATATTCAACTGTTTTAGTCATAGTATCACCCCAAGAAGCCGCTTATTTCAGCGGCTCGATTGCAAACAATTCTTGTTTTTCTTTTGCGAGCTCCCAATTTTCCCGCAATTCCTCCTGATGGAAAGCCGCCCAACCCAAGAGCATTTTTAATTGTTTCGATGGTATTGTTCCCTCCAATACTTCTAATTCTTCAATGGAAACGAGGACTTCAGCACCGCCGTAGAAAGCGTGAAAGTGTGGCGGCATATGGTCACGCCAATAGATACAAATCTTTATCCCTCTGAACATACATATTGTAGGCATCCGTTCATCTCCTTTGATCATATTATAGCATATTCGCTATAGAAATGCAATTGCTTTTTCGCTATTATTGTGAATCCCCCGCCGTTCTTTATTCGTTTGCTTTATAAAATACCTACGGCCCGCTCGTTTTTATTGCCGGTTGGGGGCACAACGCTGTAGTTACCGCATTTTCCGCCTCGATACCTACGCTATACGCCCCATTCCTCTTTGAGCTTGTTCAGGAGCTGCATTTCCTTTGTGGTGTCGGTATCCGGGTTTAGGTCGGGGTGGTACTTCATCGACAGCGCCCGAAAGAATTTCTTCAAAAGCTTGCGTTCCTCCTCACTGTAGCTGGTGGATGTGCTGCCGAATAGTTGGCTCCAGTCAAAGTGATCGGTAGAACTGTAGTTACTGCTATATGAATTCGAATAACTACGCTGCGCTTCCGCTTCACGCCTGATCTGCGCAAGGTAATCGCTGTTTCTTAGCGTTCCAAAAATATCAAAGCAAGCGTCATATTCCCGCTCGCTCACAGAATAGCGTTTTGCGAACGCCTTCTTTGCTTTCTCATACGCCTTTTGGAGCTTTTCGTAGGCGCGCCGAGCTTTGTATTCCTCCGTTTTGCGGTATTCCCGGCGGATGCGTTCCATGATGGGGTTCATTTTGTCCTCCACCATCTTGTAAAGGGTGTCATAATCAACGCCGAACATCTTGACCGCGCGGGATATGCCGGAATCAACGCAATCATACAGGCCGATCCCGATGCTGGGGACGGCATCATAATAGCGGATCGTGCCAATGGCGCATTGCCGCTTCTTCACCTTGCCGCCCTCCCGGTAGCTCTGGTGAATGCTGATCTTGTAGGCCTCTTGGTGCGGGCGCTCAAACTGCCCGGCGGTATAATCTGGATAATAACTGTAATATGTCTGAGTGTCGCCGCTTAGGGAAGAGAATGTGGAGGATGTCACCTCATATTTCTTCCAGTATCCCGGCGGGTTCGGCTTTTTGAGCATGATCTCCTGAACAACGACAAACATTCTATGTTCCCTCCGTAGGTACTACGAATTTGAACCGGATAACTACGCAACGAATTTCATTCCGAACTTGTGTGCAACGTCTCCGCGCGCGTACCGTGTCCACAAATAGCCCCCTAAGGCTCTGCAAGCCCTGATAGGCATCGTTCCCGCTCTTCCTCATAAGCCCTTGCGGTGGCTTCCAGGGCGGCAATCCGGTATCCATAGCTGATAGGCCTCCCATCAGCCGCCCGGAATCGCTCGTCATCCCTGATGGCGTAACGTTCCGGGGAAAGGTAGAACAGGCTGCGCGGCGCATCATAGTGGATTCTGAATTCCTCTGCCAAGGCCTGGAGCTTCTTGTCCTTGCGCAGCTCGCGTACGGCCTTGGCTTCCAGGGCGCGGGCCTGTGAATCCTTCAGGCCCATCCTTTTAGCCGCCTGAACGCCCGTCAGACAGTCGTAATACTTCAGACGGATTATTTCCCTCATATCGTCTGGAAGGACCGCTATAGCCTCTATAACGGCCTGTTGAACGTCCGTCAACTCGACTTCCTCAAACGCGAGCGGGGCGCTGTCGTCCTCGATCAGCTCCAGCAGCTCCGTTTCGCTTTCCTCGCCGCCTGCCGGTTGGTTGTATGACGTGGCCGCGACTTCCTTTTTCCGGCCCCATAGCTCGGAATTCAGCGCATTGCGCACGCAATACGAAAGGTAGGAAGTCAGGAGGAATCCATCCTCCGGCCGATACGCTTCCACAGCTTTTACCAGTGCAAAGAATCCGCATTGCACCGCATCCTCCGTGTCGGCCCACGCCGGCAGAGGGCGCTTTTTGAGCAGTTGAAAGATCATCTTCATAATCAGGCGGCGAACCTGTTCCCAAAGCTCAGCCATGCATTCCGTCCGGCCCTGCCGGATCAGTGCGGCAAGCTCTTCATTGGTGTGTTCCTGCATTGACTTTTCCCGCTCTCCGATTTATCATAGAATGGATGATCGCTTCCGAGCGGGCGCTCCGGCGGGTTGTGGGCCTGCCGGGGCGTTTTTTTGTTGGGCTTACGGTGGTTTTCTCACTGTTCGCTCGCGGTTCGCATGGACTCAACCCCCCCCCGGCTGATTTCCTTTGGATCTCAACGGACGGGTACCCGTCGCTTTTTTCATATCCCATGAAAAGCTCTTTTTTAAGGCCTCTCAAAGCTCGCAATGCGGGCGTCCTCGCGCACGCGCGCGAGAAAGGTTAACAAAGGTTTACATTTCATTAGTCCTTATACGCGCGCGAATGTCAAGTTTTATCAGGTTTTTGCGCTCATCTCGGGTTCTAAAGGCCGGTCTTTTTTATGGCCTCCGATTTCTCCGATCTTGGCGGGGGAACGAAGGAAGAAATCCCTTTGTTCGTCTTTTGTTCCGCAGTGCATCCGGCGGAGCCGCGGGGGCGCCCTTTCACCGTGCTTTTGAGGCGCGTTTTTCTCTGTTCGCCCTCTGTTCAATCTCTTTTTTAGGGCCTCGGAAATCTCGGCATGCAGGCTTTGGCCCGTCCTTCTTCAACGCCTCCAGAAATGCAGGCTCCAGACAGGCAATTTCATATTGATCGTTTGCCGGGCCATCGTCCGCCATGCGCGTGAGCTGATCCAGAGTGTAGCTTCCAGAAATGATGAGCAGAGCGGATATTATGTATCCCTGCATCCGAAGCTCCCATAAAATTCGCCAGGAAGCGGCCCTCTTGTCGTCCGCGGACACCTGAAACGCCTGGTGGTATTCCCGGCCCGCCGGATCGCGGTAATCCGCAATGAAATTGAACATGTGCGTTTCCTACTTCTCAGGTCACGGGCCTGTCCAGATAAAAAGAACTCACGGTGTCCGCCGCGTCATTCGCGCCCTGTGCAAGCGTCACAACGCAGCATTGCCCGCGTTGGCTCTCCCACCATGCGCACAGCTCCTTCTTGCAGGCGCAGGGATGGCCCGGCTCGCCTAAGAGCGGGCAGGATTTTTCAAATACGGTGGCATCGCCTTTCATCGGCCTGCTTCCTCCCTTCCGGCTTCTTTATTCTGACTTCATACGTCCAATTGATATCATCCGTGTCGAAGGCCTCATAGCCTGCGGCCTGCATTCCGCCCTTGAACTGCCCGTTCGTGACATACACGCCGGTTTCCCGTTCCATGTAATGCTTCAGCCCGTAGCTGTTCAAACGGTTTGCCGGGCGAGGCTTCCGGGGAGTAGGCTCCAGTCTTTCACGAATCCACACAGCCAACGCTGCGCGTTCCTCTTCGGTCAGGGTGGCGTAATGCTCCGGCGCGTTCCCAGGGCCATAATCCTTTTTTAACATGAAAATTCCTCCTTTTTGGGGTTGAGGGGGTTTTTAGGGGGAAAGGGGGTTTTTAGAGGTCAATTTTACTACTTTCTATATCGCGGGCGATACTGTGTTAAAAGAAATATATACATATATAGAAGTTGTAAAACAAGGCCTCAATTTCCCCCTCACAGCTAAAAAACCCCCTCATTTTCTCCATCCGGTAGTCCTGTGGAGTATCGAAACGCTCCGTCAATGCCTAAAGAGTGGTTTATGATACCTCGAACGGTAACCCCGTGCTTCTTCAGTTCTTCCTTGAACAGCTTTACGCCGAGGGACTTTGCCCCCATGTCATCACACCATCGGGCGTAATCCATGCGCAAATGCTTCAGAGTGATCGTTCCTTTCGCCTGTAAATTGACATTTTCTTCTAAATACTGCTGAATATAATCGTTATCTTTTCTGTACTCTTCTGTGAGCTGCTTCATTTCATCCGTATCGCGCAGCCCTTCCGCCAAATACATGCGGTACCCCTCCAGCAGCCAATTCAGAATTCCGCTCTTTGCTTCCTCTGTACGGAACAGAGCTTTTAATTTGGTATCCCGCTCTTCTTCTCTGAAAAGCGAGTGAACGGCAATAGCTTCACGCGTCCACTGGCAAACAGGCTGTCGTCCGCTACCGCCGGCTTGGAATTTGCCGTAACAAAGAGCTTGAACACTGGTTTGAATTGAATAATATCGCCATACATTGGCCGCCCTACAATGTCATCATTGCCCGTGAGCTGCTTTAGAAGCGCTTCATTGAGGCATACTCCCTGCGGCGGTTCATTGGCCAAGGCCATACGAACACCAACCAGGCGGGCAATATCCGGCGTGGGTCGGCTGCCGTCCCGCGCTCCGCTGCGCGCAATCGTGTTGAAGTCAATTTGTGTTCCATACCCGCCCAATATGTTGAGCACGGTGTCAAACGTAGTTCCCTTTCCGTTGCGCGTCTTTTCTCCAATGACGGTAAAATAACATTCCTCATTTGCTTCGCCCTGCAAAGCGTATCCAAGGGCTTTTTGCAACATTCGGGCGCGATCTTTGTTGCCTTCAGTTACTTCGTCAATAAACTGTTCCCAACGCTCGCATCGAACACCCGGTTCGAATCTGACGTTTGCAATTTTTGAAAGGAGATCCCCCGCCTGATGAGGGCAAAGCGTAACCGTGCGAAGATCCAACGTTCCGTTCTGGCAGTTGAATAAATATGGCTGCCGGTCAAATTGCGAAGCCGAAGTATAGATAAGGTCATGCGCATCCTTCAACTGCGTTTCCCGGTACTTCAAGCTTCTGTATTTGAAATAGTGCTTTCGATAAGCGGCCCATTCATCCACAACGGCGCTTCCGTCCTCAGATTTTGGTGGTGGCGGGATCATGTCGCACACGAATTCCGCGAGCTTCTTTGCAAGGCGGCGAGCGGGAAGATCATCTTTTGTTCCAGGTTTCCACACTCGCCCGTCATATACGGAATACGCTTTATGTCCCTGAACATAGAGTGCCCGCTCGCGGTATACGTCGGCAAACAGGCGCGCGGCCCCTAAATCGTCTGTGGAGTATTTCTTCAACTGCTCCGGGGATTGGATGACTGCGGCGGGGCCTCCTGCGACCGGGGCGAAATCCTCAACCGCTTTGCGGCGGCGACGCTCCTGATATGCTTCATCATCCTGCGCTGCGGTTCTCCGGCAATCCTGCATGGCCTTTGCTGCCGTTCGCTGCAAATAATCCTTGCGCTCCGCCGACTTCTTCCAATGCCTTTCATCCTTCTGCTGGGCATATGGAGAAGAGAGAAATGCCTCAATCATCTGTTCCGCATTGCAGTTGCACCAATAGGCGAGCTTATTTAAAAGCGCTTGGTCGTCCGCGCTTTCATCTCCGTGCGGGCGCTCGCCGTTCCAAAGGGAAAGGAACCGTTTATCTTTCTCCAACCCGCGCTTCAGGTAGTCGCCAACAAGCAGGGGAACGGCCTTTGCTTCACGCTGCGGAGCCTCTGGAGGCTTATTTTGAAAGAGTTCACGGTACAGCTCGCCTACTTCCCGGCCGCGCTTCCTAATCGACCGGAGAGGGCCGAAGGAGCGGCCGGTGACGGTCAAATATCGTTTCGCTTGATACATTTCTGTTCCGCTCGCGGTATGCTTGCAGCGGTCGCCGGGGAGGTTGCCGTATACGAAGATATGTAGCCCGGTTCCGCTGGGGCTGATCTCTGTATAGCTGTTCATTGCTTCAACGATCTTCAACGCCGCTGGGGAAACCTCCCCGCTCTCAGGATCAATGACATGATCGAGGTCTATTCCCACGATCCCATTATTATTTAGCTCAAACCCCAGCCCGGAATAGCGGCCCGGATTGGAGCGCAGCGCCTGAAGGGCGGTTTGAAAGTCTGACCAGGTAGAGGGAACGCCGGCTTTTGCGCCTTCGCCGGTACGAGGATCAATCGGGATTTTTCCTTTTCTGACCACCCATTGCGGCAGCGCCTTCAGTGCGTCCGGGATGTTCTCAATTGGCGGCACTGTGGGATTGCTTACTTCAGGATTCAAATTTTCACCTTCTTGCCTATGTTGTTACCCGCCTATCCTACCCGACGCACTGTGCCGGCCTTTTCTTCTACCCTGGCCCGTTCTGGATTCTCCAGCAGCTCCAGGAGCAGATCAAAGTTCACCAACCGCTTACTGCCTACCATCGTGACCGGCAGTTCCCCACGCTTCGCCTTGCGGCGCAGAGCGGTCAGCGTAACGGCGGTTTCCGGGTCAAGCTCCCGCAGCATTGCCACACACTCCGGAAGTGTCCGCATTCGTGGGATGCTCATTGGCCCGCCTCCTTCGCCAGCTCTTCAATAATTGCAAAGATTTTTTGCTTTTCTTCATCGGGCAGTTCGTGACGAAGCTTGCGGCTGAAATAGCTGTCTGTGATATGCAGTTGCTCTGCGATTTGCCATAGCTTTACACCAGCAGAATGTGCTGCTTTTCGGATATCTTGATTGTTCAAGGTGGTGGCCTCCTTAGAAACTTTTGTTGTTATTATATCACTAAAAGTATAATTAGTCAATAAAAGTTTATATAAATTGGAGGGTTGAATTTAAAACACAATCATAGTATAATTACAACAACAAGTAATGATTCAAGGAGGAGAGCGCCTTGTCTTTTTCTGACAAGATAAAAGAGTTGAGAAACGATCAGTCTCTCACGCAAAAAGAATTCAGTGAAAAAATAGGTTTGAGCACGGCTTCAGTTATTGCATATGAACGGGGGGACAAAAAACCTTCTTTTGAGGTTTTGACAAAAATTGCGGAGGTCTGGAATGTTTCGCTCGATTGGCTATGTGATATTCCACAGCAAAAAAACGCGAACAGACTTCGTACAGTGTCAGACGTAATTAAATGCGTTTCTGATATTTGCACTTGTAACGTTCCTGTGCGTATCGAGCACAATGAATGGCGGGTAAGCTTAACATTTGAAAGATATCCTGAAGGCTACGACACAGAATTTATAGGCGAAACCGCAATTACCTCGTTTTTGGTTGAATACGAAGATATGTTAAAGCTTTATCGCAATGGAACAATAACGAAAGAGCTTCACGATCTTTGGCTGGATGATAAACTGAAAAGGTTTCACGACGAGAAGGTGGGATAATGGCGACCGTTGAAAAGCGCGGAAATACCTGCCGCATACGAGCATCGGCCGGTTATGACGTAAACGGGGAGCAAATACGCCCCTCCATGACATGGAAGCCGGCTCCGGGCATGACGGCGAAGCAGATTGCAAAGGAGCTGGAGCGCCAGAAAGTGCTTTTTGACGAGCGGGTAAGCGTCGGCGCCGCGCAGGATTCAAATATCAGATTTCGGGATTTTGCGGATCAGTGGCTGACAGGCTACGCGGAAAAACAGTTGAAAATTAAAACGGTAAATGGATATCGTAAACTTCTTATCCGCGCCAATCAGGCAATCGGGCATATCAGGCTGAAGGATTTGAAAACAGGGCATTTAAATAGCTTTTATGCAAACTTGGAGGAAGAGGGGATGAATCTCCACACTGGTGGGCGGCTCTCCGCAAACAGTGTGCGGGCTTATCATCGCGTGATCTCTTCTATTTTATCTAAGGCTGTGAAGTGGGGCTACATTCCTTTCAATCCCGCCATGAATGCCGAGCTTCCAAAGCAAGAGCCGAGAGAGGCCCCGCATTTGGAAGAAGCTGACGCACGGCGGCTTTTAGAACAACTCCACAAGGAGCCGATCAAATACCGGGCAATGATAACCTTTGACTTGCTTTCCGGCCTGCGCCGCGGCGAGCTGCTCGGCCTTCGGTGGTGCGACGTGGATTTTCAGAATCAAACGATCACAATTGAGCAAACATCTTCCTATGTTTCGGGAAAGGGAATCTATACGGACACTCCGAAGAATAAAACCTCTGTTCGCCCTTTGAAGCTGTCCCGCTCGGCTTTCCTGATGCTTCGGGAATATAAAGATTGGCAGGATGCGCAGCGGGCCGCCTGCGGGGATTTCTGGAAAGACAAAGACGGGCGGGTATTCACCGGGGACGACGGCGCGCCGGTTCACCCGGACGCTTTAACAAAATGGTTTGCCGGATTCGTCAAGCGTGCCGGGTTGCCGAAGGTATCCATTCATAGCCTGCGCCATACCTATGCCAGTTTGATGATCGCAGACGGAACGCCGCTCGTTGTAGTATCCCGCCGCTTGGGTCACGCGCAGGTGAGCACCACGGCGAACATCTATGCGCATGTGATCGCTTCGGCGGACGAGCGGGCCGCCCAGGTGACGGAAAGGTTCGCTGATGTGGTTACGGCTCCACAGGAGAAAGGAACGGGTTCGGCATAAAAAAAGCGGGCCTCCCATCACTGAACTGCACCCCAATTGTTAGACAGTATGTTATACTGAATAACGATTGGGGTGTTTTACTATGCCAA
>OFMX01001040.1_pt1 | contig 23440 bp, 17 predicted proteins | sample 1541901 | NCBI WGS metagenome assembly OFMX01 (sample SAMN04209222, study PRJEB22552) | human gut metagenome | biome: gut; material: feces | host: Homo sapiens | place: USA: Oklahoma | reverse complement strand
ACAGAGCCGGAAAGCCGCTGGGCACCGGAAAGTGCATTGGCCGCTTGTCGGTCTGACTCCCCGTCACTGTCGCCCGCTTCTTCCTCAGAAGAAGCTTCCGGTGCCGGAGACTGGGCATTATCCGAGGAAGCTGCACCGTTGGCACCGGCATTAGACTCAGCACTCAGATGGTTTCTTGCAAAGGTGGTAACAGAAACATTTCTGCCACTGGCGGACCTGTTGAGCCGGGAAACCGTGGAATCGTTCAGCACGGAAATCACGAAGCTGCCGCCGACTCCAACGCTGCCCCCTGCCGCAGAGGCATCTGCCGCCATCTTCCGGGTCAGGTTGCTCTCTGCCCGAATGGAAATGTCTTTATTGGCCCGGAGGGCAATGGGGTGGTGGCCCAGCCTGGCCTCGGTTCTGGCACCGGACACACCCAGGGCCAGAACGGGTGTAACGGAGATGCCACCGGCAGAACCGGCCCTGGCAGAAACCAGGCTGCTCTCTACCGTATTGGCTTCGATGTTCACGGAGCCAATTCCATCAGGAGTCAGGCTCTTGATGGCAACACCGTCTTCTACCCAAGCAAGGGTATCTGCACCGGTAACGGAGACGGCAATGCTGGCTCCGACTCCCAGGGAACTTCCCTGGCCCTTGGCAGAGCCGTCCGCCTCATTTTCAAAGGAGGTATCCGCTGCGGCACTGATGTTCAGTCCGCCGGAGCCAAGGGTCAAATCCGCATTGTTTTCCACCAATGCCAGGGTCTTGGCAGAGCCTACCAGAACGGTAACGGCACCGCCCACACCGATGGAGGCATCGCTATAGCCGGAGGCCGCGGAAACCACCGCCTGGACTTCCGAGGAGTCCGCCGCCAGTTCCAGACCATCGGCACGGATGATGGCGTTCCGAACCACTGCGGAATTGCTGTGCTTGGCCACGTTCACGCCCACGGCTGCGCCTACGGAAAACGCAGAGGAACCTGGGGCAGGCTGTAGGGAGGAAACACCGGGAGTAAACTCTGCCTTGACGGCAATGACCGTTCCCGCTGCCAGAGTGGCAGGAAGCTTTGCAACGTATTTCCCCGCTGCGTTTTTCATGGCCGTCAGGATGGTGGTGGAAGTTCCGCTGGTCAGTTCCAGTTTTACACTGCCGTTTTTCACCTTGTAGCCATCATTGGGCGCGGCGGTAATGACCACTTCTTCCCCGGCATCGGCCCGGGAGGACTCTACGGAAATGCTGCCGTTGCGGTAGGTATCCGCCACAGCGATTTGGGCCGCCTTGTCTGCCAGGGTCACAAGGGCCGTAAAGGTAACGCTCTCAGAACGCAAATTCTTTCCATTGAGTGTCGCCGGAATTATGAACTCATAGCTTCCCGCCTGGGACGCCGTGGCTTCCAGCTGTCCTGTGAAGCCCGTTCCGGTGACCTTTATGACCACGTTCTGGATTTTTCTCCCGGCCTGACTGCCGGTATCGGTCATGGAAATGACCACGGTATCGCCTACTGCCCCGGCGTTCACGGAAGCCTGAATATCAGAAGCAGTGGCATTTGGGGCGGTGCTGTCACTGCCCAGTTCCACCGCAACGGTATGCTGCTTGGCGTGGAAATTGGCAATCAGCATAACATCCGCATCGGGCATTTTAAACGTGCCGGTAAAATCCCCGTTCAGGGTGATCGTCTCAACGGTGTCCTGCAACGCCCCGGCGGGCCGGTAGCACAGGGTCACGTCTACGGAGGCGTAGCCGGTATCCGCTGCCTTAACGGTCACGGTCACTTCTTTTCCAACCTGTACATGTCCAGTGTCAGAAAGGTCTGTTACCGTCACAGTACCCACGGCTGCATTTTCACCGTCTTTTTGCACCTGGGTAGTGACGGTCTTTTCGTTTACCACAAAGGATGCGCCAATGCGGATCACCGTTCCTGCCACCAGGCCATCCAGCTGTGCCAGTTTCAGATAGTAGTTGCCTTTCTGGTCGCTTTGCAGCTGCACCGTTTCCAGGGTGTTGGGGCCACCGGCTGCGCCCTGCTTTGTATACCTGACCCAAGCCGGAGTCTGGGTGTCATACTGATACCCCTCTCTTGGGGTGATGGCAAAGGCAAACACACCGCTGCCGGGTTTTCCGGAAAGATGGCGAATGGTGCCGTTCTGGGTGCCATCGATGACCAGGGTATTGCTTACAAGGTATTCCCCCTCAATGGCTGCGCCGGAAGCGGCAGGGGCGGCAAAATCAATGTTGACCTGACTGCCCCGCTGAATGCCGAGGCTGGACAAATCCACCTTGTAGGTCTTGGTCGCATTGTCGAAAGCTGCCGCTGTGGTGACACTGTTACCTGTAGCGTCAACATAGGTAAACTGCACACCGTTGGGGGTGTAGGGAAACGCTGTTGCGGAAGCCACCTTGAGGACGAACAGGCCCTTGGCTGCATCGCTCCGGGTTTCATCCAGGGTCAGGGCTTGCCCCACAGAGGGCTTGATGTAGACCGTGTATTCCGCCAGATACTGTTCCGGCGTGGTTTCGGGAATTTCCTGTCCTCCAGTCTCCGGGCCAGGTGTAGGCTCCTCAGGCTTCTCCACAGGAGAGCCGTCGGCCTTGACGACGGAAGCGTAGCTACCCTCTGCCTTGACGGTGACGGTGCCACCGGCGGTAACGGTGCCGGTGGTGGTAACGGAGGCATCGTTGTCATTGATATTCACGCCCACAGCCAATGCCCCTGCCAGCTGAGAGGAAGCGGCACTGCCCTGGTTCTGGGGGGTGGAAGTCCGGTCGGTGGGAACCGTGGTGCTGTTCTCCAGGGCAAAGCCCGCATTCAGGGTGATGACCTTGGCCCCACCTCTGGCAGCGGTCACGGGAACCCGCACCATGTAAACACCGGTATCGCTGGGGGTGATCTGCTCGGTGACCCGTTCGGATGCTTCCTTATAATAGGTCGTATCCTCAGGAATTGCGGCGCCCTGCTCTACAGTGGCTTCCCGGAACGTATCACTCTGGGCATCGTAAGTATAATACTTGCCGCTGCCAAATTTGGCCTCCTGAACCGCCCGATAGGAAATATCGTAGCTGGCCGTCAGGGAATTGGTGACCAGTGCATAGTGGCGGGGTTCACCGTCAGTACAAAGTACTTTCCGGGTTCCGCGTAAAGGGTATCGCCGCTGTTGGCCTTGGCCAGGTCCACGGCCAGAGTACCCCGAAGCTCAAAGTAATCTGCCAACTTGTCCTGGGTCGGTGCGGTGACCATCTTATAGATGGTGCCTTCCTTTGTATAGTAGGTCTTGTCCTGGGACAGGGTGGTATCTTCCGTTTTGGAGTAGGCGGAGATGTCGCCGTTGTCCGTAAGCTCTATTTCGATTTCAATGCCGCCTGCGGTGGGCTTGCCGTTTTCGCTCTGGTGCTGGGTGTTGTCCCCAGTGTCCTGAGTGCCTTGGGTGGCATCGTCAAACAGGTCGCCAATACCGGCATCGCTTCCCTGCTCCGGCGTTTCCCCGGTGCCGGTAGCCGCCGTGCCTTCCTTAAAGGTCGCCAGGATGGTCACGTTCCGGGTGGGCATTTCGAAGCTATAAGTCACCGTGCCGTCTTCGCTGACACTCTGTACTTGGGGGGTGATCTGGGTATAGGTCTGGGACAGTTCCGGCAGGTACTTGACGATGACGGAATCCACCGTGTAGCCCTTATTGGCTTTTACCTGGAAAGTCACCTGCTCTGCCTTGGTGTAGATACGCTGATCTGTGGGAATCTTCTTGTCCGCCGGAATTTGGTCGGCGGTCATAGGGGTAAACTTGCCGCCCTTATTTATATAGTAGGTCTTGCCGTCTTCAAAGGTCGTTTCCAGGCACAGCTCAAAGGCATTGGCCGAGGAGGGGGCGGTAACGGAACCGTTTTTGGTGGCCTGGGGGGTAATGCTATAGTCCTTGCCGCCGATGGACTGCTGAATGCCCAGGAGTCTGCCAAGGGCCGTGGTGCTGAGGAAATCCATGGCCTGCCCTTTCACCACATCCACCACCACGCCCAGTAGGTCTTTCACACTGGAAGCGGCACCGGCCACGGAATCGGCCTGAGCCGGGTCTTCCCCGTCTGCGTTGCCGGAGGTGATGGCATTGGCCGTACCCCGGAACGGTGCGGTGGCCAGGATGTTCACATCGCCCCCGGCCTGGATGGTGGCCTGGTCCTGAACCTGGGCGGCGCAATTCTGCACAGCTGCATCCACAGCCACGAAGCCGCCGGAGTTGCCGCTCATGTCGCCCTTGGAGGCAGCGGCGGAAACGTTGGCCGTGGCGTTTGAAAGCAGGTTCACATTTCCGCTGGCTTCCAGCTGGGAGGTCCCGCCTACGGTCACACGGCTTTCATTCACGCCCACTGCCACCGCAAAGGATACAGGAAGCTTGCCGGTGGTAGCGGCGGCATTTACGTTCATCTGAGAATCTGCCTGGGCGGTAATGTCACCACCGGCGGTCAGTTTTGCATTGCGAATATCCACAATGGCTTCCGTAATGGCAACGCCTACAGCCAGGGGTACAAAGAGGGCTGCCAGTTTTTCATTGCTGACATCCAGGTTGCTGACGGCGTTGGCCACAATGCTGATGCTGCCCATGAGGGCGGTGATGGCACCGTAGACAAAGGCTTTCGCGGCACCGATTTTCACGTTGATAAAATTGGTGGTTTCCGTCAGGCCGGGGATCAGGTCTATAAGTGCCCGGTCCTGTCTGCTCTGGGCGGTCAGGTTCACGCCGCCGGTAGTCGCCGTAATGGAGGCCTGGTCAGTGACGGTAATGGAGGCGGCGGAATTGAAGTCAAACAGAGAACCGCTGATCTCCCCCGCCACGGGGACTGTCGTTCCATGGGTGTCCGAGTCGCTGGCCTGGATGGTAACACTTCCGGCCTCAACCTTGCCGGAGACCTTAACGGTCTCGCCGTCTACGACCAGGTTCACACCGGGAAGAACCATGTTGCCAAGCTCTACATTACCGTTCCCGCCCTGGATGAGCAGGTTGGTCAGGAACAGGTCTTGATTTTCCCAGGAGGCGGTCAAAGCCTTGTCCATGGGTCCGGTGTAGACATAGTTTTTAAAGGAGCTGGGGGTCACGGCTGCAAGGTCTGTAATGTTTTCCGACTGCTTGTTGGTCAAAGAGTCGGTGAACACTTCCACGGAACGGTTTTCAATATCCAGCCGGATGGTGTTTTGATTTCCGTTCACCAAAGTAAGGCCTGTTGCGCTGCCGTTTAAATTGCTGCCCTCGGTAAGAGAGCCGGAATACAAGGCTCCTGTCAGGTTCAGGGTGTCTTGCCCCGCCCCGGCATTCAGGGCCACGGTTTTCAGGGCATCTGCCAAAGAGGTATCCAGGCAGATCAGGTCCTGTCCCCCTCCAGCGTTCACGGAAAGGGTGCTGTTCTCCCGGTTGGCCTTGATGCCCCCCAGCAGAACGATCCGGTCGGCACCCGTGCCGGTCTGCACCTGGGCTTTCAGGGTTCCGAAGCTGTGGTTCAGTTGAACGCTGTTGTTGCCGTCGCCGGTGGCCACGTTCAGCTGATTGACATAGTTTTCACTGACACAGGTGGTATACTCCAGCTTGTTGTCGCCGCTGCCCAAGTCCGCCAAAATCTCATAGGAGCCTTGGGCGGCAACCAGGACGGTATCGTCCCCCGCGCCTGTTTGGATACGGATCACGCCGCCCTGTCCATTCTGGGGATCCAGCTGCGTATCCGAATTGGTGGCCACGATGCTGTAGGATTCTCCGGAGGCGGAGCCGTACAGATTCAGATTTCCATTGGTGTTGATGGCACCGCCCAGCATGACCAGGCCCGCCAGCACCAGGGAGATGCCGCTGACGTTCACGTCCCCGGTCAGGGTGGCTTTTCCCTCACTGTCCGCGCTGACGGTTTCTTTGTCGATGCTGCCATCGGCGTTCTTTTCGTAGGAATCCTCTGCCAGGATGTACAGCACCAGCTTGCCCGCATTCAGGGCCTCATTGTTGACGCCATTGGCAATGGCCTTTGCCTTGGCATCGGCCTGGGAGATGTTCAGCCCGCCTTGATATTCCCCTGCCCCCACCGTCACGGTCAGGGAGGTGGTGTCTGCGGTAAGGGACTCAAAAGCCTTGTTGATGGCTTTCTGAATGGCGTTCTCCGACTCCGTGACCACGGTGCGGCTGTAGGTGCCGTCGGCTCCGTTTTGAGTCAGTTTGCTTGTCTTGCCCGTGGGGTTCTGCGGTATATCCTCCTGGGCAAGTTGACCGCCGCCCTCCGTAAGGACAGCCTCTACCCGCTCCGGCTTCTTATTCAGGTCTTCATCCTGGTAGGTTTCGGTAACGGTAATGGAGGGTTTGTCATTTTCAAACTGCTCCGGGGTGCCAAGGGTGTTTTCCTCGCCCTTGTTGACCTCTGCCAGGGTGGCTTCACCCTGGGGCGCAGTCCACTCTACGGTTTCTGTCGGGGTCGTCTGGGTACTTTCTCCTGCCCCCGCTTCCCCGCTTTGGGCAGCAGCTCCGGCTGGTGCGGAAACCACCGATGTTTCCGATGCGTTCCCCTCGGTGCCGCCGGAGGCGACTGGGGCAGCCCCAGTGCCATCTTCCACGCCTTGGGTGGAAACGCTGGGCGGCTCCGTCCCCTCAGCCAGGGCCGTTACCGGTACCAGCGCGCAGAGCAGCAGCACACACAGCAATGCTGCCGTGAGCGACGCAAATGGGCTTCTTCTTTTCTGGGTACTTTGTTTCATGTGTATCCCCCCGTGACATTGGCTGCGCCTTGATACGCATCATTCCGGTTGTTCATCCAAATATTCCTTTACCTGGTCCAACAGTTCTTTGGCTTCCGTAACCGCGTTCTCGTCATCCCCCGCGTCAATGGATGCCTGCAAATACGCTGCCGCCGTCAGGTGATCTTCCAGTCGAATTTCGCACAGTGCGGCATTATACATACAAACCGAGGTGTATTCCCCCCGCTCCGCGGATTCCAGGAAGTATTCTACCGCCTGTTCGTCCTTTCCCACGCTCATGGCACAAATGCCTGCGTAGTAGGTGATTTCTGACAGCTGGGCATTCTGTTTTCGTGCTTGCTCAAAGGCCTGGAGGGCGGCTTCGTAGTCGTTTTTTATAAAATAGGAGAACCCGATCCACTGGTTCAGCTCTCCCATCTCTCCATCGGTTCCTCCCTGGGCTTCCATCAGTTCCAGGGCTTTTCCCCCATCCTGAATCACCGCGTCATAGTCTTTCAGAATGTAGTCACAGGCCACCCTCTGTACCCACAGGAGTTTTTCATCGGCATAGCCCGCCCGGATGGCGGCATCAAAGGATTTTCTGGCATCCTCATACCGTTGGGCTTCCATCCGGCACATGCCCAGCATGGCATGGACATCGCCGGTGGGGTCTTCACCTCCCTCCCGCAGATACCGTTCCAGGTCCCGCAAGGCTCCCTCCGTATCTCCCAGGAGGATGCGGCATCTGCCCCGGGCAGCAAGGATATTTACTTCGTAATTCTCGCTGGAAATGGCCTGGGTGTAGCACTTTTCGGCGTTTTCGTAATCCTGGGCACTTTCGTAAAGGCCCCCCAATGCCGCCTGGATCACCGGCTGGGGACCTGCCAGGGCCTCATATCGCTTTAGGTCCTTTACCGCCGCCTCCATATTGCCCAGTTCGCTTTCCATCTGCGCCCGGAGAAGATAGGCATCCGGTATGGTTTCATCCAGCTGCAATGCCTTGTCGTAGCAATCCTGGGCCGTTTTAAAGTCCTCTGTCAGGGTAAACAGGCTTCCTTTTCGGAGCCACAGCAGAGCCAGTTCTCCGTCAGAGTCCCCGGAATACAGGTCGATACAGTGTTCCAGGTAGCCAATGGCCTCCTTGTAGTCACCCTTGGCAATGCTGAGGGAGGCGTAGGTTTCAAACTCCTCAAAGGTCTTGGGCTTTCGCACCGCATTTGTGAGGATTTGCCAGGCCCGTTCCACCGCTGGCTCATTCAGGTAGCCCGTATTGCTTTGCAGCACCTGGGAAGCATATTCCAGGGCAGAACCCGCATAGGCCTTCCGCAAGTCCCGGATCCGGGCCTCCCAGGCAAGCATCATGCTGCCCAGCAGCACCGCCGCCAGGGCAAAGGCCAGAACCCTCCTGCCTGTGCGGTAAGCAAAGGAAAACCGCTCCGGTTTTTCCGCTGTTTGTATACTCAATGTTTCCATGGTCATCACACTCGCCGCGTTTGATTTTTGAAGTTTTGTCGCCCGTTCCCGCTGCCTGTATTTCCGGCAGCACAAGGGCGCAGCGGGATTTTCCGGTAGATGCTCCCCCTGATTTTTTTGTTCCGCGCATTGATGGCTTGTACGCCAAATATAACAAAAAAATCCCCAAAAAGCAAGATGTCCCATGGATATTTGGATGTGCTCACAAATCCGGGACTCCCTTTTTATGAAATATGTTCAAGCAGCAAGGACAGCCGTTTTCCGCGCAGCGACATCTAAATGTAATTTTCGCATATCTTTTTTGCTTCCCCGGCGGCTCCGGAAAAAGCGACCCAAGCCTCTGTTCTGCCAGCAAAGGCTCCCGGTGAAATTCTGGTCAAGCACCCCTATCTAAGGAAACTTTTTCTTGCTGTCCTATAGAGAATGTGGTATACCACTAAAGAAAAGTAGAAATATGCGCTTTTTTCATCGGCATAAAACTTCATGCATGAGCACTGCACCACGAAAATGCGCAAAGACATAAGCATGAAGTTTTTGTGCATCATTTCCGGTTGCCCCGCAGGGGCGAGGAAATGGCACATTTCTTGTTTTGCTATGCTTTTGCATAGCAAAGCGTCTTAGAAAGAAGGATCACTGCATGTATCGAAAATTTGGGAAGCGGATTTTAGGCATTATCCTTTCCGGTTGCGGTATTGTGACTTTGTCCCCCATCTACCTCCTGGTGGCTTTGGCCATTGTGCTTGACGATCCCGGCCCTGTTTTTTCCGGCAAAAACGAGTGGGCATTCACAAGACCCACTTTCAGATTCTCAAATTCCGCACTATGCGGATGTGTACCCCCACGATACCCCCACCCACCTTTTGGAAAACCCCCAGCAGTATACTACCCGGGTAGGCCGCATTTTGCGCAAGACCTCCCTGGACGAACTGCCTCAGATTTTCCAGATTTTTACCGGGAAAATGGCGGTGATTGGACCCCGGCCCGCACTGTGGAATCAGTATGACCTGATTGCTCAGCGGGACCTCTACGGGGCCAATGACGTGCGCCCGGGTCTTACCGGCTGGGCGCAGATCAACGGGCGGGACGAGCTGCCAATTGATGTAAAGGCCAGACTGGACGGAGAATACGTCAAAAAAATGAGCTTCCTGTTTGACTGCAAGTGCTTTTTCGGCTCCATTACCGCTGTTTTAAAGCATGAGGGCGTGGTAGAGGGCGGCACCGGAACCATGGGAAAGGAGCAGCAGAAATGAAGCGTGTACTCATTATCGGCAGCCACAGCTACCTGGGTACCGCCTTGGCATCCTATCTTTCCCAATGGCCGGAAGAATACCATGCAGAGTCCCTCAGCGTCCGGGACGAAGCTTGGAAAAACGTTTCCTTTCAGGGCTTTGACGCCGTTTATCACACCGCCGCCCTGGTCCATCAGGAACAGGCCAAGTCTGACCCGGCCCAGAAAGAGGCCTATCTGCAAATCAACGCCCAACTTCCTGTGGAAGTGGCCAAAAAGGCAAAAGAAGCCGGTGTTCCCCAGTTTATTTTTCTTTCCACCATGGCGGTCTACGGTCTGACGGCTCCCTTTGGAAAAACCGTCACCGTTACCAAAGACACGCCCTTAGCCCCCAAGGACCTCTATGGCCTGAGCAAGGCCCAGGCAGAAGAAGATTTGCTTGCCCTGGCTGACAGCGCATTTCATGTGGCCATTCTCCGGCCCCCCATGATTTATGGGCAGGGCTGCAAAGGAAATTATCAGCAGCTCCGGCACTTTGCCCTGCGTCTGCCCTGTTTTCCCAAAATCGGCAACCACCGCTCTGTCCTTTATGTAGGGAATCTGAACCGGCTGGTTCGGCACTTGCTGGATACCGGCTCCGGTGGGATTTACTGCCCCAGGACCGGGAGCAGGTGGACACGGACCGCATGGTGCAGACCGTTGCCCGACTCCACGGCAGGTCCCTCCCCCTGATTCCCGGGGTAGTGTCAAGAGTTATGCGCAAAATTGTTTACGGCTCTGGTAGAAATCTATTACAGGGGGCGGCTTAACCGCCCCTTGGTTACTTTTCAGCAGGCAGGGCGCAAAAGGTCAAGGGCGGCGGTACGCCGCTCGTCTTGCCCTTGACCATCCATGAAGATGAATGGATAAACGCTTTCCAGAGGCCGGTTCTGCCAGGCGTTGACCTCGGGCATGATTTTCTCACTGATTTTGCTTACCAGTTCCGGGTAGATTTCCACATCATAATGACTTTTAATCTGTTCGGTAATGTCCTTCTGACTCATGCCGCAGGCGTAAAGCGACAAAATCTTGTCCTCCATGCCCTCGGCATTGCGGTTATACTTGCTGATGATTTTCGGCTCATAATTGCCCTTACGGTCTCTGGGAACCTTGATGTCGATCTCACCCAGCTGGGTCTTGACGGTCTTCTGAGAGTACCCATTGCGATAGTTGGGAGAAGCATTCTCCTCCGCTGCCCGCTGGCACCGCTCCCGGCCAAGCTCCTCGTCCATCTCCACTCCCATGACCTGCTGGATGACATCCCGGAACATTTCCTTCATGGCCGCCATGATATCAGCGGTGCTGGTGAAGTGCTGGCTCTGGACGTACTGCTTCAATAATTCCTGTGGTGCGCTCTGCATAATACTGGCTCCTTTGTCGTGAATGTTTACTTTCATTCTTGACTTTGCCGCCAGTATTTATACTGTCATACGCTGTCGATTACACAGAATTTTCTGCGGTCTCTGTTCCAGCAATTGTCCTTGTTCACATTTTTCAAGTATTTGTTCAACAATTTGAAGTGTATACTTTCCGTCTTCACCTGTCGCAATCGGGTTTGTATCAGCGATAATAGCGTCAATTACTTCTTTATGCTGACGGTAGCCAAACTGCGTTTGCGCCAACTGTGGGAACACAATATCCGCAGGTTTGTCGCCCATACCGTCTACTGCAAGCGCACCGTAACCTGTCCGCAGATACAGGCTTCCCTTACTGCCGTGTATCTCCATAACAAACCGATTGCAGTTCCATGGCTGTATCCAACTTATGTGATGCGATACTCTTGCTCCGTTTTTTAGTATGTATTCAGCAATGGCCCAGTCCTCGTTGTTTGGTTCGATTATTTCGCCTTTAATACTTCTGCTTTCAATTCTGCGGCCCTTGCTTGCATGTTCTACTTCAGCAAAATCTCCGAGCAGATAACGAATAATATCAATCCCATGTACTCCGACATCGATGATTGCTCCACCTTTTCCGCAGAGTTCTTCGTTATACTGCCAAGTTGAATAATTGCTTCCGGGCAGTGAGTTGCGCAGATAACAAAGATATATGTCGCCAAGTCCTCCAGACTGAATATAGTTTTTTGCCCATACAGATTCTTCAAAGTATCTGTGCATAAAACTTGCGAACAACTTGACATTGTTTGCTTTCGCCGCAGCAATCATTTCCTCACATTCCTGAACCGTTCTTGCAAACGGTTTTTGGACAAAAATATGCTTACCGGCTTTCGCGGCTTCAACGGCTATCGGACAGTGAAGATAGTTTGGCGTAAGAATCATCACAAGATTAATATCGTCACGATGAATGGCTTCTTTATAATCTGTACAAACATCGCCGAAACCTTCCGCTCTGAATTCTGCCTTTTCTCTCACGATGTCACAATATACCCGAATATCTGCCTGTGGAATCAGTCGCAATGCATTAATATGATATGAGCTAATTTCTCCGCAACCTATTACTGCAATTCCAACTTTCTCCATATTGAACCTCCTTAATGTGCATTGTCAATGCCATCCACTAACGTTTGATGAAATTTTTCCGAGAAAAAAGCGGAATAAACGACAGATACTGCACTAATCAGGAAGAGATGCTCCTGTCTGTCTGAGACAATAACCTTAACTCTTTTAGCTGCACTGTTCGGCATATTCTGTACCGCTTCTTTAATTCGCTCCGCAGCTCCCTCAAAATAGTTGAAGTACCGACCTACAAGTACCATAACATCCGGATTGTAACAGTTCAGCGCATTTACAATTCCGCGCTTCATCCAGTATTCCGTGTAATTAATCTCAGTATCAATTACAAGTTCATCTTTATTTTGATAACTCATAACAACTTGATCCAGAGACATCGTCCGGTATTTGGGAGATTTCTTTACTAGCTCATTTTTGAGTGTCTCAATAGATGTCAAAACATCCCAACACCCAATATTTCCACAACTGCAAACCGGTCCGTTGGGGTCTAGCATCATATGCGTAGTGCTGATGCCGGAATTAAAGCCGTAGTAGACCTGTCTTTCCACAGCAAGTCCGACACCGACACCGCGTTCCACGCATACACACATAAGTACTTTTGGGCTCAAATCTTTATATTTGCGCAACATATGAACCGTTACTGCACGGGCGTCATTCTCGACAAAAGTAGGTATACCCAGTTTTTCCGAAAAGTATTTTCCGATTGGGACATTCTGCCATCCTCTTAATGTTGCTGAATAGGACAGCTCTCCCTTTTCGGTATCTACCAGACCCTTCATCACAATCCCGCAGCCAATTACGTTTCTTGTCTGACCATTACGCAGCTTCCATTCTTCTATCAAATGTCTGCAATTTTCAATGATGCGGTCAAAAAGGCCGAACGGGTCTTCCGTAGAGTCGATGTCGATGGAAACCATATCCATCAAATTCCCGTGAAAATCCGCTATTCCTATTTCAACAAGATTATAGCTGAAATAAACAGCTAAAATATTGGTGGAATCCCCGTTGATTTGAAGCAGTACCGGCTTCTTGCCGCCCTGTCCCGTTGACCTGCCGAGACCGACTTCTTGAATCCATCCTGCGTTAATAAGCTCCTCAACAATAGTAGATACCGAAGATTTGCTCATACCAATCTTTTCCGCAATGCCAGCCCGCGATACGGTGCCAAGTTCATCAATCAATCTTATCACAGTCAGTCTGTTTGCAGACTTGATACTTCCATTGTTAATCGGCCTATCTTTCATTTTCAAACCCTCATCAATCTGTGCTTAATTCTTCCGCATCAACATCGGTTCTCTTATTGAGCAATGATCCTTCCGGTGCTTTTATCGGACCAAACCTGAGAGGATCGTTCGTGTCTTCCATCCATTTATCCAGCAACGCTGACATTTTTTCATGGATTTCCGTGTATTCCCGAATAGATGCAAGATTATTTCTTTCAAGAGGATCCGCATACAAGTCAAACAAATATTCCCGCTCTTTTTCAAATTCCAGACACTCATGTGCCAGAAGAAATGTTTTTGCGCTGGATGCATCGATGTTGCTTTTGATTACTGTTAAGTCGTCATCGTATTCTTTGATGTACTTGTATCTCTTTGTTCTGACTGCTCTCACAGGCTCATATACCGTATGAAAATTAATTTCGGAATATACTTGATCACGTACTTCCGTTCCTTTTTCAAACATAGGTAACAGGGATTCTCCCTGAAGCCACTCCGGTTTGGTAATATTTAGTATATCACATATTGTTGGAAAAATGTCAACCTGTGATACTAAAAAATCTAGCACCTGTCCTTTCTTTTTGTTCTCTGGATAATCAACGATGAGGGTGACTCCGGTGCCAGCATCGAATAATGTACACTTCATATTCGGAAGAGCAAGACCGTGATCCGTTGTGAAAATGATAACAGTGTTTTCTTTTAGACCATTCTGCTCAATTTCCACAAGCACCTTGCCTACAATATCGTCACAAACGGATGCCGAATACATATAATCTGCCATGTCTTCCCTGTTTTCTGGCGAGTCGAAAATGCCAGGTGGTGGCAAGATATATCTTGCATCAATATTCTTGCCATGTTTCGGATAGACACGATGTGTATTAAAACATCCAAATGAAAGGAAGAACGGTTTCTTGTGTTCTTCACGCAAGAATTTACATACTATTTCGCAATTATTCCTATCAAACACTTCCGAGTCAAAATTGATTTCTCCCATATTATAATTCTGGGAGCCCAATATACGACTGTATCCCAGCATATCAGCGTTCGGTGCCTCATGCTGAATGCCACATAAGACAGTATCCATTCCGTGATTTTTGAAATACGATGCCATATGGTGACTGTAGTCATCCATCACAAATCCCCGATGCGCCAAACCAAACATGCCGCATGAATGAGGATATTGTCCCGTCATTAGCGCTGCTCTGCTAGGAGAGCAGGTTGGGCACGCAGAAAAAGCGTTTCTAAAAAGAGTTCCTTTTTTTGCGAACTCCAAAATATGGGGACTGGGAATCGGGTAGCCGTACGGTTGGAAATAACGACCCGAATCGTGCGTATGTATGCAAATAACGTTCATATCCACCAACCTTATTTTGCTGCTTTTCTATAAATCTCTTCTACTACTTTGATGCAGGCAATTCCATCACTTGCACCGGGTTTTTCCTTTTTATCGTTTATGATGACATCCGCAAATGCCTCATGATGATTGATTCCGATCGGTTCATGCCTGATTTGCGGTGTCATCCAAACCGGAGCCGTTTTGCCATCAGCACGGCACACGGTTAATGTGCCCATTGCACCTCTCAGGAAAATAGAGCCGTTACTGCCAAAGATCTCCATTGAGAACCGATCTGCGATAGACCAGTGTGGCCAACTGATCAGATGATTTACTGTTACGCCGTTTTCCGTTCTGTAGATTACAGAAGCGTGATCCTCATTGTCGGGCTCAATTTCTTTCCCGTTAGAAATTACAGTCTTTCTGTATCGTCCGATATCCGCATACAGAACAGTATCTACTTTACCGATTAAATAATTGACCAAATCGATTCCATGTACACCAATGTCAATCACGCAGCCGCCGCCAACATTTTCTCTCGAATAGAACCATTCGCTTAATGTCGAAGTGGCACCAGGCGCATTTAGAACTCTTGCCATCTCCACTTTACCGATGTAGCCCTCTTCAATCAGCCGCTTTGCTTCTGCGATGCCAGTCAGGTATCTATGCATAAAGCTAACAACAAGTTTGACTCCATTGTCCTTACAAGCTGCTTCCATCCGTCTGCATTCTTCTAGATTCCTGCCCATAGGCTTGGTAATAAAAACATGTTTTTTGTGGTTAGCCGCAAGAACAGTTAACTCGCAGTGATTATAATTAGGTGTAAGAATAATGACTGCTTCAACATCCTCACGCTTAAGAAGCTTCTCTGCGTCCAGATATGTATCCTCTTCCCGGAGGCCAAACATTTCAGCTGCAAATATTGCCCTTTCAGGTATCAAATCACAGACGGCAACCACTTTGCAGCTTGGAGCCTGACGGAGAGCCGGCATATGATACTGTCTTGCAATTGCGCCGCAGCCGATTATTCCGATCTTTACTTCTTTCTTCATATACCCGTCTCCTTAGAAGAATACTTCTTTTCCGGTGGCAGCTGCCTCATATCCCTTGAGAATTAGGTTGAGAGCTGCCTTTCCTTCCTGAATCCCAGACGGAAATTCATCACCTGTAAGCAAGCAGTTGATAAATGTTTTTGCAACTTCAGCATGAATGTTTTTGAACACGGATGGCACTCTGGGATATTGCCAGCCCGCCATCTCAGATTTATTACTGTAAATCCGCACAGAGAAATTGCTCTCCCCGTTTACCTGCGTAGAAGCGCAGTCGTTAAACTGTTGGATAATAGTGCCTTCCCTTCCGTAAATTTCCGTCGTATTTGTTGCAGCAGCAAATGTCCACGAAGACTGCATTGTTGCAAAAACATTGTTTTTGAAGCGAATAATGGCAACGCCTTCCTCTTCAACCTCGAATCCGTTCTTGCTTTCAGGGATAAATGCCTGAATACTGACAGGCTCTCCCAACATCCAAATTAGGAAGTCTGCCGCGTGGATACCTTCGTCAATAAATGCGCCGCCTCCCGCAAGTTCTTTTTTAATAATCCAGCTAAGGCGCTGGTCTGACAAGCCATTAGCAGCCCATCCGATTCCGTGTCTTTTCCGGATCGAGGTAATTTCTCCAATTGTGCCGTTATCCAACAGCGATTTGATATATTTGTTGCCTGGATCTACTCTCATGGGGAATCCCTGCATCAGACGAACACCGTTCTGCTTAACTGCTTCGGAAATCACATCACATTCCTTCAGCGACAGTGCTGGTGGTTTCTCGCATAGGATTGCCTTGCCCGCTTTTGCTGCAGCCACAATAAGCTCCGCATGCTGTGAAGTTTCAGCACAAATACCTACCGCATTGATGTCTTCGTTTGCAAGAAGGCTTTCTAACGACTCATAGCTGGCAATTTCAAACTGTTTTCCCCATTCAGCACCTCTGTTGGAATCACTGTCCCAAACAGCGCACAGTTCTACGCGCGGATCATTCTCCCATGCTTTTGCCCATAAGTCTGCGTGCGGATGCGCCACACCTAACATACCTATTTTTATCATATTATTACCTACCATTTATCTATGTGCTCTTTCGTAACCTCGAATCGCAATGTCCCGAGATCTTTTCAGTAACTTACCCATATGCTGTTTATCATGCCATGCTTCAACTCCGTGGCAGGAAATATTGTACCAACCGGAAAATCCTTCCGACTCAAAATCGGAAATCATCTTGTCAAAGTCGATTTTTCCGCCGCCGGGCATCTGTTCATCTCCGTTGCCGAAAGCCCTGTCAGATTCCGGAAAACGGAATTCCTTTTTAACATCCCAAAGATACAACATGAATACCTGCTCCGGCGGAAGAATTCTAAATACATCTATAGGCGTATAGCCGCGTGCATAGGAATGGGATGGGGCAATTACAAATTCAGAACCCGTCTGGGCAAGTCCTGTTCTGTAAATCTGATTCAGATACTCATTGAATGTGTAGCAGTGAGGAACTTCGATGCAAACCTTCATGTCGAGAGTCGCAGCAAATTTCGCCTCCTCCCGCAGTTTTGCGAGATAATCATTAAAGCTTCCTCCCGGTTTCCCAAAAGCAACACTTTTAGGACTTAAGTTTGTCATATTATCCGGCCAGTCAACAGATTGTGCCGGTTCAAAAATCACTCTCTTAATTCCAAGTTCTTTAGCAAATTCCATTGCGCGATGGCGTTTTTCATCCGACATCAGAAAAGCAGTCATTGAGATTGCTTCTATGCCACTGTCTATCAGGATTTGCTTTATATGATTGGGATCGTCTTTTTCGGTATTTGCATGCTGACAAATTGCCTCGCAGCACCAAAGGTCTACGTAGTCAATTCCCGTCTTTTTGATCTCTTCCAGTGCCTCTTCCAGCGAAAACGATGCATACAGGTTCGTACCACAACACAGTTTCATATTGCCTCCTACCACCACTTAATCATATCCGTGACATAGCTTCTCACCTTAATGAATTCTGGACTTGAAATGTCTCTCGGTCTTGGAAGATCCACCTTTATATCCTCTTTTACCGACGCTGGTTTCTGTGACAAAACCAAAATTCTGTCTGCTAGATACACAGCTTCCTCTGTGTTATGTGTGATAAAAAGGACCGTGCTTCCAAGCTCTTTCCAAAGGCGAATTACCTCGTCCTCAAGATAGAATCTGGTCTTAATATCCATCTGCCCGTAAGGTTCATCCATAAGCAGCAGATCTGGGTTCATTGCAAACGCGCGCCCGATTACTACTTTTTGTTCCGTGCTACTTGAGAGCTGCTGCGGGTAGGTGTCCATTTCATTTTCCAATCCCATCAGCTTTGCAATTTCCTGAACTCGGGTTTGAATATAGCTCTTTGGATGTTTCTTCATTTTTAGAGAAAAGCCCAAATTCTCTTTTACCGTGAGCCAAGGGTATGCAGTGGGTTCCTGAAATACGAACGCAAGATTATGCTTTCTTGGATCCGCTTTTTCTCCATCAACAAGTATTTCTCCCGATGTCGGTTCGATCAAGCAAGTGAGCAGATTCAGAAATGTTGTCTTTCCGCAACCGGTTGGTCCAACGACACACACGAATTCTCCCTTTTCAATTTGGAAATTACAGTCTTTGAGCACTTCCAGTTCTCCGAAGCTCTTGCAAAGATTGCGAACTAATACTTTCGTCGTATTTTCAGCCATCTTATTCTCCCTGCTCCTCTTTTCCGCCAAGATCCATATCCATCATTTCCCCGATCATAGCCCTTCTGCGGAGAAATTCATCACTTACATAGTCCCTCGGACGTTCCATATCTGACAAATCAATAATCGATTTCACTTTAGCAGGTTTCTTTGTAAAAAGAATAATTCGGTCCGCCAAATATATCGCTTCTTCAATATTGTTGGTTACGAAAATAACCGTTCTCTTTTCTTTTTTCCAGATTTCCAGAATCTTCTCCTGCATCGCATATCGGGTCTGAGCATCCAGTGCGCCAAACGGTTCATCCATCAAAAGCACCTGCGGATTCCCTGCGTATGCTCTGGCAATACCGACTCTTTGCTTCATACCGCCGGATAACTGATGTGGGTATGCCTTTTCAAACCCTTTTAAGCCGACCAATTCAATAAAGTATTTCGCCCTATCAATCTGTTCACTTTTCGGTATTCCTCTGTACTTCATTGAAATTCGGACATTATCAAGTACTGTCAGCCACTGCAGCAGAGCAACTCGCTGGAATACCAGACTGATTCGTCCGTCTGGTTCGGATACTTCCTCATCGTCAAGGTGAATTTTTCCAAGCGTCGGTTTTTCCAGTCCCGAAATCATGTTGAGCAACACGGTCTTTCCGCATTGTCCAGGGCCCAAAAGAACTAGAAATTCATTCTCGTTTACATCAATGGAAATATCATCAACAACCAGATTGTGTGTCTTTGCAGTTGCAAAGCACTTGGTTATATTTCTCAGCTTTAATTTAGGTCTGTCCGCCATGGACTCAACTTCCTTTCAATTATCGTAAATACGGTTGACATCAGTGCACCAATAATACCGATAAATATGATGGAAACCATAACCAGCGCGATATCATCGCTGTCCGATCCGCGGGTTACAAGCATACCGAGTCCGCTGTTTGCGGATATCATCTCGGCTGCGAGTACGACGCCCCAACCGGTTGTCAGTGCCGTTTTCAAACCTGCCATAATGGACGGCAAAGCGGACGGCAGGACAATATCCACAACCATTCTGATTTTCTTCGCACCAAACAATCTGCCAACCTGCAGGTTTTCTTTTTGTGCGAGGTATATTCCAGAATAGGTGTTAACTACTATTGCAGTAAATGTTCCAATAAATACCAGAATGATTTTTGGCGTTTCATATATTCCGAACCAAACCGTAATAAGCGGAACCCACGCAAGAGGCGGAATAGGCCGGATCAATTCAAAAATAGGCTGAAATATTGCTCTAAAGGTCTTATTCCATCCAATCATTGTGCCAAACGGAATTCCAATAATTATCGCGTATAACAAACCTTGTAATACTCTTTTCAGGCTTGCCCAGGCATGTCCGAACATAGACAATTTCGCCACAGGATGTTCTATTGTGGAGATATATTTTTCCGCAACTTTAATGGGTCCGGGTAAATAATCCCCGTGCGTGCGGGAAAAAGAAGACCACAAAATAATCAGCAGTGTTAATGAAAGTATAGACAGGAGATTCAGTGCAAAGTCTTTTGCATTCTGTTTAAAAAGTCTTGTTTTCATTGTCTCCACCTCAACACTACTCTTTCCAGTTTATTCAGAAGCGCAAACAGGATAACGCCGATCAATCCTATTACAACCATGCCACACATAATAAGATCAATCTTGAGAAACTGTCTACCAAACAGAATCATATAGCCCAAACCGCTATTTGCCGCAAGCATTTCAGCCGCAACTAGGGTGGACCATGAAATACCAAGTGCCACTCTCCAGCCGGTGAACACCATTGGCATGGCAGACGGCACACCGACATTTAGAAAAATTCTCCAGTAACTTGCACCGGATGTGCGAGCAACATTGATCATTGCTCGGTTCGTCAATTTAATGCCCGCATAAGAATTTAGCACGATTGCCACAAATGCAGACAAAAAGATGATAAAGGATTTTGCCGCTATTCCTATACCCAACACAGCAATCATTACCGGAATCCAGCTTACGGCTGGAATAGGTCTTACAAGATTAAAAACTGGCTTTACAAACTTGTCCACCGGTTTGTACCATCCCATAAGCAGTCCAAGCGGAGTCCCTATAACCACCGCAAGTCCGAATCCGGTTAATGAAAGCTGCATACTGGACGCAATGTGTTGAAACAGCGTGCTACCGTCCGGAGTTTTGGAAGAAAGTTTATGTATGATCATGGATATTACTTGAGTGGGCATTGCCACATACCGAACATCCACCAGCTTCAGTCTGACAATCAATTCCCATACGATCAGCGCAGTAAGCACACTCACCGCGGAGATAACGCCTGCACGTGTCTTTTCTCTTTTCAGCTTTTTCCGTTCTTTTCTGATTTCCTCATTAAGCTCGGCTGTCATCATAGGTAATCTTCCTTCCAATACTATTCGCGGTTACACGCTGAAATTTTGGTTTAGTTGCTCAGGCCGGACACATAGTCACTTGTCATCAGGTTAGAAGAGATGGACTTGAAATTCTCAACTTCTGCATCCGAATAAGTTCCCTGATTCTTGAAATACTCCATAATTGCAATGAAAGAATTTCTGATTTTGCTCTCACCGGAAGCGTCCTGGGCCATATACTCCTGAACTTCTTCAACAGTGTGATAGGGGATGGCATCGAGAACTGCCTTGCACTCTTCTCTGGTGTTGGTGACACCATTGTCTGTGAGCAGTTCCAGATAGTAGTCCAGAGCCTTATCAGGATTTGCGTTAATCCACTTCGTAGCTTCGTAGTACACGCCAACAATAGCTTTGACAAGTTCGGGATCTTCGTTTACAGCCTTATCACTTGCAATCAGTACGGAGGGAGCGTCACTGCCAACATCGTAACTGGTAGCTGCCTTGACCCAGCCTTCCTTTTCAGCAGCGGCGGAGAACGCCAGCCACTGAATAACTGCATCTCCTTCACCTGCTTTGAAAGCAGTTGCAGCTGCGGGAACGGCCATATTGGTTACGGATACATCTTCACCGGAGAGGCCAAGCGCATTAATTGCGCAAACCAGTGCATAATGACCGGTTGTGCCGAGCGGGCCGAGTACATTGATGCCCTTCCAGTCTTCGATAGTACCATAAAGCTCAGGATAACCGTCAATATTACCCTTTCCAGAAAGCGCGATGGGGCTGTCTGCTCTGACGAAAATATCAACCATCTTGTCATCGGACATGCAGGTACCGACAACATGAAGGTTCATGGTCATCATCGCATTAATCGTAGGGGGAATGCCGCAAGCGCCTACAGACCAAGCATCGGTTGCAAGTGCTTCAATCTGGGGTGCGCCGCCAGTGTATACAAGGAATTCCGGATCAATGCCAGCCTTCTCAAACAGCCCTTCCTGCTTTGCTACGTAGAACGGAAGGCCGTTAGAGGCGGTTTGAATGCTAATAGTGACTTTTTCCAGTTCATTCTTTGCGGTGCCTTCATCAGCTCCCTGTGATCCCTTCTCTGCGGATTCATTTGCAATGTTGCATGCAGACAGCACAGAAACCGTCATGAACACAGCCAGAAGAATCGCCAACAGTTTTTTTACCTTTTTCACAGTTTGTTCCTCGCTTTCATGAATTATTTTATGTCTAGTTAGTTCGTTCGGCGAACGAACTAACTAACTATATTATACTGTATTTTTTTCCCATGTCAAGATATATTTTCTTTTTTTGGGGGGCACCGTTTAATTTTTCCTCACCAGCTCCCAAAGTAGCCCCCTATAAAACTGAATTGAATCTGCAAAAGCACAAGTAACTAGAAGCTATTTTCAAAGGAAATTATCCCACTATCATCTTCATGTAGTCTTAAAAAATTATCTGCATATAGATCCACAAACAAAAAAATAGGCTGGATTAAGTCCAGTGCAATACCAAACTCAAACCAGCCTACCAGTTGAGTAACAAAACATAAATTTTTAAGGGCCACTACTCAGGACGCTCTTGTTTTGTCGGTTGTCTCGTTGGTGTACTCCGCGATGGTATTTCAGAGCTTTCGGGGTCACTCACCTGCCCCGGTATCAGAGACAATATTCCGGAAATCGCAGCCGGATCGCTTCCCAATAGTAAGGCGCATAGCTGCAAGTGAAGATCTCATCGACAACATAGTCGGCAGAAGCGGAATTTTCCTCAGGATCGTCTGTATAAGAATCATAGCGCCAGCCATTCCATAGGTTCATCAGCAATCTTGTGGTTTTGTAACTTGTTCCTGTCTGCCATCCGTGCTGCAGAGCAGTTTCTATTTTGATGCTACTGGCCCCGCTCGCATAGGTGAGTATTACCTATGCGAGCGAAGTAGCAGTAGCAAAAGGAGAAAGAAACCTATGTCCAATGTAAAAGACACGCAGTCCAGGAAATGGATGCTCGTCATTAACAACCCGGAAGATCACGGGTTGACCAAAGATAAAATCATCGAACTGCTGAATCTGTTTCATCCGGATTACTTCTGCCTGGCTGCTGAAATTTCGTCCACCGGGACTTATCATATCCATATCTTCCTGTACTCCACTTCTCCTATTCGGTTCAGTTCGGTCAAGAATCGGTTTCCTACCGCCCATATCGAACCGGCAAAAGGAAGCTGCCTTCAGAATCGGGAATATGTCCGTAAAGACGGAAAGTGGAAAGGCACCGATAAGGCTGATACCAGTGTGGAAGGTTCGTTCCAGGAGTTTGGATTGATGCCCAGTGAGGCAGATGAAAAGAGTCCCAAGAATGCCGCTGTGATCCAACATGTGAAAGACAGTTTGACCAATGCGGAAATCATTGCCTTGGATCCCAGTTATGCATTCAGAGGGCGGGATATCGATCAACTCCGTCAGGATATTTGCTACGCACCGTTTCGGAAGATCCTCCGGAATGTAGAAGTTCACTATCTCTATGGTGATAGCGGTACCGGCAAGACCAGGAGCATTTTCGATAAGCACCCCATGGAAGACATCTGCCGCATTACCAATTACGCACCCAGGTGCGTAACCCAGTTTGATGCCTATACCGGTCATCCTGTTCTTGTATTTGAAGAATTCCATTCCCAGATCCCCATTACCGCAATGCTGAATTATCTGGACATCTATCCCGTTATGCTTCCGGCTCGTTACTACGACCGGGTAGCTTGTTATTGACGTACCCGGCTTTCCGGCGGCAGATTGTTGAACCACTCCTTGAAGTACCGCTGCTCGACGCTCTCCATCTTGAACACCTTCGGCAAACCGCCGTCCTGCTCCCGCACGTCAATTTCACGGATTTCATCGTCTGCGGCGGCAAAATCAATGTCGTATGCCTTGCCCTTGAGGG
>OFMX01001036.1_pt1 | contig 23466 bp, 16 predicted proteins | sample 1541901 | NCBI WGS metagenome assembly OFMX01 (sample SAMN04209222, study PRJEB22552) | human gut metagenome | biome: gut; material: feces | host: Homo sapiens | place: USA: Oklahoma | reverse complement strand
TATACCATCGTGGTCTCCGCCACCGCTTCCGAGCTGGCGCCCATGCAGTATATCGCTCCCTACGCCGGCTGTACCATGGGCGAATACTTCATGTATCAGGGCAAGGACGTGCTGGTCATTTACGACGACCTAAGTAAGCACGCGGTGGCCTACCGTGCCATTTCCCTGCTGATCCGCCGCCCCCCCGGACGGGAAGCTTACCCCGGCGACGTCTTCTACCTCCACTCCCGTCTTCTGGAGCGGGCAGCCCAGCTGTCCCCGGAGCTTGGCGGCGGCAGCCTGACGGCTCTGCCCATCATTGAGACCCAGGCCGGCGACGTGTCCGCCTACATTCCGACCAACGTCATTTCCATCACCGACGGCCAGATCTTCCTGGAGACCGAGCTGTTCAACTCCGGCATCATGCCCGCCGTGAACCCCGGTATTTCCGTCTCCCGTGTGGGCGGCGACGCCCAGATCAAGGCCATGAAGAAGGTGGCCGGTTCTCTGAAGCTGCTGTACTCCCAGTACCGTGAGCTGCAAAGCTTCGCCCAGTTCGGCTCCGACCTGGACGCGGATACCAAGTCCCGTCTGGCTCTGGGCGAACGGATCGTGGCCGTACTGAAGCAGAAGAACGGTTCTCCCAAGGAAGTGGCGCAGCAGGTGTGCATCATCTACGCGGTCGTCCATGGGTATCTCGCTTCCGTTTCCGTTGCTCAGATTCCCGAATTTGAGAAGCGGCTGGAAGAGCATATGAACAATCACCACGCCGACGTTCTCGAGGCCATTCGCTCCACCGGCAAGCTGGAGACCGAGACGGAGAACGCCCTGAAAGCTGCCCTGGACGAGCTGGTGGCTGAATTCCAGGCATAAGGAGGGATAAGCCATGGCTGGCGTTTCCACCAAGGAAATCAAAAACCGCATCCGAAGCATGGAGTCCACCAGGCAGATCACAAAGGCCATGGAAATGGTCGCTGCCTCCAAGCTCCGCCGGGCGCAGGCGCAGGTGCTTTCCTCCCGCCCCTATTTTGAAATTCTTTACTCCACCATCGCGGACATCGCGTCCTCCAACCGGGATTTCTCCTCCCCCTATTTGCAGGAGCGTCCTGTGAAGAAGGTCATGTATATCGTCATTGCCGGTGACCGCGGTCTTGCCGGCGGCTATAACAGCAACATTCTCAAGCTGGTGCAGTCGGAGATCGCAGGAAAGGACGCCGAGGTTCTGCCCATCGGCAAGAAGGCTCTGGACTACTTCAAAAGCAAGCAGGTTCCGCTCTTTACGGAGCGCTACGCTGAAGCGGCTGATCTTACCATCGGCGACTGCTTCTCCATTTCCAAGCAGCTGAGCAAGGCTTTCCTGGCAGGAGAATTTGACCGGATTGTCGTCGCCTATACCAATTTTGTCTCCGTTCTCGCCCAGACGCCTGCGGCCATGCAGCTGCTGCCTTTGGAAAAGCCGGAAAAGAAGGAGGCTGTCAACCGGGGCGATATCCTGTACGAGGGCGACAGCGAAGAGGTTTTCGCCGCGATCATCCCCGAATATCTGGGTGGCGTCATCTACGGTGCGCTGTGTGAGAGCCGCGCCTCCGAGCAGGCTGCCCGCCGGGCTGCCATGGATTCCGCGACCCAGAACGCCGACGATATGATCGACGACCTGAGCCTGAAGTTCAACCGCGCCCGTCAGGCCGCGATCACTCAGGAAATTACGGAGATCGTCGCGGGTTCTTAAGTTTCCAAGGGGCGGCATTCCGATCGCCCAATCCCCAGAAGTTACGAATTTGCGGTATCTGATGTCGGTTAAACCCGGAATTTTGGGTAAATGTGGATATTTCCCCCGCGTTGGGTTCCGCGAATATTTCAGCAGAAGGAGTTGAATTCCCAATGGCCAAAAACAAAGGAACCGTGATCCAGGTCATGGGTCCTGTTCTTGACATCCGTTTCGCTGACGACCAGCTGCCCGGGCTGCTCAGCGCCATCGAGATTCCCAACGGCGAGCATACCATCGTGGCGGAGGTCGCCCAGCACATCGGCGACAATGTGGTTCGCTGCGTCGCCATGTCCTCCACGGACGGCCTGCAGCGCGGCACCGAGGCCACTGACACCGGTGCGCCCATCTCCGTCCCCGTTGGCGAAGAGTGCCTGGGTCGTGTATTTAACCTGCTGGGTCAGCCCATTGACAACAAAGCGCCTGTACAGGGCGTCGAGCGCTGGCCCATCCACCGTCCCGCTCCTTCCTACGAGGAGCAGCAGCCCGCTACCGAGATTCTGGAAACCGGCATCAAGGTTATCGACCTGATTTGCCCCTACGCCAAGGGCGGTAAGATCGGTCTGTTCGGCGGTGCAGGCGTTGGCAAGACCGTTCTGATTCAGGAGCTGATTTACAACATCGCCACTGCCCACAACGGCTATTCCGTTTTCACCGGCGTTGGCGAGCGTACCCGTGAGGGTAACGACCTGTACAACGAAATGACCGAGTCCGGCGTTATTTCCAAGACCGCCATGGTCTTCGGTCAGATGAACGAGCCGCCAGGAGCCCGTATGCGTGTCGGTCTGTCCGGCCTGACCATGGCAGAGTATTTCCGTGATGTGAAGCATCAGGACGTGCTGCTGTTCATTGACAACATCTTCCGTTTCACCCAGGCCGGTTCCGAGGTTTCCGCACTGCTTGGCCGCATGCCCTCCGCCGTCGGCTATCAGCCCACTCTGGCAACGGAAATGGGCGCATTGCAGGAGCGCATCACCTCCACCAAGGAAGGCTCCATCACCTCCGTTCAGGCCGTCTACGTTCCCGCCGACGACCTGACCGACCCCGCCCCCGCTACCACCTTCGCCCACCTGGACGCCACAACGGTTCTTGACCGCGGCATTTCCTCTCTGGGCATTTACCCCGCCGTGGATCCTCTGGATTCCACTTCCCGTATCCTGACCCCCGAAATCGTCGGTCAGGAGCATTACGAGACTGCCCGTGCCGTGCAGAGCATCCTCCAGCGCTACAAGGAACTGCAGGACATCATCGCCATCATGGGTATGGACGAGCTTTCCGAAGAGGACAAGCTCACGGTCAACCGCGCCCGTAAGGTGCAGCGCTTCCTCAGCCAGCCCTTCCATGTTGCCGAGCAGTTCACCGGCTACCAGGGCAAGTACGTCCCCCTGAAGGAAACCATCCGCTCCTTCCAGGAAATCATTGCGGGTAAATATGACGACATTCCCGAATCCTACTTCCTGTTCGCCGGCTCCATCGACGACGTGGTTGCCAAGTACCGGGGCGGTGAGAAGGCATGACACCCTTCCACTTGAAAATCGTCACGCCCGACGGCCTGATTTATGACGGTCAGGCAGAGGAGCTTCTGGTTCGCACCATCAACGGCGACGTCGGCATTCTCGCCCGTCACATGAATTATGTTGCCCCCCTGGGTATGGGGCGGGCCGTCATCGTATCCGGCGGACAGCGCCGGACGGCGGCGTGCATCGGCGGCATGGTCAGCGTGTCGAAGGGCGAAGTGACCTTAGTCCCCACCACCTTTGAGTGGGCGGACAAAATCGACGTCGCCCGTGCGGAGGCTGCCCGCGAAAAAGCGGAGAAGGTACTCCACGACAAAAACGCATCCGACACCGACCTGCGCCTGGCAGAAGCCAAGCTTCACCGCGCCCTGGTCAGAAAGAGCGTCGCTTCCAAACTATAAAGCAATTTCCCCGGTATCCGAATGGATACCGGGGAAATCTGTTTTTTGGTGGTATTTGGAAAAATGTTGTGGCAGTTATTCTTCAGCGTTCTTCGGGTCTTCCTTCCCGTCCTCGAAGCCGTCGAACATGGAGGTGGAAGAAGCGTTTCCCACTTCCCTGCCCTGCATGACCGCTTCAAACTGCTCGCCGGTCATAGTCTCCTTTTCCAGAAGGAAGTCCACGACCTTGTGAAGCTTGTCGCTGTTATCCGTGAGAATCTGCTTGCAGTGGTCGTATGCCTTGTCAATCAGCGCCCTGACCTCGTCGTCGATGGTTCCGGCGACCTTCTCGGAATAGCTCTTTGTGGTCTGGTAGTCCCGACCAATGAACACCTCTCCGCCGTCCAGATAAGAGACCGTACCCAGCTTTTCGCACATGCCGTAACGGGCGACCATGTCCTTCGCCAGCTTGGTTGCCCGGTCGATGTCGTTGGACGCGCCCACGGAGATGTCCCCCAGGAACAGGGCTTCCGCCACACGGCCGCCCAGCAGCGACACGATCTGCTCGTACATTTCGTTACGGGTCAGGTTGGAGGAATCGTCCTTGGGCAGATACCAGGTCGCGCCCAAGGACTGCCCCCGGGGAACAATGGTAATCTGCCGCACCGGGTCATGGGTGGGCAGGTTGTACATGGCGACGGCATGGCCGGCTTCGTGAACAGCCGTCTCCTTCAAATCCTTCCGGGTCTGAACGCGGCTCTTTTTCGCGGGGCCTGCTGTAATCTTCATCAGCGCCTCGTTCATGTCCTCCATGGTCAGCACCGGGCGGTTCGCTCTGGCTGCCAGGATTGCCGCTTCGTTGAGGAGGTTGCTCAGGTCGGCGCCGGTAAATCCGGCGGTAGAGCGGGCGACGGTTTTCAGATTGACAGAGGCGTCCAGCTTTTTGTCCTTGGCGTGGACTTTCAGGATTTCCTCCCGCCCCTTCACGTCCGGACGCCCCACGTGAATCTGCCGGTCAAAGCGGCCGGGTCGCAGCAGTGCCGGATCCAGAATGTCCGGCCGGTTGGTGGCCGCCAGAACGATTACGCCCTCCGAACGGGTGAAGCCGTCCATTTCCACCAGCAGCTGGTTCAACGTCTGCTCCTTTTCGTCGTGACCGCCGCCCAGACCGGAGCCGCGCTTGCGGCCGACGGCGTCGATCTCGTCGATGAACACGATGGCGGGGGCGATTTTTCTGGCCTGTTCAAACAAATCCCGGACACGTCCGGCGCCGACGCCCACGTACATTTCCACGAAATCCGAGCCGGAAATGGACAGAAACTGCACCCCCGCCTCTCCCGCGACGGCACGAGCCAGCAATGTCTTACCCGTGCCGGGAGGCCCCACCAGCAGAAGACCGTGGGGGATCCGTGCGCCGATCTCGGTAAACTTCTCGGGATTTTTCAGAAAATCCACGATTTCCTGAAGCTCTTCCTTTTCCTCGTCCGCGCCTGCCACGTCGTCAAAGGTCACTTTTTTGTCTCCGGGAACCCCCAGAACCGTCCGGGCTTTGCTGAACCCGCTCATGGGATTCCCGGCGCTGCTCATACGCCCCATCAGCAGCGCCCAGATGAACAGCAGCACCACCCCGACCACCAGCAGCGGGAGGATCAGGGTATAAGGCGAAAAGCCCCTGTCCGGGACAAAATTGTAGCTTTCCAGCACACCGGATTCCGTCTGTTCCGTGAGAAGCTCGTGCATCTCCTGCCGGAAGCTCTCCGGGTCGGCCAGCGGCGCGGTGATGGTCGTCTGACCGTTATAGGGTTTGTTCAGCTCCATCGTAATGGTCTGATCCTCCACCACGAACTGGCGCACCTGCTCCTTGCGGAACAGTTCAACCACCGTGGAGTAGGGCAGGCTGTCCTGGGTGGTGGTAAACAGGTTGCTGATCCAACCCAGGAATGCCGCCATCAGCGCGACATACACAATGAGCGGGATCCATCTCGTTCTTTTCAATTTGGGATTACTCCTTATTTTTCATAGGCTTCCGGCTTCAGCACGCCAACATAGGACAAATTCCGGTAGTGTTCATTGTAGTCAAGGCCATAGCCCACCACAAAGGCGTTGGGAATGGTAAAGCCAACATAGTCAGGCTTCAGAGTGATGCCGGGGCGACGGCGCTCAGGCTTATCCAGCAGCGTGCAGATTTTCAGGGACGCAGGTTCCCGGGACATCAGATGCCGGTAGGTAAAGTCCAGAGAATTGCCGGTGTCATAGATGTCCTCCAGAATCAGCACATGGCGACCTCTGATATCCGAAGAGATATCCCGCTTGACCTCCATCTTTCCGGTGGAATTGGTTCCGGCGTAGGAGGAAATCCACATAAAATCCATCTGGCAGTGGGTTCTGATCTCCCGGATCATGTCCGCGTAAAACACCACGACGCCCTTGAGGACGCCGACGATGATGGGATCCTTCCCCGCGTAGTCCGCCGTCAGCTCTTTGCCCAGCTCCGCGATTCGGGTCTTGATTTGCTCCTCGGTCAGCAGAATCTCCTGAATATCCTTTTCCATAGCTTTTTCTCCCTTATGCTGTGTATTTCATTCTATTTGTACGCCTGATCGGCGCTGTTTTCTGCGATATCTTTGTCGAATCGGACAGTCACGGCGGGAAGCTCCCCGGCGGCGCGGTCGACGTGAACTCCAATGGAATATACGCCCAAAATCCCCTGTTCGTCACACAGTACGGGAATCCGCTCCCGCAAAGCCGCGGGAATTTTCCGGTCGATGAACAGCTTTTTGAGGCTTTTGGTTCCGCCGCTCAGGCGGATAGTGTCCCCGCTTTCCCGGGGGCGAAGGGTCATCGTCCCGACGGGACGAACGGTAAAGGTATCCGGCGTGTTGACGATTTTGTCCGCCGGGGCGCAGGTCACGCGGTAGTCTCCGTAAACCGTTTCTCCGGGGCAGGTCAGTGCCACCGGCTCCGGGCAGGGCTTGTGCGTCCGGGCTTCCAGGCGGTCATACTGTCTGCTCACCGTTACGCTGCCGGGTAAATTGACCCGCGCGGAGGGTTTGTCGGAAAACAGCAGCCCTTCCACCGCGGAAATATGGGAATCCTCCGGCTCCTTCACGCCGCTGTCCTTCAAAAATCTTTCAATGCAGCGGCTGCGCTGCGCCTTCGGCATGGCTTTCAGCGTCTGCACCCCGGGCAAAGCCGAAAAATCCGACTGTGCAGCGAGAAAATCCTCGTCCTCCCGCAGCCGCAGCGCCATCAGAGAAAGATTCTCCGCCAATCGGGGATTTTCCGATTTCAGCAGAGGCATTACGGTGTGACGGACACGGTTTCGCAGAAAGGCATCGGAAGCGTTGGAGCTGTCCTCCCGGTGAGGAAGCCCCCAGGCAAACAGAAATTCCTCCACCTCCTGTCGGTTTATCAGCAGCATGGGGCGGATGACCTTTCCGCTGACCGGGGCAATGGCGCCCAGCCCTTTCAGACCGGTGCCGCGGATCATGCGCATGATTACCGTCTCGGCGTTGTCGTCAGCGGTGTGGGCGGTGGCGATTTTCCCGTCCAGGCTCCGAAGAAAGGCATACCGGGCATCCCGGGCGGCGGCCTCCAGCCCCTTTTTTCCCGGGCGAACCTCCGCCGAGCCAGCATGCAGGGGGATGTCATAGCGTCCGCAGAATTCCCGGACAAAGGCCTCGTCCCCGTCGGATTCTTCCCCACGGAGATGGTGGTTAAAATGGGCGGCTTCCAGACGGATGTCCAGCTTATCCTTCAGCAGATACAGGGCAAACAGGAGCGCCACGGAATCCGCCCCGCCGGAGACGGCGCAGATGACCGTATCTCCCGGCGCCATCATATCATACTGCCGGATCATCCGCAAGAGCTTATTCCGCATGTTTCCACTCCCGGTCGGCAAAGGTCTGATACTGGCCGATCCACTGCATCTTCACCGCGCCGGTTTCGCCGTGACGGTTCTTGGCGACGATGCACTCCGCCACGCCCTTGTCCTCGGTGTTTTCGTGATAATATTCGTCCCGGTACAGGAACATCACCGAGTCGGCGTCCTGCTCGATGGCGCCGGATTCCCGGAGGTCGGACAGGATCGGCCGCTTGTCGGTGCGGCTCTCCACCGCACGGGACAGCTGGCTCAGGCAGATCACCGGCACGTCCAGTTCCTTCGCCATGATTTTCAGGGAACGGGAAATTTCGCCCACCACGGTGACACGGTTGTCGCTGTTCTTGCCGTAGCCGGAACCCTGCATCAGCTGCAAGTAGTCGATGATGACCAGCCCCAGATTGTCCAGACGGCGGCACTTGGCGTTGATGTCCGCCACGGTGACGGAGGGATTGTCGTCAATGCGAATATCCGTCTGGCTCAGGGCGGCGGAGGCGATGCACAGCTTGCTCCACTCGTCCTCGCTGAGCTTGCCCGTGGCCAGCTTTTGCAGCTCCACAAAACCCTCGCTGGCAAGCAGACGCATGGCCAGCTGCTCCCGGGACATTTCCAGGTTGAAAATGGCCACGGTTTTTTTGTATTTTTTTGCTACACTGACGCCGATGTTCAGCGCAAAGGCGGATTTACCCATAGCAGGCCGGGCGGCGATGAGCAGGAGGTCAGACTTGTTCAGTCCGTTGATCCGGGTGTCCAGATCCCGCAGGCCGGTGGACAAGCCGGGGATCAGGGAGTCCGACTGGCTCAGCTCCGTCAGGCGGTCAAACACCTTGTGCAGCGTCGTGCCGATATGCTCCAGAGAGTCGCCCCGCTCGCCCTTGCGCAGGGCGTAAATTTTCTTTTCCGCAGATTCCAGCATCTCGGCGGGGGTGCCCACCTCTTCCGACACCATCTGCTGAATGTCCGTCGCGGCCTGATTCAGTCCCCGAAGCATGGACTTTTCCTGAACAATGGCCGCATAGCGCGCCACATTGGCGGCGGTGGGGGTGATCTCCATCAATTGGAGGATGTAGTCCCGGGAATTGTCGTGGTAGTAGCCCAGCTCCTTCAGCTTGTCCAGCACCGTGACCGGGTCAATGGTCTGGGAGAAATTGAACATGGTATAGATGGCTTCATAAATTTCCCGGTTCTGCTGCAGGTAAAAGTCCTCCGGCTTCACAATGCCCACCACATCCGTAATGCACCGGCTGTCGATGAGAATGGAACCCAGAACCGCCTGCTCCGCCTCCAAAGACTGGGGCTGCTGCCGGGACAGAAGTTCCTCATCCATGGCAAATTCTCCTTTCTCTATAGAATAGTATGCTGCCGAATCTTACGCTTCGACGATCTTCACCGTCAGCGGCGCGGAAATCTCATAGCCCAGCTTGCAGGTAACGGTGTACGTACCCACATTCTTGATGGGCTCGGCAATGGTGATCTTCCGCTTATCCAGCTTGATGCCGGTCTTGGCCAGAGCGTCGGCGATTTCCTGATTGGTCACGGAGCCGAACAGCCGTCCCGCGCCGCCGCCCTTGGCGGCCACGGTAACGGTCATCTCCCGCAGCTTTCCGGCGGTCTCCATGGCCTCGGCCTTTTCCCGGGCAATACGCTCCTGATTGGCCTTGTCGTTCATGCGCATGGTGTTCACGGCGTCGGGAGTCGCCTCCGTGGCCAGCTTCCGGGGCAGCATGTAGTTCCGGGCGTAGCCGTCGGAAACCTCGATCATCTGTCCCTTTTTGCCCTTTCCTTTTACATCTTGCAGCAGAATTACTTTCATTGTAACAGTCTCCTTAATCGGTATGATATGTACGCCAAACAGCCGTTAAAACGGCGTTTGGCCTGGTTTATTCTTCGTAGAATTTATCAATGGACGCCACCAGCTCGTCCAGGGCATCCTTGACGGTGATGTCCTTCATCTGCGCGCCGGCCGTAGCGGTGTTGCCGCCGCCGCCCAGAGGTTCCAGAATCATCTGGACATTGGCGCTGCCGATGCTTCGGGCGGAGATGATCACCTGATCTCCGTCCGGATAGAGGACGAAGGAGGCGGTGATGCCGGAAATATTCAATAGCTCGTCCGCCGCCTGGGCTGCCAGCACCCGGGTCGTGGGGGTGTTCAGCGCCGCAATGGCGATCTCCTGCCGGTACAGGCGGGAGGATTTGATGATCTGATACTTCGCCATGGTGTCCTGGAAGTCGTTCTGCATCAGCTTCTTGACCTCCGTGGTATCCGCGCCCAGACGGCGCAGGACGGCCGCGGCCTCGAAGGTACGCTCGCCGGTACGGACGTTGAAGAACTTGGTGTCCAGGCAGATGCCCGCCATCAGGCTTTCTGCTTCGATGGGCAGCACGTCCTTCTTCTCCACGGCGTACATGAGCACCTCCGTCACCAGCTCCGCCGCCGAGGAGGCGTACGGCTCGTGGAGGTTGACCACCACGGGGTTGATATAATCCGCCGCCCGGCGGTGATGGTCTACCACGCAGACCTTGGAAATGGCTTCGAGCAGCGGTCTGCACTCCACCTGATCCGGCCGGTTGGTGTCCACCACCACGAGGATACTCCGGTTGTCCGCCATCAGCAGGGCGTCCTGGCCGGACACGAACACATCCCGGTATTCCGGAACCGCCTGGATTTCCTCGATCAGCTTCTCGGCAGCGTTGTTTTCCAGATCGATGACGATATTGGCCTTCTTGCCTTTTTTCCGGCACAGGCAGCTGATGCCCATGGCCGCGCCCACGGCGTCCAGGTCGGCGTTTTTGTGTCCCATAATAAACACCCGGCCGCTCTGGCCGATCAGCTCCATCAGAGAATTGGCCGTCACACGGGAGCGCACCTTGCTGCGGTAATCCGCCTCCCGGTTCCGTCCGCCGTAGAAATTGAAGTTGACCCGATCCTTGATGACCGCCTGATCGCCGCCACGGCTCAGCGCCATCTCGATGCCCAGGGCGGCAAAGTCATAGCTTTCCTCGAAGCTCTCGCCGTCCACGCCCAGGCCGATGGAAATGGAGGCGGGTAGGCCGGAGGAATTGACGATCTCATGAATGTCTTCCAGCAGGGAGAACTTGTTTTCCTTCGCCCGTTCTAAGTCCCGCTTCTCGAAAATGAACAGGAAACGGTTGCGCTCCAACCGGCGAAGCAGGCCGCTGTAGCCCTCCGTCCACCGGGTGATGGTTTCGTTCAGCTTAGCGTTCAGAGAGGAAATGGCGCTTTCCGTCAGGTTTTTGGTCAGTTCCTCGTAATTATCAATAAGAATGATGGCAACCACAGGCCGGGAGCGGATATACTCGTCCCGCACCTGGTACAGCTCAGTCAGGTCGGAAAAATACAGCACGCCCAGCATGGTGCCCCGGTTGTCCTCCGCCCGAATGGTGGTTCCGTATACCCGGTAACGGCGGTTGCCCAGAATCGCGTCATGGGGGCTTTCCGTTTTTCCGGCGGTGAGCCAGTCCAGGGTGAAGTCCGGCAGCACCTCCTCCAGCCGCAGCTGGGTCATGGTGTCGGCGTACCCCGTCAGCTCGCTGAAACGGTGGTTGCCCCAGACGATGTCCCCGTCCCCCATACGAACCATCACCGCAGGCAGGGGCGCTTCCCCGCCGCTGGATGCCTCCAGGGTATTGGAGGCCGACTGGATATACTGCTGAATTTTCCGTTCCCGACGTGTCCTGTCCAGAACGTACAGTAGGAACGTGACCACCGTCACCGCCATTTCCCCGGCGGCCAGCCAGTAATGCCCCACCAGCAGCGCCGCAGCGCAGAAAGCGGCCATCACGAAAAAGTATGCACCCATCCCGGGTCTGAGCAGTCTTCCCAGCTTTCGATTCACTGCCAAACGTCCTCCTTCCGGCTGCGACCAGCCACAGATATCCATACTATACCCGATATTATAGCAAATCCAGCCAAAAGGTGCAACTCTTTTTCCGTCAAATCCGTAAAAAAGACCGCAAAAAAATTGTATACTTTTTCCCGAAACTGTGTTATACTATATTGGCCAGCGCCGGGGACGGGCTTTACCCGGGCATTTGGGAGACGCGGACGCGCTTCCCGCAAAGAAAAAAACATTGCAGGCGTTTTTTCAAGGAAACGGCGATTCGGGGTCGGATTCTGAGGAAAGCGGCTGCCTGCTTGTTGTGCCTCTATGGCATTTCCATGTACATTTTGAAAGGAGTTATCATCTAAATTGGCAGAAAAACTGAAAATTATTCCTCTGGGCGGCCTTGACGAAATCGGCAAGAACTGTACCGTCCTGGAATACGGAAAAGATATGATCGTGGTCGACTGCGGTGTGGGCTTCCCGGAGGAAGACATGTACGGCGTCGATCTGGTCATCCCCGATTTTACCTATCTTGTGGCCAACCAGAAAAAGCTGCGGGGCATGTTCATCACCCACGGCCACGAAGACCACATCGGTTCCATCCCATACGCCATGCGGGACGTGAACTGCCCCATCCACAGTACCTCCATGACCTGCGGTCTGATCAAGCTGAAGCTGGAGGAGCACCGGCTGGCGGACAAGGTCAAGCTCGTCACCCACAAGCCCGGTGACGTGGTGAAGGCCGGATGCTTCACCGTGGAATTCATCCACGTGAACCACTCCATCCCCGACGCGGTGGCCTTCGCCATCCGCACCCCCGTGGGTACGGTGATATTCACCGGCGACTTCAAGATAGACCCCACCTCCCACGACGGCATGATGGATTTGGCCCGGCTGGGCGAGCTGGGAAATCAGGGCGTACTGGCGATGCTGGCGGACTCCACCAACGTGGAGCGGCAGGGCTACACCCCCAGCGAAAACGTGGTCGCTGACAGCCTTGACCGGCAGTTCCGCAACTGCGACCAGCGGATCATCGTCACCACCTTTGCCTCCAACATGCACCGCATTCAGTCCATTCTCTCCACCGCCCAGCGCTACGGCCGCAAGGTGGCCGTCTCCGGCCGGAGCATGGAGAACATGCTGAAGGTCGCCCAGGAGCTGGGCTATCTGAAGGTGAAGCCGGGAACCATCGTGGATTTGGCTTCCATCAAGAGCCTTCCCAAGAATAAGATCGTCATCGTCTCCACCGGCTCTCAGGGCGAAAACATGTCCGCTCTGTACCGGATGGCGTTCAGCACCCACAAGCAGGTGGACATCACCGCCGGCGACCGGATCATCATTTCCGCCTCCGCCATTCCCGGCAACGAAAAGTCCATCAGCAACATCATCAACGAGCTGTACCGCAAGGGTGCGGACGTGGTGTATGAAAAGAGCGAGGGACTTCACGTCTCCGGCCACGCCTGTCAGGAGGAGCTGAAAATCGTCCACGGGCTGGTAAAGCCCAAATTCTTCATCCCCGTCCACGGCGAGCAGCGGCACTTGCAGCTCCACGCCAAGCTGGCGCAGTCCATGGGCATGAACCCCCGGAACATTCACATCGGCGAAATCGGCACCGTCTTCGAGTTCACCGGCAAGACCTGCAAGGTCAACGGCACCGTCCCCGCCGGACGGGTGTTCGTGGACGGCAGCGGCGTGGGTGACGTGGGCAGCGTGGTGCTGCGGGATCGCAAGCACCTTGCCGAGGACGGCATGATCGTGGTGTGCGTGAACCTGAGCAGCGAGGACGGCAGCGTCATCACCGGCCCGGACATCATCACCCGTGGCTTTATCTACGTCAAGGAGTCCGAAGAACTGATGGACGAATTGAAGGAGGTCGCCATGGAGGCCATCGACCGCTGCCAGCGCAAGCGGGTGCGGGATTGGTCGGCCATCAAGTCCGCCATCAAGAACGACCTGAGCGGCTACCTCTATAAGACCACCAAGCGCAATCCCATGATCCTGCCCGTGATTATGGAAATTTGATGAAATATAAAATGCAGAATGAAGGCTTCTTTCGGGGCGATTTTCCGCCCCAAAGTGCTTCATTCTGCATTTGTGTACATCCTTGGAGAACGCCTATGCGCTACTATTTTGCCCCCATGGAGGGGCTGACGGACAGCGTTTACCGCCGTCTTCACCACAAGTATTTCCCCGGGGTCGACCGGTATTATATGCCCTTCTTCTCCCCCACCGTCCACCGCCAGCTTACCCAACGGGAAAGCCGGGAATTGCCGGAAGCGGACAGCGTGGACTTTGCCGCCGTCCCCCAGGTGCTGACCAAGGTGCCGGAGGATTTTCTCTGGGCGTCGGAGGTCATCCGCGACCGGGGCTATGACGAGGTAAATCTCAACTTAGGCTGTCCCTCCGGAACGGTCACCGCCAAGGGCAAGGGGTCAGGGATGCTGGCAGACCCGGAAGATCTCGACCGGTTTCTGGACGACGTGTTTTCCAAGTGTCCCATTGCCATCTCCGTAAAGACCCGGCTGGGAATGCATTCGCCGGAGGAATTCCCGGCGCTCCTGGAAATTTTCAACCGCTACCCCATCCGGGAGCTGACCGTCCACCCAAGGGTGCGGCAGGAATTCTACAGAAGCCCCATTCATTTTGACTGGTTTGACTACGCCGTGGAAAACAGCAAAAGCCCACTCTGTTACAACGGAAATCTGTGTACTCCCGCCCAAATCCGGGATTTTGAGAAAAAATACCCTCAGATCAATTCCGTAATGATCGGCCGGGGGCTGATCGGTGACCCCGGAATGCTCACCCCCGGCGGCACTACCGCGGCGGCTCTGGAAGCCTTTTTTGACGAGCTGCTGGAAGTCTACACCCGGGATTTCGGCGGCGCCCGGAACGCCATGTTTCGCCTGAAGGAGAACTGGTTTTACCTCCTGCGCCGTTTTGAGGGCAGCGAAAAGCTGGGAAAGCAGCTGCGGAAAACCACGGATGTGAACGCCTACAAATCCATCACAGCAGAAATATTCCACACCCTGCCCCTGGCAAAAGACCTTCGGGCGGATTGGTGATTTTCCTAATAGCACAAACCGGCATCCCACAGAAAGTGGGATGCCGGTTTTGTTTTTATCTGCCTTTACTGCTGAATCAGGTCCCCTGCCATTGCAAACAGAGTATCCGGATTCAGAATGTTCTGATCCAGAAGGCTGTAGCAAATGCCGTCCTCCGTCCAGCACAGGAACGCTACGTCCCTTTCCTGCACCGTATCGGCGCCATAGGAAACATAGTTGCCCGGCTGCTTTGCCCACGCCTGCTCCGCTTCGCTGAGCTTGTAGCCTTCCGGTACGAACTTATAGTGATCCAGATAGTATCTTACCGCGATCGTATCGACCGTTCTGCTGATGGACGGAATGCTCTCGGTTTCGGAAACCTCCTTCATGTCCGCTCTTATGAGGAGCGTCAGCTCCTGACCCTGGGGATTCTCATAGGAAACGCTGAGCTGCCGGTAGGTAAGAACCTTTTCGTCCCTGGCGTCCTTGCCGATCGTCTGACCGACGTCCACGCCCTGGAATCGGAAGCCGTTTTCAAATTCCTCCGGCACCGAAACCTCCAAGCCGACCTGAGCGATTGCCCGATCGACATCCGAGTAGCTTTCATAGTGCTTTGTTTTTCCGGATTCCAGCTTGTGAATGGGAAGCATCTCTGCGGCATAGGCCGTAATGGAAAGAACACCGATCAATGCTGCCGCAAGTAAAATGCGGAACGCTCTTTTTTGGGTTTTCATGGGTTTAATCTCCTTACTTTCAGTTTCAATCACTTTGTACGGAGTGTCGGCTTCCATGAGATACGCATCGTCCACATAGTTCAGTGCCCGGTTTAAGTCTGTTGCCTTCATATGCATATTCCTTCCTTTTCAAGACTGTATTTCAGCTGTCTTCGCATTTTTTCCAGCCGGTATTTTATCTGACGGACAGAGCATTCATATTTTTGCGCCAGCTGGGGTGCCGTCATGGCATAATAATACCGGGCAAGAAACAATCTGCGGTCATCCGGATGCAATGTGCCGAGGAAACGGTTCACCAGCTGTCCCAGCTCCTTCGCTTCCAGCACCTCCTGCATATTCCTGCGGGTGTCCGGAATGCAGTCTTCCAGCTCCTGTAATAGGATATCGGCGTTTCCGCCCCGCTTTTCGGCGGTCAGATACTCTATTCTCTTGAAGCTCAGATTCCGGACGATTCGGGACAGGTAGTATTTCAGCACCGGCGGGCGGTTCGGGGGAATCGAATTCCAGGCGGCCAAATATACATCGTTGAGGATTTCTTCCACATCCTCAGAGCTGGGAAGAACATTACCGGCAATGGTTTTCAAATATCTCCCGTATTTCTTGGACGTTTCCGAAATTGCTTCCTCAGACCGGGCAAAGAACAGCGCAACGATCTGCGTATCTTCCAAGTGATTCACTCCTTTGTCTGTAAGGGCCTTACACCCAAATAATACGGAAAGAAATGCCGGTGGACAAAATTAGCGCAGAAAACGGCGTGGCACAGCCACGCCGTTTCGTGTTTTGACTTATCAGGCTCCCAGATTTACATAGCCCAGCTGGATGGCGCTGTAATCGACCTCCATGGGGTGATCCTCCGCCAGCTTTTTGATGAAATCATTCGTCTTTTCGTTGACCCAGCCAGACTTTGCGTAGGTCTCCCAGATGGGAGTGCTGCTCACATAGTACATAATGTGGTAGCCGTAGGTGGTCTTCACCAGACCATAGTCACCGGCGGCGCGACTTTCGTCAAAGCACCAATCTTCAAAGGGTTCCACCATCTGACCCTTCGCGACGTTCTCGTACAGACCGCCGTTGGTGCTGGAGCCGGGATCCTCGGACTTTTCCTCCGCCAGAGCCGCGAAGGAATCCTCGGTGGCGTCCCCCGCCAGCCACTCGTCCAGAATCTCCTGCGCCTTCTTTTCGCAGGCCGCCCATTCCTCGTCGGAATAGGTGGTGGTGCCGTCGTCTCCCGTGGTGCCGCCCTCGGGCTTGACCAGAATGTGGCGGACGCTGACGTAGGTTCCGTCCTTGGTGACGCCGTTACCGGTGAAGTAGCTTTCATTCTCGGTGTAGTAGGCTTCCAGATCCTCCTGGGTGGGCACCAGCTTCTCCGTCTCGGCGGTGTAGTAGGGCTTTCCCTGGTAATAAAGCTCCTGGAAACCGGCAAATTCCTCCAGACCCGCGCCGGGACCCACATTCTTCGAAAGCAGCTCTTCAATGCCGGAAAGGCCGTAGTTTGCGGCGGTCTCTTCCAGAGAAGCCTCCAGGCCGTCCAGATATTCCCGATCCTCCGCAGGCATTTCCATACCGGCGTTCTTCGCTTCCAGCGCAAGGGACTGGTACATCTGCCAGTAATTCAGGGCTTCGCCCAGGAAAAACTGCTGCCAGGTCAGACTGCTGTCCTCGCTGCACAGCTGGGTATCCAGCGGCTGAGAATAGTCAAGCAAACCCTGATACATCAGGCTGTAACCATAGTTGGAGCTGAGAATGCTGTTGACCACGCTCCAATAGTACACCTGAAGCTCGCCGTTGGTCAGCTGCTCGTCCCCCATGGTGGCCACAACGGCGTCCTTCGCGGCGGCGGCCTCCTCGTCGGTGACGGTGTAGGTTCCCTTGCAGGTCACATCGTCGGGATTGCCGTCGGCGGGGACTGTAGCAGGTACCTGCGTCTCCGTTGCGGCGGTTTCGGCAGCGACGGTCGGTTCGGTAGTTTCGGCGGGGGTCTTTCCGCCCTTCACACCGCCGATGACCAGCGCCGCAAGCGCCGCGATCAGGACGACCACGGCAGCAATGGCGGCGACGATCTTCCAGGGGGCGGTTTTGGGCGCTTCCGGAGTCTCGGCGGGTGTTTCCACCGGCACTTCTTCCGTGGAAACGGGCTGCTCCGCCGTATCGGCGGCTTCCTCCTCGACAGGCGTTTCCATTCCGGTCTGCCCGGCAGCAGCTTCTTCCGGGGCAGCGGTTTCTTCGGTGACTTCCTCTGCGGGCGTTACCGTTTCGGTTTCCGGGGCATTGTCCTTCCCACAGTGGGGGCAGACGGTGCTTCCCTCTGTCAGTTCTTCCTGACAAAACTTACATTTTTCCATGAAATGTCCTCTTTCTCCGTTCAAAACGGGCAATCATACCCGCTTAGTTTACCACGCACATGCCCGGAATGCAAGCGGAACACAAAATATTTACAAATCCCCATGGACAGGATGCGGCAAATCGCATTTCTCCGCGACTGGCTCTTGCAAAAGGCCGGGAAAAATGATATTATTTACTATTGAGATAGTATCCATTGGAGGATTTCCCACATGAACACCAAAACCACCGTCATTTCTCAGGCCGAGCTGGACGCCCAGTTCGCCTGCTGTGATAAAATTGCCGCCTACTGGCAGACCAAAGGCCGTACGCCCACCGCCTATGTGGAGACCTACGGCTGCCAGCAGAACGAGGCCGATTCCGAAAAGCTACGGGGCTTTCTCGCCCAGTGCGGCTACGCCATTGTCGGCAGCGCCGAGGGCGCGGACGTGGTCATCATGAACACCTGCGCCATCCGGGAACACGCCGAGCAGCGGGTCTTCGGCAATCTGGGCGCACTGACCCACACCAAGCGCCGCCACCCGGAGCAGAAAATTTTCCTGTGCGGCTGCATGGCGGGGGAAACCAAGGTTTCCGACCGCGTCCGGCACAGCTATCCCCACGTGGACGGCGTGTTTTCCACCCACCATCTGTGGCAGTTTCCGCAAATTCTCTGGAATGTCCTCAGCGGGAAAAAGCGGCAGTTCTTCATTGAGGACGAACCCGGCTCCATTGCCGAGGGCATTCCTCAGGTGCGGGATTCCAGCCTGAAAGCCTGGGTGTCCATCATGTACGGCTGCAACAATTTCTGCACCTACTGCATCGTCCCCTACGTCCGCGGCCGGGAGCGCAGCCGCCAGCCGGAGGATATCCTCGCCGAGTGCCGGGCACTGATCGAGGGCGGCACCAAGGAAATCACCCTTCTGGGACAGAACGTCAACTCCTATGGCAAGGATTTAAGCTGCGGCATGGATTTTGCCGACCTGCTGGCCGCCATTGCCCAGATTCCGGGGGATTTTCTCATCCGCTTCATGACCAGCCATCCCCGGGACGCCAGTGAAAAGCTGTTCGACACCATGGCGCAATATCCCAAAATCGCGAAGCAGCTCCATCTCCCCTTCCAGTCCGGCTCCTCCCGGGTGCTGAAGGCCATGAACCGCCACTATGACCGGGAGACCTATCTGCAAAAGGTCAACTACGCCAAAAAGGTCATGCCCGAGCTGGTTCTGACCAGCGACGTGATCGTGGGCTTCCCCGGAGAGACCGAGGAGGAATTTGAAGAAACTATCAGCCTGATTCAGTCCGTGCATTACGACAGTCTGTTCACCTTCATCTTCTCCCCCCGTCCCGGCACCCCCGCCGCCAAAATGGACGACCCGACCCCAAAGGAGGAGAAAAACCGCCGGTTCGACCGGCTCTGCGCAGTGCAGAACGCCATCTCCGAGGAAATCCACAATGCCTACATCGGAAAAACGCTCCGCTGTCTCGTTGACGGCAGGGACAAGGACCTTCTCACCGCCCGCACCGAGGGCGGACGTCTGGTGCGCTTCCCCGGCCGGGACGACATGATCGGCACCTATCAGAACATCACCATCACCGCCGCCACCACCTGGAGCCTGAGCGGAAAAGCGGCGGATATCTGCTGAAAAACATAGAACAGGACGGAATCAACATATGGCACAGGCAACGAATGAACTGACCCCCATGCGGCGGCAATATCAGCAGATCAAGGATCAGCACAAGGACTGCATCCTGATGTTCCGCCTGGGCGACTTTTACGAGATGTTTGACGAGGACGCCAAGCTGACGGCTCGGGAGCTGGATCTCACCCTGACCACCCGTGACCGGGGCAAGCCCAAGGAGGAGCAGACGCCCATGTGCGGCGTCCCCTACCACAGCGTGGACTCCTACATCGCCCGTCTGGTGCAGAAGGGCTACAAGGTCGCCATCTGCGAGCAGATGGAAGACCCTGCCACCGCCAAGGGTCTGGTGCAGCGGGAAATCACCCGCATCATCACCCCCGGCACCGTCACCGAAAGCTGTATGCTGGACGAAAGCAAAAACAACTACATCGGCTGCATCTACGGCGAAAGCGGAAAATTCGGCCTTGCCTTCTGCGACGTTTCCACCGGCGCGTTTTTCACCACGGTGTGCTCCGACGCCCAGAACGTAGCCTCTGAGCTTGGTCGTTTCGCCCCCAGCGAAATCCTCCGCTACGGTTCCAATGTGGACTGCGAGGTCATTGAGGACGCCGTTTTCCGCCGCTTAAGCTGCTGCGTCAGCGAGGGAAAGCAGGAGCTGTTCGCTCTGGAAAGTGCGGAATCGCTGCTGGAAGACCACTTCCACGCCACTCTTTCCCAGATGGGCATTGCGGGAATGCCCGCTGCCGTCATTGCCAGCGGCGCGCTGCTGCAAACCCTTCTGACCCTGCAAAAAAACGATCTTGCCCACATCCGGGAGCTGCAATATTACACAACCGGCCGGTTCATGGAGCTGGATTTGGACGCCCGGCGGAATCTGGAGCTGACGGAGACCATGCGCTCCAAGGAAAAGCGGGGAACCCTTCTGTGGGTGCTGGACAAGACCCACACCGCCATGGGCGGGCGGATGCTCCGCTCCTGGCTGGAAAAGCCCCTGCTGGATCTGACGGAGATCACCCGCCGCCACGGCGCGGTGGAGGAGCTGACGGACAACGTCATCGTCCGGGGCGAGCTGGAAGAAGCATTGCGGGACGTCACCGACTTAGAGCGGGTGCAGACCCGCATCGTCACCGGCACCGTCAATTGCCGGGATTTGCTGGGACTTGCCCGGGGCTTCCGTGAGCTGCCCGACGTGAAGGCGCAGCTGCAAAAGTGCGACTCTCCCCTGCTTAAGAAGCTGGAGGCTGCCATCGACCCCCTGACGGACTGCGCCGATCGCATTGAAAACACCCTGGTGGACGATCCCCCCCTGACCATCCGGGAGGGCGGCATCATCCGCAAGGGCGCCAGCGAGGAAGCCGACCGTCTGCGGGACATTATGGAGGGCGGCAGCGGCACCATCGCCGCCATTGAGGCGTCGGAGCGGGAAAAAACCGGCATCCGCACTCTGAAGGTGGGCTTCAACCGGGTATTCGGTTATTATATTGAGGTGTCCAAGTCCTTTATCGACCAGGTGCCCGCGAATTACATCCGCAAGCAGACCCTTGCCAACTGTGAGCGCTACATCACCCAGGAGCTGAAGGAGCTGGAAAATCAGGTGCTTACCGCCAAGGACCGGCTCACCGCCCTGGAATACCAGATCTTCACCCAGCTTCGGGAGTACCTTGCCAAGCAGGCCGCCCGGGTGCAGCAGACCGCCGCCGCCGTGGCCGCCGCGGACACGCTGTGCAGCCTCGCCGCCGTGGCGGTGCAGCGGGGCTATTGCCGCCCGGAAATCACCCTGGGGCGGGAAATTACCATTGAAAACGGCCGCCATCCCGTGGTGGAGGCCATGCTGAAAGATTCCCTATTCGTCCCCAACGACACTCACTTAGGCGCGGAGGACAATCAGGTGTCCATCATCACCGGCCCCAATATGGCTGGCAAATCCACCTATATGCGTCAGGTGGCACTGATCGTGCTCATGGCGCAGATGGGTTCCTTTGTCCCTGCCCGCAGCGCGAAAATCGGGCTGGTCGATCGGGTGTTTACCCGCATCGGCGCCAGCGACGATCTGGCTTCCGGCCAGTCCACCTTCATGGTGGAGATGGCGGAGGTCGCCTCCATTCTGAAATATGCCACCTCCCGCAGTCTGCTGATTCTGGACGAGATCGGCCGGGGCACCTCCACCTATGACGGCATGGCCATCGCCCGCGCCGTTCTGGAATACGCCGCCAATCCCAAGCGTCTGGGGGCAAAGACCCTGTTTGCCACCCATTACCATGAGCTTTCCACCCTGGAAGACAAGCTGCCCAATGTGAAAAATTACAACATTGCGGTAAAAAAGCGGGGAGAACAAATGATTTTCCTGCGGAAGATTGTCCCCGGCGCGACAGACGACAGCTACGGCATCGAGGTCGCCAAGCTGGCGGGCATCCCCGCCCCGGTGATCACCCGCGCGAGAGAAATCCTCGCCGAGCTGGAAAGTGAGGGCGTCGTGACTGCTCCTGCGGCACAGAAAGAGCCGGAAGACCAGGTCAGCATGATGGACTTGACCTCTCAGCAGGTGGTCGCCGCCCTCAGCGCCATTTCCGTGGAGACCCTGACCCCCATCGAAGCCATGAACGAGCTGTACAAACTAAAGAAAATGTTGGATTAAGCTATGAAACGAAACCGCAGTCTCTCTGCCTGTCCCACTGCCCAGGAATCCGTGGCAGGCGGCGTCTACTTTATTTTTCAGCTGGTGCTGCTCCCCTCCATTCTCCGGTGGGTCAACGCCCAGCTTTCCCAGCCGCTGACCCAGACGGAGCTGAACTTTACCTACTACCTTATCAATTTTCTGGCAACAATTCTGATCTATCACGAATTCTTAGGACGCAGCGCCCGGCAGGCGACCCAGCATCTAGCTTACTTCTGTCAGGCTGTTATTCTGGGGCTTGCCGCCTACTATGCCTGCAATTTCCTGACCCTGCGGCTGATCAGGCTGCTGGTTCCCGGCTTTACCAACTACAATGACGCCGTTATCTCCGCCATGAGCCGGAGCGGACGCTACCTCATGATCGTCAGCACCGTAATTCTGGTTCCCCCCGCTGAGGAGTGCGTCTTCCGGGGACTGATCTTCCGCAACCTCTACGGAAAATCCCATTGGGTTGCTTACGTCGTATCCATTCTCGCCTTTGCCGCCATCCATGTTCTGGGCTACATCGGAAAATATTCTCCCCTGGAGCTGGTCATGGCGGTGCTGCAATACCTCCCGGCGGGGCTTTCCCTCGCCTGGGCGTATACCAAAAGCGACACCATTTTCGCGCCGATTGCCATCCACGCCTGTATCAATCTGGTCGCCATCGGCGGCCTGAGGTGAATCTATTATGCCGAAAATCATTCAGTTATCCCCCCATATTGCCAATCTGATCGCCGCCGGCGAGGTGGTGGAGCGCCCCGCCTCCGTGGTCAAGGAGCTGCTGGAAAACGCGGTGGACGCGGGCGCGTCCAAAGTCACCGTGGAGATTCGGGACGGCGGCATGACCTTTCTCCGGGTCACGGACAACGGCTGCGGTATGTCCCCTGAGGACGCCCGGACAGCCTTTCTCCGCCACGCCACCTCCAAGCTCCGCTGCGCCGAGGACCTGGCCGCCATTGGAACCATGGGCTTCCGGGGCGAGGCATTGGCCGCCATTGCCTCCGTCAGCCGCATTGATCTTCTGACCAAAACGGCGGGCAGCATGTCCGGCACGTCCTTAAAGCTGGAAGCGGGTAAAATTCTGGAAGAAACCGAGATTGGCTGTCCCGAAGGGACGACCATCATCATCCGCGATCTCTTTTTCAACACCCCCGCCCGGATGAAATTCATGAAATCCGACACCGTGGAGGGCAGCCGGGTGACCGCCGCCGTGCAGATGCAGGCGCTGGCGCACCCGGAGGTGGCCATCCAGTTCCTCCGGGACGGCAAGCAGGTGCTTTCCACCCCGGGAAACGGCGGCTTGCAGGCGGCGGTCTACTGCGTCTATGGCCGGGATTTTGCCAGGATGGTGAAGGTGGACAGCCGTTGGGAATCCTATACCCTGACCGGCTACGTCTCCAAGCCCACCGACGCCCGCCCCAGCCGGGGTCTGCAAACCTTTTTTGTCAACGACCGCCCCGTGAAGTCCAAGCTGCTGGTTTCCGCCTTGGAGGAAGCCTACCGCAACCAGATCATGGTGGGGAAATTCCCCGCCTGCGTGCTGCATCTGACCCTGCCGCCCAACGCCGTGGACGTAAATGTTCACCCGGCGAAGACGGAGGTAAAATTCCTGTCGGAAAAAGCGGTATTTGACTGCGTCCATTATGGCGTATTGGGTGCGCTGAACACCCAGACTGACCGCCCCGAGATCCGGTTCCGGACACC
>OFMX01001032.1_pt1 | contig 23486 bp, 17 predicted proteins | sample 1541901 | NCBI WGS metagenome assembly OFMX01 (sample SAMN04209222, study PRJEB22552) | human gut metagenome | biome: gut; material: feces | host: Homo sapiens | place: USA: Oklahoma | reverse complement strand
GCCGGTGAGCCCGCCTGCATCGCCACGGTGCTGCGCAACAACCTACGCTACGACAACTACGAGATCCTGGAGAACGACTACGGTATCTCGCTGCGTGAGCTTGTCGCCTTTGCCGATGCCACCTACACCGCCGGTGAGTCCATCACCCCGCTGATCAAGGCCATCAACGTGCTGCTCTTTAAGCTCGAGGGTCAGATTATCCAGCGCCACCCCGAGTTCGACATGACCGACCGCCTGCTACTCGACAAGATCGACCACGACACCGGCACGGTCACGCTCGCCGACGGCAGCGTGTGGCTGCTCACGACCAACGACTTCCCCACCGTCGACCCGGCGGACCCCTATACGCTCACGTCTCAGGAGCAGCACATCATCGACAAGCTCGTGTCCGAGTTTGTCACCGCCGATCACCTGCATCGCCATATCGATTTCCTCTATTCCCACGGCTCGATGTACAAGGTTGCCAACGGCAACCTGCTGTTCCATGGCTGCGTGCCGCTCAACGAAGACGGCACCTTTAGCAGCATGAACTGCCTGGGCACCTGGCACGCTGGCCGCGATTATCTTGATTTTTGCGACCACATCGCCCGCCGCGCCTGGCGCGTGGGCGACCGCGACGCTCTCGACTGGATGTGGTACCTGTGGATCGGCTTTAACTCACCCGCCAGCGGACGCCTGGTGCGTACCTTTGAGCGCGCCTATATCGCCGATAAGAGCACCTGGGTCGAGCCGATGGACCCGTACTTTACACTTACCAAGTCGCCCTCGGTCTGCGACGACATCATGCGCGAGTTTGGCGTCGCGCCCATGGCATGTTCACCGACCGGTCACATCATCAACGGCCACACGCCCGTTAAAACCACCAAGGGCGAGCAACCCATCCGAGCCGAGGGAAAGCTGCTGGTCATCGATGGCGGCTTCTGCCGCGCTTACCATCCCAAGACGGGTATCGCCGGCTATACGCTCATCTCGAGCTCGCGCGGCTGCCGTCTCAAGTCGCACCGGGCCTTTACGACGGTTGCCGAGGCACTCACACGCAACGTGGACATCGAGAGCGAGACCAACCGTTTTGACCAAGCAGACCGTCGCCGCATGGTGAGCGACACCGATACCGGCGCCAAGATTCGCAGCCAGATCCAGGACCTGCGCCAGCTGCTCGATGCATATAGAAACGGTGCTATCGAACAGCGCGCCTAGCCTCGCCTGCGGGGATTGGCTAAACTTGCTGAGTTTGTCATCCCCACGGCGCCCCGGCGCCACCATAAGGCAGGTACCATGCAAAAGCTCCTTGCGCAGATCATGAAGTTTGGCGTCGTCGGCGTCATTGCCACGGTTATCGACTTTGGCATTATGAATCTGCTCCACTACGGTCTGGGCCTCAACATCCTAATCGCCAACACCAGCGGCTTTATCATCTCACTCATCTTTAACTACCTCGCCAGCATGAAGTACGTGTTTGCGCACAAGGAGGGCATGAGCCGCCGCCGCGAGTTCATTATCTTTGTCGTGCTGTCCGTGATCGGCCTGGCACTCAACGACGGTATCGTGTTGACACTCAACGCCGGCCTGGGACTCGAGGCCAATATCGCCAAGATCTGCGCCACCGCGCTTGTCATGGTCTACAACTTTGTAACGCGCAAGATCTTCCTGGAAGGCGACGAGACCAAGTAACTCGCAACCTTACAGCTTTACGATGCCCACGGACAACGCGCGTCGAGCGCTGTGTTGTTCGTGGGCTTTGCTCGTTTACGGGCAAATTTTCAACGTTTGCGGATTAGCTCTTGATAATTTGGCGAGTTCGTATAGTTCTTGGCAAGGACCTTACGTTTCCCTTGCAAAAGCTCTAAAGTATCCTCTGCTCGATTCATCAACGCATTGGATGTGATTACGTGCGCAAGGCACTGGCACAACCTCATACCAAGCAGTTCCTCAAGTTCGCTGTCGTGGGTCTTATCTCCTTTGGCATCGACTGGGGTATGCTCATTGCGCTCGTCGAGCTGTTTCACCTCGACTTTTTGATGAGCACCACGGTCTCGTTTACCACGTCCGTCGTGGTCAACTACTGGCTCAGCATGAAGTACGTGTTCGACCATCGCGAGGGCATGAGCCGCAAGCGCGAGTTCACGATCTTCACCATCCTGTCGGTGATCGGCCTGGGCCTCAACGACCTATACATGTTTGTGGGCGTCACGTTTTTGAGCATCGGCTACCAGTCCATGAAGGCCATCGCCACGTTTCTCGTCACCTGGTACAACTACTTCAGCCGCCGCTTCTTCCTCGAGGGCGCACGGTCGTAGTCGATTCGCTATTTGCTTGAATGTATAACCGGTTGGAATTCCCGTTCCAACCGGTTTTTGTTTGCCGAGAGGCCCGGCGACCCAGTCCTCTACGCATGAAAAACGGGCGGCCCGGATGTTTGTCCGAACCGCCCGTCTGGCGCGCTATGTCGAGGCCTCTAGCCTGTAACGTAATACCAGACCACGTTGTCGCCGTTGGAGAGAACGTAGTTGCTGCAGGCCGTCATGGGTGTTGTGCCGTTGACGGAGTACATCCAGCCGCTCGTGCTGCCGTACTGTTTCTCGGCCAAACCACCAATCGCGGAGACATACGTGCCGTACGACGAGCCATGTGCGTTGACGGAAAGGCCCAGCGCGCACAGGGCATCGTAGACGGTAGCGCCTTCGTTAAAGGTAAAGGTGCCACCAGAGGACACAGGATTGCCCACAGCGCTCGATGTGACCGAAACCGTCACCGTGACGTAGCCAGGCTGCTGCGAGCTGCCCTGGTCGCCAGTAGAGGCGTTTCCACCATTAGAGGATGAGGCTCCATCAGACGACTGGCCACCGCCCGAAGAAGCACCGCCAGACGCATTGGAAGTATCACCGGCTCCCGTATTTTGGGCAGCGGATTTATCGCCAGACTTCTTGCCGTCCTGGTCCTCGGACTTCTTGTTATCCGAGTTCTTGTCCGATTCCTTATTTGAAGACTCGGAATCGTCCTTGGACTTGGACTCATCAGAATGCTTGGACTCATCTTTTGCGTCATTCGATGACTTGGAATCCTTGGAACTGGCCTCGCCCGAAGTCGTAGTCGAGCCAGACGCCCTGGTGTCCTTGGTGACGACGCTCTCCCCCGTCACGGTCTGAATGATCCAGTCGATGGACCAGGCGCCGCTCTCGGAAGGATGGACGAAACCCAACGAGACGACGATCAGAATGGTGCACGCGGCAGTCAGAACGCCGAGAAGAGCCTTGCGGCGAGGGGCGGACGCCGCCGAAGCGGCGCCCTTTTGCTTTGCATCGTCAAGCTGGATAAACGAGGAATCTGGTTGCTTGGGGTCAGCGTCCTTGGATTTATTGGACACAGCCCTCACCTACCGACGTTTGGTGAACACGAACACGCCGACGATGGCGAGACCGATGACGCCGGCGGCAACGCCGACGATGGCGAGCGGATTGGTGCCAGTCTCCTGCTCGGAAGCACTAGAGGACTTCTTAGCAGTGGTCGTGGAAGCAGTACCCGTATCGGACTTGGAATCGGACTTCTTGTCGGACTTGTTGTCCTTCTTGTCAGACTTCTTGTCAGACTTCTTCTCGTCCTTCTTATCGGACTTATCGGTGTCCTTCTTGTCGGACTTGTTGTCTTTGGTCTCGGTCTTGGTCGACACCGTCGTCTTGGTCACCGGCTTCTGACCCGGGGCGATAGCGCCGCCGGCCTGCTGGCCCTTAGAGCCGGAGCCGGAACCCGTGCCAGCGCCAGCGCCAGCGCCGGAACCGTTGCCAGCGCCACCGTTGCCACCATTAGTGCCAGAACCGCCATTGCCGCCAGGGTTAACGGCATTCTTGGTCCACTTGGCATACAGCGTCAGATCGGCCGTCACCGGCGTACTGAAGTCATACGCCTGCGTGCAAGCCTCATCGGTGAACCAACCGCCGAAAGTGTAGCCATCGCGCGTCGGATCGGCCGGCTTGACCAGCTTGCCGTCGGCCGTAGCCACAAACTTAGTGTCGCAAGCAGACCCGCCGTTGGAATTAAAGGCAACCGTCCAAGACTCAACAGCCCCGAGCTTGAACAGCGTGCCCGAATCATTGATGTAGTAGAGGTTGCCAGAAGCATCGGCAATGACCGGAGAGTCACAGTATTGGTAATGGCCAGCCGCATCATAAATCTGCGTCGCCTCTGCGTCGCCGAGCGTATAGCGATACACGCCACCACCAGCAGAGTAGTTGACGTAATCCTTGCTATCCGCGCTGTTAACGGTGAAGTACACATAGGTCTTGCCGCCCTGAACACTCACCAGCGGAGTAGCAGCAATACCGTTGAGGCCAGCCGGCAGCGCCTTGCCGTCGGCAGCAGCGACCATCGTGGTCTTACCCGTCTTCAGGTTATAGAGAACCAGAGCAGAGCCAGTAGCCGTCTGTCCGCCGACAATCAGATTGTCACCAGACACCGCAGGGGCGCTCAGATTATTCGTAAGGCCCAGATCAACCGTCTTCTGTTCACTCAGCACGCCCTTCGCCGAAAGCGAAATCACATGGAGCTTTCCATCGTGCGTCATCTGATAGAAGGTCGAACCATTGGACGGATCGGCAATGCAATCGGCATTTGCGACAGCGCCGAGCTTCATGGTCGAAACGACATCGCCCGTCGTCTTATCAATGCACTTAAGCGTGCCCGCGCTCGTAGGAACAATGGCGTACTTATCCGTCAGCGCAGCGCCAGTCCAATAATAGCCCTCGGAGGGGTCAATGTTCTGCCAAGAAACTTCGCCCGTGGCAATCTTGATACGCTTCAGGGAGCCGTTGCCGTAGGTCGCGTTGTAGTTCTCGTCATACGAAATATCGACCGTACCAACATAGACGTACTCGCCGTCCGACACCACGGTGCAGGAGCTCTGCGTCAAGTCCGTCAAACCAGGCGTCAGCCACTTGCAGATCAGCTTGTCCGCAGTAATCGCCTGGACCGCACCGCCGTTGAGCGGAACGATGATAAGGCCGTTGGTATAGATCGGACGAGAGGTGTAGCTCACCTTGGAGGCAAGCGGCGCAGAGGCAACCTTTTTGCCCGTGGACGAATCGATCTTAATGAGCTCGTTCTCGGTCGCGATGTACACAAAACCGTTAGCAATGACAGGCTCGCTGCAGTTGGCATACTGCTGGCCAGACTCGGCCTTCCAATCGAAGGCCCACTTAAGACCGGCGGCTTGCGCAGGCGTCTTGGCATCCGTTACGGTCGAACCGTTGCCACTGTTGCCGTAGCCGGCCCAGTCGGCATCCCAATCAGGAGTCGTCGCACTCGGGTCCACGACAATCTTGTCGGGATCGGGCATGGCCGAATCGTCGGTGGTATAGGCAAGCGTAACCTTATCGCCGCTCTTGAGCGTAATCTGATTGGCGCAGAGTAAGGAGGGCTCTCCATTGATATACAGGTGCCAATATTTATTGGTCGCAGCATCCCAGACATACGGCTTGTGATCGAACGGCGAAGTAATGGAATTCAGGAGCCAGTATGCACCGCTCTGGGAGGCGTTGTAATCAACGCCCTTCTCCTTCAGAACCGTCTCAATAAGGTCCTGGGCCGTAGAGCCTTCGGGCAAAGAAACATTGCTTGCCGAGCCCCAGCGAGTATTGTTGCCGTTGACATCGGGACCGATAACATCGACGGACCCAAGAACCTGACCGGGGAGGGCATCGGCGTCAGCACCATACATAAAGGTGACGGTATCGCCCTCTTGGAGCTTGTAGGCACCGGCGCCAACGTTGGCGAACTTGCCATTTACGTAGAAGTGCCAATAGCTTTTGGTCGCAGCGTCCCAGCCATAGGATTTACCATCGAACGGCGAAGTAATGCCGTTGAGGAACCAGCCCCAAGACTCTTCACTAGCAACGAGCTCAAGACCGGTCTGCTCAAGGAGATCCTTGGCAGTAGAGCCCGCCTTGAGACTCGTCTGGCCCGTCGAAGCCCAAACCTGCTGCTTGCCGTCCTTGTCCTTACCAAGGACCTGAACGGAAGCATGGACGGAATCGGACGGCAACTTGTCGCCCCAGCCACCGTAGAACCACGTAACGGTATCGCCAGCATGAATGGTGACATTGTCTGCCGTGTAGTCGCTCGACTTGCCGTTGATGAACAGCTGCCAGAAGGCATTAGTCGTCGGATCGTAGGCAAGCGTGCGGCCATCTGTCGGGGACGTGATGCTTTTGAGGTAGAAGCCGTATGCCGTGTTCGGTTCGTAATCCGCTTTAAAGCCCGTCTTCTGCTGCAGCTTAACGAAGGCATCCGCAGCCGTCGCGCCCTCGTCGAGCTTGAGCTGCGTAGGTGCCACCCAGGTCTGAGCCTTGCCGTCGGCATCGGTGCCGATAATCGAGAACGAGACCTCGACTTGCTTCTTGGCGACATCGCCGGTTTCTGTCGGGTTCTCTGTCTGAACGGCAGCCGCGGCGGCAGATCCTGCTTGGCCAGCGGATGCCGCTGAAGACTGCTCGCTCGCGACAGGGCTCTCCCCCGTCGCCGAGCCTTCGTCGCCAGTTGCTGCCTTTGTTGCGGCGGCACTAGCTGCAGGCGCGCTCCCAGAATCCGAAACCTCGGCGCCGCTCTGCTCAGCGGCACCGCCCGCAAGCGCTGCGTCCTCGCCCGGCGTCGCAGCCTGAGCCACAGCCTCGGCAATGCCCTCGGCGCCCTCGGCCCACAGCTGAGCCGGCGTGGTGCCAAAGGCCATCGCGAAGGCCAGGAATGCCACCAGGCCGCGCTTGGCTACGCCGCGCGCAATTGCGCCACGGCGATGCGAGACGCGCTGGCGCTCGTCCACAAACATATCCATTTGTCTCCCATTGTCTGTACTTGGAGCGTTGCCTTGAGGCTGCCCCACGTCATCGCGCATGTTGCGCTCGAGTTCCCCCATCGGGGTCCCCCTTCCCTCCAGAGCCCTATGCACACCGGCGGCATACGCCGCAGCCGCATGCAAGATGGGAGGCGATCCGACTTAACCTTAACGACTCGGGCACGTCGTCCGATCTGCGACGCGAACATCCCGAGCCAAGAGGAATTACGGTTACTGGTACAGCCGGGGACTTGCACCCCAATTCTCCCAAACGCGCAGGTAAACCGCGCATTCGTGCGTCTCCGCACCACCATCTAGGCCATCGATTATTACCGTCAAAATGGTATCACGCAAAAGGGCCTCGCACGCAGGCGAAGCCCAAGGTAAAAGCTATTGTTTGCGATAGGAAAATGCGGTGACGGTCGCGGCCTCTAGTGCTTGCCGCCGTGACTGTTGAGCCAGATATTGCGGCCCAGCATAAGCGCCAGCACCAGTGCGCTGACGTAGCCCATAAAGCCAATGACCGGGATACCAAACACAACCGGCTCGATGCGCGCGTAGTACACCACCGACGAACCGATAAACAGGCCAGCAATCACAATTGCCATCGACATACGGTCGATAATTCCACCCAGCTGTCGCAGCGCCTTATCGCTGCTCATGATCTGCGTGTTCACCTTAAGCTGGCCGCGCGTAAGCATGCGCGAAGCCAAGCCCAGATACTCGGCCGCCTCGAGCGAGCCTTTTGCCGCGCGATAGCTGCTCGCGGCAAGATCGCGTCCCATATCGCGCACACGCGCATAGGTGCTTTTTTCGTTTTTGATGTGCGTCTGGATGATCTGGATCATGTTGACGTTGGGCATGTACTCGGTCAACAGGCCCTCGAGTGTCACCATGCCGCGCGCGAACATCGTCACCACGCTCGGCAGCTCAACGTCGTTTTTGCGCGCCAGGTTTAGCAGCGAGGTCAAAAACTCGCCGATATCAAGATCCTTAAGATCGAGCCCCGCAAAGTCGGCGACGATAAAGTCCAAGTCGGACAAAAAGGCCGAATGGTCGAGCTCGGCCGAGTCGCCGCGCGTCACGGCAAAGCGCATGAGCGAATCCTTGAGCTTGGGCACGTCGCCCTCGGCCACGGCAAAGATCATGTCCTTGACGATACCGCGGTCGTGACTCGACATGCGCCCGACCATGCCCAGGTCGATAAAGTAGACGATGCCGTCCTTGAGGATGATGTTTCCCGCATGCGGGTCGGCATGGAAAAAGCCGTCGTCGAGCACCTGCGTCGAATAGTCCTCGACAATCGCCGAGCCGATCTTTTCCAGGTCATAGCCCTCGGCCACCAGGCGCTCGGGATCGGCAATCGAGATGCCGTCGATGTAGTCCATGACCACCACGTGCTCGGTGCAAAGGTCCAGGTAGGACTTGGGGCACGACACACCATGCACGCTCTTATGGAAGTCATAGAAATCGTTGAGGTTTTTTGCCTCGGCCAAAAAGTTGGTCTCCTCGCGAAACGAGGTCCACAGCTCCTCGACCACGCCGTGCAGGTCAACAAACTGGTCGGTGTTGACGAACTTGGAAACGATGCGCACCACCGAACGGATGATGTCGATGTCCTGTGCCATGACCTGTTGCGCGCCGGGGCGCTGTACCTTAACGGCCACGTCCTCGCCGGTCACCAGACGGGCGCGGTGCACCTGCGCGAGCGATGCGCTACCGAGCGGGTTGGGGTCGATCGCGTCGAACATCTGCCCCAGGCGCTGGCCGTACTCCTCTTCCAGACAGCGGAGCACTACCTCATACGGCACCGGCTCTACGTCGGAGCGCAGGCGACGGAGCTCGTCGCAAAAACGCTGCGGCAAAATCTCGGAGCGGTTGGCCAGAATCTGCCCCATCTTAACGAACATGGGGCCGAGCTCTTCGAGCAGGCGGCGCAGGCGCACCGGCGTGAGGTTGTCCCACACGCGATACTTTTTGATCAGGCGAACGATCTGCCCAATGCGTTCGCGGCGACCTGCCGGTGTGAGCTGATATTCCTCGTCCGGCGCCATCGCGTCGGGCTCCTCGGGCACCATATCGACAGCGCGCGGCTTCTTGCGAGCACCCGAGACGGCGGCATCGACCTCGTCGACAACCGCCGCCTCGTCACCCAAGGGATCTAGATTGTTGTAATCGGTGGTGGAATCTGCCATCTGCGCTGCTACTCGGCCTCTTCGGTGTCCTCTGCATCGTCGGGCTCAACGGACTCGACGGGCACCGAGGTCACGTTGTCCTCGACCGAATCGACGATGTCGCGTACATGGGCCAGGAAGGCCGTGCGCTCGGGGGCGGTCATAACGCGGACGCGGGCCAGGATGAGCTCGTCGAGCACGCGCTGTGCCGCAGTCTCGCCCTGCATGCCCAGGCGCTCGGTCAGGTCGGAGATGGTGCCGCCGGCCTGCTCGAACATGTCGGACACGCTGCGGGCGATATCGGGAGTGCCGGCGTCCTTGCGCACCTGCTCACCCTTGGTATTGAGGTCGTCGAGGACCTTCTTGCCGCCCTCGACGGCAACGGCGGCGGCACCGAAGCCCACGTTGATGGCACCGTTAACAAGCTGATCGAATTTCATAACCATGGTTGGCTCCAATCATGAACAACTGCATTGGCATTCTTGTACCCAAGATTGGGTGAACGACACAAAATCGTTTTATCGCCGGGATAGAAATCGAGCGGGGCAAAGCCTTTGACGGCGTTTGTCCCGCTCGTTCGCCGCAAGGCCGTCTTTACCTTACGTTGTCGTTCATCGCGAAGGAGTTCTTCATGGCACAGCTCGTGGTGTAGAGCACCTTGCCCAACAGAGCATCGGTTTCCACGCGCACAAGCTCGGCAAAGGCCTCGTTAGCACGGGCGAGCTCGGCAGGCACCTCGGCCTCGGGCAGCGCGGCTACGACAGCGTCAACGTCGTGAATCTGCTTGTGGCCCATGCCGCCGACCTTCTCCTGATAGTCCTCGACCGCGCGACCGCACTCGTGGAAGCGAACATCGGCCAAGGCACCGATCAGGCGATTTGCCCAATAGAAATTCTCGGACGTCACGCGAGCCTGCGTGTCGGCGTAGTACTCGGGCATGGTCTCGACATTGGCGTACAGCGGCACGAGCGCGTTAAACGAGTTAGAGCCAAACGCCATCCACTGCACGGCGCGATACGCCGGCTGCGCATAGGGGCGCAGCTGCAGCACGGCAAGCTGGCTGTTGCGGTTGATGCCGATGGGACGATAGGCGCCGCGCGTGGCGGGCGTGCCCTTGCTGCCGTAGCAGTCGTACTCCGTACCCTGGTAGTGGCTCGAAAGCACGTACTTGATATCCTCGATGGTCACCTTGCGCTCGGGCACGCGGCTCCAGGGGATATCGTCGCTCTCGGGCGTGTAGTCGGCCTCGGGACCATCCCACACGTCGCTGGGGTTGAGGCAGCGCTGCATGTACCACGCGCGCGGCGTGTTGTAGACATGGTCGCTGTCGCTGTGCGAGCCAAAGGCCTCGCGCGGGTTAAAGACCGTCGCCGGACCGTCGCCCTCGACGCCCAGCGTCAGGTCCAGATGCCACTCGGCCATCCAGGAGCGCAGGTCGGCCGAGCACATGTGGTCGGTCTGGGCGCCCTCGGCGTCATCCAGGTCAAAGCTGTCGATACCCAGCTGGTTGGGCATGGTCACATAGGCGTCGTCAGGCACGCGCTTGGCAATCCAGTGGTGGCCGCCGATGGTCTCGAGCCACCAGATCTCGTCCACGTCGCTAAAGGCGATACCGTTGTTCTCGTAGGTGCCGTAGCGCTCGAGCAGGTCGCCCAAGATACGCACGCCGTCGCGGGCGGACTTGGCATACGGCAGCACCAGGGTCACCATGTCCTCCTCGCCCAAGCCACCGGACTGTGCCGGAACATATCCGTCCTCGCCCTCGTTGCCCTTGGCGGGCACATAGTCCACGAGCGGATCGGCACCGCGGACGCGCTCGTTGGTGGTGAGCGTCTCGGTTGCGGACATGCCAACATTGAGCTCGTTGAATCCGGCCTCGGCCCAGATACCGTGACCGGGAACGACGTCGGGGACGCTCGTGTAGCGCATGGGATTGTCGGGCAACTCAACGGTCAGGTGGCTCAGGACGCTCGTGTAGACACGCGGCTGCTCGTCGGGATGCACCACGCGCATGCGCTTGGGCTCAAACACCCCGTTGGACGAGTCCTCGTTGCGGGCGACCAGCGTCGACCCGTCGTAGCTCGCGTTCTTACCAACCAAAATCGTTGTGCACGGCATGCGCATCCTCCTTGAGCGAAGAAATCAAACGATAACAGTGTATCGCTTCGGCGCAAAAAGGGCGAAACCACGGCCTCGGCAGCCCCCGTGGTCAAAAAATGCCAAATATGAGTACTGTCACCAATTTAGTGGCAGCAAATTTCCCTGTAACGAGTGCCGAAAATCCCCATTTGCCCAAAAGCAAGACAACGTTATTCCCCATAAGTTCAATAAAATAGGCTTCCTAACGATAATGGATACCGTTAGGAAGCCAAAAAGACGTAAGACATATGTGACTATCTTGGCAACAGTACTCATATTTGGCATTGTTTGACCACGTGGTATATAGCTAACCCCCTCAAACAGCTCAAAACGCCTATTTCGATGCGCGCTCCGCCGCCTCAATCACGTGTTTGGCGAGAATCGCGGTGGTCACAGCCCCCACGCCGCCCGGCACGGGCGTGATGGCGTTAACGACCGGCTCCGCAGCATCAAAATCGATGTCCCCGACCAGCTTGCCAGCGGCCTCGTCCCAGTTAATGCCAACATCGATGATCGTCTGGCCCTCGCGAACGGCATCCGCGCCAATCGTGCTCGCGCGTCCAACGGCCGCAACAACGATATCGGCAGAACAGCACTCGGCAGCAAGATCGCGTGTATGCGTATGGCACGTCGTCACCGTGGCATTGCGAGCCGTAAGCATGGCGGCAACGGGACGACCAATCACCAGAGACCGACCGACGACCGCAACCTTGGCCCCATCCAGCTCAACACTGTAATGGTCCAGCAACGCCAACACGGCCTCGGCCGTGCAGGGAGCAAAGCCCTCGCCACGACCCGAAAGCGTGGTAAGCAGCGAGGCCGGCGTCATGGAGTCAACATCCTTGGCGGGATCGAGCGCCGCGGCAGCCGCATCCTCGTCAAGTCCAGCGGGCAGCGGGCGAAACACTAGGCAGCCATGAACAGCGGGGTTGGCATTGATGTCCTTAATAGCCGCCAGCAGTTCATCCTGCGAAACATCGGCGGGAAGCAAAACGCGGCGAGCCTCAATGCCAACCTTCTCGCAGCGCTTGAGGGCACCGCGCTCGTAGGACAGGTCGTCCTCGCGCTCGCCCACGCGAACGATGGCGAGCGTCGGCACAACGCCGCGCTCACGCAAGGCGGCACAGCGAACAGCAAGTTCCTCGGTCAGCGCGCGAGCAACAGGAGCACCCTTCAGTAGCTCAGCCATGGCTATCCTCTCTTCCTTGCAGCGTCGGCGGCGCGGCGCGCCAGCGCATCGGCGCGCGGCAACCATGTGTCGAGCAGCTCATCACACGCCGTCTCGAGCTCCTCGGCACGAACGCGATCTTTCATAGACGTGGTGTTCGCAAAGAGCGTCAAGCTCGCGCCCTGCATAGCGGCACGGCAGAACACGGCGCCGCACGCCACATCGGACAGCAGCTGACGCGAACCCTTGTCGGCCATGTCCTCGAGCAGCGCCAGCGCACGCCCGCAGGCATCCATAATGCGATACGGCGGCATAGCGGCCACATGCAGCGCATCCTGAATCGCGGTCGCTCGAGCCGGATCGTCACGCGGAATACCGTACGCCGCGGACACCCGCCTGTAGGCACGAACGTCCTCGGAAACCAACTCGACAAGCTCCTGGGCCAGCTCATCAGCCTGGGCAAACGCGCGCGTCAGGTCATCCGCACGATCAGCAAGCGCGGGATTAGTCGCACCGTAGCGGGCAACCATTCCGCACAGCGAGGCGCCCAGCGCGCCCACAAAGGCGCTCGCGCTGCCACCGCCGGGAACCGGCTCGCGCGCGGCAAGCGCCTCGGCAAACCCGCGGCAGGTCTTGTCCATCATCTCTTGGCTCATACGCATGCACCTTCAAGTCATATACATCGGTCGGGTGGAAACCGCCGACCGACCGCATCGATCACATAATGGTGCTAAGTCTAGCCCATAAGTACATAAGCGTCAGCGCACCTGGCCATCGCGGATTTCTATGACGAACGATAGGCGTCGGCACCGCAAACATGGAACACATGGCCCACCTTTCGAGACTTCCGGGCAGCGGCAACTGGGGCATACATATAGGTAAGGAGCCCTATGTTGGGGCAAGCTCATCACGGCACCGGACGACGAATGGAAGAATAACCGCACAGTAAACAAAGACATCATGCGCATGCGTAACCGCCGCCCCAGCGATCCGCGGCACACGATGTCCCTGGCAGACAAGGAGGACGCCACCATGATGAAAAAGACCCTATCAATCCTTTCCCTTTGCATCGCCCTCTTTGCCGCGCTCGCCCTTGTGGGCTGCGGCGGGAGCGCATCGGGCGGCGGCAGCGCCCCCAAGAGCGAGAGCAAGGAAAAGGCCCCCGTCGCCAAGAAGACCGACTACATCTGGTTTAAGGTCGAGATGCCCGAGGGCGTCGGCGTAAGCGACTCTGCCGGCAAGAATGCCGACAGGGTCCAGCTCACCTTCCCCGAAGACGAGAACGCCTCGGCCGATCGCTTTATCCCCGTTTGGAAAAAAGCGCTGACGGCCGAGGAATCCCACGCCGACCAGGCGGAAAAGAAGGGGGATACGTTCCAGTGGAAGGATGGCGGGTCCGTCGAGTATAACGGCAGGACGTGGCTCGTCGGAACATACGAGGACAACAGCGGCATCTCAACCATGCTTTTTACCGATGTTGAGCCGGGAAGCGTCTACGTCCTCATCTCGAACTTCGACCAGCACAAGAAAGAAGCCGAGGCACTCCTCAACTCCATCGAGTTCCCCGATGACATGGAAGAGGCAGTTTCCGAGGCACGCGAAGTCGAGATTTCGAGCATCGAGATCAAGTAACGGGACACCCGCACGCGCCTACGCGCACCCGCGCACATGCGCCCCATTAAAACAACGGGCGCCCAACCCGGGGAGGGCCGACAGCACCAGCCCTCCCCTCTTTTGCGCCCGAACATATTGCCACTTAACGGCGCAAATCCGGCCCTCAGAATGGGACACATGGCCCACCCTAGCGAGCCGTCCACGCGTACAGTAAAGGCAGGTAATCCGTGGGCGGTTACAGATCGAGGAGGACACGACCATGAAAAAGAAGGCCTTTGCGATTCTCACCCTCTGCATAAGCCTCTTTGCCGCAGTTGCCCTGGTGGGCTGCGGTGGCAGCGGCGGCGCTACCGGCAGCGGCGGAGGCGGTGGCGGTGGAGCGGAAAAGCCAGCCGTGGATATGAGGACTGACTTCATTTGGTTTAAAGTCGAGGTGCCCGAGGGCGTCGAAATCACGGACGTTGCAGGCGATACCGCCGACAGGGCCCAGTTTAAGTTCACCGAGAGCGAGCATGCCAGTGACCGCTTCATCCCCGTCTTCGATCCTGACAAGAACGCCGATGAACTGTTCGACTACGAGGCAAAGTGGAAGGCCAACTCCGGATGGACCGAGAGCGATCCCGTTAAGTACAACGGCAAGACCTGGCGCAGCGCCTACTTTACGCACTCGGGCGGCGTGACGACCGAGTGCTTCACCGACGTTGACGGTGGCAGCGTGTATGTGCGTATCGACAACGTCGAGGAACACAAGGACGCCGTCGAGACCATGATGAAGTCTCTGGAGTTTGCCGACGACATCGCCGAGGCCAAGACCGAGGCCATGGACGTCAAGCTCGACGATATCGAGATCAAGCGTTAAGCGACTGGCGAGCGCAGCGGGAAACACGGGCGCAGTGCTAACAAGCGGCGGTACCCCAGCGCTTCGTACCCAGGGAGGGCCGGTAAACCGACCCTCCCTTTCTTATGCCGGTAGCCAACGAACGCGAGGATGCCGGACGCCGGAACCGATCCAAATGTAGCAACAGTACGAAAACGACAAACACCCCAACACGTCCGCCCGCCGATTTATTGCGCCGCGCAGACAATTAAACCAGCATCTTTAAACATCTGAGCAGTATAGTGACCAAAACTATCGCATAACCGCACTCTACGAATGGAGAAGTTATGACCGAACACCACGCCATCAGCCGCCGAGCATTTACGTTGGGCCTTGGACTCGCGGCGTTGTCGCCACTTGCAAGCCTGCCCGAAACCGCGGCATTGGGCATTTGCCCACGAGCGGCATTTGCAGACGACGCTGCCACAGCGTCGGTCAGCCTCGACAATTTCGTCATTCGCCTTCGCCCCGCGGGCTATTTTCGCACCGCGAGCGTCAACGAAGACGGCAACGTCATCGGCAACGTCTGCCATCTGTTTAATGACGGCACGTCCAGCAAGCTCATCCTTGAGAACGTAACGACCAAGAATGACGATACAAACTGGTATGCTATCCGCACCTTGCTAAATTTCGAAGAGCATAAAAAGACGGGCTACAGCATTTGGTCGGTCGATGGCGACTCGGACAAAGACGGAAAGGTCATCCACGTATGGAGTGGCGAGCATGACGGCAAGCCCAGTCGCTCTTTTGCGTTCGAGCGTCAATCAAACGGAACCTATATCATCCGAGACCGCACGGTCGAGAAAGAAACCGAGAAAAAAGACATTAAGTACCTGACAATAGAATCGAACGGCGAAGACCAGGACAACAATAAGATCTGCCATAAGAGTAAGAGCATTCCGTGGGAGCTCGAACTTATCGGTTACGACATGAAAAAGAACGATGCCACGGTTAGCAGCCTCGACTGGATCACGTACAGCAGCTACGTCGATGGGCCATGTTGGATGAAATACGTCGACGACAACAAGTTCCTCGACGAGCTGAGCATCCCGGGTACGCACGATTCGGGCACCTGTAGCGTGGACAACGACACTGAGCCCCAATCCTCGCAAGTAAAATGCCAGCAGGATTACATTCCCACGCAGTTGCTCGAAGGCATTCGCTATTTTGATATCCGGCTCGGAAAGGGCGATGACCCCGGCATCGACCACGGGATTTTCTACCTACTCAAAAAAGACGGGAACTATCTGCATCTCTCCGATGTCATCGGGTACTTCAAAACGTTTTTGAACGAAAACCCGTCAGAAGCGCTCATCATGCTCGCATCGCGCGGCAACGATGAGGCTACCGATGAAAGCATAACGACGGCCTTCGCCAAGGTTATGGCCGATAACCCCAAACTGTTCTATACGTCGAGCCGCGTTCCCACACTGGGCGAGGTGCGCGGAAAAATCGTCCTGCTACGTCGATTTGGACTCGCCGGCGACAGCGTAAGCGGCCACACGTGGGGACTCGACCTCACCGAATGGGATGACAAGATCAAGGCTCACTCCGACAGCGCCACTATGTGTCTCGTCCAAGACGCGCGGGGCTTTGAAGCCGCGGGGGAAACAGGCGACAAAGAGCCCTATTGCACCAAGGTATACGCCCAGGACAAGTACAAACTCACGGGAACCGACAAGCTCAACTGGGTCGATAATGCGCTGAAGGAAACGTCCGGGCGCACGCGCAACGAGGTAGATGTCGAGGACGATAACGGGGCCAAGGAGAAAGTCCTGGAGCGTTGCTGGTCTATCAACTACACCAGCTGCACGGGCTTGTCGCACGGAGGCAATCCTTTTACCTCGGCACGAGTAGTCAACGAGCATCTGTATAAGAGCCCGTACATCAATCCCAGCGGCATCGAGGATACAAAGTCAGATTACCTCAAGCACATTGGCATCATCGCATCCGACTTTGTTGATGCGGCGCTGGCCCGGAGCATCTATCAGCGCAATTACGATACGGAGCACAAGCAGACGGCTTCGTACTATCTCCCGTACTATCTCCCGACCCGCATGCGCATGACGTACGGCGACTCGCTGAGCGATGCCTCATTCCAGGATGGCAAGACCGTTGGCGAGGGTCATTTCCGCCTTGCCGACAGCAGCAACGAGCTCAACGCGACAGCTTCGGGCCATGCGTTTGCCATTGAATACGTGGATGTCGACGCCCTGGGCAACGAGACCGTTACGGGGCTGCAGGGCTCTGTGCCCATCGATATCGATCCACGCGCGCTGACGCCCCATTTTGAGGGACTCGAAGGCCTTAAGGCCGACGAAGACGTGCGCGCCAAGATTGCGGCATCACTCGAGGGCAAGCTCGAAACCGATGCCTGCACGGCCCAGCTCGAGTTTGTGCACGACGCGAACGGCGCTCCGGGCACGGCAATGGCCGAGGGCGAAACATTTGCCGCAGGAACGTACTGGGTGCGCGTGAACGGTCTCTTGGGCGACGCGGCGCAGAACTACACGCTCGCCAGCGACGGAGCCGCAAGCTTTACCGTAGCGGCCTCGGACAGTGCAGGCGGCGCCGGCGCCGGCACCGACGGTGGCACGGGTTCCAACGCAGGCAGCGCTGATAAGAACGGTAAGGGCAACAAGGGCAAGAACTCGGGCGGAAAACTCGCCGACACGGGCGACGGCTCCGGCATTGCCGCCGGGCTCGCTGCCGCCGCCGTAGCGACAACGGTCGCCGGCGCGGCAATGCTTGCCAACGACCGCGAAAACGCTGGGGACGGTAGCGAATAGGCAAGCCGGCCTTTTAGACACATCGACTCAATGGGGGGCGCAGGACACCGTTCTGTGCCCCCGATTTTTACCTTGGCCCAAACGCCGCCATAGGCTACATCACCATGTTCAGCGCGTTAACAAACTCCTGGGCCTTCGCACGGCTGCTCAGGCTAAAAACACAAGCAGTCAACAGCCTGTTACGCAGAAAAACATCGCGGCCCTTGATCCTGTTGACCCCCGTAATGTCCTTAAGATAGACAATCTCGGTGTGCTTGCCACCAAAAGTGCCCTTCTTGAGCACCTCAATACGGTTGGGGTAGATCTTGACGTCTTTATACCTACCCGAACCTTTGTCCTGGAATAGCAGCGTGTTATTGTCCATACGCGTCACTCCCGTGGGATTCGCTAAAACTGCCTCTATGGTCACATTTTAGTCACCGCAAGGCCCCATGCGAAGATGTCAGACAGCACAGCAATTCGTGTCCGCGCGAGGCTTTAAACTAAATGCGATAAAGACGCATTCCACAAAAGGAAAGTGGGGCGACAGTGATGGGCGAACTGGTAAACCGTGGAGAATCGGCAATCGTGCCCGAAGGTTTTTACAAGCAGGTCTCCTCGATTCTCAACGCCGCTCGCGACAAGGCCTATACCGCCGTTAACTTTGCGATGGTTGAGGCATATTGGGAGATCGGCAAGAGTATTGTTGATGAACAGGGCGGAGAGGGGCGCGCCAAGTATGGAGAGGCGCTGCTCAAGGCCCTCGCAATCAGACTTACCAAGGATTTTGGTAAAAGTTTTGAAGCAAGAGAGCTGCGCAAAATGCGTCAGTTCTATCTTGCATTTCCAATTCGGGACTCACTGCGTCCCGAATTGAGCTGGACACATTACCGCAGGTTAATACGCATTCCTGACCCCGAAGCTCGCACCTGGTACATGAACGAATGCGCCGATTCTCGCTGGAGCACGCGTCAGCTCGAACGCCAGATCAACACCATGTTCCGCGAGCGCCTACTTGCCAGCAAGGACAAAGAGGCCGTCACCCAGGAAATCCAAGAGAGCGCCCCGGCTCGTCGCCCCGAGGATATCATCCGCGACCCATATGTACTGGAGTTTTTAGGTTTCTCGGACGATGCTACGTTTCGCGAGAGCGATCTAGAGCAGGCGCTCATCACGCATCTTCAGAAGTTCCTGCTGGAGCTTGGCCGTGGCTTCGCTTTCGAGGCGCGCCAAAAGCGCATCACCTTTGATGGACGCCATTTCTATATTGACCTTGTTTTTTACAACTATCTGATGCGCTGCTTCGTGCTCATCGACCTTAAGACCGATGACCTTACGCATCAGGACCTGGGCCAGATGCAAATGTATGTGAACTACTACACGCGTGAGCTCATGAACGAAGGCGACAATCCGCCCATAGGCATCGTGCTCTGCGCGGACAAAAGCGATTCGATCGTCGAGTACACGCTGCCCGAAGACAACGACCAAGTGTTTACCGCCAAATACCTGCCGTATCTTCCAAGCAAGGAAGAGCTGGCGCGCGAGCTGAGTGCCGAGTACCGCGCCATCAACGAAGCGACTAATGGCGAAACGCAAGGGTAGCAGCACGTTGCGACCGAAGCCACCGCAGCCGTCGCAGGCGCACTCGCGGTTGCGACGCACGCTACGAAACAATACCGGTCATGGACGCCGGCAACGACATTCTAGCCGTGGCTGGCGAGCGTGACCTGACAGGCAAAGACGCGGCCTTCGTCTGATGTGGGTCCATTGGCTGCCACAGAAAAGGGCCGGTTGCAGCCGGCCCTTTAGACGATAATACCTGCGTTGCCCGCGCTTCCGAAGTGTGACTAGCTGAGGAGCGGGTTCCGCGGCACAACCTGATTTTACCCAGTGAGGAGGCTCTTTTGCAGCCGCTCCACTGTTTATTTACATCTGGCACCCTCAAACAATCAGACGGCAGCCCGCACTCCTGAGAGCTGCCCCGCACCCCCGGCCATCACCTTACGGCAACAACCGGTGCTACTCCCCTACTTCCCAAATAGCGCACCCAGCAGACCGCGGCGTTTGGGCTTCTCCTCTCGGTAGGAACCCTCGACGGCGGCTGCAACCTGGCGCGGTTGCTCGCCGCCTCCACGGCGCACGATCTGGTACAGGAAGGGCGATTTAACGTATTTGACCTCGACGGGCGTGGCGTGCACGGTGCTCTCACCGGACAGATGCAGGCTCGGGCTGAGCGGCGCCACGATATGCGTTTCGCGCTTGTCGCTAAACACCACCGCGGCCGCGCGGCCCGTCTGGCCGTTTACGGCAATGCGCACCTGCTCGCCATCGCGGCCGTCTGTCGCCGGACGATCGACAAAGTAGACCGGCACCATCACCAGGCCGTCCTTATGTTTGCGGGCCTTGCGCGCCCACATGCGAATGCTCTTTTTATTGAGCCCCAGTACAGCCTCGGCGTCGTTGCCCGCAACGTCGAGCGCCAACTTATCAATGACCACCTGGTCCTTGGTAGACGCATCGACTGAGACAACGTGAAAGTCACCTTCCTGCATGGCGGGATCGAACGGACCGACCTTGGCAAAGTCCCACGGCTCCAAAATGCCCATGAGGCGAACGTCCAGGTAGTTTGCCCTGGGGTATGCCCAGTCGAGCACCTCGTAGTACACCAAGGCCTCCTTGCTCAGGCCCTTGCCCGGGAAGCTCGCCATCATGCGCAAGTCCGCCAGCGCCATGGGGAAATAGAAGAGCATCATGTCGTTTTGGATCGCGTCTTCCACGTCGTGCCCGGCAAAGGCATCCGGATACTGGCGCACCAGCTGCAGCGCGTTGGCACGTGCCTGCTGCGGCGAGATTTCGCAGGGAATACCCTGCTCCGGCACATACTCTGCACCCACGCCCATGGTCAGACGCTTGCTGAAGGTACCGGGCTTGAGCAGGTCGGCAATGCCGATCTTGTTGCCGCAGGACGGGCACTCAAACACACGCTGCGTTGACTCGCCCTCAAAGGACGCTCCGCAGAAGGGACAAGGAATGCTCACGTGCGTCGCTTCTTGGAACTCCTGCGCCGTGCCGCGGTCCTCCCACAGCAGATGTTCCAGGACCGACTGATTGCGCCAGTGCGAATTGAAGAAATACCAGTCCGGGTCCTCCGGGCGCTCGAGTTGCGACACATGCGTGAGCTTGAGCAGTCCATCCACTACCGTCAACGGCGTATGGCGAATGCCCAAAGCGCTCTTGGGCTCTCCGGCGTCCGCCTGCCACGGAATGACCGCACCGCAATAAGCGCACTCAAAGCTGCGCTTAGCTTGGTGCGAGTACATAGGGCCGCCGCAGTTTTGACATTTAATGGCAAACATCTCGTCCATGGAAACGTCCTCCTTTGCACAGGGGCTGTCGACATTAAGTATGTCGAGCAAACAGGCACATGCCCATACCCATGTGGCCCAAAATGGACCACCCAGGCAGACGAGAAGGCTCGCTCGTTAGCACCGGCAGACTATTGCTGCATTTTCTGAGCATCGGTGCACGGCGCCCCCGCGCGAGCTACACTATCCCCTTAAACATGATTGTGAGGACGACCGCTATGCTATTTGTAAATCGGCTGGTACATACGCTTGTTCCCGGCAGCGAGAGCGAGCCGGTCGATGCATCTTGCCGCACCAACGCGGGCTTTTCCGCAAGCCTCGTCTGCATTGGCCTCAACATCACCCTGTGCTTGGCCAAGGGCATCGCGGGCCTGCTCGCCGGCTCCGTCTCCCTCATCGCCGACGCTTTCAACAACCTCTCCGATGCCTCGAGCAACATCGTGAGTCTGCTCGGGTTCCGCCTTGCCAGCCGCCCGGCAGACGAAGGCCACCCCTATGGCCACGGTCGCTATGAGTACCTAGCCGGCCTGTTCGTCGCCGTCCTGGTTTGCGCCGTCGGCATCAATCTGATCCTCGAGTCGGTCACTAAGATCATCAAGCCTTCCCCCACTGCATATTCGGTGCTCTCCTTAGCCGCCCTCGTCTTGTCCATGCTCGTTAAGCTCTGGATGGCAGCGTTCAACCGCACGCTGGGCGATCGCATCGACTCGGAGACGCTCATCGCCACGGCACAGGACTCCAAAAACGACGTCATCACCTCGGGCTCGGTCTTGGTGGCGGCGCTTATTTCGCAGACGACAGGCTTTGACCTCGATGGCTGGGCAGGCCTGGGTGTGGGCATCTTCATCTGCATCAGCGGCATGGGCCTAGTGCGCGACGCCATCAGCCCGTTGCTGGGGCAAGCGCCCGACCCCAAGCTCGTCCAGGCAATCCGCGACAAGATCATGTCCTATCCGCAGGTCTTGGGTACGCACGACCTCATGGTGCACGACTACGGCCCCGGCCGTCAGTTTGCCAGCGCCCACGTAGAGATGCCCGGCGAGGGCGACGCGTTTGAACACCACGAGATCCTGGACACCATCGAGCACGACATCAAGCGCCAGATGGGCATCGGCATCACGCTGCACTGCGACCCCATCGCCACCACCGGCGACGACCTGCGCGGCTGGGTCAAGCGCGGCGTCATGCAGATCGATCCCGCGCTCTCCATCCACGACCTGCACGAGCACGACGGGTTCGTTTCGTTTGACCTGGTGCGTCCCGACGGCTTTGACATATCCGACGAGGAACTGCTGGAGCTCGTCACGCGCATCGTGCACGAGCGCCGGCCCGACGTCTCGTGCGTCGTCACGTTTGATTCGGGCTTTAGTTCGCCCGAGCGTCCGGCCGAACAGCTTTAGCCCCGCTCCGCTCGTCCGCTAGTTTCCCTGCGCGCCCGAGATGCCGTTTTGCAGGGCGTTCCAGGCATCCGTCGCCATGCCGCCCAAGTTCTGCGCGGTATCGCCCAGGTTTTGTGCCGTGTCGCCCAGCTCTTGCGCCTTGTCTCCCAACTCCTGTGCCTTGTTGCTCAAGTCCTCCAGCGTATTGGAGCTCGAGCTATCGGTACCGCTTTGGCCGCCGGACGAGTTGCCCGAGCTGTTCTTGTGCGTGAGTTGAATTTCGAGGTTGCCGCTGTCGTTATAGTAGGCAGAAGTAACGACCCAGTTGGCATCGACGACGGTCGTTGAGCCATCATCAGTCAGGACCACGGCATTCGAAAGATCGGCGCCGCGCGACTTGAGGATCTTCTTGGCGTTGGACCAGTACTGCCCCGGGATATCGCTCAAATCAACGGTGCTAGACGAGGCGGGCTCGGTTTGCTCGGCAGTGGCATCGGCCGTTGAACTCCCTCGCTTGTTGAGCATGCCCGACACGATGGCAAACACAACCGACAGCGCAAAGAAGATCGCCAGTACGATGAGGATCTTCTTGATCGCGCTCGACGAACGCGACGGCCTCTTCTCCTCGTCCTCGCCATATTGCGGAATCGACTTGGGGTACTCGCGATACGGCTCGCGCGACTCGTAGCGAGGCTGCGCCGTGCGAGGCATATACGTCGTCTGCTGAGGCTGCGGAATGGGATTCTGCGGCAGGTTGTCATAGGGATTCGGCGTCGAGGCAGCATAAGAATCCTGCGGCGCGCAATCAAACGGATCCGGAGCTGCGTTGCCATAGGGGCCTTGCGAAGATGCAGCGTAAGAATCCTGCGCCGTGTCGCCATAGCCCATAACCCGGGTGGGCTCGGCAGAAGGCTGCGTCGCGGCGGGGTCGGTATAACCGGGGTTGGGAACAACGCGGGTCGCATCGGCGCTATCGCCAGCCTGCGCGGAACCGTAGCCGCCCATCACGGTTGTCTTGTCCTGATCCATGCAACGATTCCTTTCCGTCGCGCGTGAGCCTCAAGTTATCCATGCATTCTACCCGCGCAAAAGCCTATGATGGGCAGAGCCCGTCGGTATCTACAAGACAGGGGCAGGTGCCGGGGCAGGCGCAGCACCAGTGGCGGCCGTGGGGTTGAATCC
>OFMX01000999.1_pt1 | contig 23914 bp, 19 predicted proteins | sample 1541901 | NCBI WGS metagenome assembly OFMX01 (sample SAMN04209222, study PRJEB22552) | human gut metagenome | biome: gut; material: feces | host: Homo sapiens | place: USA: Oklahoma | reverse complement strand
AAAACAGACACTTTTTTAGATATTTAACCTGTCTACTTGACAGGGGGCATATCACCTTGTGTGAGAGGTGGTTTTTTTTAATTCTCTCACATGAACTATTTAGGTGATGGATTTTCATTATTTAGGATTTATTTTTTCATTTTAAGTAGACTGAATCAAGTGAATATTTAATGAAATTAGAAAATGTTGCTCTCAAATTTCTGAAAAAACCTGACCATTCATGATGAAAAAATTACCGTTTACGAGGATTACCGGAAATTCCCTTGTCTTACAAAAAAGATTAAGTTAACATTAGTTTCATAAGAAACACCAAGCGATTTTTATGAAACTAAAAATAACTCGAGTTTACAGCATGCAAATACAAATAGTGATAATTTGAAACGCCGAGGTGATTTAAACTTTTTTAGAGGGATAGAGAGATATGTCAAAGAAAGTAGCGTCAACTAAATTATTATCAGGTTTGTTTGTAGCCGGTGGTGTCCTAGGGATGAATCAGGTCGCCAAGGCAGATAACGTGGTCAGTTCAGAAGCAACAAAACCAGTTATTACAACTGAAGCAGATAACTTGGTGGTGGTACCAACTGAGGCCGTTGCTCCAGTAGCGACAACAGAAGTAGGTCCATCATCTGCCGCTGTTGCGACAGATACTGCAACAACAGCGACAGCTTCTACAATCTTTTCACAAGCTGTGCCAGAAGAGAGTGCTAGTTCAGAAACGCTTGTAGCCAGTGAAGCATTAGCTCCTGAGTCAGCTGCTGTGGAAACTATCACATCATCATCTGATAATGCTACTGAAGCAGGACGCCATTCAACTGCTCAAGTAACACCAGTTACAGAAGTGACAGAGCAAAACTTGAATGGTGATGCCTACTTGACAGATCCAGAAACAACAAAAGCAGCCTATAGCAAGACAGATGGTGATATTAATTATTCCGTTGTTGTATCTAATCCAACAGCAGAAACTAAGACGATGACTGTCAACTTGACACTTCAACATGCTTCAGAAATCATCGGTCAAGATAACGTTGACCTTACGCTAGCGGCAGGAGCTTCAGCTAAGGTTTCAAACTTGACAGTAGCGTCAGAGTGGTTGACAAACAATACAGGTTACTTGGTGACAATCAGTGTCAATGATAAATCAGGTAGTACTTTGTCAAGCAAGCGTGCTGGCTTGTCTGTTGAAGATGATTGGACAGTTTTCCCACGTTACGGTATCGTAGCAGGTTCGCCAACTGATCAAAACAGTATTCTTGTTAAAAATCTTGAAGCCTACCGTAAAGAGCTTGAGCTCATGAAGTCTATGAATATCAACTCATATTTCTTCTATGATGCTTATAACGAAGCTACAGATCCTTTCCCAGAGGGTGTCGATAGCTTTGTTCAAAAATGGAATACCTGGAGTCACACTCAAGTTGACACTAAGGCTGTTAAAGAATTGGTTGACCAAGTTCATAAGTCAGGTGCTGTTGCCATGCTTTATAACATGATTTCAGCAGATTCAAATCCAAAGAATCCAGCCCTTCCACTTGCTGCTTTGGCTTATAACTTCTACGATAGCTTTGGTAAGAAGGGTGAACCGATGACTTACACTATCGGTGATAACCCAACTCAAGTTTACTATGATCCGGCGAATCCAGATTGGCAAAAATACATCGCAGGTGTCATGAAATCAGCTATGGATCGTATGGGATTCGATGGTTGGCAAGGTGATACAATTGGTGACAACCGTGTGACTGATTATGAGCACCGTAACAGCACAGACGAGGCTGACTCACACATGATGTCTGATTCATATGCGTCATTTATTAATGCCATGAAAGACCTCATCGGTGAAAAGTACTACATCACAATCAATGATGTTAATGGTGGTAATGATGATAAACTAGCCAAGGCACGTCAAGATGTTGTGTATAATGAGCTTTGGACAAACGGTGGTTCAGTTATTCCAGGACGTATGCAGGTTGCCTATGGTGATTTGAAAGCACGTATCGATATGGTACGCAATAAAACTGGTAAATCACTTATCGTTGGTGCCTACATGGAAGAACCAGGTATTGACTATACTGTTCCTGGCGGAAAAGCAACTAACGGTGCGGGTAAAGATGCCCTTGCTGGTAAACCATTGCAAGCTGATGCGACACTTCTCGTAGATGCGACAGTAGCTGCAGCCGGTGGCTATCACATGTCCATTGCAGCCCTTGCCAATGCTAATGCAGCCCTTAACGTTCTTCAAAGTGCCTATTACCCAACGCAATACCTCAGTGTAGCTAAGGACACTATTCGTAAGCTTTACAATTACCAACAGTTTATCACTGCTTATGAAAATCTTCTCCGTGGTGAGGGTGTGACTAACAGCACTCAGTCTGTATCTACCAAGAATGCGGCTGGTGAAATCCTTTCTAAGGATGCTCTAGGTGTAACAGGAGATCAAGTTTGGACATTTGCTAAATCAGGAAAAGGTTTCTCAACTGTTCAAATGATTAACATGATGGGCATCAATGCGGGCTGGCATAATGAAGAGGGTTATGCGGACAATAAAACACCGGACGCACAAGAAAATCTCACAGTTCGTCTTAGCCTAGCAGGTAAAACAGCTCAAGAAGCTGCTAAAATTGCCAATCAAGTCTATGTGACGTCACCAGATGATTGGGCAACTTCAAACATGAAGAAGGCACAAGCAAGTCTTGAAACAGATGAAAATGGTCAACCAGTGCTTGTCATTTCAGTTCCTAAACTAACTCTTTGGAACATGCTCTATATCAAGGAAGACACAACAGCAACACCGGTAGAACCAGTTATCTTGAAACCAGTTACTAACCAAGCTGGTAAGAAAGTAGATAATACCGTAACATCTGAAGCAAGCTCAGAAACAGCTAAATCAGAAAATACAACAGTAACCAAAGATTCAGAGTCTCCAACTGATAAGAAACCATCTGTTGAAGCTCCTAAACTCGATGAAACAACTAAACCAGCACCATCAGTTGACGAGTTGGTAAACTCAGCAGCTGTTCCAGTGGCGATAGCTGTGTCAGAGACCGCACATGATAAGAAAGATGACAACTCAGTATCTAAGACGACAGCAATTTCAGAATCACATGCAGTAGTTGAACCAGTGGCTTCTTTGACAGAATCAGAAAGTCAGGCAAGCACTAGCCTTGTTTCAGAAACTACAAGCACAATTGTCTCAGTTGCTCCGTCAGAAGTATCAGAAAGCACAACAGTATCATCGAAGGTCTCAGAAACTGAAAATAGTTCAGAAGCATCAACTTCAGAGACTTCAGCATCTGAATCAGAGAATTCAATCAGCACAGTCGTTTCAGAATCAGAAGTAGTTGAAGAACCAGCTGTTTCATTGACAGAATCAGAAAGTCAAGTGAGCACTTCAGAAGTAACTTCGGCGATTTCAGAAACAGTAAGCACGTCTGAGGAAGTCCTCCTTGATGGACTATCAGAAAACATCAATAGTTGGAATAGACTCTCTGTAGCTCCTCGCGTCTCAGAAAACTTACCAAGTACTTCTGAAACGATTACAGAAGCAGCATCACTCTTTAGCAACTATGCAAGATATTCAGAAACAGCAAGTTCAGAAGCTCACTCTATGGTAGCAGCTTCTTCAGAAGTTTCTATTGAAAAATTAGCAGTATCTATCTTGAAAGATACTGAGGGAGGCTTGTATGATGCAACAACAATCAGAAATATTGTTGAGATGATTGATAGCATTACAACAAATGTCAGCTATACTCGCAGTAGCCGTCAAGACCTTGTCAATACAGCTTCGTCAGATAACACTTACAGTGGTAGTCAAGATCTTAACCTTGCAAGTAAGACAACGACGCAAACAGGTGAAAAAGGAACAACTGAAGACCTTAAGGCTACAATTGCTAAAACAGCAAAATCTCACAAGTGGGGAGAACATGCTGTAGCTATCCTTACAGCTATTGTCCTTGCAGGTGCGGCAACCCTTGCAGCTCTTCGTAACTTCTTGATGTCAAAAAAAGTTGATAAATAATAAGTAGAACTCTTTGTGTAAACAAGGAGTTTTCTTTATACTGGCTGCTATTTTTTCTGAAAATTGTGATACAATAGAAATAGTTTGAATATTGTGTCAAAGGAGAGCCAATGATTACTGCAAATGATATCGTAAAGGCTAATGAAGTCTTAAAAAACGTGGTGGAACGCACACCACTAGATTTTGATCGCTACCTATCTGAAAAATACGGGGCGACCATTTATATTAAAAAAGAAAATATGCAAAAGGTACGCTCTTTCAAATTGCGTGGAGCCTACTATGCTATCCATCAATTGAGTGATGAGGACAAGGCGCGTGGTGTGGTTTGTGCATCAGCCGGAAACCATGCTCAGGGGGTTGCCTACACTTGTAACGAGATGAAGATTCCGGCAACCATCTTTATGCCAGTAACAACACCTCTCCAAAAAATTGGTCAAGTCCGTTTCTTTGGTGGCAAGTTTGTAACAATCAAATTGGTGGGAGATACCTTTGATGCTTCTGCTCAAGCAGCACAAGAATATACTAAGTCTGAAGGGATGACTTTCATTGATCCGTTCGACGATTATAATGTCCAAGCAGGGCAAGGAACTGTTGCTTATGAAATTTATGAGCAGGCTCAAGAGGAAGGTGTTTCCTTTGATAGTATCTTGGTTCCAGTCGGAGGCGGTGGCCTTATCTCTGGTGTAGCTACTTATATCAAAGATGTAGCACCGTCTATGGAGGTTATTGGTGTTGAGGCTAGTGGTGCTCGTAGTATGCGTGCTGCCTTTGACCGTGGTTATCCTGTAAAACTTGAAGAAATTGATAAGTTTGCGGACGGGATTGCTGTTCAAAAGGTAGGTGTCAAGACCTATGAAGTCGCACGTAAATATGTTGACCGCCTCTTGGGAGTTGATGAAGGATTGATTTCAGAAACCCTAATTGATATGTACTCTAAGGTTGGTACCATTGCAGAACCCGCAGGTGCGGCATCAGTGGCAGCTTTGGAAGTGATCAAAGATGAGATTAAAGGAAAAACCATCGTCTGCATCATTTCAGGTGGTAACAATGACATCAACCGTATGCCAGAGATGGAAGAACGTGCGCTTATCTACGATGGTATCAAGCATTATTTTGTGGTTAACTTCCCACAACGTCCTGGTGCCCTTCGTGAATTTGTAAATGATATCTTGGGACCAAATGATGATATCACTCGTTTTGAGTACATCAAACGTGCTAATAAAGGAAAAGGTCCGGTTCTCATTGGTATAGCTCTTAGTGACAAGAACGACTATGATGGACTTCTCGAGCGTCTCTCTGCCTTTGACCCAAGTTATATCAACCTTCACGGTAACGAAACACTATACAATATGCTTGTCTGAGGATAGGTTCATATAATGAAAAAAGAACTGACAAAGTCGGTTCTTTTCTACTTTAACTTAGCTATAAAGTGGCACTAAGGCCTTATCTTCAAACTAAAACCCCAGTATTTCTACTGAGGTTTTCTTTATTCGATAATTAAGAGTCCATCTTTGATGGCGAATGGATTGTCTTTATTGATGCGGTCGTAGAACATGATACCGTTAGTATGGTCGATTTCATGTTGAACAACGATTGAGTTGTAACCACGGAGTTTAACACGTTGCTTTTCGCCTTCTTTGTTGAAGTATTCAACAGTTACACGAGCATGACGAACCACGTAACCAGGAACGTCGCGGTCAACTGAGAGGCATCCTTCGCCATCGCCCAAAGCAGCATCTTGAACAGAATGGGCAACTACTTTAGGGTTGTACATGATTTCTTGAAGGCTATATGCTTCTTTTGGTGGATTACCTTCAGCGTCTTCAGGGTTTGGAACGAGAACAGCGATAATGCGTTTTGAAATATCTAATTGAGGGGCTGCAAGACCGACTCCCCCACGAAGCCCCATTTTTTCGGCAATAACAGGATCTTGTGAGTTACGAAGAAACTGCATCATTTTTTCGCCTAGGATAATGTCTTCGTCTGATAGTGGGAAGGTTACATCTTCAGCGACAGCACGCAAGGTTGGATTTCCTTCGCGAATGATATCATTCATATCAATCATATGGCTGGCGCGGATAATTTTGGTTTGAGCGTCCATTTGTTTACCTCTATTTTCTTTGATTTACTTGTTTATAACTATAGCACAAAAGGGTTGAAAATTAAACCATCAAGGGTTAAAGTGAGGCTTTTTCTAATCGATAAAAGCCAGTTTTTCCAAGGTTTTTTTCTCTAAAATACGATAGGTTTTAAAGGCCTCTTTTTCGATAATTCCCTGGTCGATAAATTGTTTGATGACTCGCTGTACATGACGATAGCTAGTCCCAAAACGGGAAGCTAAAATGGATGGCGATAATTGAAAGATATTCTCTTCTTCACTATTCAAAATATGGGTGGCCAGACGCTCTTTGACAGAGTAGCTAGCATTCGTTGAAGCAGTGATACCTTGCTTATGCAGTGCCATAGCTAGGTTACGTCCAATTTGGTAGAGAAAAACAGGGTCTTTGAGGAGTTCTTCTTTATTATTTAATGGGAGCTGAACTGCTTGAACCTCTTCTAAAGCAATGACTGATGATCCTGCTGGTTGGTTGGTCATGAGTTCTACATCTCCCAATATCTGAGGCTGATTGAGCGTTTCTAGGATATGTTCTTTACCATTGAAGAGAGAACGAACAATTTTTACCTTTCCTGATAAAATGTAGGTCAGCTCAGTGATAGCTTGCCCTTGGGTACAAATATAATCGTTTTTTTGAAAGGTGACTTTCTGTAATTGGTTGAGGTAGGGGGGTGGAAAGACCTGGTCAAGTTGAGGTCTTATGGCATGATTACGCATACATCTCCTTTTTTAGGACCTAGGTCCTATTTTTTAAAGTCTCCTTAGATTATAATGAAAAAATAACTATTAGACAAGTAAGGAAAGGATGTTCTTATCCCTATATTATGACACGAATTTTAGAAAAAATGAGCCTGCTTGGGCTATCCTTGCTCTTGATTTCGGCCTTTTCGATTTCAACAGCGTTACCACCTATGTTGGACTACTATAGCCCAAGTTTTTCTGCCGCGCAAGTGGAGCTTTTAGTATCTGTCCCTTCATTTTCCGTAGTCGCGATGCTCTTACTTAATTCATTTATTGACAAATGGCTAAGTGATAGACAGCTAATTGTGACTGGGCTGCTCTTACTTAGTAGTGCTGGGATTTTTCCTTTTTTTGTACAAGCCTATCCTCTTGTCTTACTGTCACGTATTGCTTTTGGAATGGGGATTGGTCTTATCAATGCTAAGGCGATTGCCATCATCAGTCAACGTTATCAAGGTAAAGAGCGAGTTCAGATGTTAGGTATTCGTGGCTCCATGGAGTTGATTGGTGGAGCTTCTTGTTCCCTTTTGGTTGGACAGTTACTGAAAATTCATTGGACCTTTGCCTTTCTTATCTATGGTTTTGGTTTTGTGATTTTGATTATGTATCTCCTTTTTGTGCCAACGATGGAGCAGGTGGAGAAGAAGCAGATTACAAAAAGAAAACAAGTTCTGAACAAAAAAGACCTTGGTATGATTCTTGGCATGGCTCTTTTAGCAGGTTTTGTCATCTGTATCAATTCTTCGATTAGTTTGCGCGTGCCTCTGTTTCAAGTTGCTGGTAAGACTATTGAGAGTGGTCAATCAGCCTTAGTACTGAGTTTAGAGCAGGGAATTGGAATTGTAGCTGGACTGAGTTTCGCCTCGCTTATAGGACATTTTAAAAATCGTCTTTTGCCTATAGTGATGTTCTTGTTAGCGGTTTGTCTCTTTGGGATGTCAGTGGCTGGTAACTTACCGATTTTGATTTTATCTTCAGTTGGTGTTGGTTTCTTTTATAGTATTATTTTGACAATTATCTTTAACCGACTTTCTGAGTCTATTGCTAGAAATCTGTTGAACAAGGCGACAGCCTATGTCCTCTTAGGGTGTAACCTAGGGTCAGCCATTTCCCCTTATGTTTTGAAATTGTTAGCACTCATATCTCCAAGTTTTAGTTGGATTTTTCTAGCCTATGCAATCGTAAGTTTCCTACTTTTCCTTGGATTCTTTCTGAATGCAAAAATGGCCAAAAAAGTCTAAGCTTCAAAAACTTAATCAGTGAAATCTTGCGATTGACAAAGATTAGTAGATGAGCTAAAATAGAGAGGTCGTAAAGACAAACCAACTCTTTCTTGGTTTTAGGAGAGCCAATCCTAAGACTCGGATGGAGCAAAAAAAGGAGAAAAAACATGGCAATCTCAAAAGAGAAAAAAAATGAAATCATTGCTCAATACGCACGTCACGAAGGTGACACTGGTTCAGTAGAGGTTCAAGTTGCTGTCCTTACTTGGGAAATCAACCACCTTAACGAACACATTAAACAACACAAAAAAGACCACGCTACTTACCGTGGTTTGATGAAAAAAATCGGTCACCGTCGTAACTTGTTGGCATACCTTCGCCGCACAGACGTTAACCGTTACCGTGAGTTGATCAGCTCACTCGGACTTCGTCGTTAATAACGATGCTAAGGGCGTAAAAAATCCGTATGAAAATAGGGGGACGACGTCGTGTTTGAGGAACACAAGGAGTTTCATCTTTTTCACTAGGATTTTAGCCCGAATTCAAAACAGCTCTCTAGATATAGAGGGCTGTTTTTCTGTGTTCCTTTAAAAAATTCTGACGATGATTAATCTATAGAACAAAAAAACTCCCAAATTAATTCTGGAAGTTTTTTAACTTAAAATTTTTTTGATAACTGTTTGAAATTGAGGGAGTTGATGGATAGCAGTTCCGACAAGGATACCTAACATATTTAAGGTGATATCTCCCAAATCAAAGACTCCCAAATGTCCGAAGTACTGAATGGATTCGACGGAGAAAAGGGTAAGGAGGCAGAGTAGGAGATTACTCAATCGTGAAGAAAAGAGGAGTCCCAGAGGGATGAACATTAACAGGTTCATGATGGGAACGAAGTGGCTGCCCCAGTATAATTCCCGAGCGAAGGAAAGGGGGTTAAGTGAGAGACCTTGGGTACCAATGTTTTTCAAGAAAAGTAGGTAGAAGAGAGCAAGAAAGTAAATGAAGTAGAGTAGGAGCAGTGTCTGTTTTTTCAGCTGTCTAGTAAGAAGGAGTTTCAAAAAAGCATAGACAAAGTAACTAAGCAGGACTATGATGACTAGGTTGAGTAAGACTTGGAAGTAGGAGCCATAATGGGCGATGTAATGAACGTACTGTTCGAGATGGCCCCTATAAAACCAATAAGACAAGCACAGTGATAGGCTTCCTAGTAAGATGTTACTCAATGTTTTTAATGTTTTTGCCACTTTGCTCCTCCATTTGCATATGATGAGTACACATTATATCAAAAAAACGTTTAAAGAAAGTTAAGAAACTGTAACGAAGTTTTGATAGAATGGAAGGATAAGGCAGAATCAAAGACTAAAAAAGGACTTTGAAACAGCAACTCTACTTTTGACTAACAATTTAATGGTTTTTGTAAACAGGCTATGAAAGCTTATAAAATAATTAAATTTTAAAAATTAGGAGTCAGCATCTTGTTTCAAGATTATTAAAATGTTATTATATAGTAGTGAATTTTTAACATAAAAAGGAGTTCGTCTTATGAATAAAAAGGTTTTGGCGACAGCCGGAATTGCAGCACTTGCAGTTTCTGCTACAGTTGCTAAAGCTGATGAGGTAACGACAAACGATCAAGCCTCAACAACAGCATCAGTATCATCGACAGCTACACAAGCTGTCCCAACTCAAGCCCAAGTCGAAGCGGCTAGAGAACAAGCCAGCGCTGCAAATCAAGCAGTATCGCAACAAGAGTCAGTAGTTGCTAATCATGAAGCAGCTGCCAACCAGGCTCAAGCAAACCTAGCGACAGCAGATGCTAACTTGCAAAAGGCACAAACAGCAGCCGATGAAGCAAGTCCAGAAACTATTGCTGCCGCTCAAGGTCAAGTAACTACTGCTGAAAATGCAGCTAAGGAAGCTAAGTCAGCAGTCGAAACAGCTCAATCAGCAGAAAAAACTGCTAAAGATGCAGCAGACAAACAGCAAGCTGTCGTTAATACAGATCAAGCTAATGTCAATGCTAAGGCTAGTGAAGTTGCTAATGCTCAAAAATCAGTAGATGCCGCTAAAGCAGCCTTTAATGGTTCTAGCGCTTCTGAGGCAGCTTCAAACCAAGCTAAAGCACAATCAGCTTTTGATGCTGCAACAGCAGCTGAGAAAAAAGCTCAAGAAGAATTGGCAGCCGCTCAGGCAGCTGATAAAGAAAAAGCTACTGCTATTTCAGCTAAAGAAGGGCAATTGACTGCAGACCAAAATGCAGCAAACCAAGCTAAAGCAGCTTATGAGACTGCTCAAACAGTAGCTAATGAAAAGGCAGCTGCTCTTGCAGCCGCTGAAGCAGCTAAGAAAAAAGCAGAATCTTCAACAACTTCAACAGCTAATGTTCGTCAAAAATTCTCAGTTTCACAAGAATATGTCAATGCTCTTAAGATTCATGAGTCTAAAACAGCGACCGCAGCAGAAAAAGCTCAAGCTGAACAAGTCTTGAAGAACGTTAATAAACGTGATCGTGGTAACAATAGTTATCAAGATAATGAAGCGGATAAAAATGTTAAAATTAGTGATTTGAATAACCTTAGTGAAGCTCAAATTACAGATTTGTCATTGTATGCTTCAAGTTTGATTAACCAAATTCGTACAGCCTTTGGTACAACTCAAACATCTGTTTCAAAAGGTAGTGTTCTTGCGGCTGACCGTGTTTCAGACGGTTATGTAGCAGATAACTGGGGTTGGGAAGCTATTACCCATCAACGACATGATAGTGCCGCCCTTGACCGTGCTGGTAAGTCATTTAATAGTGTAAGTATTGGTGAAAACCTTAATACATGGCAAGGTTTGACAGGACCATTTACTCTTAACGACATTAAGAAATATGTCTATGAAGCTATGCTTGACTTCATGTTTAACGGTAATGAGTGGAACCATGCTCGTTCTATCTCTGGACTTACAGCAGATGGTGGTGAGTCTTACATTGGAACAGACATCAGTGTTGTTGCCGGTGCCTTTAACGTTCACGTAAACAATGTCAATAAAAATTCTATCGCTTCTGATAGTAGCTTTGACACAACTAAGATTGCTAACCCATATGAAGGTAACCAATCTCAATCATCTTCAAATGCAAATCTTGCTGCTGCAAAAGCAGCTTATGAAGCTGCTAAGCAAGCTAACGATCAAGCTCAAAGTGATTTGGCTAGCAAGAAAGCGGCTGCAAGCAAGTTGGCAGCTGCTCAGAATAACCTTTCTGAAAAACAAGCAGCCCTTGCAACTGCTAAATCAGAATTGGAAAAAGCTAACGCTGCAGTTGAAAACCTTAATGCTAACGCACAAGAAAAAGCAGCAGCCCTTAGCAAAGCTAAAGCAACTCTTGATGAAAAACAAGCAGAGCTTCAAACAGCTAAAGATAAACTTGCGACAAGTTCTGCAACCTTGCAACGTTTGACAAATGCCTACAACGCTGCTAAGCAAGATACTGCTAAGAAACAAGTAGCATTGACACAAGCTAACCAAGCCTTGACTGCTGCTAAGAACCGTCTAGCAGCCCTTACAAATGCTTCAGGTAACCTAGCTAAGGCTAAAGCAGAACGTGCAACAGCCTTTGCTAAATTTACTGCAGCCAAAGGTGCTCTTTCAACTGAACGTGCGAAACTTGTTGAATTGTCTGCTAAACGTGATAAATTAACGAGCGAATACACAACTGTTCAAACAGCCTTCGATAACTACATGAAAGCTAAGGCAGACAAAGAGCGTCAAACACAATTGGCTAAAGAGTTCGCTAACATTACATCTAAAGGTCTCACACCAGTACCTGTTTACGATGTAGATGGTAAAGTTATTGCTTTCACAACACAAGAAAAAGCAGCTCAAACGGTGGCTCAAATTCCTGTAAATTATGGTCAAGCAAAAGCAGAGAAACAAGCTCCTGTACAAGAAACAGACAGCTTGCCAGAAACAGGTGAGTCAACTGCAGTAGGATTCAGTCTTGTAGGTCTCTTTATGACACTATTGGCCTTCCTTGGTTTTGTTGACAGACGTACACGTCGTAACTAATCATAGACAAAAAAACGGCAGATGCCGTTTTTTTATATATTTGAGAATCTAAAAAAAGTTAAGGTCGAAACCTTAACTTTTTCGTTTTTAACCCAAGAAACGTTTGAGGAATTCCTTGGTACGTTCTTCTTTAGGATTTTCAAAGATTTGTTCTGGGCTACCTTGTTCAGCGATTACTCCTTTATCCATGAAGATGACACGGTCTGAAACATCACGTGCGAACTCCATTTCATGGGTAACGATAATCATGGTCAAACCAGTTTCAGATAGCTCCTGCATAGTCTTGAGTACTTCCCCTACCATTTCTGGGTCAAGGGCTGAAGTTGGCTCGTCAAAGAGGATGGCTTCTGGATCAACAGAGAGGGCACGGGCAATGGCCACACGTTGTTTTTGTCCCCCTGAGAGTTGTTTTGGTTTAGCTTTCCAGTATTGTTCCCCCATACCAACTTTCTCCAAGTTAGCTTTGGCGATACTCTCAGCTTCTTTACGGTCACGTTTGAGAACGGTTGTTTGAGCTACGATAGCATTTTCCAAAACATTAAGGTTTTCAAAGAGGTTGAAAGATTGGAAAACCATACCGAGTCTTTCACGATAGGTAGTGAGGTCGTAACCTTTTTCAAGGACATTGTCTCCATGATAGAGGATTTCACCACCTGAAGGTGACTCGAGTAGGTTAATAGAGCGAAGGAAGGTTGATTTCCCTGAACCTGAAGAACCAATAATTGAGATAACTTCACCTTTCTTGACGCTGAGGGAGATATCTTTGAGGACTTCGTTTTTTCCGTATGATTTTTTGAGGTTTTTAATTTCTAAAATCGTTTCAGTCATTAGTGAACCCCTCCTTGTGTGTAAGTATCTTGATCCAAACGGCGTTCTACATAACGCAAGATGCGTGTCACTGTGAAGGTGAGGACAAAGTAGATTGCTGCGATAACAAAGAATGTTTGGAAGTATTGATATGTTTGACTTGCAACAGTGTTACCTGCGAAGTAAAGTTCCACAACAGAGATAACGTTCAAAACAGAGGTATCCTTGATATTGATAACGAACTCATTACCAGTAGCTGGCAAGATGTTACGGATAACCTGTGGAAGAACAATCTTACGCATGGTTTGACCGTGGGTAAATCCAAGAGCAGTTGCAGCTTCAAATTGTCCTTTATCTACGGCGAAGATACCACCACGAACGATTTCACTCATGTAGGCTCCGGTGTTGATAGAAACGATGAAGACAGCTGCTAGGGTACGGTCAATATTGATACCAAAGGCCTGGGCAGTACCGTAGTAGATAACCATAGATTGTACAATCATTGGCGTACCACGGAAAACTTCGATATAGACATTAAGCACCCAACCGAAGAGTTTTTGGAGCAAGGCTACAAATTTATTAGTAGCCTTAGGAGCTGTGCGGTAAACACCAATCATAAGACCGATGAAAGTACCCACAACTGTACCGATAATTGAGATAAGAAGGGTAATTCCTGTACCACGTAAGAATTGTGGCCAGTTCTTAGCGATGATATTGCTCATCTGACTAAAGAAGTTTCCTTTTTTAGCCTCATCAGTCTTATCTGCAGGTTGGATGTCAATGATGTGATCCATCAGTTTAACACGTTCCTCTTGGCTGATTCCAGCAAGGACCTTATTGACTTGTTCCATTTGCTGGCTGTCTCCTTTGCGAAGACCGACGGCCAAGGAGACGTCATCGTCTGAAACCTGGAAACCACCATCTTTAAGCGTAATCATCTTATATTTTGAGCTAGCTTCTTCGGCAGTTTTTGCTTCAGGACGCTCTGAAACATAACCATCGATGATACCTGATGCAAGGGCTTGGCGCATAGCCCCAAAGTCTCCCATAGCCGTTTGTTTGCTGACACCTGGGATTTGGTCAATCAAATTATAGAGATAAACCCCTTGTTGAGCTGTGATTTTAGCATCCTTGAAGTCTTTGAGACTCTTAGCGTTGGCATAATCACCGTCTGAGCTGACAACCATGACAGGTTCGCTTCGGTAGTAGCTGTCTGAAAAGTCGATTTCTTGACGACGTTCAGCTGTTGGGCTCATACCTGCGATGATTATATCGATTTTGCCGGAAGTGAGGGCAGGAATCAAACCTGTCCAAGCTGTTTTGACTACCAAGGGTTTCTTGCCTTGAGCTTCAGCGATTTTTTTAGCGATTTGCACGTCATAACCGTTGGCATACTGTTTGGTACCTTCGATTGGAACGGCTCCGTTTGAGTTATCGTCCTGCGTCCAGTTGAAAGGTGCATAGGCAGCCTCCATACCGACACGGAGATACTCGTCTGCTTGAGCGCTTGATACCCCACCAAAAACGAGGAGGAGCGCTGCAAAGCAGGCTACAATAATTTTTTTCATTGAAACAATGTCTCCTATAAAAATGTCATACCTTACCATTTTACAGGAAATTAGGATTAATGACAATAAGTTGGGATTAGAAAAACAATCTCTATACCAAGATTGTCTTCAAATACAAGTTGTAATTTGATATAATGGGAAGGACGATTTGGAGCCTTAATCATTTTTGGTGTGATGAGGCTAGCATTTTAAAACGGAGATAATTATGCAAACGGCACAATTTATTATTGAATTACTAAAAGCAGTCTTTCTTGGGATTGTCGAAGGTATCACTGAGTGGCTACCGATTTCATCTACAGGTCACTTGATTTTGGTGAATGAATTCTTGAACTTGAGACAAAGTAAAGATTTCATCGATATGTTTAATATCGTTATCCAACTTGGTGCTATTCTTGCGGTTATGGTCATTTACTTTAAACGTTTGAATCCCTTCCAACCTGGTAAGACAGCACGTGAAGTGCAATTGACTTGGCAACTTTGGCTCAAGGTGGTCATTGCCTGTATTCCTTCAGCCTTCTTTGGTCTTCTTTTAGATGACTGGATGGAGGCCCATCTCAGTAATTTCTTTGTAGTAGCTATCATGTTGGTAGTCTACGGGATTGCCTTTATTTGGATTGAGGACCGCAATCGACGTGTAGAACCTAAGGTAACGGATTTGGCACGTATGTCTTACAAGACAGCTTTCTATATTGGTCTTTTCCAAGTCTTGAGTATCATTCCAGGGACAAGCCGTTCAGGTGCTACTATTCTTGGGGGTATCATCGTTGGTACTAGTCGTAGCGTAGCTGCTGACTTTACCTTCTTCCTTGGTATTCCAACCATGTTTGGTTATAGTGGCCTTAAGGCGGTTAAGTATTTCATTGACGGGAATACCTTGACAGGTGGACAAGTGGCTATTCTCTTGGTAGCTAGTGTGACAGCCTTTGTTGTCAGCTTGTTCGTGATTCGCTTCTTGATGAATTATATTAAGAAACATGATTTCACAGTTTTCGGAAAATACCGTATCGTGCTTGGTATTATTGTGCTTCTCTATGGAGCTGTCAAACTTATTTTCGGATAATTACTTTTAAGTAAACTGAAAAGGACTTCAATTGAAGTCCTTTTTAGCTGGTTTAGAGATCATTTGTGGAGAAGTTTTCCAAAGATAAGGTAAGCTAGCGACCATAGGACCAGTCCGCAAGTCAAAAAGCTGGCTAGGATTTTCAAGAAGTCCACGACATTATGCAAGGGATACCATCCGGACAAACAGAGAATTGGAAGGATGGTAACACACATGATTGAGAAGTGGAGAAGAGATTGCTGTTTGAGCGATAAACGATTATCGTCGTAAATGGGTGCAGTTGCTAGTATGATGGCGACGATTAGCCCTGTAAGAAAGGTAGATTTGTTTACTTGATAAGGTTGCCCCGATAAGTAGAGAAAGAGCGTCAATAAACTCGTTATTCCTCCAGCAATGCTAGCTCGTAGCCACCCTTTTTTATAGGCAGTCATGGTCATCACCTCCATGTATATCTTCACTTTTATTATACTCCAATCTAGGATAGATGACAGGTATAAATGGGGAAATACAAGGTTTTGTTAGTATTAAGAAGTTTTTAGAAATCCTTTCCAAAATAAGACTCAAACTTGCTCAGAAATTGCTATCTCTTGGCTTTTCTAGTATAATGAAATAACTACTCGTGCGAGGTTTTTTACATATGGAAATGAAACAAATAAGCGAGACAACTCTAAAAATCATGATTACCATGGAAGATCTTGAAGAACATGGTATGGAATTGAAGGATTTCTTGATTCCCCAGGAAAAAACAGAGGAATTTTTCTATACTGTCATGGATGAGTTGGACTTGCCTGATAACTTTAAAAATAGTGGGATGCTGAGCTTCCGTGTCACGCCACGCAAGGATCGTGTGGATGTCTTTGTGACTAAATCAGATCTTAAGGAAGACCTTGATTTCAACGATTTGTCATATATGGATGACTACTCAGGGCTTTCTCCAGAAGAGTTCCTCAAGGCTCTTGAGGGTAACTTTATGGACAAGGGTGACATCGAAGCACACCATAAGCTCGAAGAGCTTGAAAAGACCTTGGAAGAGGTTGATAAGGCTATGACAGAGCCTACCAAGGAAGTGCCCGAAGAAAATATTCGTGAAGACTATACCCACTATGTCTTGGCCTTCTCTGACTTTGATCAAGTGGTGACCTTTACACAAGGCTTGAAGGATGTGCCTGTTGAAGGTTCTGAGCTTTATAAACTTGGGGATGTCTACTATATGACAGTCCTTCTTTACTTGGCTGATGAGCCTGATTATTACGCGAACAATATGTATGCGCGTTTTCTTGAATATGCGAATGTAGCAGACCGAACACGTGCCTACCTACAAGAGCATGCAACAATCTTGATGGAAGAGGACGCCTTACCGGTACTACAAGCAACGAAATGGAGCTAAGACATGCCTTGGACCATTAATTATATATTCGTTTTGATTGGGACCTTTTTGATAGCCATCGTGACGACCCCTTTGGTACGCTCTTTGGCCTTACGTGTCGGAGCTGTTGACAATCCCAATGCAAGACGTATCAATAAAAAGCCAATGCCTAGTGCTGGTGGTCTAGCTATTTTGTTGGCCTTTGTACTAGCGACCTTGGTCTTTATGCCTATGATTATCCATAAGGATATTTGGCATGTTTCTTACATCAGGTACATCTTGCCGGTTGTTGTGGGGGGATCTGTCGTAGCTCTGACGGGCTTCGTTGATGATATCTTGGAATTAAAGCCTCTACCTAAGATGCTTGGTATTGTTATTGGAGCTGTCATTGTTTGGGCTTTTACAGACTTCCGATTTGATAGCTTTAAGATTCCATTTGGTGGTCCTATGATTCATTTTGGACCGGTCTTGACCTTGATTTTAACGGTGTTATGGATTGTGGCCATCACCAATGCCATTAATCTGATTGATGGTTTGGACGGCTTGGTTGGAGGCGTTTCCATCATTTCCCTTATGACTATGGGGGTGATCTCTTATTTCTTCCTCTATGATACTGATATTTTCTTGACCATGACTATCTTTGTCTTGGTGGCTGCCATTATGGGCTTCTTCCCTTACAATTATCATCCAGCAATTATCTATCTAGGTGATACAGGGGCGCTCTTTATTGGCTTTATGATAGGTGTTTTGTCATTACAAGGGTTGAAAAATGCAACTGCAGTGGCTATTTTGTCACCTGTTATTATCCTTGGAGTGCCTATTGTTGACACAGTGGTAGCTATTGTCCGCCGTAAATTGTCAGGGCGCCCAGCCATGGAGGCTGACAAGATGCACTTGCATCATCGCCTTCTAGCTATGGGCTTCACTCATCGAGGAGCGGTTCTGGTGGTTTATGCCATCGCTATCCTCTTTTCATTGATTGCCCTCCTGTTAAACGTTTCTAGCCGTCTCGGTGGTATTCTCTTGCTCTTGAGTTTGATTTTGGGAATGGAAATTCTGATTGAAGGGCTTGAGATTTGGGGCGTTGGTCGAACACCACTCTTCAACCTTCTGAAATTTATCGGGAATAGTGATTATCGCCAAGCAACCATGTTAAAATGGAAGCAAGGGCGAAAAAATTAAACATTTGAAAAGCCAAGTAATGGCTTTTTTGTTATAATGACTCTAATTAAGGAAAATGGAAGTTCTCTTTTTATTTTCCAGAAAATAGCAAGACTATTTTCGAAAAAATAATGCAATTTAGCGAGCAAGTGCTCGCTGTATATATGAAAAAGGAGTATACAATGTCTGTACTTGAAATCAAAAATCTTCATGTTTCTGTTGAAGATAAAGAAATCTTGAAGGGTCTTAATTTGACTCTTAAAACTGGTGAGATTGCTGCTATCATGGGTCCTAACGGAACTGGTAAATCTACCCTCTCAGCTGCTATTATGGGTAACCCAAACTATGAAATCACAGAAGGGGACATCCTTTTTGATGGTGAAAGCATCCTTGACTTGGAAGTTGACGAACGTGCACGCCTAGGTCTTTTCCTTGCTATGCAATACCCAGCTGAAATCCCAGGGATCACAAATGCTGAGTTCATCCGTGCAGCTATGAACGCTGGTAAAGAAGATGACGAAAAGATTTCTGTTCTTGATTTCATCACTAAATTGGATGAAAAGATGGAATTGCTAGGTATGCGTGAAGAAATGGCTGAGCGTTACCTTAATGAAGGTTTCTCAGGTGGTGAGAAAAAACGTAACGAAATCCTTCAATTGCTCATGTTGGAACCTAAGTTTGCTCTTCTCGATGAGATTGACTCAGGTCTTGATATCGATGCCCTTAAAGTGGTTTCAAAAGGGGTTAACGCTATGCGTGGCGAAGGCTTCGGTGCTATGATTATCACTCACTACCAACGTCTCTTGAACTATATCACTCCAGATGTCGTACACGTAATGATGGAAGGTAAAGTGGTTCTTTCAGGCGGTCCTGAATTGGCTGCTCGTCTTGAGCAAGAAGGTTATGCGAAAATCGCTGAAGAGCTCGGTTACGAGTACCACGAAGAAGCGTAAGTCTGTTACTCGAAATAACTAGAAAAGGAGTAACCTATGTCAAAAGAATCTATTATCGCTTTTTCACAAGCAAAAGCAGAGCTACTTTGGTTGCAAGACCTTCGTCAAGCAGCCTTTGATAAGCTTGAAAGTTTGGCTCTTCCAAAAATTGAGTGTGTTAAATTCCACCGTTGGAATCTCGGTGATGGAACGATTACTGAAAATGAACCATCAGCAAATGTGCCTGATTTTACAGCGCTTGGAAACAACCCTAAATTGGTCCAAGTAGGAACAAATACTGTTCTTGAACAATTGCCAGCTGACTTGATTAGCCAAGGTGTGGTCTTTACAGATCTTACGACTGCTCTTGAGGAAATCCCAGAAGTCGTTGAAGCCTTCTTTGGTAAGGCTGTGGCCTACGATGAGGACAAATTGGCAGCTTATAACTATGCTTATTTCAATAGTGCAGCAGTCCTTTATGTACCAGATAATGTTGAAATTGACTTGCCAGTTGAAAGCTATTTTTACCAAGATGGAACTTCAAATGTTCCATTTAACAAACACGTTTTGATCGTAGCTGGTAAAAACAGTAAATTGACTTACCTTGAGCGTTTTGAAACGCTAGGTGAAGCGACTGAAAAAGCTAGTGCCAACATTTCGGTTGAAGTCATTGCTCAAGATGGTGCACAAGTTAAGTTTGCGGCTATTGACCGTTTGGGTGAAAACGTCACAACTTATATTAGTCGTCGTGGTCGTATCGGTCGTGATGCCAGCATTGACTGGGCTCTCGGGATCATGAACGAAGGCAATGTTATTGCTGACTTTGATAGTGACTTGATTGGCAATGGAAGTCATGCCAACCTCAAAGTTATTGGTCTTTCATCAGGGCGTCAGGTTCAAGGAATTGATACTCGTGTGACTAACTACGGTAACAACTCTGTGGGACATATCCTACAACATGGTGTTATTTTGGAACGTGGTACTTTGACTTTCAATGGTATTGGTCACATTGTCAAAGGTGCTAAGGGTGCTGATGCACAACAAGAAAGCCGTGTGCTTATGCTTTCTGACAAGGCACGTTCAGACGCTAACCCAATTCTCTTGATTGACGAAAATGAAGTTACAGCAGGGCATGCTGCTTCAATCGGTCAGGTAGATCCAGAGGATATGTATTACCTCATGAGTCGTGGACTTGATCAAGACACTGCAGAACGTTTGGTTATTCGCGGTTTCTTAGGAGCAGTTATTACTGAAATCCCAGTTAAAGAAGTGCGCGATGAAATGATTTCTGTAACTGATACAAAACTAAACAAACGTTAGGAACTATCGACGCAGATAGTCTAACCTATGATATATCTAGATAGGGAGATAAGATGTCAGCTTTAGATGCCTATAAGATTCGACAAAATTTTGCCATTTTAGATCAGGTAGTTAATGATGAACCTTTGGTATACTTGGATAATGCAGCAACGACTCAGAAGCCTCAAGTAGTTTTGGACACTCTCATGGCCTACTATCATGAGGACAATGCCAATGTTCACCGTGGTGTGCACACTTTGGCTGAGCGTGCAACAGCTGCTTACGAAGCTAGTCGTGAAAAGCTTCGTCAGTTTATCAATGCTAAATCAACCAAAGAGGTCCTCTTTACACGTGGAACGACAACTGGTCTTAACTGGGTTGGTCGTTTTGCAGAGCAGGTTCTTGAGCCAGGAGATGAGGTGGTTATTTCAATTATGGAACACCACTCAAATATCATTCCTTGGCAGGAAGCTTGTAAGAAGACAGGGGCTAAACTTGTTTACGCCTACTTGAAAGATGGCCAATTGGATATGGAAGATTTGGCCAACAAGATTACTGAAAAGACAAAATTTGTCAGTCTAGCTCAGGTCTCTAACGTTTTAGGCTGCATCAATCCTGTCAAAGAAATTGCCAAGCTTGCCCACCAAGTTGGTGCCTATATGGTAGTGGACGGTGCCCAATCGGCGCCCCACATGGCCATTGATGTTCAGGATTTAGATTGTGATTTCTTCACCCTTTCTGGCCATAAGATGTTAGGTCCAACAGGGATTGGGGTTCTTTATGGCAAGGAAGAGATTCTTAACCAGATGAATCCGATTGAATTCGGTGGTGAGATGATTGATTTTGTTTATGAACAAGAAGCCACTTGGAAGGAATTGCCTTGGAAATTTGAGGCTGGTACACCTAACATTGCGGGGGCTATTGCTCTTGGAGCTGCTGTGGACTACCTCTCTGCTTTAGGCATGGAAAATATTCATGCTTACGAGCAAGAATTGGTAGACTATGTTTTGCCTAAGCTTCAGGCGATTGATGGTCTGACAGTCTACGGTCCAGAAGATCCTAGCCAGCATGCAGGTGTTATTGCCTTTAATATTGATGGGCTTCACCCTCATGATGTGGCGACAGCTCTTGATTATGAAGGAGTGGCAGTGCGTGCGGGTCACCACTGTGCTCAGCCTTTAATTAATCATTTAGGAATCTCATCAGCTGCCCGAGCAAGTTTCTATATTTACAATACTAAAGAGGATTGCGACAAGCTTGTGGAGGCAATTCTTGCGACGAAGGAGTTTTTCAATGGCACTCTCTAGACTAGATAGTTTATATATGGCTGTTGTGGCCGATCACTCTAAGAGCCCTCACCATCATGGTGTCCTACCAGATGTGGAGCAACTTCAACTGAATAATCCGACTTGTGGAGATGTTATCAATCTGTCAGTTAAATTTGATGGTGACGTGATTGAAGACATTGCCTTTGCTGGTGATGGTTGTACTATTTCTACAGCTTCATCAAGTATGATGACGGATGCAGTTATTGGAAAAACCAAGGCAGAGGCTTTGGAACTAGCGGAGATTTTCTCTCTTATGATTCAAGGAAAACATGACATCGCTACAGGTAAATTAGGTGAAGCTAAGCTTTTGGCGGGGGTTTCTAAATTTCCACAACGTATCAAATGTGCAACACTCTCTTGGAATGCGCTCAAAAAAGCCATAGAGAGAAGCGAGCTTTAGGAAGTCAAGGAGCAGTTAGTCTCCTTGCCCAAGTAAAAAGGAAAACGAATCAAACCTTTAATAAAGGAAAATACTATGACTGAAACAAATGAAAAAGTAGAACCAAAACCCATTGATTTGGGGGAATATAAATATGGTTTCCATGATGATGTGACACCAGTCTTTTCAACAGGAAAAGGAATCAGTGAAGATGTGGTCCGTGCCATGTCTGCTGAAAAAGGGGAGCCTGAGTGGATGCTTGAATTCCGCTTGAAATCACTAGAAACCTTTAAGAAAATGCCTATGCAAGAGTGGGGGCCAGATCTTTCGGAAATCGACTTCGATGACTTGACATATTTCCAAAAAGCGTCAGACCGACCTGCTCGTGACTGGGAAGATGTACCTGAAAAAATCAAGGAAACCTTTGAACGTATTGGTATCCCCGAAGCTGAACGTGCTTACCTGGCAGGGGCTTCAGCTCAGTATGAATCAGAAGTGGTTTACCACAACATGAAAGAAGAGTATGACAAGTTGGGTATTATCTTTACAGATACGGACTCAGCTCTTAAAGAGTACCCAGAACTCTTCAAGAAGTACTTCTCAAAACTGGTTCCACCAACAGACAATAAATTTGCGGCCCTTAACTCTGCCTTCTGGTCAGGCGGTACCTTTATTTATGTACCTAAAGGCGTCAAGGTGGATATTCCGCTTCAAACCTACTTCCGTATTAACAATGAAGCAACTGCCCAGTTTGAACGTACCCTTATCATCGTTGATGAAGGTGCCAGCGTTCACTATGTGGAAGGCTGTACGGCACCAACCTATACTTCAGCCAGTCTTCATGCAGCCATCGTTGAAATCTTTGCACTTGAAGGAGCTTATATGCGTTATTCAACCATTCAAAACTGGTCAGATAGCGTCTATAATTTGGTAACCAAACGTGCCACTGCTAAGAAAAATGCTACGGTTGAGTGGATTGACGGTAACCTTGGTGCTAAGAAAACAATGAAGTACCCTTCGGTTTACCTAGATGGTGAAGGTGCACGTGGGACTATGCTTTCTATAGCTTTTGCCAATGCTGGTCAGCACCAGGATACAGGAGCTAAGATGATTCATAATGCGCCACATACATCATCATCTATTGTCTCTAAATCAATCGCCCGTAATGGTGGTAAGGTTGACTATCGTGGCCAAGTAACTTTCAATAAGGACTCTAAGAAATCTGGTTCCCACATTGAATGTGATACGATCTTGATGGATGATTTATCTAAGTCAGATACGATTCCATTTAATGAAATTCACAACTCACAAGTTGCTCTTGAACACGAAGCTAAAGTTTCTAAGATTTCTGAAGAGCAACTCTACTACCTCATGAGCCGTGGACTTTCAGAACAAGAAGCAACTGAAATGATTGTCATGGGATTTGTGGAACCATTTACCAAAGAACTTCCAATGGAGTATGCTGTTGAGCTTAACCGCTTGATTAGTTATGAAATGGAAGGATCAGTTGGTTAAAAATAAGCTTGTGTATAAATACAAAGTAAACTGAGAATTAGTCCAAAATACTATAAGGTTAAGATATGCATCTTAGCCTTTTTGTTTGGATTGATTGTAAAAATTCTATAGCATTGTGAAAGAAGAGCTATAGATGCACAATTTTTGGATATTTATAGTCTTTTTAGAGGCAAACATAACTGAGTTGTCGAATTATTCAGAATTAGGTCTTTACTTTAGAATGTTTTAAGGTATAATTATACACGAAAGTAAATTTTTTATTGGAGGAGGTTTCTTATAAACATGATTAAGAAACGTAACTTTAAAAGTACCCTAATTGTCAAGTCAAGTGCAACAAAGATGTTCCTCTGATTAAGTGAGTAT
>OFMX01000993.1_pt1 | contig 23992 bp, 18 predicted proteins | sample 1541901 | NCBI WGS metagenome assembly OFMX01 (sample SAMN04209222, study PRJEB22552) | human gut metagenome | biome: gut; material: feces | host: Homo sapiens | place: USA: Oklahoma | reverse complement strand
AGGGATAACCGCTGAAAGCATCTAAGCGGGAAGCCTGCTCCAAGATTAGGATTCCTTGGCACTTCGGTGCCTGTAGCCCGCATGTGGAACACGTGTTCGATAGGCCGGAGGTGGAAGCCCCGCGAGGGGTGGAGCCGACCGGTACTAACGGGCGAACGCGGCACACTTTCCGATTCCCTTGTTTGGGGGTCGGGTCTCGTCCTGTGGTGGTTTCTTTCGTTGGATGGCAAGGAGCGTTGTTTCTTGTGGTCACGATGACGATACCGGTGAAGCGTTTGGTTGTTCGCGTCCGTTGTCCGGTTCCCGGACCGCCACGATCGGAATCGGTCGTGTGGTATGGTTCCGGTTCTGCCGGCCGATCCTTGTGGTTGGCCGTTATATTGGTTTTGCGGTGGTCATGGCCCAGGTGAGACGCCCGGTCCCTTTCCGAACCCGGAAGCTAAGGCCTGGTCGCGGCGATGGTACTGCACTCGAGAGGGTGTGGGAGAGTAGCACGCCGCCGCATTCGACTTATGGACCTTCTGGTCGAGCCCCGTCGGGGTTCCCGGGAGGTCTTTTTTTATTCCCGCGCACGGGTGTTTTCCTCCATTCGGTGGAGGAAAACGGATGCCGGAAGGCCCGTGGGCGGGAGGATTCCTCCGGTCGCCGGGGGTTTCGGGACGCTGAGGGATCCCAGGAATTGCAGGGGAGCTTCCTGCTCTTATCCGATGGTGGGATAGACTGAGGGATTATGCATTATTTCGTGCCCAAACGCTGCGTCGAATCGAACAAAATCATGTATCACGACGAAGCGACGGCCCGGCGGGCCGCCGACCAGGGTTGGCGTGAACGCGGTACCGAGCTATGGGTGTATCGGTGCGGATTCTGCGGGACCTGGCATCTCACGCATCGCGATCCACAATCCAGCTACACGTACGTGCCCCTCAATCAGCAGATTAAACCGCATTCCCGCAAAAAAGGCTACAAACCACGTCGTAAGTAGTTCCGTTAGCGCTCGAGGCGGAAGCCTTGGCGCTTGGCGTTTGGAGCCACGGCCTTGCTGGTCACACCGGAATCGACCGCATTCGACGCGATCTGATCGCTGAACGGATCAACTGGGCGCTCGGTATTGCGCAAATCGTAATACCGATGCACTTCCTCGTCAAAATCCTGCAAACCGGCAAGCAACGTCTCATTGTTCGACGGATACTCATTCTCAAAGAACTGCATGGAGCGCGGCATACGCGGCTTGAGTGCGGGATCCTGATCGGGCTTGCCAATCGCAAGTCCGAGCACAGGGTACGTGTATTCCGGAAGATTCAGCAGATCAATCAAAGCCGGAACATCGTTAAGCAGCGAGCCGAGAATCACACAGCCAAGGCCGAGCGAATAAGCGGCCGTCTCCATCGCATGAAGCGCCAAAACTGCGTCATTCTGTGCCTGAGTGTAACGATAGCTGCCATTCAACGTAAACTCGTCGGAAGCGGTCTCAACGCCCTTGGAAGCTGCGATGGCCGCATTGCGATGCTCGTCAAGCACAAACACGTACAGCAGTGGCGCGGTCGCGATATATGGCTGCCCGCCGATTTCGGCAAGACGCTTCTTTGCGGCCGGATCGGTGATGCGGATTGCCGACCAGTCGTTCAGGAATTGGCTGCTTGCGGCATGCTGGGCCACGGTTTCGAGAGTTTCGACGATATCGTCGCTCAGCGGCTTCGGCTTGAATTTGCGGATGGAACGACGCTCCAGCAGAGTGTCAACAGTGGCATTGTGAAGAAGATTGCTCATGTCACCCATTTTCGTCCGTTTTGCAGGATTACGCAAGGATGCCTTGGTTCAGCCGGTAGAGGATTCCGGATTCTTCGGCAGCAGGATCCGCAACGTGAACACACTGTCGGTATCATCCACCTGCATGGTGCCGCCGTACTGTTCGACCGTGTGCAGCATGCTTTTCATGCCGAATCCGTGTCGGGTGGCATCCTGATGCGTCGTAATGGGCAGGCCATTACGAAAACGCAGCCGACGCTGATGATAGTTCTGAATCTGAATCAGCATCAGGTTGCCTTGTGATGAGAAGCGTACGTTGATTACCCTCTTGGATGGGTCATTCAGTTCCATAGTGGCGTTGATGGCATTGTCGAGCGCGTTGCCGAACAGTGCATAGATATCCGCGACCTGCATGAAGTCCAGTGAATCGCCGCTCGGCATGCAGGTGAGTTGAATATCGTGAGATTGACAGTACAGGCCTTTTTCCATCAGTACGGTATTGAGGGCCTTGTTGCCTGTGTCGATGCGGGTGTCATAGATCATGATCGCCCGTTCGGCTTCGGCGAAGTATGCGTCACGCTCCGGGCTTTCCTGCATGGTCTGCAGCGTGCGAATCTGATGTTTCAGGTCGTGGCACTTACGATTGATGATGTCGATCGTCTCCTGGCTGACCGTATACTGCTTCTGTTGCTGCAGCAGCGTGTATCGTACGCCGTCGAGTTCGCGCTGCAGTTCGGCCTTGTCATGATTGCTGCGCTGAGCCCACATGATGTAAAAGCAGCATAATGCGTCACTGATGTGGTAGACCACGCCATGGAGCGAGACATCATCATGGCACAACACGCCCAATACCCACACGAACAGCAGAATGCAGGCCATGGGGAACAGGTCATTGCGATTCACCCGATAATGTCCATGCACTGCGAGTTTGCGTGCAAACATGATGAAGAACGCGCCGTAGATGGCGATATAGATCACCGTGGTCAACAGTCCGTTGAGGAGCGTGGGCAGATCGGCGTTGTGCGTCCGAGTGCGATGCTGAGCGCCAGATAGCATTCGTTGGCCGCATGCTGCGTGGCGTTCGCACAGATGGTGCAGTAGAGTACTTCCGACAATCCCGCCTGCAGACACAACGCCACTGCGGGAAGGCATATGACCGCGAATGCAGGCCAATACAGTATGGCCAACAGCAGGTTGTCGGGTACCGTGACGGCGGCGCCGAACATATAGGCGATCATTAGCAGAACAATGGTGCATGAAGCGAATCGTGCGGGGAAACGACGTCGTTTTGCGACCGGAATCATGAACAGTAGGCAGGCCACGATGATCTGTGCCATGTAGGAAACCTGCAGCCAGGCGTGGTCGATCATACGCTGGTGCCTCCCATGTATTCGGTGAGTGCGTTCATAAACGGTTTCTTTTTGGTTCGGCTGATTGGCAGCCAGTCGCATCCGACCTGTACGGAGTCCTTGGCCACGGCCGTAACCTGCTTGAGATTGACCAGATAGCTGTTATTGCAGCGTTCGAACGGCAATCCCTCCAGTTTGGCTTCCCAGTTGCGTAGGGAGTCACGTTGCCGGATGACGCCTTGTGTGGTGTGGAAGGACAGATGGTGCCCACGCACTTCCACATAGTAGAGATTGTCGGATGAAATGCGTAGAAAACCGTCCGTCGTCGGGAAAACGAGCGATTTCCTACGACGATTGCCGATCAGTGCCAGAATACCGCGCATTTTGATGGAGAAGGAGTAGTAGTTGATGGGTTTGAGTATGAAATCCAACGCATGTACGGCATAGCCATGAATCGCCATCTGCGCCATGTTGGTGACGAATACCAGTGGAACATCGGCGTCCATCTGACGTAGGCGTTGTGCGGCGGACATGCCGTCGGTGCCGGGCATGTCGATATCCATGCAGATCAGGTCGAAGGAGCGGTCGTAGCCGTCAAGAAAATCATCGGCGCCGGCAAATTCAATGATGACGATTGCGGATCCGCTCTCCTGCGCAAGCCGTTCGAACGATGCCTGCAGGGTCTTGCGTTCGTCGGCGTCATCGTCGATGATTGCGATCCTCACGGTGTTCATGCCTCCTCATTGCGACGGATTCCATTATAGGAAACGTCACATGCTCGGGTCGAATGGCGAAAGAACCAGTTATGCCCCTGGGAATGACCAGTTACGCCATCCGGGAAGGTAGGGGGTGGCCGTGCCGCGCACCATGGAATTGACATTGATGTCGGTATCAACATGTGACAACGAAGGAGTCGAGATGAAAGGGAATTCCGGTCTGCTGTGGCGAGGGCTCACATCGGTGACAGGCACATTGCTGGTGCTTGGCATCTGTGGGACGCAATGCTCGTACATGTATGCGGGAACGATCAACTCCGCGCTGGGAACGTCCAGCACGAGAATCGTCGCCGGTGAAGGCGGCGGAAACACTACGTACTACGCCAGCGAATATGGCGACTTGAATGCCGAAAATCTACAGAAGCTCATCGCCGACGCGTACGGCGAGTCCGTGCTTGAGCAGGAGGAGGGTTCGGTGCTGTTGCGCAACAACGACGGCACGCTGCCGCTTGCCTCAGACAAACATGTCACGTTGTTCGGCCACGCCGTGGTGCAGCCGGTCTACAGCCCGGGTGGCGCCAACAGCGCCGCCGACATCGGCAAATATGTGATTGATCTGAAATCCGCACTGGAACATGCCGGTTTCTCGGTGAACAACACTCTGTTTGACGCCTATTCGAAGAGCGATACCAAGCGTGTGGCCAGCAACAACCTGCAGGTTTCCGGCGATCCACGTTCGAATGGCGCGTTGAATGACGCCCCGGTGCTTGGCGAGGAGCCGGCATCGTTCTATACCGATCAGCTCAAGGCCAGCTGGCAGGACGATTACCACGATGTCGCCATCGTCATGCTTGCCCGTGAAGGCGGTGAAGACAAGGAGATGATGATGAAGGATCCGGAGGGCATCAGTGCTCTGAGTCTGCATCAGGACGAGAAGGACCTGCTGCGGATGATCAAGGATTCCGGCAAGTTCTCCAAGACCGTCGTGCTGCTCAATTCCGCCTTTCCGATGGAGGTCGGCTGGCTTGATGACTACGGTGTGGATGCCTGCATGTGGATCGGCAATCCAGGGCAGCGTGGTTTCGAAGGAGTGGCCAATCTGTTGGTGGGCAAGGCCAACCCTTCGGGCCGTTTGACCGACACGTATGCCGTCGATTCCATGTCGTCGCCGGCCGCGCACACTTCCAGCCAGAACTCAAACCAATGGACGAACGTCGATGAAGTGAACGCCGCAGTCAGCGATAAGACGGTCAATATCGATAATGTGACCGTACAGCCCGAGAACATCTATGTCGGCTATAAATACTATGAGACCCGCTACGCGGACGCCGTGACGAATCCGGGCAGCGGAGCGGCCAGCTCGGTCGGAGCTTCACATGGTGCCTCGGCATGGAACTATGCGGACGAAGTCAGTTATCCGTTTGGGTACGGTCTGAGCTACACCACTTTTGAACAGACGCTCGACGGTGTGAGCTACGACCGTGACAAGGATGAATTCACCGCCAAGGTAACGGTGAAGAACACCGGTGATATTGCGGGTGCCTCTGTAGTGGAACTGTATGCGCAGACCCCGTATGGTGAATATGAGCGGAAGAATCTGGTCGAGAAATCCGCCATCCAGCTTGCCGGCTAAGGCCGTACCAAGACATTGCAGCCGGGTGCTTCCGAAACCGTGGACGTTACGGTGGACCGCTACCTGTTGGCCAGCTATGACTACACCAAGGCCAAGGGCTATATTCTGAGCGCCGGTGACTACTATTTCACCATTGGCGACAATGCGCATGATGCTTTGAATAATGTACTTGCGGCCGAAAACGCCACTGGTATGACCGACTTCGATGGCAAGCCGGTGGAAGGGGATGCGGCCAAAACCTACCGGTGGTCGTATGACGACGTCGACACCAAGACCTATGCCAAATCCGATGCGGGCGAACGGGTCACCAACCGGTTCGAGGATGCCGACGCGAACTATTGGAAGGATGGTGCCGTCACCTATCTGACCCGTTCCGATTGGAAAGGCACCTTCCCGACCGAACCGGTCAAGATGACCGCTACCGGCAAGATGATCGAACTGCTTAAGGGTGATCTGTATCGGCAGTCCAAGGATTCCAAGTCCGTCAGCGACTACACGCAGGGAGCCGACAATGGTCTGACGTTCGTGATGATGAAAGACGTCGATTACAACGATGACGAGACCTGGAACAAATATCTTGACGAAATGACCATCGATGAGATGACCACCCAGCTTTCCGATTTGTTCGGCACGGCCGAAGCGGCTTCCGTGAACCGACCGGCGTATGCGGCTGGTGACGGTACCGCCAGCGTCGGCGGCAATACCTACGCCAAAGAGTACGGTGACGCCCGTGACGTCACCCTGTATCCGGCGACCAATGTGCTCGCCAGCACTTGGGATTATGGACGCATGCAACGTCGTGGCGAACTGGTCGGTGAGGAAGCCCTGTATGCCAAGACCCCGGTCGGATGGGGTGGTGGCGGCAATCTGCACCGCACTCCGTTCGGCGGGCGCAATGGCGAATACTGGTCCGAAGACAGCATCATGGTCTACCTTGACAACCTCGTGGAACTTTCAGCTGCTCAGAAGAAAGGCTTCGCACAGGGTGTCAAGCATGTTGCAGGCAATGATCAGGAGCTGTATCGCGAAGGTCTGAACATGTTCTTCAACGAGCAGGCATTCCGCGAGGGTGCGCTCAAGGGCGTGGAAGGCATCGTCAGCAACGAGAACGCCACCGCTTTGATGATGTCGTTCAACAGACTCGGTGTGGTCTGGTCCTCAGCCAGCACCGCGCTGACCACTCAGGTGATCCGCAACGAATGGGGCTTTAAGGGCATGATCGAAACCGACGGCGTGGCCGGCGGCTCCTACAAGTCGCATTTCCCGTCATCATTGGCAGCAGGCGTGACCACCTACTGCATCGATCCGGGCAATACCGCGGCCGCAGGCATCAAGAATCAGATCGAAGACAATGACGACGGCGATATGCTCGGCTATCTGCGCACCTCAATGAAGAACTTCCACTATGCGCTGACTCGTACCAGCCTGATCAACGGGTTGGATGCCAACGCCAAAGTGGTCAAAGTCACCCCTTGGTGGCGTTACGCGATCTTCGGTGTGGATGCGGCGTTTGCGTTGATGACGCTTGGCTGCGCCTACATGATGTGGCGTTCCGGACGTCGAGGCAAGAATGCGCGGGAAACGGTCAAGGTCGAATCCGAAACCGCGACGGGAAAGTGAGGAATCATTATGAATAGCAGAACTCCATCCATGTTCTCCAACAGAACTATCGGCTTTTACCTAGGACTCGCCGCCGGTGTGATGGCCATCGTCTCACTGGTTGCCTACGCCATGTATGCCGTTGCCGCCGGCTCATACAACGTGTGGGTCATCGCACCGCTTGTGTTGGTCGTGCTTGCGCAGGCCGCGACCATACCTCTTGACAATGACTGGCTGATTGCCGTAACGCCGGCGATAGGCATGATCGCATGGTGTGCGTTCGTCATGGAATGCATGTATACGTTCGTCGGCCATTTCATGAATCTGAACATGTTCGGCGACCAGAGCCTGTTCGGTCCGGTCATGACGGTGACCGTGCTGACCGCAGTCACCGTGCTGATGCTCATGGTGTCGTCGTTCATGCGTAAGCGTAAGTAGGCTGCCGGCCCTCCGTCATTTGTCAGACGTCGTTCGGGCGAAGGGGCGCCACGATCGTTCTTGCGCCCGAATGACGACCTTCCTTCGTGAACGTCTTTGAAAGCACCATCATGAACAGAATCCCATTCAATACCGGCTGGATGTGCCGTCCGGCCGCATCCGAGGCCGAGGAAGTGCCGGTGACCATTCCCCACGACGCCATGCAGTGGGATCCGAAAAGCGCCGACAGCCCATCCGGAGTGAACAGCGGCTGGTACAGCGCTCGCGACTACCTGTACACCAAGCATTTCTCTTCCGCCGACATTCGCAGATCTTCCGGTGATCTCACCCTGCTCGAGTTCGAAGGTGTCTACCGTAATGCCCGCATACGATTGAACGGTAGGCTGATCGCCTCCCATGATTATGGCTATTCCGGCTTCTATGCGGATCTGAGCGAGTACATAGCCGAAGGCGACAACGTGTTGACGGTCGAAGCGCATAACAGCGACCAGCCGAACTGTCGCTGGTATTCCGGTACCGGCATCTATCGTCCGGTATGGCTATGTGTCATGCCGGAGCGACATATCATGCCCGACGGCGTGCGCATAACGACGGTCGATTACCGTACCAGACGCATCGCGGTCGACGTACGCACCAGCCATCCGGGAGTCGTATATGTGAGCGTTCTTGATGTCGATGGCAGGTCCATGGCGCAATTCAAGGCGTTGTCGGATCGGCTCGATGGGCAGGGCAATCTCATGCATGAGGAATGCGTGATTCCCGATGTTCGCCTGTGGAACACCGATGAGCCGAATCTCTACACCTGTGTGGTGCGGTTCGGTGATGACGAGCAACGTGAGGTCTTCGGCGTGCGTACGGTGGAATGTGATGCGCGACGGGGATTCCGTATCAATGGCGAACGTGTGATCCTGCGTGGTTGCTGCCTCCACCATGACAACGGACTGCTGGGTGCATGCGCATATCCGGCTGCCGAGGAACGCAAGGTGGCGTTGCTGAAAGGCGGCGGTTATAATGCCATCCGTTCCGCGCACAATCCTTGTTCCAAGGCGTTGCTTGACGCCTATGACCGACTGGGCATGTTGATGCTCGACGAGTATGTGGACGGCTGGTACATCCACAAGACCCGCTACGACTACGGCACTGAAGTGGAGGCGAACTATCGTGATGATCTGGCTGATCTGGTGGCCAAGGACTATAACCATCCGAGCGTGATCATGTATTCGATCGGCAATGAAGTGTCGGAAACCGCGCAGCCGCGAGGTATCGCTCTGACCGATGCCATGACGCAATATCTGCATGGGCTCGATGCGACCAGACCAGTGACCTGCGGCGTCAATATCTTCTTCAATTTCTTGTCATCCATGGGACTTGGCGTGTATACCGACGAAAAAGCGATGAAGGAAATCGAACATTCCGGCAAGAAGAAGGCGGTCGGCAGCGAATTCTTCAATCGGCTCGCAGGCATCATGGGAGCCGACTTCATGAAGTTCGGTGCGACCTTGCCTCCTTGCGATTGGAAGACGCGCGGCGCGTTCGCCGTGATGGACGTTGCCGGATACAACTACGGCATCCGCCGATACAGGCATGACCTGAACAGATATCCGAATCGCGTGATCGTCGGCTCGGAAACCTTCTGCTCGGATGCGGCGCGATTCTGGGATTTGGCGCAGAGCAATCCGCGGCTGATCGGTGATTTCGTATGGTCCGGTATGGATTATCTCGGGGAAGTCGGTATCGGCTCGCAGGAGTATGCGGAATATGCCAAGAACTTCGACGGATCACTTGGCTGGGTGAGTGCGGGCGCCGGTCGATTCGACCTGACCGGCAAGCCTTTGGCGGAGGCTTTATACACTCAGGTCGCATTCGGTCTGAAACCGATTGCGATCGGCGTGGTGCCGGTCGGTCTTGGCCATGAACATTCGCCGTCCGCCTGGAAGATGACCAATGCGGTCGAAAGTTGGTCGTGGGACGGTCAGGAAGGTGAACGCACGCAAGTGGAGGTATATGCGCGTGCCGCCAGGGTGAAACTCTTGCTGAACGGGCGTGAAATCGGGTCGGCTCGTGTCGGACGTGACGCTCGCGTGACATTCACGGCCGTCTACAGGCCGGGCAGTCTGACGGCGGTGGCGTATGACGCCGACGGCGTGGAAATCGCGGGAACATCACTGGCCACGGCGGGCAAGGAAACGAGATTGCATGCCGTGCCGGAAGCGGAGCGCATCGCGCTCGGTGACGGGCTCGCATATGTGCGGTTCATGTATGCCGACGCTGCGGGAACCGTCAAACCATTACTGCGAGGTGACGTGCATATCGAAGTGGAAAACGGCGAAATCCTAGGTTTTGGCAGCGCCTGCCCATACTACGAGCGTAGCTATCGCAGCGATACCGCCGACACCTACTACGGCGAGGCGATGGCCATCATCAGGCCTTGCGAGACGGGAATCCTCAGCGTGAAGGCAAGCAGTCCGTACGGTGAGGCCACGGCTCGAATCGAGGTGAGATAATGGCGGTCAATCCTTGGCGAACCTTTGCGAGGAATCATCCGAAGGCCGCAAAATGGGTCTGGCAGATAGGCGTGTTCTATCTGTTCAGTCTGGCGGTCACCGTGCTGCAATATGCGTTGTTCACGTTCCTGCCGTATCTGTTTGGCGAGGGGCTGGCCTCCACGGCATTCATGTGGCCGCATATTCCGATATCGTTCGCAGGCATCGACTACTCGTGGAATGTGCTTGGCTATGGGATGGCGCGCAATGCGGCCGGGGAAGTGGTGATCGGCGGTGGCCTTGGATATTTCCTGAGCTATGAGATCAGATCATTCGTGGCGCAGTGCGTCAACTTCCCGCTGCAACGCAACGTGACGTTCAAATCACATGGCAACGTGGCATATCAGATACTGTGGTACTTCATCGCATGGGTGCTGATCTCATTGTTCTGCAACGCCATCAACGGCCTGTGGCTGCCGTTGGCGCAGGCACGGTTCGATCCAGCCGTATACAATCTGCTGGTCACGTTCATCACCGGAGGCGTGTCCATGGTGATCTACTTCTTCGTATACAAGATCATCTTCCCGGAGGGCAAGTCGGACGATCGGTGATGATCGTGCTACCTGCGCTTGGCGTGGCGATGGTTGACGATGGCCTTGGAACCGCGGTCGGACAGTTGCGAGACCAGTGCGCCCAAGGCTGCGGAAATGACGGCGAAGGCGATGCCGAGGATGGCGTCCTTGCGTGCGTCGGTGGTGCCGTCGGGAAGGGTCGCCTTGCGGCCAACGCTCTGCTTCCACGCCATCTCGAACACCTTGCCGAACGCCAGTCCGACTAGCGTAGGCATGGCGAATTTGAAGATTTTGTCACCGAAGGAATCGGGATCGTTCAGTCTCTGATCGCGCTTGGCGTTCACTTTCCCGTCGATGTTGCGCAGGGCCGCTACCACACGGTCCGCTGTAGATTCCAGATCTGGCGTTTCACTCATGGTTCCATAGTAATGCGTGATCGACGTGCTTTCCTGCCAATCCGGATGGGCGAAGCGCGTAGCGGAATGATGTTGCGATTTCCGAAGACACGAGGGAGCAAGTGCAGGGGTTCATGGGCGGGGTCGGTTAGAGTAGGGATATGACTGAAAATCATGTTGGAAGCAAGGACGCTTCCGTTGTTGCGCCCGGACGCTTGGTGCTGTTGCGCCACGGACAGACGGTGTGGAGCGAATCCGGTCAGCATACCGGACGCACTGATATTCCATTGACCGACACCGGTCGGCTACAGGCCGAATCCGCGGGAGAGCGTTTGCGTTCGGCCTTCCCGAACGGTTTCGATCCAGGCTGCATGTTCGCAAGTCCGCTTCGCCGTGCCCGCCAGACCGCGGCGCTCGCCGGTTACGGCGATTACAGGATCCTGCCCGAGATCGCCGAATGGGATTACGGTCGCGCCGAGGGGCGCACACGCCAGCAGGTCAGCGAGGCCAGCGGTTTCGCCTGGGACGTATGGCGGGATGGTCCGCGTTCGCTGAACCCCGGACTTGAAGGTGATTGGATTGAGACATTGCCGTCCGGCGAGCAGGTTCCGGTGCATAACGGTCCGGGCGAGGACGTGGAGGAGGCCGCCGCGCGTACCCGGGACGCCATCGAACGAGTATTGCCGTTGCTGAACGTCGGCCACGATGTGCTGCTGGTGGCTCATGCGCATATTCTGCGCATCCTTACTTCGCAATGGTTGGGCGTCGACCCGCATTTCGCCCGTCTGCTGCGGCTCGATACCGCGCATTACTGCATCCTGAGCCAGTACAAGGGTGACAATGTCATAGAGCGTTGGAACTGCTGAAGACATATCGGATGGAAGGTCGGTTGCCTACCGGCATTTGCAGCAATCTGGCACAATCAGCCGTCATAACGGCGGTATGACAATGATGTAAACGCATTCAGCATATAATGAGACAATCGCCGTAAGACGGCGCTAATCATATGCAAGGAGTGCGCATGCAGGCCAATATCGAAGACGTGGCGCAGCTGGCTGGTGTCTCCATCGCTACGGTTTCGCGTACTTTCAAGCATCCTGACGTGGTAGCGAAGAAGACACGTGACAAGGTTCTGGCTGCCGCAAATGAACTGAATTTTTCGATCTCTCACTCCGCCACTGTGTTTCAGGCCGGGCGGACGTACCGTATTGCCCTATTGCTGAACGATCGCTTTGCGTCATAGTTCAACGCACGAATTTACGAGGGCCTTGATGCAGTGTTCAATCCGGCCGGTTACGACATCTCCGTCTACCCCATCTTCACCAAGGAAGACAGGCGCACTTTTTTCGAGAACCTACCAATTCGCCGCAACGCTGATGCCGTAATCATTCCCTCCTTCGACATAGACCCTGATGAGGCGAGTCGTTTGCAAAGTGCGAACCTACCGCTTGTCGGCATTAATGCATTGCCTGAAAGCGCCTTTACGTTGTCTGTTTCCATCGACGATGAGCAGGCGATGCGACTCGCTACGCGGTACCTTAAACTTTTACACACTGGAATCACAGTGATTTATACATTATTAGAATCATGTGCGGCGTATCCATTCCTGCTGGTTTACATTCGTTTGCAATTGTGGATAAGAAGTACGGTGTCTTCTTTAACCGTTTCATTTTTGACAACGTTGGCAGTATGATATACGTAGATATGTTCGCGCGCGCACAACGAATGTGTCGCGTGCCGTGCAAGACGAGAAGTAGCAAAGGGGCATCATGACCAAAGTAGGCATTCGTGAGGTGGCCAAAGCGTCAGGCGTCTCCGTTTCCACGGTGTCGCGAGCTTTCACGCGTCCTGACTTGGTATCCGATAAAACACGTCGGAAGGTGTTGGAAACCGCCGACAGACTTGATTTCAACATTTCCCGTTCCGCCACGGCACTCAAGTCTGGCCTGACCTATCGTGCGGCGATGCTGATGAATGAAGACATCACCAGTTGGTTCAATAACAGGGTGCTTGCTGGGTTGGATGATGTCATGCATGGTGCTGGCTATGACATTTCACTGTTCCAGCATATCGATACCGCTGAGAACCGCGAACGGTTCTTCACCACTTTGCCGGTACGTCGCAATGTGGATGCAGTATTCGTCGCTTCCTTCGCCGTCGATTCGCGTGAAGTTGAGCAGCTCAAGCGCATTCGTGTGCCGATCGTTGGTATCAATACGCCGGGACGTGAAGATTTCGATGCCACCGTATGCATTGACGACGACGAGGGCATGATGATTGCTACGCAGCATCTCATCAATCTCGGTCACAAATACATCGTGTACATCTGCTCGCGCGCCGCCGATTCGCTTAATGCCTCTATCGATGCTCGTCGTCAGGGTTTCATCCATGCTTGTCAGACCGCTGAGACAAGCCACGACCTGCACTGGAAGGTGCTTGAAGTGCCGCGCGATGGTGGCTACGCCGACAGTGCCTTGGCCTCGTTGTTGGCGCTTGATCAATTCCCGGATGCAATCTGTTGTCAAACCGACACCATTGCGATTCCGCTGATTGTGCGACTGGAACGGTATGACAAGCTCACGCCGCGGGATTATTCGATTATCGGATTTGATGACAGTCAGTATGCGGATATCATGAACCTGACCACCATGAAACAAGATCCGTTTCTGATGGGCCGTAAAGCCGCACATAAAGCGCTCACACTCATTAATGGGGAGACTCTCGGTCAGCCGCATGAAATCATGCATGCTCGCCTGACCTTACGTGAGACCGACGCGCCGGTGCAGTTGGTGTTGCGTGACAATGACCGGGCAATCAACGAGTAGCGAACCTAAAGGGCCATGCATTGGCTGTCGCTCACTCTGCAGGAAATACGTCAGTTCGATGTAAGCGGTACTGCATATCGATAGTGTTGTATGCTGTGACGTCAGCGACAACTCCATGCTCATCATGGCTTACGGCATCGGCGCGATTTTCATTGCCGTGCTGTTCGTCATATTCTGATCTTACATCCGGTGATGTTGTCGCTGTTTGCACTGTTCTAGTCCGCTCATGTGACGATGAATGCGGGCAGTGTGCAAAACGTCGTAGTGCAAACGTATGTCATAAAACAATATCCAAGGATGCGGATTGTTGACGTGGTGTCGCCATAAGCGCCGCAACATGCCGTTTGTTGGTATTGCAAACGATGTCAATCTGCGATATTCTAAAGATGAGAAACATTCCTGTTGCACTATCTGTTCATGATAGTGATAACAGGCTCAGGGATTCATATGATTACGCAGTCTGGCAATGATCAGCCAGCAAAGGAGAGCGAAGATGCCGAATTCACCAGTCGCTGCACCCAGAAACGAAGAAAGCGCCGAACGTCTTGCACGTCCGTTGATTCAGCTAGCCAAAGCCAACGGTATTTCGACATCATACATCGATCAGTTGGGCGCTTATGTGGAGATTCGCGACGAAGTACTCGTCTCCGTACTGCGGGCGCTTGGCGTGGATGCCTCCACCGATGAGGCGGTTACGAAATCATATGAGGCAACTGTGCGTAAGACCCAGACTACGCTGGTGCCGTCGACCATTGTTAAATTCCTCGGTACGCCTACCGCCATTCCGATTCGTCCGGCAGGCCGGAACGTTACATTGCGCCTGCTGCTGGAAGACGGTACCGCCTACGCAGGCAATCTGGCGATGTGCCTATTAGCAGAGAATGACGGTACATTGAGATTGAACCTGCCAGATGATATTCCCTCTGGCTATCACACGTTGCGTATCAATGCTGGCGACGCATATGGCGAGGCGACGCTGATTTGTGCACCTGCCAGTATTCCGGTCCCGAAAGCGGTGGCCGATAGGCAACGTTGGGGATGGATGGCGCAGATGTATTCCGTACGTTCCTCCGAATCGTGGGGTGTGGGCGATTACGGTGATTTGCGACACCTCCTCAAGGACGCTGCAGAAAAAACGCATGCCGACTTTATGCTGATCAATCCGATTCACGCATGTGCGCCGATCCCGCCGTTGGAACCTTCGCCGTACCTGCCGGAATCCCGTCGCTTCCTGAATGTCACGTATATTCGTCCGCAGGATATCGCCGAATACGCTGATCTAAGTGAATCCGATAAGGCGGAGGTGGCGCGTCTGCATGCGCAGGTGTCGGCTGCCAATGATGATGTGAATCCGATGGACATCAATTCCGCATGGTGTCATAAACGACAGGCGCTGAAAATCATCTTCAGGCAACCGCGTTCCGTTGAGCGTCAGTCTGCCTTCGAACGGTTCAAGGAGCAGGCCGGTCCGGATTTGAAAGCGTTCGCTGCTTGGTCTGTGGCGTTCGAGGTGTGGGGTGCGCCGTGGGAAACTTCCTGGTTTAACGACACCAATCGTGACTCGCCGGAAGTGGCCGAACTTATACGTGAGCATGCCGATTTGGTTGAATTTCAGTGCTGGTTGCAGTGGATTGCCGACGAACAAGTGTCGGCGGCTCAGCAGATTGCCAAGAACTCCGGTATGGCATTAGGCTTGATGCAGGACATGGCCGTGGGTGTGCATTCGTTAGGTGCGGATGTGTGGTGGAATCCGGAACGATTCGCTGTCGGTAGCGTGACCGTGGGCTGCCCGCCTGACTTCTACAACCAACAGGGGCAGGATTGGGGTCAGCCGCCGTTCAATCCGAATTATCTGAACGCCACCGGTTACGGTGTGTACCGTGACATGGTGCATACCATGTTCGCTCACGCCGGTGCGGTGCGTATCGACCATGTACTCGGCCTGTTCCGCCTATGGTGGATTCCTCAGGGCGAAGGCGCCAAGAACGGTGCCTACGTGACATACAACGTTGATGCGATGATAGCCATCCTTACCATCGAAGCCTCCCGTGCGGACGGCCTGGTGATCGGTGAGGACTTGGGTACAGTGCCGAACTATGTACGCAAGGTGCTTGCTTCACATGGTGTGCTTGGTACCGTGGTGGAGTGGTTCGCACGAGTGGATGACTCTCCCAACGCAGGCGATCCATACGATGATCCGACCAACTATCGCAAGTATGCGTTAGCGTCCGTCACTACGCACGATCTGCCACCGACCGCAGGGTACCTGCAGTTCGAGCATGTACAGTTGCGTGAGCGGCTCCATCTGCTTACCGAATCGGTGGAATCCTTCCAAGCATCGGCCACCGCGGAACGTCAGGCCATGCTCAATCGTCTGCGGACACTTGGTCTGATCTCCGATGAGGAAGCTGACGATGCGGACAGCCACATCCCGCAGATTGTTGAAGCCATGCACGCCATGCTGCGTAAATCACCATCGTTGCTAATACAGGCCGCACTGGTTGATGGCGTCGGCGAGCGTCGTACCCAGAACCAGCCTGGAACGTCCGATCAGTATCCGAATTGGCGTATTCCGCTGGCTGATGAGCATGGACGTGTCGTGCACACCGACGAAGTGTTCGATTTGCCACGAGTCAAATCGTTAGCTGCCATCATGGATGCTTGAGACAGACCGTTTCCTTAGCATAGCTGAGTCAAGAGCCGTCGCGGCAATATGTGTCACGACGGCTCTTGACATGATTTTAATAGCAATTTGGTTGCCGAGCGACCGCCGCCGATTTCATCGGAAACCACCGATGGAAATTCAGCGTGCCTAGCAGAGCAGTTCACCAGAACCGCTCTGGTTTTGCGTAAGATTTCGGGAGGAGTTACCTGCCGGTGCGCCCAAGATGAATGAATGATGCTATCTATCTGGTGGTCCATCTTGGATTCAAAGGCCTGCGGTTCAACGTTTTTCACCATTGGTGTCCACGATCAGCAGAATCATACCTTGATGCCATGCCCCATCCTGCGAGCCTCGAATGACTTGTCCGGCATGGGGCGCGCCATCGCTGATGAAGCCAATAAGTTTAGAGAGCCCACTGACCCAACCCTTCGCCAATGCGTTGGGGCGATATCCAAATTGTTGTGCAACCTTGCGTGCTCGGCTTCTTATGGATTCTGGAATGTTGACCTTTGTTGTTCGCCACCCAGGGAACGGTGGCCACTGACACTCCGGCTGCTCTGGCCATAATCTTGAATCGTCACTCCGTTCATGCCATGTAACCTACGCAACCTGTCCCAGCAACCCATCGCTTAGTTCGGTGGCCGCATGCGCAGCCGTGGCCAGACGCTGCGAGACGGAGGGCCGAGGGAGATTCTTGTGACAGTAATGCTCCCGTGTTGCTGATGCTTCATTGGGGGGGGGGGGGGTAACACGGGAGCATTCAATGTGTGGATTAGAGCAGCATCCAGATGGTTGTGTCTTGGGGCAATTGCCCGTTGGATACATCGCCAGACGCCAGTATGATCTCTCCGTTTGGCAGTGAAGCTGGAGTCTTACCGAAGTTCGTATAGGAGGCGAATGTGCGACCATCGGCGGCAGGGCGCGTGTAGGCGATTATCTCATCGCCTACGTCGATTAGAGTGCAGGAGGTATCCGCCGTGGCGGTGAGTATGTCCTGACGTGCGGCGAGTGCTGCGCGATACAGCGACAACATTGAATCCGGATCCTGTGCTTCGCTGTCGGCGGTGAAATTGCCGTACCAGAGAGGCTGCGGCAAATGGGGGCGTTCGGATTGGGTACCATCCACCTTGGTGACGGGGGAGAAGCCAAAGGAGGCTCCGTCGCCAAAACTCTCATTCCAGGAAGCCGGCGTCGGCTTGTCCGCGGCGATCCACGGCATCGGCACGCGACAGCCATCGCGGCCCTTTTCATAATAACGCTGGGTGGTGAAGTACGGAGTTGGGTCCTCAAGACGATCCCAAGGAATATCTGCTACCTCGAACAGGCCCAGTTCCTCTCCTTGATACACATATACAGAACCTGGTAGCCCGGTTTCCATCATGATGGCGGCGCGGGAGCGCTTGGTGCCGAGTTCACGGTCTTCAATATAAGAGGTGCCGTCGCGCAGCAACCAGTCCTTGGCTACCTGATGATGACTGGGGGTCTTGATCTGAGGCAGGGCGTAACGGCTGGCATGACGCGGTACATCGTGGTTGCTCATGACCCACGTGGTGGTGGAGCCGCCGGAATGTGTGGCTGAATCCAAGCCCTCCTCGATGGCGGTACGCATCTCGGCGGCGTTCCAGTTGGCTTCGGCGAACTCGAAATTGAACACCTGTCCCAGCTCTTCGGGGGAGGCGTACAGATGCTGATGCTCCGGTACGCACCAGGCCTCACCGACGGCGAAGCGTGGCGGATCGTACTCGTTGAACACTTCGCGCCACTCGCGGTAGATGTCGTGCACTTCAAAACGATCCCAAATCGGGTTAGTGCCGTCATGGCATAGCGATTCGTGAATCGGATAGCGTTTGCCCATCTCTTCAAGTGGCATGCATTCAAGATCCTTGGCTAGGCCGTGCGCCACATCGATACGGAAGCCATCAGTGCCATAGTCGGACCAGAAGCGTAGCGTTTTCTTGAATTCCTCGTGTACCTCCGGGTTCTTCCAGTTGAGGTCTGGTTGTTCCTTGGTGAAGATATGTAGGTACCATTGGCCATCTTCCACACGCTCCCAGGCTGGGCCGCCGAACAGGGAGATCCAGTCATTCGGTGGAAGTTCACCGTTCTCACCGCGTCCCTCGCGGAAGATGTAGCGGTCGCGTTCCTTGGAGCCGCGCCCCGCGGCAAGAGCCTCTAGGAACATCCGATGCTTGTTGGCGGTGTGGTTGGGTACGATGTCGACGATTACTTTGATGCCGGCCTCGTGAGCCCTGAGCGTCATCTCGTCGAAGTCGTCCATGGTGCCTAGGCGTGGGTCTACGTCACGGTAGTCGATCACGTCGTAGCCGCCGTCGGCGAGTTCGGAGGGATAGAACGGGCTCAGCCAGACGGCGTCCACGCCGAGGGCCCGCAGATAGTCCATCTTCTCGGAGACGCCGGCGATGTCGCCCAAGCCATCCCCGTCGGAATCCTTGAACGATCGTGGATAGACCTGATATACAACGGCCTGCTTCCACCAATCCGCACGTTCATTATTCGCGGTCATGATGTTGTCCTTACGTCTTTGTCCCGATATGTCCCTGTTCTAGTGATTGTTCGCCTATGAACAGCTAATGACAACGATATCACCAATGGTGCCAATGCATCACGGGTGTGTTGTGATTACGTTGTCACGGACATGGCGGAGTCTTGGTAAGATTGAACACAACGTTGGCGGTCATGGCCTTGCACAAAGGAGCGATATGAAATTCCTGTCACCTGATTCAGGTCTCATGCGCGGTTGGAACAATCTGACCGACGGTGTGTGGATCAATATTCTCATGCTTGTCACCAGCATTCCGCTTGTGACTGTCGGTGCCGCGCTGACCGCCGGCCACGACGCTGCTCGCAAGACGCTTGCGGGAGAGGGACACGTCACCACCAATTATTTCAGATCATTCAAAAGTAATTTTGTGAAGTCCACGGTGCAGTGGCTAATCTTCGGTGTGGCGCTGGCAGTGCTGTCCTACGCGTGGGTCGTTCTGCAGATTGTACCGTTGCTAATTCCAAAATTCGGTTTCACCATCGTATGGATCATGGGCTTCGAATGGGTCTGGGCGTTACAGGCTCGTTTCGAAAATAGCCTTGGTGGCACCCTCGCCAATGCATTCATCTTCGGCGTGACTAATGTCGCGTCGACCATCGCGCTGGCGATAATCGATGTTGCGTTCCTAGGGCTGATCGTCGGCTCTTGGTTCTACATGCCGCAGGGTCTGTTTTTGCTGGTGGTGCTTGGGTATGGCAGCGTGCTTATGCTTCACGTCCCGATTCTCGAACATGCGTTCGCCAAATACGTCAACAAGCCGGAGTCTGATGGTCGGGGGACGGTATGGCGAAAGTAACGTTGCAAGACGTTGCCAAAGCGGCCGGCGTCTCTATCGCGACTGCTTCATGGGCGGTGAATGACAATCGTAATGTGCGTATCCCGGAATCCACGCGCCGCAAAGTCCGTAAGGCCGCCGATTCGCTCGGTTACCATCACAATGCATTGGCTCGGGGGTTGGCCCGTGGCTGTTCCGACATCATAGGCTTCATCAGCGACGGTGTGGCTACCTCTCCGTTCGCGGGGCAGGTAATCCAAGGTGCGCAGGATGAGGCTTGGCGTAACGGGAAGATTCTGCTGGTGGTTAACACCAACGGTAAAAAAGATGTGGAACGTAAGACTTTCGCGTTCATGCTTGAGCATCAGGTCGAAGGCGTCATCTACTCGAAGTGGGTTCATGAATCAATTACGCCACCGAGCGAACTCGATAAGGTGCCGGCGGTGTTGGTGAACTGCTATGACGAACGTGGCCGATTTCCTGCTGTGGTGCCGAACGAAGTTCAGGGTGGGGCCACAGCCACGCGACTATTGCTTGAGGCCGGACATCGGCGTATCGCGTTCGTTAACGCCATTACGCCCTCGCCTGCGTCGCTTGGCCGACTTGAAGGATACAAAGCGGCGCTTGCGGCATTCGGCATCGATTTTGATTCGTCACTGGTGGTACCTGCGAACGCTGACCAAGAAGGTGGATACGGGGCAGCGGAAAAGGTGATGGCGACGGATGCGACCGCAGTGTTTTGCCATAATGACCGCACTGCGCTTGGTTTGTACGATGCGTTGCGTGAGTTAGGTAAACGTGTGCCGGATGATATCTCCGTGGTTGGGTTCGATAATCAGGAAATGATTTCCGCGCACATGCATCCCGCGCTGACCACCGTGGGTCTGCCACAATATGAGCTCGGTGTGATGGGCGTGCGAACGTTGTTGCGGCAGTGCGGCCGCAATGAGGATGATGGTGATGAACATGTAGTGACGAGGACGTTCGAGCCGATTTTTGTGCAATGTCCGGCGGTATCTAGGGATTCGGTGAAGAGGTTGTAGCATGGTCGTCGTAGTGCTGCGACACTCGTGGAAACACTCACGAAACGGTGGAAAAACGGCATTGTGCAAGGTGACTGCGTCAATCGTTTGACATTTTGATTTTAAGTGCTATATTTGTGCTTAATCGCTTAAACAGTTTAAGCGCTTAAACTGAATAATGCGAAGTAATACTGGTTCCTTCAAAAGGTAATCGCAGACGATTGCCGGGCGAAAGGCAAAGCAGCTGAAGAAAGGTAAAGATATGAAGCTTTATTACCAGTTCCCTGGCACTTGGTTCGGTGACTGCATGCCATTTGGCAAGGGCGACGAATTCTTCCTGTTCCACCAGCGGGACAATCGCAACCCGGAGCCGTTCGGAGAGCCGTTCGGCTGGGATCTTGCCACAACCAAAGATTTCGTAAACTACGAGAATCATGGAGTGGCAATCCCCCGTGGTGCATATGACGCACAGGATCAATTCATCTTCGCGGGCTCGGTGTTTGAGGGCGAGGGCCAGTACCACATCTTCTACACCGGCTATAACCGCGATTATCCCGCACAGGGCAGGCCTGCGCAGGTGCTCATGCATGCGGTCAGTGACGACCTGTACCACTGGACCAAAACACAGGATGCTATCACCTTTACGCCGCAAGAGGGCTATGACCCTGATGACTGGCGTGACCCGTGGGTCATTCGGGACGAAGAACATGACCAGTATCTGCTGATTCTTGGTGCCCGTAAAATCGGTCCGAAAACCTGCCAGACCGGCCGTACCGTGAAGTTCACCTCTAAGGATCTCAAGGACTGGAAATTTGAGGGTGATTTCTGGGCTCCAAACCTGTACACCATGCATGAAATGCCCGACCTGTTCAAGATGGGCGACTGGTGGTACCACATCGTCACCGAATACAGCGACAAGCACAAGATGGTCTATCGTATGGCCAAGAGCCTTGACGGCCCATGGATTGCACCGTCGGACGATGCATTCGACGGCAGTGCCTACTATGCCGGCCGTACCTTCGAACTGAATGGCCAACGCATCCTGTTTGGCTGGGTCGGCACCAAAGAGAAGTGCGATGACAGGAGCAACTTCGAATGGGCCGGAACTTTCGTGGCGCACGAGGTGTATCAGCGCGAAGACGGCACGCTCGGTGTGCGCATTCCCGATACCGTGTGGAATGCATTCAATGAGCGCGAGAATGTCGGCAATGTGACCATCGATGGTACTGGTGCGCGACAGGAGGCGGTACTCGCCCTTGGCTGCGGTGATTTGTTCTCGTTCGAAGCCGACATCACCTTCTCAGAAGGAACTCGCTCCTTCGGCCTGCGTGTCAACGAGAACGAAGATACCGCGCTGGGATACCAGTTCATCTTCCCCGTAGCTGAAAATCGCTATGTGTTCGAAGGCAGTCCGAACTTCCCATGGTTTAATGTCATGAACATCGGGCTTGAGCGACCTATCAAGCTCGAGGCAGGCCGTAACTATCATCTGCAACTCATCGTCGATGACACTATCGGCACGTTGTATGTGGATGGAGTGGCACTGAACGTGCGCATGTATGAGCGCCCCGGCGAGTCGCTGAGCATTTTCGCCACCGACGGCGTCGTTGAGGTACGCAATGTCTCCATCGCTCGCGGATTGAAGGAGGTCTGACCAATCTGATTTCTTTTTGACTGATTACGGGTCGTCGAGGTCGTTTCGTACCTTCTTTTCGCCTCGGCGGCTCTCCTTGCGGCTTTTCCTCTCATTTTTGCTTAAGCGATTAAACTATACTTCGGTACCACATATCGCACGATGCACGACGTTTGTCATCATCTGACGACGCTGTCAGAATCATTATTTTTTGGAGGAGATCATGAAGAAACTCACTCGTACCATTGCCGCAGTGTCGGCGCTCGCCATGTCCGTTGGTGCGCTCTCCGCATGCGGCGGCTCAAATGTCAACGCTGACAAAGGGCATGTATATTTTCTCAGCATGAAGGTGGAACAACAGGACCAGTTCAAGGAACTGGCCGAAAAGTTCACCAAGAAGACCGGTATCCAGGTCGATATCGCCACTGCATCATCCGACACCTACGAACAGTCGCTTAAGAGTGAGCTGGCCAAATCCGAGGCGCCTACGTTGTTCGATGTCGACAACAACGACTTTCTGAATTGGACTGATTATTATGCCGACATGTCGGGAACCAACATCTACAAGGATCAGGAGAACCCCGACTATGCGCTGAAGGATGGCGATACGGTTGGTGCTGTGCCCTACGTCATGGAACGATATGGCATCATCTACAACAAGAAGCTGCTGCAGAAGTACTTCGATTCTTCCTGGGCAAGCATTAAGTCGGTTGACAGCATCAACAATTTCAAGACACTGAAGACAGTTGCCGATGAAATACAAGCACATAAGGATGAGATGGGCGTGAAAGGTGCGTTCACCTCCGCCGGCTTCGACACCAGCTCCATCAAACGTTTCGGTGATCAACTGGCGCATATCTCCGTCTACTATGAGTATCGCGATCAGGGTGTCACGCAAATGCCGGCCACCATTTCCGACAAGTACGTATCGAACTTCAAGAACATTTTCGACCTGTACATCAACGACGCCACGATTCCGAAGACGCAGCTCGCCAGTGCCACCATGGACGACGCCAACTCCGAGTTCGCACTGGGTGAGGCCGTGTTCTTGCAGAATGGCTCTTGGGGCTATTCGCAGATTCGCGATCAAGAGGTCGCCGATGAAGATATGGGCGTATTGCCGATCTATATGGGTGTGAAGGGTGAGGAGAATGCAGGCCTGACCGTGAGCTTCCTGTACTTTGCGATGAACAAGAACGCCTCTGAAAAAGATCAGAAGGCCACCAAGCAGTTCCTTGACTACATCCTGAACGATGATGAGGCACGTGACATCATCACGAATGAGGCGGGTTTCGAAACACCGTTTAAGTCGTATGCGAAGGCCGGCTACCAGACCAAGAACCCGATTCATCGCGCCAACGATGCCTATGCCAAGGCAGATAAGTACGATATTGTGATCTATCCGTTGCCAAGCACTCAGTGGGTGTTGACGCTGGGCAACGCGATGTTGGAATATGCGCAGGAGACCGGTACATGGGACACCGTGCATGATGCATTTGTGGATGGTTGGGCGTCTGAATATAAGACCACTCATTGAGCGCAATAGAGTCTCATCGAATGCGCAAACGGGGCTTGGCG
>OFMX01000992.1_pt1 | contig 24025 bp, 20 predicted proteins | sample 1541901 | NCBI WGS metagenome assembly OFMX01 (sample SAMN04209222, study PRJEB22552) | human gut metagenome | biome: gut; material: feces | host: Homo sapiens | place: USA: Oklahoma | reverse complement strand
ATTCTGTAAAGAATATGTCAGCTTACGCTGACCAGAATCACGCGCCAAGTCTCGCAGCGGCTCGACTTGAATTTGTGCCCTGGAATCAGATAATTAAGGTTCCTTCTAAGTCAATGCTTGTTCTTGTTCCGTAGTGTTCTACTTTATTTTTGTAAGCATTGCCTAGATAATAGAATCTTAGGCTATCTTTATCCATATCAATTATTTCGAGTAGTTTTGCTTTTACCACCTTTGTTTTTGCATTATCCATAATGCATTCAAAAACAGAATTTTGAACTCTTTGCCCGTAATTCTGACATTCTTTTGCTACTTTTCTTAAACGTTTTTTTCCTGAAGCTGTCTCTGTATTTACATCATATGTTATTAATACAAGCATTTCTCACCTCTTATTTCCACAAAAAAACTGGATATTCATCCAAATCCCCACGAATAAGTCTGGCTAACAATAACGCCTGAACATGAGGTATGAGACCCCATTCTATTTTATCACCGAGAAATGGATGTTTGATTTTATCGCGTTTTCTGCCCTGCCATGCACTAATCATTGTTTTGCGTCCTGTGTCGTTCATCAAGACCGCTCCATTTTCCTTTTTTACAAAATGCTCCGGTTTAATCGTCTTTTTATTAATTAATGTTAATACAAAACGGTCTGCATATACAGCTCTTAATTCTTCCATTAAATCTAATGCTAAAGAGGTTCTTCCTGGTCGGTCTGTATGAAGAAAACCGACATAAGCATCTAAACCGACTGCAGTTAAAGCTGCGGCACATTCATTTGCCAATAATGTGTATGCAAATGATAACATGGCATTGGCATTATCTAATGGCGGACGTCGATTTCTGTTTTCAAAGAAAAATTCTTCTTTATTTTGCAGAATCAATTGGTCGAATACAGAAAAATACTGACTTGCCGCATTGCCCTCAATTCCTCGAATGCTATCCATTGAATCACATTCTAATAACTGCCGAATGTGCTCATCCAGATTGGCGGTCACTTTTTTGATAGCATCCACATCAACCTGCAGGGCATGGTCTCTTGTTGCTCTTTCTAAGACCCATTTGCTATTGTATATTTTACCAATAATCATATTTCTGGCAATAGGGATACTATCTTCTAGCGAATCTGAAATTCTATACTGCTGTTTTCTTAAAATAACATTGCCCCTGTTCTCCCCACTTACGGATGCTAAAAACTGTCCATTTTGATTCATAAAGCTTAGGGAAATTCCTCTTTTCGCACAGGCTCCCATTAATGCAGGACTTGCTCCAGTGTAGCCAAAGGTCACAATTCCTTCGAGATTATGTAGTGGAAGCCGGATAAGTATCTCCTTTTCCTCCAGAACCAGCACATTTTCTCCATCTAATGCAAGATAACGTTCTGGAGTTGTTACATATAGTGTATTTAATAATTTTCTCATAACTCCCCATCTTTTATCGTTTTTAAAATGTAATTGTGTACTGACTTTTTCTTTGAAAGCTGTGGCAGACATATATTTTTCAGTGAACAGGCATTGCAGGACTTTGTTCTTTTAATGTTTGGTGTATACTGCCTGTCAAAATACTGATGCATCTGTAGACATATATTTTCCACTTCTTGACGAAGAGAATCTGTTATTTCCACATGTTCTCTCCGTTTTGTTGTCCCGTAATATAAGTTACCTTCTTCTATTCTTGTACACATCATTTCTTCAAGGCATATTGCCTGCGCCACAAGCTGTAATCGGTCAGCATTATTTTCTTTTGGCTCTCCCTTTTTGTATTCTACCGGATGTACTTTATAGAGTCCTTCTCTTCCATATAGACGTACGCCTTCTTCTCCTTTTTTGCATTTATTAAATTCTACCACATCACAGATTCCACTAATCCCAAGATATTTAGAATATACTTTCATCTGACGGGAAACAACCAGATTCTTTCTCGTTTCTATCTGCGGGCCATCATGTGCCCGCTTGTGCATAATGTTTCCCTCTACTGTCCGTACATTCTCTTCCCATTGATTCTCGATATGGATTAACGCCCACTGTCTTGGACAAAATGCAAAATGCTGGATTCCAGAAAGCATCAGATAATCTTCTTCATTATAAACCTTCATATTCTTCCACCGCCAGTCCAGGTAACTCGTGGCAGATAATCTCATAATCTTCTATCTTTCTTGGATTACGAACACCTTCTTTCTTCTTAATCTCAATACTGTTATGCACTTTGTGAGAAGAATACTGTCCAATCTTGCAGTTGTGCTTCCACCAGTATAACTTATGCATTACCATGCTTCCGTCTGGTCTTGCAGAGGAACTGTCATTTACAAACAAAGTGCGGATAGCTTCTTTAATTTTTTCCGCATCTTCTTCGGTAAAACCTGTCTTTTCAGAAAGCTGTACATTAATACTTCCCTTTAATATGTAAACACCAAAGTCTACTCGATGCTTCATGCCCATTGTATCAGAGGATTTTCCTTCTTTATCTTCACTATTTACACTTTTTGTAATCTGCATGCTTGTGATATCTATTGGATCTACACTGAAAGCTGGCTGAACAGATACCGGACCACGGATACCTAAAGATAAGTCAGAACCTTTAAATGCAAATACCTGTCCAAAACTTCTGACATCCATCCACTCTTTACAGGCAATTTCATATCCTCTTTGTGCATCTGCTTTCTTTCCTTTTTTAAGTTCTGCTCCAAAAGCTTCATTCGCTTCTGCTCTTGCTTTTAAGCTCTTGTATCCATCTGTATTTTTATCATCGGACTGAACAAAAATATTTTCTCCTGCATCTAAAAGACGGTTTCGTATCTTTCTTTTAATGCAGACATCGGACATTTCTCCGTATCCTTCATAGGTAACTCGCGGCATGTTCCCATTTAAAGGATCCCCATTACAATTAGCATTCTCTACTACGATAATTCCTTCAAAATCAATCTTGTTCTGTAATACACCCATTTACTTTTCCTCCTCTTCTAACTTTTTCTTTTTTTTCTCATCATTTTCTTTTTTGATTCGCTTTGCTTCCTCAATAATTTCATATCTTTGACTGTCAAATCCCAAACAAAATGTACCATCTAAATTTCGTTTTTGCTGGAATTCTTCTTCAGAAATAGTTGCTGAAATTTCTCCAAGTAATGTCTGAAGGTTTCGGGCTCTCCCTCTTAACTTCATTTCATATGGTTTTAAATTTTTCTGAATAATCACCCATGTATCACATGGATTTTCACAAAACTTTGTGTAGTAACGCATTGCCGTTGTAGTTCTGTCTATCTTCTCCTCACGCAATACCCACGCTTCAATCGCATCTGCGATAGCTAACATTCTTCCGCACTTTGCATCTAAACTCTCTGGTGATTTCATAACCAAACACTCCTCTCCTTTTTCTATCAAATGCTTTCTTGTCAACGCACAAGCTACTGATAATACCTGTTGCCATAAAGTTTTACTTTTATAATTTTGCGGATGCTGTGCCCGATGTACAACCTCTCTCATAATATCTACCGGCACTCTTTTTCCATCAACAATGCATGGCAGAATTCTTTCTACCGCATTCGCAATCACTTTATCTGTTCCTTTTATAGAATTTCCCTGCTCTCTTCCATAAGTACATAATACGATTTCATATGGAGAAGGTGCTCCTGTAAAATAAACTCGTTTCTGCAGTTTCTTATTATAAGAAGAAACATTCCATGCACAGTCTCTGTGCCACTGCTCGATTCGTTCGATCAGTTCATTTCCATCTGCTCCAAAGTATTCTCTGCTAAATATCACAGATAATCTTCCTGTCGTTGCTGCATCTACTCCTAACAATACAAAATGACTGTCTGCCCGCACATTTCCATGATATCCTCTGATCGCTCTGTTAAATCGTTCGGCTACATCTTCCTGTATTGATACTGTCTTATCCTCTTCTTCTCCATAAAAAGCTGCAAAAATATCTTCCTCTTCTTCATAAGCAGATGCAACACCCTCTGTACTTTCCAGAATAGATGGTACATTCTCTGATTTCACTCCCCACAGAACAAACTCTTTATCTCCTACTTTAACTCCTTGCCTTTCTATCAGCCACTTTAACGCATTATGAACTTTCTGTGAAGCTTCATAACTGATAGTATATGCTTCTCCGACATCATGAAAACGTCCACGATAAGTAAAGTTTGTCTTATCATTAGAAGATATCATCTTTGCTTTATCGCCGCTGTTTCTTATTTTAGAAGGGTGATTTACACATAACCTTTCTTCCCTTCCTGTTACCTGACAAAAGCCAATCTCTCCTCCATTACTCAGATAGTAATGGATATAATTTTCCTGCAGCTTAGTATCTTCCCATAAGTTAACTGCATCAACCTGGAAACGAATAAAGGCATCTTTTTGATCACCTACTGTTAATTTCTCGCTTGCATTCTCCCATTTTTTAGTCAAATGCTGTTTTTCATCCAGAGAAAAGATTCCTCTTTCTATAAGATCATGTATTAGTCGATTTTCTTGCAAATATTTATAAAGAACTTCTATCTTATAATCGCCATACCCTGAGTCACACCACTTTTTTAAGTTCTCCATGTACTTTTGATGATGCTCCTCATTCCTTTCTCCCGTATAGAATTCGTAATCACCAGCAAGATATTTTATCTTATCAAAAAGAGGATGTGGAGCCGCTCCCGAACTACGGCTTGCTGATTCTTCTGTTACAGGAATTACTGTATCTGAATCTTTTACTGGAAGAAAGCTTACGGCAATCACTTTTCCATCTTTTGACAACTGTACTTCGAGATGTGCCTTTTGTGTGGAATGTGCTATCTTTAACAATCCCTCTTTTTCCTGTAATTCCAGATTATCATAAGTATCATACAACGCTCTCATCCAGCTCATTGTAGCTCACCACCTTCCTGATATCCAGAAAGAAGTTCCTCCTTGTCCACTCCTAAGATTGGAATATTACTAAGTTCTTTTTTCGTACCTTTTCTTAAGAAAATGGTATTTTCACATTCTTCTGGGCGGCAAAAATGAATAATACCGTTCTCCATCTGTGGATGCCAGAATCTTGAATATAAATTTCCCTCGTCATTCTGATTAGGATAGCATAAAGAATGATACATTAATCCAAAAGAAAGAGTTCCTTTATCATCATAGTATCCCGGCTCAGACATATCTCCTGGTTCAATATAGGCGGGACATTCTCTTGCCCCTAAAAATATATCTCTTCTTCCTCCTTTTTCAAGAGCACGCTTTGCCACGTAATAATGCTTGTTTTCATTCCAATCTTCCTGTAAATCAGGTCTTCTCTTATTAAACTCAAAATGTGCAGAAATAATATAGGCAACATCAGACAAGTATGTATAATAAGCAAGGTCATTTCCTCCATTATACTTAATCGGTCGGATTCCTTTTCTTTCTGTACGAATTGGATTTAAAACCTTAACAGATTCTATGACCCAATTGAACGAAGGCTTCCAGTACATCGATGAAACAATTCCTTTCAATGTCTCATAACTTGGAATCATCATGCTGCTTTTTTCTCCACCTATCTTTGTCATAGGGTCTGTAAATAATGCGTATTTCCCATAGACTTTCATAACAATTCTATTTGGTTTCATACTTCCTCCTTTCAAATTTATCTTCTATCTATTTATGTTAAATTTATAATACACCTGGCTATCTATTTTGTAAAGTCTTTTGAAAAAATTTTTTACTTATGTTATAGTAAACAGGTCATCTTTATAGATGTGGATTGAAATTATCTTTTTATCTTAGATGCGGCGATTTATGTTATATAAAACGCCGTTTCTTTCTATATAAATATTCATGAAGATTCACTCTTAAATAATATTCCTTTTTTACAATACACATTTATCAGAATTCTAAATAAATATCTTTTCACAAAAATACATTTATTAAAATTCTCTTCTAAAATAAATATTTCTTCCTACACCACATATTTATCAGGGTCTGCTTCCAATAAAATTCCCATTTCTTTTTCATCATAAAAAGCATAATTAAGGAGGTAGACTCCCATATCTTCTTTAAATGTAATTCCACCAGCATCATAAATTTGTCTAAACTTATACCGATTAATATTTAAAGAATATTTTTTTGCTTTTTCTAACAGCTCCTTTCTTTCCGTCATACTTGTATATACCGTCACATCTTCTATCTGCCTCATTAACTCCTGTCCTTCTTCGAGATATGGAACAAGAACTGTTGTCATATCCTCGTCAATGACTTTAAAGTTTTCTGCCGCTCTTTTAAATTGAATCTTCCAGTTTAATTTCGGACCTGTTTGATTTCTCTTAAGAGTCAACAACTCATATATACTTCTTCTGCCTCCATCTATTGGATATTTAAAATTCCCACTACATTCGCTATCATTATAATAATCATCGAAATATTCTTTCATAAGTTCTGGTAATAAAATGTTCTTTTTCTCCTGTTCTGCCTTATAAAAAATAACATTACTCCACTTTTGACCAAGACGAATTTCCGACATATGTTCGTAGCTGCCCTCTTCTAAATTAATGACATAACAATAGCCCAGGCCTCTTTCACCATTTCGATTGACACGTCCTGCGGTCTGTACAATAGAATCTAATTTGGTCATATTTCTGATTGCCGCTTGAAAACTGATATCTACCCCTGCCTCAATTAAAGAAGTACTGATACAGAGCACCTGCTCTTCTTTCTTTAAAGCTTTCAATAATTCGTCTAAAACATCTTTTTTGTGTTCCGGACACTGGTCTCCTGTTAAAAGGAATAATCGGATATCCTGGGCTAAAACACCTTTGGTATTTTCTATATTTTGAGTTGCAACATCCTCCTTATTCTCCTTTAAATACTGGAACAAATCTTTCGCTGTCTTTATTTTATTTACGACAACTAAAAGACTGTTTACCTGTGCTTTTCTTTCCCATATAAAAGTCGCTGCATTTTCAATTGTATATGGTTTCATGGCACAGCAATTCTTTATTTCAACTCTTTTTAACTGCGTGAAATTTCCCTCTACCGCATTTATCAGTTCCCCTTTTACATTTTCCAGACTTATATCTTTAGAAATATTACTGAAATCTGGCTGTGTTGCTGTACATAAAATCGTTGAGGTATTCCCCATCCGATTCAAAAAATTAATTGCCCCGTTAAATAAAGCCATACATTTGACAGGAACCGTCTGAATCTCATCAAATATAATCACTGCATTCAACAGATGATGCATTCTTCGCATATCTCTCGTTCCTTTTCCATAAAAGGTATTTAAAAACTGCACCATTGTTGTAAATACAATGCGGTTTTCCCATCGTTCTGTAAGCAGTCTATAGTCCTGCTCCTCTCCCAAACTGTCCAACATTCTTTTATCATCTTCTGTTACATTAGAGTGATGTTCAAGCAAATCACAATTTTCTCCTAAAACCTCTCTTATAACCTTTGCATTTTGTTCAATAATCGTTGTATAAGGAAGAACAAAAATAATTCTTTCCTTATTTGTTCTCTCGCTATGTTCTAACGCATATCGCATACTCGATAAGGTCTTTCCTCCACCTGTCGGAACAGTTAATGTATAAATGCCACTCTCCTTCCTGCCTGCTTCAAAACATTCCTCCGATATTCTCTGACGGATTGCATTCACTCTTTTTTTACTTGTATCTTCTAAAGTCTCTGACTTCTTTTGCAATCCAGAAAGGTACTCTTCAAACTTTTGCTTATATACTTTCCAGGTCATTTGAATTTCGTCTTGTGCCTTTTCATAAGAAGCAAAATCCTCACCAGTCTCATAGCACATACTGCTTAATCGGTCGGCATCTATCAACATACTGTAAATTAGCTTTATAAAGAGATTTGGCATAAAGTTGGCATCATTTTTTCTCTTATTTTTTGCTTCACTTCCTGTAGAAGATTTTAGAATGAGCAGCTTTATCTCTTCAATAGATTTCTTAAAAAGCTGTTCTATCTCCTGCTCCGTAATCTGTAAATCCTTAAAAAAAGCTACTTTTACCTGCTCATAATCAGTAAGTCTGTTTTCATCCTGAAGTCTCATCAATAATGGGCTGTCTCCATTAAAATCTTCTGCATCAGGAAGTCCTCCATGATGATAGCAAATAATATCTGCGAGTAGTTCACCCACTATCCTTCCATTCGGTCCGTACTTTCCTGATAAATCATAAATATATTTTGCTCCGTAAACACCATGATCAATACCAGATTGTCTTTTACTTTCTATCCCCTCTTTTGCCCGTCTCCATTCTTCATGAATAAACCTCTGAAACTTAATGCTGTATTTTCCAAAATCATGAAGCAAACCAACAAGAGAAAGCGTACTTTCCAAAGTAACTTTTTTATCAGAATATAGCTCTTTTGAGCTAACAGTTCTCCTCAAGTCAACTCTTTTCCCCATAGCTGCTGCTAATTTCTGCACTTCTCTGATATGTTCTTTTAACTCCTGTTTTTCGAAATCATTTACACGAAATCTAGCTATATAATCGTTCATCTTATGAATCCTCTTCTCCTCATTTTTTTCTATTCTTTATTATCTTTTCAATATTTCCCGGTAAACCTTTAACCGGAATTTATCTGTTTCTATCGATTTCCGCATTTTTACTAATACCTTGAACTCCTTCGGTGCTTTTTTTAAAAAACGGAAGACCTCATCCTGATATACGCAGAAGAAGGATCTGTCCTCAAAAATAAGATCAAGAAGTTCCAGATACTGCTTAATGCCTGTTTCTTTTTTCTGATATCTCTGAAAACGCTTTTCACTATCTATACTCCCGCCTTTTTTTATCAAAGGGATAAACGAAAGACATCTTTCCCCGTCCAGTGTCATCTTTAAAAGGTAATATACTCCATAATAACCATCAATCCGTTTTCTCGTCAGGAGATTCTCTTTTAATAATCGAACAATGACTGTCGTTATCTCCTCTTTTGAAAAACTGTTGTACCGTCCAGCATTTTCAATATATAGGGGGTTCTGTAAATTGACTTTGGTACCACGGAGCATAGCACAGACCACATTTTCTGTGATATAATCCTCGTTCAACGCAACTGTCTTTAAGATGTCCTGAGTTAAAAAGTCAGACAACAGTTTCTCGTATTTTTTTATCAGGGCTTTTTCCTGCTCCCGGATACGGACTTCCATTTCTTTATCGAGTCGCTTTATTTCTTTTTTTAGCTGTTTCCGCCAGACGGTAAGGGAGTTTTTGTAACACGGAACGTGGATGACACCGATGGATGTAATCCCGGATCTTGCTGCAAAGACTTTGGTATCTCCCTGTAACACACCTTTCCCGGAAACATAATGATAGCTACCCAGCAGTTCTTTTGCATCATGAAATGCTGTTTGGAAGCGTTTTTTCTCAAATTCTTTCTCTATCCCATCAGCAAAACGAATCTGCCCGTTTTTGATTAGAATCTCAGAGCCGACAAAGACCGTGGAAAAGTCATCCCCTTTTATCTGGCATTTCGGTGTCGTGTTATAAGTACTGGTGAAGCCGGATGGGTAGTTAACAGCATCAAGCCGTTTATCTAACCACTGCTGGTATCTGTTTACATACTTTTTCACTTCGGTATACATCCTGGATGACAAACAGACATCCTTCCGGCATATGGTCTTATGCATTTCTTCTTTTATGATGGCTAGTGCAGCCGGTTTGATGTAGGGAGTACGTATCAAGCCGTTTCCGGCATATTCTACGGAAAAACATTTGCTGCTGTCTGCCTGGCAGGGAATCTTTGCCTCCGCTTTTTTAAGGCAGATGTAAAAGCCCTGCGTAGGATGTGCTGTATAAGAGTGGGTATTCCCTTCCTGGATATATAAGGCATGCATGTTCTTTTTGACTGCTTTTTCATAGGCTTTCTCTATATTCCGGAGATTTTTCTTTATATGCCTAAGAACATAGGAGGTAAACGTAGCGTTGTCTTTCTTTTCATAGCCATCTGTGTAAAAAGAAAGCGGAATCTGGTATACAGCTAGGCTTTTTTCCAAACTGTCTCTGTTCTTTGCATAAATCAGATTTATCTCTGTCTGGGACGGTTTCTGGTTTGATAAGGATAGTTTCATAAACAATGGATTATCTTCTTTTAGCAGCATCTCTATATGCGGTTTTGCCCTGTTGTAATCTTCTTGAAATGTTTCTCTTTCTGTTTTCCGTTTTTCCCTTTTTTCTGATTTTCTTAATCTTTTTGTTTTTCTGGGAAGGACATCGTCTGAAAGGAGTTCTCCCTGTTTTGAAAATACTAATTGTTTCATGTTATAGGAAAACTTATAATTACCAGATTTAGATTCTCCAATATATTCCGCTATCTTGGGCAGGTAACCAAACCTATTCATGTTTTTAATGATATTTTCTTCTGTATGCACATCAAGATACCACATAACATCCCCTCCTATCGTATTTGGCTGATAAAACGGATTAGGTCAGCCGGAGTCTGTATCTCGTACATTGGTGCGAACGCTGCGTATACCGATGCGATCGAATCCACCTGATTCCATTTGGCAGCCTGTTCTGTGTTCAGAAAAAACATTTTCTTTGCCCTTGCGTGGATGTTTTTCATCCATTCTGTTCCTGATGGGTTCTTATTGTTACGGTAATCGCCAAGAAACAGGATAAAACTGTCCTTTTTCAGATACTTCCGGTTCTTTTTCCATAGCATCTCTAACGGACGGTTGTAATCGGAATACACCCCTTTTGCCGGGACAGCCTGCAGGACACTCTGAACAGCTTTATCAATACTATCCGTCTCCATGATTTCCGTTACATCATAGAGGGAGTTAACAAATACATATACCCGACAGCCTCCGGCAAACACATCTTTTAATAGGTACATGAACCCCAACATCATTTCTGAAGCTTCTTTACATGAACCAGAAATGTCAAGAATAAGAATGAGATTTGACCTGTTGCGTTTTGACTTCGCAAAACAGACCTCAAACGGGATACCGCCGGTCTTGCAGGCAGCCTGTATCGTCTTTCCCATATCAATCTTCCGTCTTTCCTGTGTGTTTAAATATCTTCCGAGCCTTGTCTTAAAGGAAACGATATTCTGGCGGATGTATTGGTAGATATATTCTTTTTCTTTCTTGTCCAGTTTTTTAAACGGTTTCTCCATAAATTCCGGCAGAATTTCCTCTAAAAGCTGTACAGCTCCCCCGCCGATAAAATTCTTCCGGTGTATTTTGGAGACCGATTTTTCGGTAAATTGCCTTGTCAGTGCAAAGAGCCGGCTATCTAGTTCTACTTGAATCCGTTTCTCTTCCCGTTCCAGTCTTTGAAGTTTATTTTCCAGTTCTATCTGCTGATTTTTCAATTCTTTTGTTTCCCGTGCAATCTTATCTTCGATATATTTTTCATAGTATATGACCTGTATCTTTGCTTTTTCCAGTATCTTAAATATATTCTGGTAGATTTCAAAAGCATCCATTTTTCCGGATAATAACGCTTTTTCTGCTTTTTCCGGCAGTTTTTTTCGAAGGGACTGAAAAGTTTTCTTGGAGTCCTCAGAAAGTTCTGTTTGGTCTTTGGACAGGGAAAGTAGCAGATTCTTCTCCTGTTTTGTAAAATACTGTTTGAATTTAACTTCCTGTTTTTTTAGGTGATTTTTCTGTGTTTTGGGGATATGAAGCATTTCCTTTTCTTCTAAGACTGCTTTCCTTTTCTCTTCGATTTCCTGTCTGACACCGGTAATCTCTTTTTGTATCTTTTCTTTTTGGGACTTACTGTATTCTATCTGTTCTTGGTGTTCTTTCCGAATCCGTTGTTTTTCTCTTGCATAGGATCCTTTGTAATCTTTTATATATTGGTAAAAATAGTCGGAAAAAGAATCGGCTTCTTCCTTGTTCCGACAGAAACACAGTTTCATTAATGGAATGATCTCCGCTTCTCTTGTAAAATCTGTCTCTTCATTTTTTAAAGATAAAAAGCGGCTGATCTTATTCTGTGTGACAGCATATCCCCTGTCATTTAAGTATCCAGCAAATTCTGTTATATAGTCAAAAATCATTTTTTACCACCTCTAAAAAGAATTCGATTCTGCAAGACACTATTAATGCAAATCTTTGATATTCGGCAGAATACCTGCATCCCGTACCCTCATCTGGTCTTCTTTGTTCTTGCACAACATACACAGGGAATCTGCAATATTAAAATCTTTATCATCCATCAGTTTCTGCAGATAGCTAGCCCATGTGATGCCTTCTGAAATAGACGGAATCTGTTTCAGGCACAGGCTCTGCAACTGGTAAAGACAGGATGCCACCCCTTCGATGATTGTTGGAGAGGCTTCTGCTTTCATTTTCAAAATCTCCACAATCTCTTCTTTTGTTTTTCTTGGAAGATACAGATAATTGCATCTTCGCTTTAGTGCATCGGATAAGTCCCTGTAGTTGTTCGATGTTAGTACGACAACGGGCTCCATCCCTTCTTTTGCCTTTACGGTGCCATATTGGGGAATGCTCAAGGAGAAATCATCTAAAAACTCCAATAGCGTGTATTCTAATTCTTCTGATGCTTTGTCTACCTCATCAAAGAGCAGGACATACCGTTGCTCTCCCCAGATAGACTCCAATACCGGGCGACGGATTAGAAAATCCTTTCCATAAAAATCAATCGTTTTTGCTACATCCATCGCTTCGTTAATCGTCTTCCCATCTAAATTTTTCGCTAAAGTACTCTGTATTGCCTGGATGGAAAGTAGCTGTCTTTGGTAGTTGTAATCGTACAGTATCTTGTCCGCAGTCAATCCCTCATAAAACTGAACACGCAACACAGAAAGCCCAAAGGCTTGTCCCATTGCTAAAGCAAGACTTGTCTTTCCCTGCCCCGGGTCAGACTCGACCAATAATGGGACACCATGTAGTGCCCCATAAGCTGCCATGACAATCTCATCATTTGGCAGGTATCCATTTTTTGTAAGTTGTTTTCTGATATCTGATAAACGCATATTTTTCCCCCTTTTTCTTCATCCTTGTCTCATTTTACCACAGGGCATCTTAGCCTGTGTGATTTTCTAATCAATTTGTATAAATCTTAGCATATAGCAGAGAGATAAGAATTTTTATAATAACTTTCAAGAATGCCCTGCATTCTTGCTGCGAGATAGTGATCCAAATGATTTTAATGCATGGTAACACCCATATTCAAATTGTAACATATATACTTTATAGTCACAATATGTTATTTTAATCTCCGCAACTTGCATTAAAATATTTTATCAACAAAAATACACAGAAATTTTTATATACAAAACTCTTATAATTCATTTGCTCTTTCACATACTGCCTGCTATAATCATCTACATATATTTTAAACGAAGGAGTATAAACTTTGATATTTTATATTGATGAATCCGGATCTATTAATAATCATCTCTCACATAATAAGTATTTTGTAATTGCTTTAGTCAGAGTTCTTAATAAAAAATCTTTAAAAAGATCTTACAAACGATTTGTTTCTTCTAATTATGATAGACTTCTTGAATTAGATAAAGATAAGTATCACCCCAAAACGGGAAAACTCATAAAAGAAGGCGGCAAAATGTTTTCTAATGAAACTTTTAAAGAACTTAAAGGTTCCCAGTTTGACAAAGAAATGAAAAAAAGTTTTGTTGATTTCTTTTCTCGTAAACCATCATTTGAATTATATATCATTAAAATAAAAAATTCAGAATTAACTGATCAATTTTGCCAGAATACTGCGAGAGTGTTTAATTACACTATAAAATTAGCTATGGAATACTTTATCCATAAGGGATATATCTCAAAAGAAGATTGTTCACTTCAACTTGATGAGCGAAATGAAAAAACTGAATCAAGATTTTTTCTCGAAAATTATCTTAATACTGAACTATCCATGAATGGAACCACTGACAAGAAATTTGATGTTACATATTATGATTCATCTGATAATAACCTTATTCAAATTGCTGATGTTTTTGCAAATCTATATTACTCTCATTTACAAACAGGTGGTTATAAAAATGAATTAAAAAAATTAGAAGAAGCAGGTATCCTAAAATTTGTTTTTACTTTTCCTAAACAATAATGATTTTTTCTTAGAATATTGACAGTTTTTCTTGCATATGATAAGATAAAGCTACCAACAGTAAGTCCTATATCAGTGCCATTATCGAGGTAAGTGTCATGTGTTGGCATCGCTGCTAGGCTATTGGTAACTTAGTATAATTAGACCAATCTCTTGATTGGTCTTTTTATTTTACCAAAAAAAGAACCCACACCCTTACAGGCATGAGTCCTTTCAAATTTAACATTCTTGGTCTTACAATTAAGTCGCTCATATTAATCCTTCCTTTCGTTTTATCTATTAACATATATTAGTATGTAAAAATAATAATTAAAGATAAAGTATAATCCTGTCCCATATAATGAACCCTGAATATAAATATAAATTAGCAAAAGCTCTTAATTGTAGCATAGAGGATATTATAGATGTATCAGATTCTAACACATTAGAGAAATAATTTGCAAAAAAGTGCCTCTTTCCTTTCTCTCTTGCACATATGTTCTGCACAGAGTATAATGACCCTATAAATGAAAAAATCCGGTACTGACAATACCTGATTTCAAGTTACCTATCAACCAAGATGGCTGATAATAATCAACGATTTAGGATTTAATAAATCTTCTGTTTCTACTTGGTGCAATAGTACTAGACTTCCACGAATGGAATCTGAACTCCTTGCTGCCCACCAGCGTACTGATATAGAAGTGACTCTGGAAGGGATACAGAGTGATTTAGATATTATGAATGATGATAATTTGCGGAAGTAAGAAAGGAGAATTTTATCCTTTTACAGCAAGAAGACTCCGACCTCTAAGGTGGGAGATGAATTGCGTCTATACCTACTTGATAGAGCATCCTAATTAGATGAATGGATTATACCACGCATCCTGCATTTTGCATAGGGTGTATTTTTTATACCCTTTTTTCGAAAGGATGATTTTCATGGGAACAGTTGGCACACGAAAACGCGGGAAGACCTCGCAGTATTATTTTCAACTGGTCAGTGTGGATGGGACTTTCACAGTTTACGACATACTCATGCAACAATTCTTTATGAGGCAGGTGTTCCAAGTACACATTTTTATTTTATGTGTACGTGATGTGTACATAGGGTTGTTTTAGGAAGTTCACAAGAAAACAAAAAAAGGACTTCCACATAAAATGGAAGTCCTAAAACCCGCATAAATAAAGAGTTTTTCTTAGAATCTACCTGCCTTAGCAGCTTCCTCTACGGATACAGCTACAGCTACTGTAGCTCCAACCATAGGGTTGTTACCCATTCCGATAAGACCCATCATCTCTACATGAGCTGGTACAGAAGAAGATCCTGCAAACTGTGCATCAGAGTGCATACGTCCCATTGTATCTGTCATACCATAGGAAGCTGGACCTGCTGCCATGTTATCTGGGTGAAGTGTACGTCCTGTACCACCACCGGAAGCTACGGAGAAGTATTTCTTTCCTGCTTCTAATCTTTCTTTCTTATATGTTCCTGCTACTGGATGCTGGAAACGAGTTGGGTTTGTGGAGTTACCTGTGATAGAAACGTCAACATTTTCTTTCCACATGATTGCAACACCTTCGCAAACATCGTTTGCACCATAACAGTTAACTTTTGCACGTAATCCATCAGAGTAAGATTTACGGAATACTTCTTTAACTGTGTTTGTGTATGGATCGTATTCTGTCTCAACAAATGTGAATCCGTTGATACGGGAAATGATCTGTGCAGCGTCTTTTCCAAGACCGTTTAAGATAACACGTAAAGGTTTCTGACGAACTTTATTAGCCTTTTCTGCGATACCGATAGCACCTTCTGCTGCTGCGAAAGATTCATGTCCTGCTAAGAAAGCAAAACATTCTGTATCTTCTTCAAGGAGCATTTTTCCAAGGTTACCATGTCCAAGACCTACTTTTCTGTTCTCTGCTACAGAACCAGGGATACAGAAAGCCTGAAGTCCTTCGCCGATTGCTGCTGCTGCTTCAGAAGCTTTTTTTGCACCTTTTTTAATTGCGATTGCTGCACCTACTATATATGCCCAGCAAGCGTTTTCAAAGCAGATAGGCTGAATGCCTTTTACCATGCCGTATACATCAAGTCCTGCATCTTTTGTGATTTTCTCTGCTTCTTCTAAGGAAGCGATTCCATAGCTGCTTAATACGGAATTAATTTTATCAATTCTTCTTTCATATGATTCAAATAAAGCCATTCTTCTTACCTCCTTAATTAGTCAATTACCTTGTCTGTTCTAGGGTCGATAATCTTAGCGGCATCATCAACACGTCCGTACTGACCTACAGATTTTGCCCATGCTGTGTTAGGATCATCACCTTTTTTGATGAAGTCTGTCATTTTTCCAAGATTTACAAACTGGTAACCGATAATTAAGTCGTCTTCGTCCAGAGCGATTCCTGTTACATAGCCTTCTGCCATTTCAAGGTAACGAGGTCCTTTCTGGAGAGTTCCGTACATTGTACCTACCTGTGAACGAAGTCCTTTACCAAGGTCCTCAAGTCCTGCTCCAACCTGAAGTCCATCTTCAGAGAATGCAGACTGGGAACGTCCGTAAACGATCTGTAAGAAAAGTTCACGCATAGCTGTATTAATAGCATCACATACAAGGTCAGTATTTAATGCTTCCATAACTGTCAGTCCTGGTAAAATTTCAGAAGCCATAGCTGCTGAATGTGTCATACCAGAACATCCGATTGTCTCAACTAATGCTTCCTGAATGATACCTTCTTTAACATTTAAAGTTAATTTGCAGGCACCCTGCTGTGGAGCACACCATCCAATACCGTGTGTAAAACCAGAGATATCTTTTACCTCTTTTGCTTTGACCCACTTTGCCTCTTCTGGAATTGGAGCTGCTCCGTGATGTACGCCCTGAGCCACTGGGCACATGTTCTGTACTTCTTGTGAGATAATCATGTTAGTACTCCTTTCGGTATAAATTGAGTTTTTCTAAAATAACTTACATTCCGTAAGTAATCCCTAAGTCAAGACGATTGCTTGTCTTCACAGTTTATTATTTTCTCACAAAAATTGCTTTTCGTCCATACCTTTTTTTAATTTTCGACATTTTTTTTGATATTTCTTTCACAATTCTTTGCGTTTTCTCGAATAAACTACTTTTTTATGCATTAGAACTATTCAAAAACAAGCAGGTATTATATAAATTTTACTTTAAATAAGAATCATACGAAGCTTTACAGGAAAAAATTATTGGTCTGTTCCTTCACTTTCTATCTCATCACGATGAGCAGATGAGACATCTGCTTCAGAAGAACCTGTTGTTTGTTCTGTAGAGGAATCTGTAGAATTTTCATTTTTTTTCTGTTCGATTTTCTCAGCTTTTTGTTTTGCGTTCGCTTCTTTAAATATATTTTTCATTTTGATGACCGCTTCTTTTTCTGCATGATACCAGACAGTTTTACCATTCATATTTGTTATTGTAAAATATTCATCATAGATGACAAGTTTCATCGTATTGCCATGATGATAAAATGTATATTCCTTTCCGTTACCTATTTTCTTTGCTGCCTGTTTGCCCCATTTTTTCTTTGCTCTAGCTTCATTTGACTTCTTTTTATTCATCTGGTCAATATAGTTTGCAACAGAGAATGCAACTTCATTTTCATAACATTTTCCATCAGTATTTGTGATTAAAGGGGTATCTGCCATTCGGTGGAACAGCTTTGAGTTTGGATATCCATTCTTAAAGTGCAAAAATGCATCTCCGATCGCGGATGCATTATATGCATAATATACATTATTAGGCAAATCGGTAAATACGATATAGTTCCCGCCAAATATCATTATTTCATAAACAGCATTATCTTCATCATATAAAATATATTCATATCCCGGACCATATTTTTCTTTCACTTCTTCCGGTGTATATTTTGTTGTTTTGTCTGCTCTTAATGCGATTGATGTTGCAAGAGAAAAGACAGCTTCGTCTTCTACAAACTCACTTCCATTCATATTGTCAGCATAGCCTACTTCAAGTTTTACGAGATGATCTCTTGATATTTTTTCCAGATAATCGCTTGCCCTTTGTTCATCCTCAGTCATATCATTTTCAGCATCTACCTTTGATTTTAAGGATTTATTTTCTTTTTTTAACTTTTTATTTTCCTTTTTCAGTTCCTTATAATAACTTGAAGAAAGTACCTTTTTCTTAGAAGCCTTACAGCCAGTAAGAGAGAGTACTAACACAATACTTAAAATAAGAACTGCATATATTCTTCTTCTCTCTGCTTTCATCATATCTTTTAGTATTCTTCTTTCTTCACTACTTCGTTTTTATTTTTATAAATGGAATGATCTGCAACATATCCTCTTACACTGGATAACGGATAAATGTTACTGCGTCGTCCTACAATTGTTCCTGGATTTAAAATGGAACCACATCCAACCTCCACATAATCTCCAAGGATTGCTCCTATTTTTTTCATATGTGTTTCAATCTTTGTATCGCCTAAATGAATTTCTACTAACTTTTTATCAGACTTCACATTAGAAGTGATAGAACCAGCTCCCATATGTGATTTATAACCAAGAATAGAATCACCAACATAATTATAATGAGGAACCTGTACTTTATCAAATAAAATAACATTTTTAAGCTCTGTAGAATTACCGACAACTGCCCCTTCTCCTACGATAGCATTGCCTCTGATGAAAGCACAATGACGAACTTCTGCTTCCGGTCCAATAATTGCAGGACCGTTAATGTATGCAGTCGGCGCAACGGTTGCTGTTTTTGCTACCCAGACATGCTCCTTGATCTCGTCATACTCGTCTTTTGGCAGAAGCATCCCCACTTCCATAATAAAATCATGAATCTTCGGAAGTATTTCCCAAGGATATGTGTTCTCCTCAAATAATACTGTTGCAATTGTTCTGTTAAAATCCTGAAATAATACCTTATTCTCTAATCGTTTCATTTCTTTTCCTGGCTGTATCAGCCTTCTCCTTTCTAAATTAATCCTCTCCATATAAAATAAATAAATCTAAACAACTACATAATAACAAATGCAGTAAATCAAATCAATCCCACATGAAATTTACTTTTATAAATTTATGATGGAGGGTTTGTATCTATAAATTCTAATCTCCAGTTATATCTTTTCGTTTTTTCATCCTTTTCATAATAAAAATAAGCGGAAAATTTATTCCCTCTTTTACTTACACAGCCACGAAATCCTACTTTTCCATGTTCTAATAAAATTTTTACCATTTCATAGGATACTTTTTTACCAAGAGACGTGACAAAGCGATCATCTTTCCAAATAGCAAATTTACAACCTTTTTTCCAGCCAGAACATCCAAAGGCTCTGGCCGTTTCTACTACCGGCGCACCACACTCAGGACAAATACCAACTGGTTCTGTATGGAGAGGTTCGAGTATAACAGGACCTCCAAAGACAGTATCATTTTTTATTTTATCGACAGATTCTATAACGAACTGCTTTATCATCGAAAGGAAGTCGTCTTTTGTGAACTTCTTTTTTTCGATATCTGACAATGTTTTTTCCAGTCGTCCTGTGTATTCTAGATCAAAAAGTTCTCTTGCCGGAAAAGTTTCTACTAACATTTTTCCTAAATCTGTACAAGTCAGACTCTTTCCTTTTGCCTTAATATAGCCGGCATCTTTCAACTTTTTAATTGTCTCCGCACGTGTTGCTGGGGTTCCAATACTGAATCCACTTAAAATTGCCATCATCATCTGTTCTTCTTCTTTTTCTTCATATTTTTTTCCACAGGTTTCCATGACTTTAAGCAATGTTTTTTCCGTATGTGGCTTCGGTGGTTTTCTTTCGACTTCATTAATTTCAGACTTTATTAACGGTAAAATGTTTCCTTTTTGAACTGGTGGCAGAATTGTTTCTTTCGCATCAATTCCTTCAATTAATTTCCATCCGGGTTCTAATTGTACTTTGCCTTTTGCAACGAATTCTCCGGGTATATCGGTCTCCTGCATCTTAATATGCAAAACAGTGTCTTCTGCTACCGCAATTGGCATAAACTGCGCTAAAAATCGATTTTTTACTGCTTCATATACAATTCTTTCTGATTCAGTTAGCTTTCCTGGCTGCATATATGTAGGAATAATAGCAGAATGGCTCTCTACTTTCTTGCTGTCAAAAATACGCTTTGTACTTTTAAACTGTATCATTTCTTCATACGGACAATTTTTCTTATGAATATTTAATACTTTAGCTGTTTTTTCTTTTAAACTCTCATCAAGAACAACACTGGCCGTTCTTGGATAAGTAATAAACTTTTTCTCATATAGCTGCTGCGCGGTTTTTAGGACCTTATCTGAAGTCCATCCTTTATATTTTGATGTCACATACCCCTGTAATCCAGATAGATTAAAAAGATAGGGAGGATATTCATTTTTCTTTGTTATCTTTTTAGAGACAACTTCTCCATTTCTGCCATGAATTTTTTCCTGAATTTCCTTTAATTCTTCTGGATTATCAAACTTCTCATTTCCTTTTACATAATAAATGCTATCAAAATCTTTCTTTTCTTCTGTCTGAAAGATTCCTTTTAATTTGTAGTACTTTGTGACTTTAAAATCGGCAATTTCTTTATCTCTATCATAAATAATTTTCAAGGTCGGCATTAAGACTCTTCCAACATTTAGAAGACGGATATTTTGTTTGTTTCGATATTTCAAAGTGGCAACGGATGTCAGATTAATTCCAATAAGCCAATCCGCAATCTGCCTGCCAAATCCTGCATCCTGCAAGGACTTCATTTCCTCATTCGATTTTAGATTATTCAGTCCTCTGTTTACCTCTTCCGCCGTCCATTCATTTAATAAAATTCGTTCTACTGGTTTTTGTGGAGAAATGTAATTGATAATTTCATCTGCAATAATCTGTCCTTCCCTGTCATCATCCGTCGCAGAAATAATTCCCTCTACATCTTTCCGTTCCATAAGATTTTTTATTGTATTCATCTGCTGAACAACACCGCTGTCCGGTTTTTCTTTATTCTTTCCGTCTGATTTTATTTTATATAAAAACTTCTCCGGAATATATGGAAACTTTTCAATCTTCCAACTGCGCATTTCCGGGTCATAATCTCTGGCATCATAAAGCTGTAAAAGATGACCAAATGCCCAGGTAATTACATAATATTCACCTTCAAAATATCCATTTTTCCGGGAAGAAGCGGTGGCATCTGCAATATTTTTTGCCACAGACGGTTTCTCCGCTATTATTAACTTTTTCATCTGATTCCCTCTTTCTGGATTAAAAATACAACGGAAACTACTATATCATAATTTTTTTATTCTGTGAACCTTAGAGAATTATCCCCTTTTCTCCTTTTTTAAAAAATGCTATACTATTATTAATGATCTTACCCTATGATCAAGTACATTAAATTAGGAGGAATGACTATGACACCAAAACAGAAAGCTTGGGCAATACAGGCAGAACATGTGATAAAACAGATGGAACGTAGACACTTTAATGCTTACTATTGTTCTACAAAGGAAGAGGCTTTATCAAAGGCACTCTCCATCATTGAAAAAGAGTCTGTAATTGCCAGCGGCGGTTCCGCTACAATAGAAGAAGTAGGACTGCTTAATTACATAAAAACCCATTCAGAAGAATATACTTTTATTGACCGCAGTATTGCAAAAAATGAGGAAGAAAAAAGACAGATTCACGCAAAAGCAATTCTGTCTGATTATTATCTTATGAGTACAAATGCATTCACCATGGATGGACAGCTTGTCAATATTGATGGAAACGGCAATCGCGTCAGCGCACTTTGCTATGGACCAAAACATGTAGTAATTATTACTGGTATGAACAAACTGACACCATCTGTAGAAGATGCATATAAACGAATCCGTCAGGATGCCTGTCCTCCAAACTGTGTACGTCTTGGACTTCCAACTCCATGCAGTAAAACTGGTGTTTGTGGCGACTGTATGTCTGCTTCTTCTATCTGCGACTTATTTGTCACTACAAGAATGTCACGCTATCCTGACAGAATCCATATCATTATGGTTGGAGAAGAATTAGGTTATTAAAATTCTTTTTTCTTTGAAAAGTTTTTTGCGAGGGTGTGAATCAGTTTATCAAAATCAAGCGGTTTTGCGATATATTCATTCATTCCGGCTTTTTTGGCTGCAATCACATCCTCATTAAATACATTTGCCGTTATCGCAATGATCGGGACGGTTTTTGCATCTTTTCTTTTTAATTTTCGAATCTCCTGCGTTGCCGTAAGCCCATCCATAACCGACATCATCACATCCATTAATACCGCATCAAAATAATTTTCCGAAGACTGTTTAAAGCATTCCAACGCTTCTAAACCATTTTTTGCAACAGAAACTTTTCCACCTGCATCCTCTAAAATATACTGTGCCACCTCAAGATTCAGCTTGTTATCTTCTACCAGAAGAATTCTCATTCCTTCGATCGTAACTTCTTCTGTATCTTCTTTTTCTATACAAACGGTATCTAACTTCACAGGAAGAGTAATAATAAAGGTCGTTCCCTCTCCCTTTACTGTATGAAGAGTAATACTTCCTTTCATCTTACTTATAAGATTTTTAACAATGGACATACCAAGCCCTGTCCCTCGATAGCTGGAACGATTTTCAGCATCTTCCTGCGCAAATGGTTCAAAAATATGCTCTGCAAACTCTTTACTCATACCGATTCCGGTATCTGAAATAATAAATTCAAAATGCACATCTTCTTCATCACAGGATACTTCTTTTACGGAAAAAGTAATGATTCCCCCTGCATCTGTATATTTTATTGCATTACTTATAATATTAACTAAAATGGAACGCACATAATTTGGACTTCCGCATACATAAGGGTGAATAATCTCATTATCTACATGCTGTTCTAATTTTACGCCCTTTTCAGAAGCAATAATTCGCTGAACAGCCAATGTACTATCTACTAAGCTTGCAATATCAAATGGCTCTTCTATAAGCTGAATATCACCGGTTTCAAGCTTGGACATATCTAATATATCATTCGTAATCGATAAAAGCTGATCCGCTGCTCCTCTCATTTTAGAAAAACATAAATCAATCTTTTCCGGATCTTCAAGATGTGACTGTGCAATATCTAACATACCCATCATTCCATTAATAGGTGTTCGAATATCATGAGACATCCTTGATAAAAACTCTGACTTTGCCCGGACTGCCATTTCCGCATCCTCTGTCTTTTTCCTAAGAAGACGTTCCTGATTATGAATGAACATAAGTAAAATTGTGATCGTTAATGCCGCATTAGCCCATGGTAGATTATCAAAAAAACATTGCAGGATACTTCCGATAAAAAATGGAACAATATAGTAAATAGATTCCCATAAAATCTTTCTTTTTTCTAAATCCTTCTCAGTGCAAAGTCTCCATCCACTTAATATGATAGAAACTACATTATAGACATTCGCCAGTATTAAAATCACAGAAAAGCTATATATCTCTCTTTTCCAATAAGATATAATTAAAAGTATCGCCAGCAAATCAATCGGTATATATAGCAAAAACAGAGAACACCGATTTTTAAACACATCCGAACCATACATATTCTCACTGTAATAAAAAAGAAAAAAGGAAATAAAGGCTATTGAAATAAGAAAAACCGCATCTAACACATACAAAATCGCCGGTCCGGTAATATATTTTAACAACATCCCAAAAGCATCTGAAAGATCACAGACACAAACTGCAAGCAGTAAACGAAAAATCCACCTCTCGGCCTTTCCAAACCCCGGTGTTCTGCTAAGCACATATACCAGAATATTATTAATCAGCATCATTAAAAAAACTGTGTATATATAGTTTATTTTAAATACTTCCATTTCGATTACCTCATTTTGAAAAACACTTTTTTACAATTTATAATAACATATAATAATACAAATTTCTATATAAAATATTTTTTTACTTTCTCTTATAATTTATTTAAATACTAATTTATAGATTTCGTATAGACGAAAAAAGAAACAATACCATATCCCATCTGCTCTGTAGT
>OFMX01000980.1_pt1 | contig 24182 bp, 19 predicted proteins | sample 1541901 | NCBI WGS metagenome assembly OFMX01 (sample SAMN04209222, study PRJEB22552) | human gut metagenome | biome: gut; material: feces | host: Homo sapiens | place: USA: Oklahoma | reverse complement strand
GCAAGCCCCGTTCGCTTTGCAAAGGCACTGGACCGCGCCGCAAAGACCGTCGGCGTCAACTTCATCGGCGGCTATTCCGCGCTCGTGCATAAGGGCTTTGCCCCCGGCGATTACGCTTTAATTGAAAGCATCCCGGAAGCACTTGCGGAAACGGAATTCGTTTGCTCCTCCGTCAATATCGGCTCTACAAAGGCCGGCATCAACATGGATGCCGTAAAGAAAATGGGTCACATCGTCAAGGAAGCCGCCGTCCGCACCGCGGACCGCGACTGCATCGGTGCGGCAAAGCTCGTCGTGTTCTGCAACGCACCGGAGGACAACCCCTTCATGGCGGGCGCTTTCCACGGCGCCGGCGAGCCGGACTGTGTCATCAACGTGGGCGTTTCCGGCCCGGGCGTTGTGCGTGCAGCCATCAAGAAGGCAAAAGATACCGATAACATCACCGAGATCGCGGACATCATCAAGAAGACCGCATTCAAAATCACGCGCATGGGTCAGCTCGTCGCGCAGGAGGCTTCCCGCCGTCTGTGCGTGCCGTTCGGTATTGTCGACCTCTCCCTTGCCCCCACACCGGCCATCGGCGACAGCGTAGCGGATATCCTCGAGGGCATGGGCCTTGCGCAGTGCGGCGCACACGGCACCACAGCTGCACTGGCCCTGCTCAACGACGCTGTGAAAAAGGGCGGCGTCATGGCGTCCTCACACGTTGGCGGCCTTTCCGGCGCGTTCATCCCGGTCAGTGAAGACGCCGGCATGATCGCCGCAGCAAAGAGCGGCGCGCTTTCCATCACAAAGCTTGAAGCCATGACGGCGGTCTGCTCTGTCGGCCTCGATATGATCTGCGTTCCGGGCGACATCACCCCGGAGATTATTTCCGGCATCATCGCGGACGAAGCTGCCATCGGCATGGTCAACTCCAAGACGACCGCCGTGCGCCTCATTCCGGCCATCGGCAAGAAGGTCGGCGAAGAACTGAACTTCGGCGGCCTGCTCGGCTGCGGCCCTGTTATGGAAGTCAATACGAATTCCCCGGCCGTGTTCGTCAACCGCGGCGGCCGTATCCCTGCCCCGCTGCAGAGCCTTAAAAACTAAAAAAACATAAAATTCAGTTTTTCGTTCATACTATCCTCGGTGAGCAAAGCGTTTTGCCTTTGTTCTCCGAGGATTTTTTTATCGCCTGCGTTCGATTTTCGCCATCGGTCGGGTGCAGGCAAATGCAAAAAGGAGCAGAGTATATGCTGGACGTCATCGCTTTGATTTTGACGGTGATCGGCGGCATCAACTGGGGGCTCATCGGCATTTTCCAGTTTGATCTCGTCGCATGGCTTTTCGGCGGACAGGGCGCCGTTTTGAGCCGCATCATCTACACACTCGTCGGCATCGCCGCCGTATGGTGCATTTCCCTCCTGTTCAGGGACAATGACCTCATTGAAAAGTAAATGCATCGCAAAAAGCCGAGACACTTCGTTTTGAAGCGCCTCGGCTTTTGCTGTTATATACGTCGGTTAAAAGTTCTGTCTGAAATACGCACATGCGCCGAGCAGGCCGGCGTTATTGCCAAGTGCGGCGGCCTCCACCTCAAGGTCTTTTGCGAACTGCTCCATCGCGCCGTTCAAGATCTTCTCGCGAAGCGGGCGGATAAAATGTTCGTCTTCCCTTGAAATACCGCCGCCGATGAGCACCATTTCCGGGTTGAAAATGTGCACAAGACCGATGATTCCAAATGCGATGCTGTCAATCCAGCTGTTCACCGTCGCGCTGACGTCTGCGTCATCGAGGTGGTCAAAAATCACTTTGCCGTTGACGTCTTCTGCCGGTACGCCCAACTTTTCGAGCAATGCAACATTCTCCGTAAAGCGGCGCACAAGCGCGCCCGTAGAACCATAGCGCTCAAAGCAGCCGCGGTTGCCGCACGGGCACTCCACACCGTCAAAATTGATGATATAATGCCCGATTTCGCCACCGATGCCGCGTCTGCCTTGAATGAGGCGACCGTTTTCGATGATGCCGCCGCCAATGCCGGTGCCGACCGTAACGACAAGCACGTTCTCCTTGCCCTTTGCGCGACCAAACGTCTGCTCGCCGAGCGCCGCTGCGTTCGCGTCGTTGATGACGGTTACAGGCAGATGAAACCGGTCTTCCAGAATTTTCTTCACCGGGCTGCCGAGCCAGTCGCCGAGCTGTGCACCCACGCCAATAACCGTGCCGGAGTTCACATCAATCTGCCCCGTTGCCGAAACGCCGATGCCCTCGATTTTTACGGGGCTCTTTTCGAGAACTTCTCCCGCAAGGTTCGCAACCGTCGTCATAATCGACGTTTTGTAGCCGTCAAAGCTGACGCTGCGCGTTTCGGAAAGCAGAACTTTGCCGTTTTCGTCCACAACGCCGATCTTCACAGCCGTGCCGCCGATATCAATGCCTAAAAGCGTACTCATGAAATGGCCTCAACAAATCTGCGGGTGATGTCACGCGGGCGCGTGATAGCCGTGCCGATAACCGCTGCGTGCACTGGGTAAGAGAACACCTTCTGCAGCTGGCCGCGCTCCCAAACACCGCCCTCCGCGATGACCGGCACGTTCAGCTCCGTCGTGATGCGGGAAAGCAGGTCATAGTTCGGGATAGCCGTGCCCTTCGTCTTTGCCGTGTAGCCGCACAGCGTCGTGCCGACAAGGTCAAAGCCGATCTCCGCCGCGTGCTTGCAGTCTTCATAGCATGAGCAGTCCGCCATGAAGAGCTGATTTGGGTACTTTGCGCGCGCTTCCTTGAACAGCGTATCAAGATCAAGGCCGTTCGGGCGCGGACGGTCTGTTGCGTCCAGCGCGATAATCTCCACGCCGGTTGCCGCCAGTGCATCGATCTCCTTCATCGTCGGCGTGATATATACATCACTGTCGTCATATACGCTCTTGATGATGCCGATGACCGGCAGGTCAACTTCCTTTTTGATGTCCACAATATCCTCGCAGGTATTGGCACGAATACCCACAGCACCGCCCTCTTTTGCGGCAAATGCAAGGTGGCCCATAAAGTGGTAGCCGTAAAGCGGCTCATCCGGCAGCGCCTGGCAAGAGACAATTACGCCGCGGTGAATCTGGTTTAAAATTTCCTGATTTGTCATAAAAACGCGTCCTTTCGTTTTTGAAAACATCCTGTGTCGCTATCTTAGTCCGCTTTGTACGTTGCCTTGAGCCCAATTTCAAACATACGGCTCCACGGCAGGAAAATATCTTCCACAGTTACTTTGTCCGCAACGGACGTCATTTCCGTCTTTACAAACTTGCGCAGCTCCTCCAAAACGGCGTTGGCCGCCTTGCCGCGCTGCTCTTCGCACCAGAAGTACGTCATGCCCCACTGCGGCAGAATGTGCTCCGTCACGTAGCTGCGCACGACCGCACCGTAGCCGAAGTCCTCGATAAAACGCTCCACAAGGAAATTCTGCTTCGCTTCGGTATTATTCTGGTACATATTGTTCACAATCATCGCAAGCACCGTGCCCATGGAGTTTGCAGAGGTGTTCCAGCCTGCATAACCTGCAAGCTTCATCAAAATGCCCTGCTTATTGAGCACGCGCAGAAGCTGCAATTCGCCGCCGTTCGTGTAGGCATTGTCGAGGATCGCCGTCGGAATGCCGCGCTTCAAGCAATCGTTCACAAAGTACAGAAACTCTGCCATATTGCGCTCCACATCATAGTTGATGTTGTTCGCCGGCTGATTTGCGGCTTCTTCCATCTCGTTTGCCGGAGCAGTGATGCCCATCACAACGTCGGCGTCGGCGAGCGACGGCACAGCGATGCAGCCCGCCGCCATGACGTGGTACTTTACGGTCTCATGGAGACTTCTGTCCTCGTAGTTCGGGATCAGCTGCGGCGCCAGCGTGGACGCATACTTGAGGTATACGCGTGGGGTGTTATTCTCGAGCGCGTTGATGGCGCGGGAGACAAGCACCATGCCGAGCTCATCGGCGCCCGGGTACAAGATCACACGGTCATTGAGCACCTTCTCGTCAATCTTCGCGCGCACGGTCTTCTGGTCCATTGCGGTGTAGCCGTACTTTGCGGAATCGTCCTGCGGGATGATGAGAAAATCAATCGTGCCGTCCTCCACAAGGTCGAGCGTGCGGATATTGAAGCTGCCGTTAAACGCGCGGCGGTCAAGATAGTCTTTAAGCGCCGCGGGATCTACCTTGGCTTTCAGCTCAGAAAGCTCGTCCGCGTCACCCATGCCGAGCTTTTCGAGGTGCGTCAGACGGCCGATATGGTGAATCTCTTTGCCGTAAAGCTCATAGTAATCCGGCTCCTCATCGTCGGAGGAATACTTCGGGCAGCGCATGATGCACTGGAACGCGTACAGCTTTACATGCGGGTTCTTTTCGCGCAGTTCTTTTAAAAGCATCAGACGCTCCAAAACCGTCTCCTCGGAAAGATGGTGCAAGCGCGAGGGAATCAAGCCGCCGTACAGCAGCGTATCGATGGAAATGACCGCCGCGTCTGCCTTTTCGATATTTGCGAGCAGGAAATCGCGGATGAATTCATAAGACGCCGGGGTCTTCTTCTGGCCGAGATGCGCCGGGCGAATGATCGTATACTTTTCGCCGTTGAAAATTTTGGACGGGAAATCAAAGTTGCAGGGGCGCTCGTCGAGCGGCAGCAAAATAATATTTTTCATGGTAGTCTCCTTTTACGCGTGGATGATCTTCCACGCACGTGTGTTGATGTTCTCCAGCTTCACGTCCGCACCGCCGCCGATGTACAGGCCGCAGTCCTCCGGCACTTCAAAATCGACCCTGCCGGGTGCGAAGTCAAACGCATTGCCCTTGAGCGGCAGGTTCTTAGACGGCTTACGGGTGAAGTCAATGTTTCTGAGCTCCACTTCGCGGATGTTGCCGTCCACGCCGTAAATGCCCATGGCGTTCTCGCCCATGCAGGTCACGCCGTCAATGTGCACGTTGCGGATGGCGCAGTCGGTCTCGCGGTGTGGGTCCTGCTCTGCCGGGATATGGTAATCGTGCTTTACAGCCATCATGAAGATCGGCTCGCCGTTGCCCCACCAGTTGCCGGCGCGTACACGCGTGTCAACAATCATGTTGCTGATGCGCACATTCTCCACAAGTGCGGACGTATCGTTGCACATGAAGCAGATGCCGCGGTTGCTCTCCTTGATGATACAGTTCGTGATGATCACGTTGCGGATATGGCTGTAACTGTAGCCGATGACAATTGCCTTCGAGCAGGAACGCAGCACGCAGTTCGTGATGACGATGTCCTCGCACGGTTTTGCCCAATCCGTAATGCCGGAAAGCGCAATGCAGTCGTCGCCGCTCGAAATATTGCAATCGGCAATAATAACACCTTTACAGCTCGCAATATGGATGCCGTCGTCGTTCGGCACGTTGGGGCTGGTGTCAATCGTAAGGCCAAGCAGCTTTACATTCTCGCACGCGTTGAAGCTGAACGTCCAGCACGGCGCGTCGATAACCTTAATGCCGCGCACAGTAACATTCTTCGCATTGTGGAAGAAGATGCACTGGCTCGGGCGCGTGCCGATGGGGTATGTGCATTCGGCTTCCTGCTCCTTTGTGAACGGAACACGGCTGCTCGGTACGTTCATCACGCTTGTATCATAAAACGAAGTGCCGGAAAGGTCAATGGTGCCGCTGCCGTCGATGGTCACATTGTCGTGGTCACGGTTGATAAGCAGGGCACGCAGCACCCCCATTTCATTGTGGATAAAATCCTGTGCAGGGTAGTCGTCGATATTCGTGGAGCCCTTTAAAACAGCGCCCGGCTCCAAATGCAACGATGCACCATTCAGATGGATTGTACCGGTAATGAACACGCCGCCGGGAACGAGCACGGTCTCGCCCGTCTCCCCTGCGCGGTCCACAGCCGCCTGAACGGCTTTTGTGTTGACGGTCTTGCCGTCAGCCACCGCACCGAAATCTTTGATATTTAACATTATCTCTTTCCCCAATTCTCTTCAGAACTCATATTTTCTGCACCGATATATTCGGTGTAACAGACATCTTAAATCAATTTCAAGTCTAAAAGTAAGAATAATGAAGCAAGGGCGCAGGACCTTTTGCGTCCTGCGCCCTGCATTCAGATCATTATTCAGGTTTCAGAAGAGCAATTAGCCTTCCGTGGTGCCCTTTGCAATCTCGAGTACGTCCGGGTTAGCATCCAGATAAGCCTTGAACTGGGTTCTGTACTCTTCCATGTACTTGTCGAGGCCAGCAGCCTTCAGCTTCTCGATAGCAGCATCGATGTTGTCCTCGTAGGAAACCATACCGACCTTAATCGGGTAGATGGAGGAGATGATCTCGGTCTGGAGGTTCGTCAGCTCACTGGTAACGTTAGAGGAATCAAAGATGAAGCCTGCTGCCGGGGAAATGACGTAGTTTTCAGACTTGTAGGTCATGTAATCGATGTGGTCGTCCGGAACATCGGAAGCATAAGCCATGTACGGCAGGTAGCCGGTCATCCAGGTATCCATGCTGTACAGAGGGTTGGCGTCGTCACCCTTGACCTGCTCAATTCTGTGATCGCCGGTCTTCGTGTAGTGCGTACCCTCAATGCCATAGTGGAAGAGGTCATGGTTCTCTTCGGAAGCATACAGCCAGTTGAGGAACTTGAGGCCGGATTCCGGATCCTCAGAGGTGGCGGAAATCGCATTCAGGTTCTGCACATAGGTGTAGATCATGTCCGGAACATCGCTGCCGAAAGCTTCAACCCACTTGACCTCTGCGCCTTCAACGCCGTTCTGCTGCATGGTAACACCGGTAGCCGGGTCAAACGTCTGAGACGGGAGCATTGCGCCGAACTTGGCGTCGTCGTACTTCTTCTGGTGGTCGCGGTTCAGGACATCCGGGTCGATGAGACCGGCCTGATACATCTCGTAGTAAGTGTTTGCGTCCTTCTTGAATTCTTCGGACTCGTAGAAGGAATCAACCGTGCCGTCCTGACGGATGAGGCAGATGCCGAGGGAGTTCTCGACATAGAACGGATAGGTATCATAGCTTCTGTGGAGCCAGTGCGCCGTATCCTGAACCTGATGCATCCAAGAATAAGCCTTCATACCGGTCTCATTGAGAATCTCGTCCTGAGACTTCTTCATGAGGTCGATGATGCCTTCCGTCGTGTCCGGGAACTCATCGTAGCCGACCTTCTCAGCGATGTCGGAGCGGTAGTCCATATAGGACATAACGTTGTCGAAGGATCTCCAGTAGCACGGTACTGCGTACTCTTCGCCCTTGTAGAGGGTGCCCAGCCAGTCTGTCTCGGAGAACTTGTTGTAGAGGTCCGGGTAGTTCTGGATGGACTCGTGGATGGAGGAGATAGCGCCCATACCTGCGATAGCGGAAAGGTTCTTAACGTCCTGCATGACGTGCAGAAGCTCGAACTCTTCACCGGTCGTCAGCATGAGGTTCAGCTTCTCAGCATAAGCATCCCACGGGATTCTTGTGACGGAAACCTCAATGTTTACGCCGTCTTCCTTCAGTTTCTCGTTGACAGCAGCCATACCGGTCTCGTAGTCCGCGCAAAGCGTGCCCGGCTGTACGATACGCATCGGGTGAATGGTGCCGTCGTCCTCTGTTGCCGAAGATTCGTCAGATGTGGAAGCATCGGACGAAGTAGAAGCCTCAGAGGAAGCAGAAGATGTGCTGTCAGCACTGGAAGTGTCGTTGTTGCCGGAGCAACCTGCAAAAGCCGTAACGACCATTGCAGCTGCCAGAGCCATTGCCAGCAGTTTCTTCGTTGTCTTCATTTCTTACTTCAACTCCTTGAAAATTGATATATGTGTAACCGTCTTCCACGGTAAACACCGAATTAAAATGTTTGCGGGCGATTAACCCTTAACAGCGCCGACGACCATGCCCTTAACAAAGTACTTCTGTAAGAACGGATACAGAATGATGATCGGGCCCATGGTGATAACGGAAGTCGCCATCTTAAAGCTTTCCTTCGGCGGGTTTACGTTGACCGTAGCGCCGGCAGAGAGCTTGCTCAGTGCAGTGATCTGAGACTGAATCTTGAAGAGGAGCATCTGCAAAGAGTAGTATTTCTCATCATTCACGAGCATAACTGCGTTAAAGTAGTTGTTCCAGTAGCCAATGGCATAGAACAGAGCAATCGTAGCCAGAACCGGCATGCAAAGCGGGAAGTAAATGCCGAATGCAATCTTCACTTCGCCTGCACCGTCAATCTTTGCGGATTCGTTCAGCTCGGCCGGGATACCGCGCACAAAGTTGCGCACAAGGAACATATTAAAGGGATTGAACAACAGGCTCGGTACGATGAGTGCCCAGATGTTATCGTAGCAGTTCAATGCTTTACACATCATGTACCACGGAACAAGGCCCGCAGAGAAAACCATGGTGATGTAGAAGTAAAGGGACAGACCGTCTCTGTAACGGCAGGAACGGTTTGCAAGGGTGTAGCCTGCGCCGAATGTGACGAACGATGCAACGACGGTACCGACAACCGTTGCAATCGTCGTTACAAGGTAGGACTGCGGAACGGATGAGGACGGCAGGAAGAGCATTTTATAGGCTGCAGCCGACCATTCGCTCGGCCAGAAAGAGTAACCGTTGATCGTAATCGATTTCTCACTGCTGAAAGAAACAATGATAACGAGAACAAACGGCAGGACGCATATCAATGCGAACAGAGCAACGATGAGATAAATGACGAATGTACCGACGTTCTCCCCCGTGCTGTGCTTGATTTTGTTGTTGGTGTTAGACGGCTTTGTCGCCGCCGCAACCGTGCTGTTCATGAGCTTGTCTCCTTTCCCTGTATCAGAACAGTGCGCCATCCGGAAACTTTCTTCTGACGATCCAGTTTGCTGTGAAGACCAGAATGAAGCCGACGATGGACTGATAGAGACCGATAGCCATGGAAAGGCTCGGATCACCTGTGTTCTTAAATGTACGGTAAACGTATGTATCAATAACTTCTGCAATCGGCATCAGCGAGCTGTTGTCGCGGATGATCGCATACAGCATACCGAAGTCGCCGTAGAAGATGCGACCGACAGACATCAGGGTCATGATGCAGATGGTCGGCGCAAGCAGCGGGATCGTGATGTAAATGATACGCTTAAAGCGCGTAGCGCCGTCGATATAAGCTGCTTCGTAAAGGCCTTCGTCAATGCCGGTGATCGCTGCGAGGTAAACGATCGTGTTGTAGCCCGTGTTCTTCCAAATGTTGAGGATCAGAAGAATCGGGTACCAGTAGCCGGGGGTAGAATAATAATTGATGCGCGTACCCATCAGATTGTTGAGCAGGCCCGTCTCTGTACCAAGGATACCCTGCAGCATGTAGCTGACGATAACCCAGGAAATAAAGTACGGGAAAAGCATCATGGACTGAGAAACCTTAAGGAACTTCTTCGCCTTGACCTCATTGAGGACGATTGCCAAAACAACGGAGCAAACCGTACCGACGATGAGGAACAGGATGTTGATGACGAGCGTGTTGCGCGTAACGGTCCACGCCCAGCTGGACTTGAAGAAGTATTCGAAGTTTTTCAGACCGACAAACGGGCTAAAAACACCCGTCTTGTAGTTGAACTTCTCAAATGCAATTACGATGTACGGCAGTGTCAAATAAGAAAAGATGAAAGTGTAAACGACCGCGGGCAGCGCAAGCAGGTACAAAAACTTGTTTGTCCACAGCTCTTTAAAAGGATTCACTCTCTTCTTGCTGACATCAACCAAAGCTGACGCCTTACTCATGTTTGCGATCATCCTCTCCGAATAATGTGTCTCTTCTATATAATATAAGGAAGAGCTTTGTTCACCTCTGCACAGCCGCACATATAAAGTAAAGCATATTTGCTTTATATTTATATATTGACTCTGCAAATGCGAACCCGGAATATCGCTATTCCTGCTGAAAACAAAGCGCCGACAAAACTTGGTGTTTGCCAAAGCGTGTCGTTTTGCAATCACAGCGCACCGGGCGCCCTCCCTCATGGGTGTTCCCGGAACCTCTGCCCCGTGCAGAGATACCGTTTTTGCAAACCGCTTGTTTGTTTTCGATGAACAAACTTTAACACGCTGTGAACGATTTGTAAAGTATTCTTTTTGCGATAAACTCCAAAATTTCAAAACAACTTTGTATTTTGGCAGTTTTAAGGCACTTCACAAATTTCGCTTTTCTCCATTTTTTGAGAATCAAATCACTTTTTTCGGCTTTTCGCGATATGAAACTACGGTTTTTTACGATTTGAATCAATAATCTGATTTTTCGCTTGCGTTTAGTGCCAAAATCCGTTATCATAGAGTTATATGAAATCTAAATCGTGTTTTTCGTTCTCTTTTTGTATTTGGAGTGTTGTATTTTGTTTAAAAAAGTAAAAACCCGGCTGTTCAACCGGTACCTTTTCAGCATTTTCTGCGTGGTGGCCATAGCCGTTATACTCGTCACGCTTTTAATTTTCACCATCTACGCAAATTTGCAGATCAGCTCTGCGCGCACCTATTCTGTACATCAGTTGGAGCAGGTCTGTCAGATGACGGACACGCTCTACAGCCAAATGCGCTCCGTTAATAATCAAATTTTACAGAACAGCAATACGAACCGTTGCCTCTCCTCCAATACTTTCAACCGCCTCTTCGAAGCCGACGCCGGCATCAAGCTGCGCGAGATCCAAACGGCGCAGAGCTATACGCGCTATGTTAGCCTTTATAACTCCGCCTCCAACCGTTTCGTCTCCAGCTCTACGGCAGATTTTCTCACGGATGACGATATTGCATACTATTATAGGAGATTGCCCGATAATCCCGGCGCCGATACCTGCCTTCTGCGCATGATCGGTGCAAACTACGCCACACAGCAGCTCAAGACTCGTTATGTCTATTCCTTCGTCTTCCGCGTACAGCTACGCAAAGGCGGCTCGCCCGACCTCATCATCGTAGACGTGGACGAAGATTATTTCAACGATTCCATATCGAACCTGCGCACCTCGAACGGCTTTCAACAGGTCCTGCTTTTGAACCGTTACGGCGAGGTTTTCTCCACCAATATCGCTGAAGGTGATTCAGAAACCTTTACGCATGCAAAACCCGACAATACTATTGTCTCCGTGGAGGATTTCCCGGAGCTGACCGACAATTCCGGCTCCTTCTCCTACACCTGCGCTGACCATACCGAAGCGCTCGTCACCTACGCCAAGGCGTCTTCCTCCGGCTTTACGATCTTCAATATTGTGCCGTACTCGAATATTTACAGCGGTCTCCCCCAGCTCGCCATCATCACGTTACTCGCCGGCATTCTTGTGCTCTGCGTCGGCATGTTCATCTCGTTCCGCACCAGTGCAAAGCTCTCTGCACCAATCGAAGTGCTCTACAGCAACTACGTCAAAAAGCCGTCGAACGACCATGCCGGCGATGAGCTCGACCAGCTCAGCAAGGCGTTTTCTGATATGTACATGAAAGCCGATAAGCTGGAACAAGGCCTCATCTCCTCCTATTCCGATTCCAAAAAACGCAACATTCAGCGACTTATGCACGGCGAGTATGGACAGATTCCGAATTACATCGAAGTATACCAAAGCTACGGCATCGACCTCACCGCGCCGTATTACACCATCGTCATTATCAGTGCAGCCTCCAAAGAGTTGCGCTTCGGCCCGGATGACCCAAACTATTTCATTTACAGCTACGCTCTCGAAAACCTCGCCACCGAAGTTTTGGGGCAGTTCGGCAGTGTCGTACCGTATCGCAATTCGCACAACTTTCTCGTGCTGTTGCTCCCCCTGCAAAAGAACACCTACCCGGAAAAGCTTGTGCCGGAACTTGAGCGCGTGTGCGAGGTCATGCAGCGCGAGTTTGCCATGAATACCACCATCTGCATCGGCACCATCGTGGAGACAGCCGTCAATATCAACCTCTGCTATGAGGCGACGAACATCGCACTGGAATATTCCGCCATCCGTAATCAGGGCAAAATTTTCTTCGCCTATGAGACCGGCCAGAATATCAATCTCAACTCATACCACAACAAGCTCCACATGAAGCTTGCCGAGCACATCCGCGCAAATGACCTCGATGCCTGCTCGCATGAGTTCGATCTCGCGCTTTCCTACATGTCAAACGTCAGCTTTAATACAGCCGTTGCGTATTTCAATCACGTCATGATGTCGCTGCTCGACGATTTCTCCACCACTTTCACGGATGACGACACCGCTTATCCCATCTTGATGGATAAACTGAATAAAATTGACCGTCAGCTACCGAACGTCTATATGCTGCGCAAGCGCTGCATGGAGTTCATCACCATTTTGGCGCATCATCAAAGCATCAACCGCAAATACGGCAACGAGCTTGCCGCCGATGCCGCAAAGGAATACATCGACAAGAACTACGCAAATCCTGATCTTTCCCTGAAAATGCTCGCCGGCATGGCAGGCCTTTCCTCCGCCTACTTCGGCAAAATTTTCGCCACGCAGATCGGCTATTCGTTCAGTGATTACCTCAGCAACACCCGCATGAAAAAGGCCGAGCAGCTTCTGCGTGAGACTAAGCTGCCCATCAACCAAATCAGCGAAGCCATCGGCATTGTGAACACAAACTACTTCTATTCTATCTTCAAGAAAAAGTATGGCATGACACCGCTCGCCTACCGCCGCACGCGTTCCGGCGAAGCGGAAGATACAAAATCCGAAGAACAGGACGAAACCACAGAGTAATTCACCCGGTTTTACGAGCCGTTCACGAATTGTTAGCAGTTGATTTTCATAATTTTTCGGAAAACGAATTGATTTTTTGTGCATTTACGCTTATAATGTGTATAGAACATTGAAAGGCGGCGAGCAAATGCGCATCCGTAAAAAACCACTTGGAGACAAAAACTTAGTCGGCGCACGTATTGAGAGCATTCGCCGCAATCGTGGCATGAAACAGAAAGAGCTGCTCGCGCAGCTGCAGGTGCGCGGTGTTGACATCAACGCCTCTGCCCTCTCTAAGTTAGAGGGTCAGCTTCGCACCGTCACGGATATCGAGCTTTTAGCCTTCGCCGAAATTTTAGACGTTGATGTCTTCTGGCTCCTTACCGGCAAATCCCAACAGATCTAAAACCAAAACCGAGTAGCACACCGCACGGCAGCTTACCCGGTTTTCTTTTAGCCTTTTTTATCGTTTGCTTATTTCTATCCCCCGCACCGTAAAATGCGCCCTATACAAGAATTCCCGGAGAGCACACAGCTTTCCGGGAATTTCATTCTGTAATAGAAATGCTTGCTTAAAAGCAGCTCGGGTCAGATTACTTCTTGCTTTTCTCGCCCTTATGCACAGCCCACATGGTGTACAGCGGAGCCGCAATGCACAGCGAGGAATAGCAACCGACAATCGTGCCGACCATCATCGGCAGTGCAAAGCTCTGTACAGAGCTGATGCCGTAAACCGCCGCAACAATGTAGATGACAAGCAGCGCCATGAAGGTGGTCAAAGATGTCAGAATAGAACGCGTCATTGTCTGATTGAGGCTCTTGTTGACGATAGCCGGCAGTGCATCCGGACTCTTCGTCGGGGAGAGCTTGCGGTTCTCACGAATACGGTCGTAAATGACGATGGTATCGTTCAGCGAGTAGCCGAGGATTGTCAGGATAACAGCGATGAAAATATCGTTGATCGAGAAACCGAAAATCACAAACGCGAAATACACAAGCAGCACGTCATGCACAAGTGCGATGAGCGCCGTAACGCCGGCGGAAAGACCGCCGATTTTCTTAAAGCGCAACGCAATGTAAACGAGCAGGATCACGAACGTGATGAGCAAGCAAACAAGGCACTTCTGGAAGAACTTCGCGCCCATGGTCGGGTCAACGGAGCTCGATTCCACCACGTTGAACGTGCGGTCAGCATACGCATCGGATAGGGACTGCGCGATTGCCTGCTGTTCATCGAGCGTCACAGCTTCGTTGCCCGCAAAGGACAGCGTCACTTGGTTCGCGTCCGTGCCGAACGTCTTGCTCAATGCAACGGAAACGTCGCGGCCGGTCTCTTCTTTTACGAGGGACGCGATTTCATCCGTATCAACTTCGCCGTCTACGGAATACTTAATCATCGCACCGCCGACGAACTGAATGTCCATCTTCGTGCCACGAATGAAATTGAAAATCAAGCCGATGACCATCAGGCCAATCGAGATGCCGAACAGAATTTTTCTGTTCTTATAGAAATCAAAATCAAACTTTTTCATTACTTATCCGCACCTCCAAACAGCCATTTCTTACGGAGCGGCTTGAAGCCGGAAAGCGATTTGATCATCAGACGAGAGCAGAACACGCCCATGATGAAGTTGCCGATTACGCCGACGAGCAAAGTGTAGCCGAAGGAGTAGATCGCACCGGTCGTGGATTCGCCGAAAATCTTAGAGAGAATGTTAGACGGGCCGAACACGCCGATGAGCATGATGGCAACGATCAAAATCGTGATGTTGCCGTCGATGATCGACCAAAGGCTGTTGGAGCAGCCCTTCTGAATGGCGCCGTCCAGCGTTTTGCCGGTGCCGAGTTCTTCCTTAATACGGCTCGCGGTGATAATGTTCGCATCCACACCCACGCCGATGGAAAGGATAATACCCGCAAGACCCGGCAGAGTCATTGTAAAGCTGTTCACAAACGGGAAGTAGCCGGAAATCGCCGCAAAGGTGATTGCAAGCTGACCCACAAGCGTCAGCACAGCCACAAAGCCCGGAACCTTAAAGATGATGATCATAAAGACCGCGATGAGCGCAAAAGCGATTATGCCGGCCATGACCATGGCATCCAGAGACTTCATGCCGAGCGTCGGGTTCACAGTGCTGAAGTTCGAGGTCTGCAAAGCAAACGGCAGCGCGCCGCCCTGAATCTTTGCGGCAAGTTCGGAAGCCGTAGCTGCCGTAAAGTTACCGGTAATAGAAGCCTTGCCGTCTGTGATAACCGCGTTAACGGTCGGGTAAGAAATCATAATGTCATCCATCCAGATGGAGATTGTCTTGCCCTTCAGGCGTTCGGTCGCTTCCGCAAACTTCTTTGCGCCCTCATCGGAAAGCGTCAGGGAAATCGCATAATCATAGCTGCCGGAGGTGGAATTCTCCTGCATGACCGGCTTTGCCTCCGTTACATCGCTGCCTTCCAGAATGATGTTTTCCGCCGTTGTACCCGTCGGTGTCTGGTAAACCGGGTTGCCCGCGCCGTCTACCGTCTGAGTCTCGTAGGACTTACCTTCGCGGAATGTCAGCAGCGCCGTTGCGGAAATTTCTTCAATCGCCTTCTCCGGGTCAAAGTCCGATTCGCCGCTCTTCCACGGGAAACGAACAATGATCTTGTCGTTGGCTTCGTCGGTGTAAATCTCGTAGTCCGTAATGCTCTTCGAGACCATACGCAGCTCAATGATTGCCTTTGCGGCTTCAAGCTGCTCTGCAGTCGCCTCCACGCCGTCAGCCGGGCTGAAGGTCGCTTCCACGCCGCCGCGGATATCAATACCCCATCTTATATCGCCGGCGCCCTTGATCCATGTGTTCTTCGTGTCACCGTTCTGCGTGTAAACGCCGAAGACCGATGTGTATGTAAGCGCAAGGATCAGAGCCGCGATGATAAAAAACACAGGTTTTTTCACGCGCTTCATCTAATTGTTTCCTCCAATGGATAAAACCGCCGTTTTATCCGTTTACTTTTAAAATGTCCGTCATGTAAAGCAGGGTGGAAAGAACCACCCTGCAAATTTACACCTGACGATTTAAATTATTCCTCAGAAGCGTCCTCGCCCTGGTCTTCGAGCAGAGCACGGATGGAGAGGGAAACTCTCTTCTTGTCGAAATCGATGTCGGTGATCTTCACCTTAACAACGTCGCCAACCTTCAGAACGTCCTGCGGCTTCTCGATTCTTCTGTCCGCGATCTGAGAGATGTGGATGAGACCGTCAATGCCCGGGAGGATCTTAGCAAATGCGCCGAACGTGGTCATGCCGACAACGGTAGCGTCGCAAACCGTGCCAACCGGATACTCGTTCTTGAGAATCTCCCACGGATTGTCTTCCTTCTTCTTGTAGCCAAGGGAGATCTTGCCGTTCTCACGGTCAAGGCTCTTGACATAAACCTGAACGGTGTCGCCGACGGAGACAACTTCGCTCGGGTGCTTGATGCGGTTCCAAGAAAGCTCGGAAATGTGGATCATGCCGTCCACGCCGCCAAGGTCAACGAATGCACCGAAGTTCGTGAGGGACTTAACGGTACCCGTAAACTCCTGACCTTCTTCAACAGACTCCCAGAACTTAGCCTGTGCTGCCTTTCTCTGCTCGCGGAGCACGGAACGGATGGAACCGACCGCACGGCGGCGCTGGCGGTTGACTTCGATGATGCGGAACTGAACGTCCTGACCCTTCAGAGCCTCAAGATCGTCACCGCGGTTTGCTACAGCCTGAGAAGCCGGGATGAAGACGCGGATGCCGTTATACAGAACAATCACGCCGCCCTTAACAACTTCTGTGACCTTGCCGGTGAGGATTTCTTCAGCGTCCATAGCCGCTGCAATGTCTTCCCAGCCCTTGATGGCATCGATGCGCTTCTTGGAGAGCATGATGGTGCCTTCCTGGTCGTTCGTCTTCATGATGAGCAGATCCATCTCGTCGCCGATCTTTACAAGATCTTCCGGCTTCGCGTTCGGATCGTTGCTAAGCTCGTTAGCCGGGATGTAGCCGGCCTGCTTTCTACCGACGTCAACATACACTTCGGTGGGAGAAATGCTTACAACTACACCGTGCACCTTTTCGTCTGTATTTAAGCTCTTGAGTGATTCCTCAAGCATCTCCTCAAAATTAAGCTCATTTGTTTCAATTTTGTCTGTCATGGTAACAAGTACCTCCTTTATTATGCTTGCCGGTGTTGAAGCACCGGCAGTTATGCCGATATTCATTTTGCCCTTTACAGGCAGGGCTGCAAGCTCCGCCGCCGTCTCAATGAGATACGTCTGCGCATACGGTTCACAGACCTCCTTGAGCTTCGCCGTATTCGAGCTGTGACGCCCGCCGATGACGAGCATCAAGTCGCTTTCACGCGCAAGCTCGCGTGCTTCGCGCTGGCGATTTGTTGTAGCCTTACATATTGTATCAAAAACTGAAGCGTTTGTACATACCTTTTTTACGAAATCCAAACATTTTTCCCATTCTTCTACGTTAAAAGTGGTCTGTTCACAAAAAAGAAGGGGCATTTCGGCAAGTTCAGGCTCATTTTTGAATAGATTTTCGAGTTCTTCGCGCGTTTTGAAGGTACGGTACGGCGTTTTGCAGCAGCCGAGTATGCCCTCCACCTCCGGGTGTTTTGCATCGCCGGCCAGCATCACGCGCCTGCCTTCGCGCTCTCCGTCGGAAACAAGGCGGTGAATCTTCTGCACATACGGGCACGTCGCGTCCTTGTAATCGACACCGAGCGCTTTCAGTTTTTCGATGACCTCGGGCGGCACACCGTGCGAGCGGATGACAACCGTCTCCCCCGCTTTCGCGTCCTCGGGCGCATCTATAATGCGCACGCCTTTGCGGCCGAGCTCCTCCACAAGCTGCGGGTTATGGATGATCGGCCCGAGTGTGCAGACGGTTTTGTCCTCGTCAAGCAATTTGTAAACGGTCTCCACCGCGCGGTTCACACCAAAGCAGAATCCCGCTGTTTTCGCCACGCGGATCATACTTCCTTCCACCTGTTCTCCATAATATCGAGACCTTCCTCGCGCAGCTTTTGCACTTCGGCAAAAATATTGCGCGAAACACGGCGGTAAATCATACCGGAATCTTCGGTCAGGCCCATGTCCTCAAACCGGATTGGCTTGCCGATGTTGATGACCATTTTCTTAAACACCTTCGGGGGTTTGCCGCCCTCGCCCACGATCGCCACAGGCAAAATCGTACAGTGCGTCTTGTACGCCAGCATTACCATACCCATTTTCGGGTTCAAAAGTTCGCCGGTCTTCGAGCGCGTACCCTCCGGGAACATGCACACGACCTTTTCTTCCTCCAAAAGGTCAATCGCCGTCTGAATGCCCTGTGCCCCGCCCGTGCCGCGGGAGATTGGGAACGCGCCGAGGCTCTTCAAAAATCCGCCGATGAGCTTGTTTTCAAAAAGCTCGGCCTTCGCCATATAGTGCAATTGTCGTTTCGGTATTGCGCAGCCAAGGTAAATCGGGTCGCCCATCGTCACGTGGTTAGAGCAAACGAGCAGCTTGCCGGTAAGCGGCATGTTCTCTCTGCCTATAATACGGTACGGGTGCAGAATTTTAAAGAAAAACAGCATCACGTACTTTGCAAGGAAATACCACCAGGAAAGGTGTTCCTTCGGCTTCTTATTTTCAGCCATGCTTCACGCCCGTCCTTTCTTCCACAATCTCCAGTAAGCGTTTCACCGTACCGTTAAAATCCAGCTCGCTGTTGTCAAGCAAAATGCTGTCCTCCGCTGCCTTAGATTGCTTTTCGTCCTGCTTATCGCGGCGAATAACGTCCGCAAGCGTTTCTTCATAGCTCACGTCCACGCCTTTTTCCTTGAGCTCCTTGTAGCGGCGCTCGGCGCGTACCTCGGGCGAAGCCGTCAGGAAAATCTTCACCTGTGCGTTCGGCAAAATCGTCGTGCCGATGTCTCGGCCGTCCATGATGACGTTGTACTTTTTCGCCATATCCACCTGCGCGGAGAACAGAAACTTACGCACTGCCGGTACGGAAGCACACGCAGAGGCCGCCATAGAGACCTCCGGCGTGCGGATAAGGCCGGATACATCCTCCCCGTTTAAAATGACGTGCTGCACGCCGTCTTCGTATTTCAGATCGACCTGAATATCCCGGAGCTTCGGCTCCACCGCTTCTGCGTCTGCAGGGTCAACTTCACTGCGCAGCAGGTAAAGCCCCACCGTGCGGTACAGCGCGCCCGTGTCCACATAAACAAAGTCGAGCGCCTTTGCAGCCGCTTTCGCCACGCTGCTTTTACCTGCGCCGGCAGGTCCGTCAATCGCTATTGCATACATAATATAACTTCCTTATATATAATGATAGTTTACAGATTTTCGCCCGCCGCGTGTCCCGTTGCAAAGGCGATCTGCAGGTTAAAGCCGCCCGTGTACGCGTCCACGTCCAGAATTTCCCCCGCAAAGTACAAGCCCGGAATTAATTTGGACTGCATCGTCTTCGGGTCGACTTCCTTTACGGAAACACCGCCCGCCGTCACAATCGCGCCGGAAAGCGGTGCAAAGCCGGAAATCTCCACCGTAAAGTGCTTTAAGACATTCAAAAGCACCGCACGCTGCTCGCGCGTGATGGTGTTGCACTTCTCTTCCGGCGGAATGCCCGACCGCCGCACGACAACCGGGATCATCTTTTGCGGCAATAATTCATCGAGCGAATTGCTGAAATTGCGGTTCTTGTTTTTCTCTAAATCGCGTAAAAGGCGCTGGTCAAGCTGTTCCGGGGTGAGCGCCGGCTTTAAGTCGAGCGTCACTGTGTATCTGCCGGGCGCCATATGGCGCATATGCGCGCTCGCACTCAAAATCGTCGGGCCGGAAAGCCCAAAGTGCGTGAACAGCAGCTCACCGAAGTCCGTATAGACCGGCTTTTTTTTCTTTTCATTGTCCGTCACGGTCACGCCGCAGTTGCGCAGAGAAAGCCCCTGCATCGCCGGGCAATCCTCGTCATCAGAGGTCAGCGCCACCAAAGACGGACGCATAGGAATGATGGTGTGCCCCAGTTTTTCCGCCAGTCGCGCGCCGTCGCCGTTCGAGCCCGTGCCGGGGTACGAAGCGCCGCCGCACGCCAAAAGCACGCTGGGGGTCTCAAACACATCGTTTTCCGTGCGCACGCCGATGACGCTGCCGTTTTCGGTCAGTACCTCTTTCACATTGCCCTGCCGAATTTCCACGCGGCACTTTTTCAGCTTCTTCCAAAGCGCGTCCGCAATGTCGTGTGCATTGTCCGAGACCGGAAACACGCGGTTGCCGCGCTCCGTTTTCAGCGGCACGCCAAGCCCCTCAAAAAAGTCCATCGTGTCCTGCGGGGTGAAATGGTTCACCGCCCCGTACAAAAACCGGCCGTTGCCGGGCGTGGATTCAATCACCGTGCGCGGCTCGCAGTTGTTCGTTACGTTGCAGCGGCCCTTGCCCGTAATGCGGATCTTCCGCCCAAGCTGTGCGTTCTTTTCTAATAATAAGACGTGCTTGCCGCGCTCTGCCGCCGTGATCGCCGCCATCATGCCCGCAGCGCCGCCGCCGACTACGACTGCATCAAACATTACGTTCCTCGTCGGTCTTGTCTTCGACCTTCTCGTACACGCCGTACTCGTCCCAAATGGTCTCCAGGTTTAAGAGTGTATTTGCCACTTCGTCTTTCTTTTTAATGGCCACCGTCACAATGAGCGCGTTGATAAGCGCCATCGGGCCCACAAGCGAATCGACAAATGATACCATGTCGCTCTTTGCAAGCAGCACATGCTCCGCATACTTCGTCAGCGGAGAAAGCGTGCTGTCCGTAATGGCCACAACCGTCGCACCGCGGTCGGAAGCGTATTTCAGCGCCTTCACTGCTTTTTTGGAGTACCGTGGGAAGCTGATGCCGACAAGCGCGTCTCCCTCGCCGATGTGCACCATCTGTTGTAAAATCTGCGCTTCGCTCGTCGCGCTGATAAGCTGCACGGAATCGAACACCAAGGAGAAATAGTGTGAGAGGAACGTCGCAATGGCAAGCGAGCTGCCTGCACCGATGATATAAACCTTCTTTACCTTCACGAGTGCATCGGCTGCACGGTAAAACTCCTCATGTGAAATAGACTCCTTCGTGCGGCGGATAATGTCGATGTCCTGATCCATCGAGCTGTCAAGCAGGCGGTCAAGCGGAATGTTCGTCGAGGTCATTTCAAGGCGTTGCACGCTCGTCATGCGGTTGCGGATCATCTCCTGCATCGCCTGCTGAAGCGCCGGATAGCCGGAGTATCCGATCTCCGTCGCAAAGCGCACCACGGTCGATTCGCTCACACCGACCGTCGCGCCAAGCTTCGAGGCCGTCATAAACGCCACCTTGTCGTAGTGCTCCTCAATATACTTCGCGATCAACCTCTGACCTTTGGAAAACGATCTCGCATTTTGCTTAATGCGATTCGTAAGCTGGATATTCATGGGTGATTTCCTTTCTTTACGTTTCCTGACAGGAAATTTTACAGCACGAGTCGCCGCTTCCTGCAAAATTTCCTCCGTGCAGACGCGGCCGCATACCTGCCCCTACGGACAGGGCACACGTATACACGGTATCATAATGTTTATTTTAGCCGATATTCCTGCAAAAATCAAGGGATATTTTCGCTGTTTTCTATGAATTTCAAACCGTTTTTGCAGGAAGCGCATCCTTTCATGCAAAGGTATATCCGTGCAGCACGGATATCTCTCTCCATTCTTTGTCATCCTTTACAAAAGAAGCTTGCAATTCCTTTCGTTTTGTTGTATCCTTATTCCGATTATTAACCGTTTAATTCTGTTGATTTCCCACAACAGAATAAACGCACTCGTCTTTTGGAGGTCTTTTATGGAAAGTAAAACGCTCATTTCGTCCATTCGTGAAAATATCGGCAAGGTCATGGTCGGTTCCGAAGAAACCATCGACCTCTTGCTCACCGCGCTCATTGCCGAGGGTCACGTGCTCATCGAAGATGTGCCCGGCATGGGCAAAACCGTGCTCGCAAAGTCACTTGCAAAGTCCGTCAGTCTGGAGTTTAACCGCATCCAGTTCACGCCCGACCTGCTTCCCAGCGACGTCACGGGCCTCAACTACTTCGACCAGAAAGCAAACGATTTCGTTTTCAGCCCCGGCCCGGCATTCTGCAACCTGCTCCTCGCCGATGAGATCAACCGCGCCACACCGCGCACGCAGTCGAGCCTGCTCGAGTGCATGGGCGAGCGCCAGATCACCGTGGACGGCGTCACCCGCCCGCTTTCAGCGCCGTTTTTTGTCATCGCCACGCAGAATCCCATCGAAACGCTCGGCACCTATCCCCTGCCGGAAGCCCAGCTCGACCGCTTTTTAATGCGCATTTCCATGGCCTCTCCCACAAAAGAGCAGGAGCGCGCCATCTTGCAGCGCTTTATGAAGGAAGAGCCGCTCGAAACGCTGCAAAGCGTCTGCACGCGTGTGGATATTCTCGCGCTGCAAAAGCAGGCAAAGGAGATTTACATTCATCCCGTCCTGCTCGATTACATGATCGACCTCGTGCAGGCCACGCGCAGTTGGCCGAATATCGATATGGGCGTCAGCCCGCGCGGCAGCCTTGCGCTCGTCCGTGCCGTGCGCGCTTACGCCTTGGTGCGCGGCGGCGCATACGTCGTGCCGGAAGACATCAAGACCGTCGCCGTGCCGGTACTCGCCCACCGTTTGCAGCTCACCGGCTCCGTCGGCTCCACCGATGCCCAGAAAAAGGCCATGACCGATGTGCTCTCCTCCGTCGCCCTGCCGACTGAGGACTGGTCAAAGTAATGTGGGCGCTCCTTCTGCTCCCGATCGTTTTGCTCGTCCTTTACTTTGCACAGCGCCTTTTGTTCCGCCGCCTGTGGGACGAAAACCTCACCGTACAGATATCCTTTGACCGCGATTACATTTTCTGCGGCGAAGAAGCGAATCTCGTCGAAACGATCGTGAACAACAAATACCTGCCGCTCCCCGTTTTGGAGGTCGGCTTCGATATGAGCCGCTGGGTGGTGTTTCAGGACGAAGAAAACTCCACCGTCAGCGATATGACCTACCGCCGCGACGTGTTCACAGCGTCCGTGCGCCAGCGCATCACGCGCACACTACCTGTCCGCGGCAAAAAGCGCGGCTATTACCGCATCGCGTCCACCACGGTCACGTCCTACGATTTTCTGATGACCGAAAAGCAGGTGGCGCATTTTCCGCAGGAAACGGAGTTCTACGTCCTGCCCGCGCATATTTCCGCAAGCCACATCCGTATTCCGTACAGCAAGATCATGGGTCTGCTCGTCAGCCGTCGGCGTGTGTACGACGACCCGTTCGAGTTTGCCGGCATCCGCGATTACCGCCGCAGCGACCCCATGAAATACATCAACTGGAAGGCCTCCGCGCGCGGCGGCACGTTGCTCGTCAATCAGCACGATTCCACGCTGTCCCAAAAGGTCACTGTCCTGCTCGACTGCACCGGCATCGGCAGCGCCGTGACGGATGCGTTAAACGAGACCGCCATCTCCATCGCCGCCGAACTCGCGGAGCGCATGCTCGCAGACGGCATCTCGGTCTCCGTCATCTCAAACGGCATAGACACCGTAGACGGCAAAATGCTCTCCACCGGCGAGCTCACCGGCCGCAACACCGCACTTTACCTGCGCCGCCGGCTCGCAAGATTGGAATGCCGCAACGACCTCACCCCCATGCCGCAGCTTCTCCGCACCCTGCACGACGGCGCACACGGCAGCGACCTCTACGTGCTCATCTCCAAGGAGCAAAAGCTGCCCGTTCTGCCGGATTTGGAAGCCTTAACGGAGGGCAGTGACGCCATCTGGATCCTGCCGGAAGACCGCAACATGCCGGAGCGCTACAAACTCACGGAGACTTCAAAATCCGTCGAAATCATCCGCTGGGAAGTTTAACGGGAGGGGACAAAATGAAAATTTTCAAAAAGCAAATTCCCGTCCGCCACATTTTATACGTCGTGCTCGGCTGGCTGCACGCCACCATGCTGTGTGTGCCGCTTTACGCGCTCGTTTTAAATTTTGTCTCGGAGGGCATGACAAAAGACGTCATCCTGCAAAACATCCTGCGGGGATTTTTGATTCTCGCCCCCATCGCACTCAGCTGGTTCGCAATAAAATGCCTGCGCCGCATCTTTTTCTATATTCTCGCAAGCATCGTCATCACGGTACTCACCGGCTTCCTGTTCGATTCCGTCCTCATGGCCGTCGTCGCGCTGTTCATCTGTTTCATGCGGCTTTACGGCCGCCTGCACAGCGAAAGCCACTCTCTGTTTGACCACGCCGGCTATGCGGGTCTTGCCGTGTTCGCCGTGCCGTTCCTGTGCTCTGTCTTCACCGACCGCGCCGATTTGATTTTCCAGCCCGTCTCCCTCGTTTTCGCGGCCGTTTACTTCGTGCTGTGCCTCACACAGCGCGGCATCCGCCGCATCGATGATTACATCGACGTCAACGCCGCCATGCAGAACATGCCCGCACGCCGCATC
>OFMX01000952.1_pt1 | contig 24828 bp, 24 predicted proteins | sample 1541901 | NCBI WGS metagenome assembly OFMX01 (sample SAMN04209222, study PRJEB22552) | human gut metagenome | biome: gut; material: feces | host: Homo sapiens | place: USA: Oklahoma | reverse complement strand
GTACACATGATCGTTTATCCTCCTAAATAGATTGAAATATGTCAATGAGTTTTTTTCTTGAACAATAGTATAGCACAATTCTTTTATTTTGTTCCAACTTCATACATGATCATAACATGTAGACTTTAAACTATTTTCCTAGATTATTTCTCCATCAGTTTTTCAAACCAGGTATCCATAGCTAGGATGAATTGACCTACGTCTGGCAATTCTTGCAGCATTTCGTTTAGGGTTTTGTGCTTCACATATTTCTGCATTATGCCTAACAGGTATAGATACCTGATGCAAAAATAATATTTAATTATCCTCATCTCTTATTTTTGCCACCATCAACACTCTCCGATTCGTATTCAAGGGGACATCGTATATCTTCTTCTAATTTTTTCTTATATTTTGCCATATAAAAATCACCTTCAAACTGTTAATTTACTTTCATTATAGCTTGAAGATGATTATTTTTGAAGTTACTATTAAATTTATTAGTAAACTTCTCTATTCTTTTCTATTTTAATTTCCGATAATAATAATAAAACATCGGTGCTGTAGTACAAATCGCAATCGTATCTGCAATTGGTTCAGCTAAGAAAACTCCCATTGCTGAACCGGATAAAATTCGCGGTAAAATAAAAATCAATGGTATCAGTAAAATAATTTTACGCCATATTGTAAGAAAGATTGCCTTTTTCGCCTGATCCAATGCAACAAAGCTATACTGACATGCGACTTGTATTCCATATATAAGAAGCATTGCAAGATAAATCCGCATACTTTTTCCTGTATAAGTAATCAGAGACACATCGTCCGTAAAAATAGAAGCTACATTTTGCGGTATCAGCATACAAACAAGCCAAATAAGAAATGAGCCACTTAAACAGCATATGAGTAATAATCGGAATGTTTTCTTTACCCTTGAGATATTTTTTGCTCCAAGATTATAACTCAGCAATGGCTGTGCTCCCTGTACCAGACCTGGCAAAAGCAACATAACAAACTGCATGATGCTCGTTAAAATACTCATAGATGCCACCGCTATATCTCCACCATACTTTTGCAGAGATGTATTAAAGCTAATTGCCACCATATTTTCTGTAAGCTGCATCAATGCCGGTGAAGTACCAAGTAAAATACATGGCAAAAGAAGTTTTCTTTCAAAACGAATATTTTTTAATCGGAGCTTTAATTGACTTGTCGGTTTTATAAGATAATGTATAACAAAACAGGTTGATACTCCCTGGGCTATAACTGTTGCCAGGGCTGCACCTTTTACTCCCATTCCAAAACCATTAATCAGTATGGCATCAAGTACGATATTTGTTACAGCTCCCACTGCCACGTTACACATACTGATCAAAGTTTTTCCCTGTGCGGTAATAAACGCATTCAGTCCCAATGTAAGCTGTGTAAATAGTGTGCCAACACAGTAAATATTCATATAATCCGTTGCGTAAAGAATCGTATTATCACTTGCACCAAATAGTTGTAAAATCATTTTTCCAAAAATCAGCATAAATGCCGTTAACACAACAGACAATACAATTAACATCCAGGCACAGCTTCCCATAACTTTTTCTGCCTGTTCATTATCTCCTTTTCCCATAAAAATAGATGCCTTAGGCGCACCACCCATACTCACAAGAGCTGCAAAAGCTGAAATGGCCAAAATGACAGGGGCCGTTACACCGACACCTGCCAACGCCTGCTTTCCTACTCCCGGAATATGTCCAATAAACATCTTATCTACCAGATTATATAAAATATTAATAAGCTGTGCTGCTACCGCTGGAAGTGCAAGTCTAAAAAAAGCTTTCCGTACAGGCATAGCCGCCAGCAATTCATTATCATTTTTCATCCTTCATGTATCCCCCTCCACTATATACTATGCTTAACAATTTATGAACCATTAAATTTCTTTCTTATTATCCGCTCCCGGTGTTGTAACAATGACCTTAGATGGAGTAATGATCAGTGCTCCTTTGGCTGTTGCTGCCCCTTTAAACATTCCTTCAACGGCAGTCTTGAATGCAGCTACAATAGCTCCTTCTGTTACATATTCAGCAGTTCCCTTAATCTGATATCCTTCAAGACTTTTTGTATCATATGCGGAAATTGCAATTTTCCCTTCATTCGCTTTTATATTCTTTAACGTTGTCTCAAGGAAAACATCTCCTACTACCAGCTTTCCATCTTCTGTAACATCTTTAAAAGCAACCGGTACTACATTCGGTTCTCCATCTGCACATGTTGCAAGATCCCACATAGCATTTTTTAATACTTTAATTACTGATTCGTTTAACATTGAATATCCATTCCTTGTAAAAATAAATAATAAAAAGCAAACTAATTATAGCGTATTTATTGAAAATGCACAAGGGAATTCTGGTATTTAAAGTTTTGAATCTTTTTCTCTTTCACACTCTTCCTGTTGTATTTTCTCTATTTCCACAAGAAGATAGCTTGCAGATTTGAGGACAAACAGAAAAGCGAAGGTCCCTATAGCCCTATCTGTGGCCTGGGAGCACAAATATGGCTTATGAAGTTCACTGGCTTCTGTACTGTGGCTGGAAGGTGATATTTTTCGTCAAATCTGTCTGATATATATTTTAAGAAAATAAGACCGAGTACGACATTTTTATATTCTGATGCATCCATGTTTCCACGTAAAACACAGGCAGCATCCCATATCTGTCTTTCAAAGCCTATTTCAGCCGTGTTTTTCTTTGCCATTACATCTTCCTCCATTGTTAATCTATGTAACAATTTTATCATTCAAATCTATTTTTTTCAATTTTAAAATGGTAGTGGCTCTTATTTCTTCTTCCTGGCAATCAATACTCTCCGATACTGCCGCATTTTTTCTGCACCTACCAGTGTAAAGTATCGTTTTACATCCTGATCAGTCAGACCTTCTTCAATGCCTTTTATAATCTCTTCCTGTTCTTCTGGTGATAGCTCACTGGAATATCGTCTAAAGCAATCAATAATGTCTCCTGATAAGTCCCATTGTTCTCTATCCTGTAGCATATCTGGCTGCTGGTCTGTCTCTTTTTCTTCTTCCTCTTCGTTTACCTCTGCAACTTGTATTTCTTTTACCATCTTTTCCAGTTCTCTCAGGCTTGGCTGTGGAGTTTCATTGAAGTTAAGGTAAAGGAAGGCTTCTTCGTCTATCTGGAACGTCTGAATACTGGAATCTTCTTTTGCTTTTTCTTCAAAAAATGTAAACTCTTCTTTTGAAATGTAATTCAATCTTGACTCAAAACAGGTTGTGATATATTTTTTATTTCTTTCATCATAGGAAACATATACTGGATTTTTATAGCCATTTTGTCCGGCTATCTTCTCTGCTTCTTTAAATACCTCTGTATTAAACGGCCAGTTTTTCTTATCGTAGATGGGACGTTCTCCCTTTAGGAACAGAATGCAGTCGTTTTTCGGCATCCGGCTGATCTGTCCCGGAGTCATTAATTTCATTCCAGCCTTGCTCATCTGCAGATTACCACTGCCTTGTGAATGTCCCAGGCTTTCAGAACGGCTGTCGATCGTCATGTCCTCTAACATATCCGATACCCATTGATGTGTTGTATGGGCTGTTGCTCCAGAACCCAAGAATACTGTTGTCGCACAGTTTCCTGTGAATATCTCCCATTTGTCATTAGCATATCCTGCTGTAACTGCGTTGTCCCTTCTTCATCTGTTTTTTATGTCTCCTTGTTTACCAGATCAAGGATTCCCAGCATAGAAGCTGTCATTCCATCTTCTTTTGCCTGAAGCCATTCATATTCAAATAGGGATTGCAGATACAGACCAACACCATCATCCCAGAAAGGATCACCTTTTTGGGCATCCGGCGGCTTTACAGATGTCTGGATATTTGTAATGAGTTCTACCATATCTGTATAATTTTCTATATATCTGAACGGATTATACTGATCTGATTGTGCCATATCTTTAAAATTAAGGCTTTTTACAGCTATCCCTTTTTCTTTTAAATAACCTCCATAATTTTTCAGCAAGTCTCCTTTCACGTCAAGGATAATATTTGTCATATTCGCTAGTAAGATATTCGGAATCAAAAGGGATGTTGTTTTTCCATCGCCAGAACCGCCAAGAATCAGGATATGCATATTTGGCAATGACTTTGCATTTACTGTAATATTTTTACTCAGGCAGGTAACAGGTTCTTCTCCTTTTCCATACAGCCTTTTAGCTGTCTTTGCTACATCTGCCCATTCTGCAACACCATGTTCTGCATCGGGATGAAAATTACGGTAATAAGTGAGATAATAACAGACAAACATTGCCCATGCAGTCAGGGCAATCCCTATAACGGCTGGTGTTTTTTCATTGAACCAGTTACGGAATGGATGCATCAATATGTAGGCTAATTTATCTTGATAATTCTGTATCGTCACATCATCTAGTTTGAACAATCCTGCTATATAATAGGATGCAGCCAATGACAGAAGCAACAGGATAAAAAACATCCCCCATGGTGGTTTTCGTTTTTGTATCATACATATTCTCCTCGTATAATAAAATGAGCAGAAGAACGATTTTCTTCTGCCCATTTTGTAAATAAGAAAACAGCTATGATTTTATACAAGTAGCTTTTTCTTCTTATAAATTATTTATGATTATATGTTTATATTATTAGAAAGTGAATAATGTTATTCTCAACTATTCTTAAAGCTCCTAATTCATTCTTATATTTTCATGCCCTGTATTGCATTTTCATATAAAAATTGTTTTAGTTTCTCTGCTACACCAGTATTATAATAATTTAATAACAAGAAATTGAATTGTTCCATGTATTTATCTGTAATCGTCATAATAGTTTCTTTCACACTCCGCTAAATCCATGTACTCGGCTCATTTTTTCTATATTTTAACGGAGACACTCCGTATGTTTTTTTGAAGCTTCTGATAAAATAACTTACATTCTGATAGCCACTGAGCATTGCAACCTCTGTAACTGGAATGTCCGAATTTTGTAACAACTGTTTTGCATGCTCCAACCGCAAATATGTGACATATTTTGAAAGCGTAATATGAAAATGTTCTTTAAAATATTTCGATACATATTTTTCAGAAAGATGGAACTGTTTCCCAAATTCCTTTAATGATATCTCCCCTGTAATACTCTGCTGTATGTATGAAATCATCTCTTTTTCTACAGTATTTCTTCCACTTTTATCATTTTCGATTATAAATCCATTCTCCCACATGTGAAGAATAAATTGTAAAAGAATTATTTTTGTCTTTATCTGAACAGCTATTTCCAACTTCTTTTCATCATTTTTTGCCATATATATTTCGGCCAACTGCTCACACAACTCTTTTGCTGCATCCTTGATTCTTGGTCTTATCATCAAATGACCATTTTTTAATGGAGTAAGCAATTTATCATCTAACATGTCATCTGTGCAAAAAGAGATATATTCAAGTGGAAAAAGGAAAGTAAAATAATCCACTTCTCCAGCCTGTGAACCCATAAAATGCAGATTGCCCGGCGACACTACAAAAGCATCCCCGGGGGTTCCAATATAATTTTCTCCTGATATACTTACAGTCAAAAACCCACTTTTTACATATATAATTTCCAGTTCATCATGCCAATGTACCGGTATCTGAAATGATCGTCCCTCATTTTTTATATGATATGTACTAAACGGATCATCCTTTGTACCATGCGATTTATTTTCCTTTAATTCAAAGTACATAATCTCTCCTATACTTCTATAAGACCTTTACTTTTCCATTTTCCACTCTTCCATCTAAGTACCATTCCCACAGCTCTCGCACATTCGTCACCTGCCATAGCAATATATGATCCTACAGCCAGAAGTCCCATGTGTATTCCGAGAAAATAAGTTCCGCCAACTGCAAACAAATACATAAATATTGCACCTAGTATAACCGGGAAAAGTGCGTCTCCACTCGTTTTTAATGCCTGACCATATACAAGGTTTGTTACCCTTCCAAATTCAAGAAAGACATCTACTATTAACAACTTTACCACAAGATTTATCATCTGTGTATCATCAGTAAATATATGCACGATAAAATGTCCTGTCAATGCAAATGTCACGGAAAAACAGGTCGCTGTGATGATACCGTATATCGCAGCTTTTCTCGTTCCCCTGTTACATTCCTCAAACTCTTTTGCTCCAATTCTCCAACCGGTCATAATTGCATTTGCCTGAGCAAGGGCAGCTCCCACACAATATGAGAAATTTGCAATCTGTACAGCATATGAGCGTGCTGTAACATTCATTCCATCCACATCCATCTGATTCATAAAACGCACAATAAAGGTCATTGCGATGTTGTAAAGTGCTGTTTCAAGCGCAGAAGGAAAACCAATCTTAACAATCTGCGCAAATATCTTTCTTGATGCAATTCGCTCAGGACTCTGTTTTGCTTTTATAAGCACAGCCCCCATACCTGCTACAATAATAAGATTTACAACTCTTGAAATAACCGTGGCAACAGCAACTCCCATTACACCCCAGTTGAATACAAATAAGAATACTGAATTAAGTATTATATTGAGAACATTTCCAACAACAGTTCCTATCAAAGAATGTTTTGTATATCCAAACACTCTCAAATAACTGGAGAAAATAGGAATCAGTGCATTTAAAAAACATGCGCCGCCAACAATTCTAAGATATATTTCAGCCGGCTCAAGCAAAGCCGGAGCAATACTTACGATTCGAAGTATCCCACCAGAAAAAGTAGCAAGAATGACAGACATTACGATACCTATCAATGCGTTGAATATAAGTCCAAGTTGTCTTGCCTGATACGCTATCCCCGGTCTTCCGGCTCCGATATTTTGTGACATAACAGCTATCATACCCGACGATATTACGCCGAACATGATAATAAAAACACCTATATATGTATTTGCTGTTCCCACTGCTCCTACAGCCTGGTCGCTTACAGATGATAGCATAAGCGTATCGACCATACCTGAAAGCATATAAAATAAAGTTTCTAAGCATATTGGCACAGATAACTGTGTTAATGTTTTTCTTTCAGCTGCCATAGTTTTCTCCTCACATACAATTCAAGAATACTATATCAATAATACGATATATTTCTATGTAATTCTTGTATAATATCCTGTGAAAATTGCACTATTTCTACTTTATCTTAAAAAGTACTAGATCGTGTTACTGAAAAATAGACTCCAAAATACCCGAATTCTATGAAACGCTGGAAAGATAACTGGGATGCGATCTCTCCGATTTTCAAGTTTTCAGCAACCGTCAGAAAGGTCATCTATACGATCAATGCCATTGAATCGCTGAATTCCACCTACCGGAAACTCAATCGCCAAAGAAACGTATTTCCGAGTGATACAGCACTACTGAAATCCCTATATCTGGCAACCTTTGAAGCAACCAAAAAGTGGACTTCCACAATCCGAAACTGGGGAGCGGTCTATGGAGAACTAAGTATTATGTACGAAGGACGCCTTCCAGAATAGGCAATATTCCATCGCAAAACAGGCGGCAGAACCGCCTGCTCTTGACATGCGTTTTAGTAACTGTTATATATAAACAAAGGGCGAAAAGCTGATTTTTCAAGCCTTTCGCCCATCATTATCATAGAAGAATCTAATTTACAGACTTTTCTTCATAGTCTCGGAAGACACATGCTATGCTGAGCCACTGCTTCTGTCCTCCGGACAACTTCATCCCCCACCCTACGATATAGATATCATATCCGTCCTTCAGGTTCATAATTAACTCGTGAGCTCCCGCCTCCTTTGCCGCCTCCACGACCTCTTCTCTCGTGTTTTCTTTGCATTACATAACCATTAACAGCCGACAGCCAAAAATCTGCAGGCTACTATTATTATCCATACACTCTTTTCAAAGATATCAGTGGACAGATTCATATATTATCTCTTTCTGTAAAGCATCATTGCTTCATAAGGTTTTAAGGAAATCTTTGACTCTTCTATTTTTTGTTCAGAATAGTTGCCCAGCAATGTTTCGAAGCCCTTCAGATCCATTCCACTATCCCATACAACTTCTGTTTTATAGAAGTTACAGACTACCAGCATTTTTTCCTCTCCGTAAATTCTTTCATAGGCAATAATGGATGGATGTCTTACATCTAACGGCCTGATATCACCATATGCAATGATATCCAGCTCTTTACGTAAAGCTACGAGCTTTTTATAGTAGTTGAAAATGGATGTTTCATCATGCAGCTGGCTCTGTGCATTAATCTTGGAATAATTTTCATTCACACCAATCCATGGCATTCCCTTGGTAAAGCCACCGTGATTTTCACCATTCCACTGCATTGGTGTTCTTCCGTTATCCCTGGAATGAATCTGGATAATACGAAATGCATCTTCTTTAGAAAGACCTTTCTGCTGCAGAATTTCATAATGGTTCAAACTTTCTACATCACGAAACTGACTGATGTCAGTGAAATCGGTATTTGTCATACCAATCTCTTCACCCTGGTAAATATATGGAGTACCGCGAAGTCCATGAATGATGGTCGCAAGCATTTCAGCTGACTTTTTCCAGTATTTTCCTTCATCACCAAATCTGGAAACCGGACGCGGCTGATCGTGATTGCACCAGAACACTGCATTCCAGGCATGATTCTTGGCCATTCCAATTTGCCAGCTAAAGAGAATATCTTTCAATTTCTGGAAATCTGTTGGTACAAGCACCCATTTTTCATTCCCCATAAAGTCAACCTTTAAATGATGGAAGCTAAATACCATGGAAAGCTCATGGCTGTCTTCACCTGCATATCCAAAACAATTTTCCATAGATGTGCTGGACATTTCACCGACAGTAATAATTTCTGCATCCAAAGTCATATATTAAGCTGAAAATTTACCATATCAGAGAGCGACGTAATATTCTCATCCAAGATCAGTTTTTCTTCTTTTATTTTTACTCTTCCATTCGCCGAAGAAAGACTTTCATGTGTTTTACATAAACAATCGAATAAAGCTTTTATTTTATCTTTATCTATTCTTGAAAGATAATAAATTGAGAAAATTGTAAAATCTCCCCACATCGAGGCAATTATGCCATAATCACTTTCTGCGAATCGAGTTACTATATTTTCAAATAAAAGATTCCATGTATTATCATTGAACATTTCATAATAACGTTCAAATACATCGCTAATTCCGCTGCCTATATAACCATACTTGCTTTCAGATAGAATAAATTTAACAGCACATCCATTTACATATTCTTCCATATGTTTTTGGGCGATAATATCTCCTGCCTCCATAATCAGCTTATGTAATCCGATTTCTCTTTTATCTATTTGTGTAAGAATTACTCCTTCCGCCTTTTCATTATATCCATCTTCTTTTAAAAGATTGATAATTTCGAGATTATAGTCCCTTCCTGTTTCTACAGAGAAATCTTTATGTTCCGCTTTATCATACAATCCTTTTGCCATAAACTTTTCCCGAATTTCAGAACTTGAAATGCGAGAAATAATTTCATAATTGTAACTTCTTAAGGTTTCCAATCGATTGTATTCTCTATCATTCTCTATATACTCTTTAATCCATGAATTTGTAAGTCTGTATAACGCAATTAATTCAGAATCATCAGAAATCAAATCTATATTGCAATATAGAGAATCAAGAACTTTCATTCTCCAATAAACTAAATCTTTAGGAGTATTTTTTAGTTCAAATAATGCATTACAGTACTCGTACCCCAATTTAACGGCATCCTCTAGCAACTCTCGGTCAACTTCACTTGAAAACCTATTATCACCAATAGAATCTGCTAAATTTGAAACGGAAAACAGTCTCATGCCATAACAGCATAATTTTTCTTCATTCAGAGGAAGTTTTTTATAACAATCAAGTAAACCATTTAACGAATAGTCTTTTCTTCCCACATAGCCAAACATTCTATATTTCTGTTTTTCACGTACTTCCTCTATAAACTTGTTTTCTCCAAAGTATTCTAATGCAGGTATCATGTTTTTACATAAATCTTCCATCTCATCATATTCTGATCTCCAAGCCACTCCATCTTCGCCACACCAATATTCTGCAACTTTTAGAAAATCAGCATGCGCATTTGATATACAGAACAACTTGTTAAACTCCGGAATAAATCGAGTCTTATCCCATTCCAAACATTGAACGACCGCTTTACAAATAGTATCGATAATTCCTGCCTTGGGGTTATGCTCGGAAAAGCTCACCAATACTTTACGTAAAAATCTCATAACAGTATATCCATTACAATCATGAGCAGATCCAGCACCGTACTTATCCGCAAAATAAATCAATGAAAAGATATCATCTTTAGATAATACATCATTTCTGTCCGCCGAATAAAATTGTTCACTAACATGCTTTGCAATATCATACTGTGCCAATGCTGGTTTATAACCTCTTTGTGATTCATCATTATGAGTTAGATTTAATATTTCTTTATAACATTTTTCAACTAACGATTCCTCAATCCTACCAAACAGGCACAAGTTAGCCTTAATCAAAGAAATTATTCTTAAATCTTCGTATTTATAATCTCTATCTATTTTTATAATATCACTTAAATGGTTGCCAATATATTCTATCCCAGCTTCGCATTTATATGAGTTTAACAGTCCATATGTGCAAATCTCTATAATTATTTCTATAGATGCAGACATTCCTAAAAGAATATTCAACAATTCGTCAAATGATTCTTTTTCAAGATTCTTTTCTTCTGTAATCTGATGAATATATACATACAATGAATCTGGATTATACCATTTAAAAGTGAATGTTTGCCTGATATCTTCTTTTGATGTAAGACTTACACTGGCATCTAACCATCCATCTACAAAATAAACATAATCGTTAGAATTTCCAGTAAGAGCATCCATATAATCTGCACCATAGCATCGAAATATATATCCAGCCTTAACAAGCGTTTCTTTGTTTAGCTCTCCGCTTAACAATGCCTCTATATTATATCCACTGAGGTATTCATCGAAAAGTTTATGTCCTCGTTCAAATCCAGCCTTAGCAGCAAAATCAATATCTAAAATGATTTGCTCTATATCATTTTTAACATTCAAACAATATTTTTCCGCTTTAGTCTTTTTGTTGATACTTTGTGCTTCAAAATAATCCGATTCTTTTGCATAATACTGTATGCAATTTGCATACTGTGCCAAACAAAGAGACACTGCACTTGAATGTATGCATACTTCTTCAAGATTATCCATTGGCAATTGGTGCGCTAGTATAAACTGCTGAAGTATCCTATCAAACGATATCCCATATAATGCTGAATCCATTACATATTCAACATCAATCAGTTTCAACACCTCATCAGTGGCCTTACAAGATACTAGTAAATTAAAAGAGATATCATATCGATATTTCCATAATTCTCTATCCTGTTTAATTCGATTAATTATTGATTTGGTAATTCCTTTTATATTTGAATTGTGAATAATTGCATTCTGTAAAAAAAGCCTTACATCATTATGAAAAGCGAAGTATCTATCGCCTTCACATACAATAATTGGATATAAGCCATTTAAAACAAACGCCGCCTCGTCGTGTTCAACTCCACACATTTGAGCCACATCATAAGCGTTAATACGTTTACTTGAAAACGCCATAATTGCCTCAATTTTGTATAGCAAAAGGCTTTTTTCCTGCGAACTAATAATCCATTCGTAATATTTATCAATTTGTTTATTTAAAAACCTACTATTTAGTTCCTTCTCTATTGCCTCGAATGAAAGTGGCAATACCATTTTCTTCAATTCCAGAATTGCAAATATTATATTAAGAACATTGTTCCCAATAACTGAAATAACGGTTTTCGCCAAGTTTTCCATATCGACTGTATTCTCTGCCACACCGCTTTGCTCTAATAATATAACAACATCATCTGTATCCAAAGCCGGCATGCTGTAATATGTAATACCTTTATTATCTTTCATCCAAGACGGATAACCATCATTTATAGGCTGTCCGACCAAGACAAAATAAAAATCATCCCCAATTTCCTCTGGTCTTGGCAATTGAGATAAAAATGAATTTCGTGCATCTTTTGATCTTGCAGCATGATCTAATCCATCTATAAAAAAGTAGCAAGGCCTTCCTATACATTTTGCATATTCCGGTAGGAAATGTATTACCGTTTCCCGCATTTCAGAAACAGACATAAATTGGTATATAAGTGGGAACTTTACAACAGATAATAAATTATTCTCTTCAAATTTTTTCTTAAGCTGTACGAGAATACTTCTCCACAAAATATTACCTAAATAAAAACCTTCATCATCACTATATGAACCATCTACTTTATTTACTGGGAAATATGTGTAAAATCTAAAATCAACTATAGACTCATTCATCTGTGATAAATAACTTATAAAATTTGTTTTTCCACAGCCCGGTAATCCTTCTAAGAATATGATATGATTACTATTCTTTTTAATGTCATCTATAAAGGTCTCCCCAAACCGTTGTCGAGAAGGAAGTATCGGTTTTTCTGGACATAGTTCATATGAAGGAACATCCGGCTCGGTATAGCATAATGCTCCATATACATTTTCTCTTGTTATTTCCTGCTTCTCTCTTCTTGATGTTGCCCATATATTCAATTTAGAAAGAAGACTATTTAAGCAAAAATCTATCGCATCACTATTATCTGTTCCTAGTATTTCGCCAATCTTCACACGTATTTTTTCTTCCACATCAGCAAGACACGACTCTTTTCTAAAAGAGAAAATTTTAGTGAAACACGCCGCCTCATTAGAATCTAAATTTATCTCCAAATTTTCTCTGTACCATTCGATAGCCTTCTGCTCATTAGGCTTTGCCGAAGTATAATTATAATTATCTTGTAAGCATGGAAACACCTTGGAAATAAAGTCATCCATTGAACACTTTCCATCTATTTCCTGCGGACCCCATTTTTTATTTGTTACAATTTGAATACCTTTAAAATTATAATTATCTTTATTATTCTTCCATTCTAAAGCCAACGCATTCAGTAAAGGCTTTTTCCCAGAAGCTAAAAAAGAATATGTGAAATTAGCATCTTCATCTGTATGTTTTACTTGAATATTTAAAATGCTTTTATCACTATAATTTACTACGACATCATCTAATGCCTGAAAATCAGTTGATTGAAGTATTACTGATTCAATTGATGTATCTTGTAGCATATTCAAGCATTCTAGTATTCCAATTTCCCATTCAAACCAATAAGGTGTACCTATTCCCGAATTATACATGTTCTCCCTCTATTCTTTTCAAAACGTAATTACATAATTGATAACAATACGTCTCAACTTCTTCTGTAGACATATTTATATGGTATCCATTCACAAGCGAATCAAATAAATAGTTTACCTCTTCGTAATAATCCTTATTATAAAATTCTACTCCAAATAATTTATTCAAGCCTCGTACCATTTGAGATAATTCTTTATAATTTACTGGAAGGACATAATCGATTTTGTCATCAATAATCTTCTTCATCAGCCTCTCATTTCCTATTATTTTTGAGGCTATATTTATAAAATCTCCACAAGTTTCAAAAACATTCCAATCACACATGAACTGCCAACGAAAAAAGAAAGGACTCCATACCTCTGCTGGTTCGATCTTTATATTATATGGCACCAATTCCTTCTTTAATTCATCCTCTATGCAATTATAAGTTCCTTCCAATATGGCTATATCATTTTTTCTCACATCAATCGGATAATAAACGCCCTTATCATCGCATATTATGTAACCAATTATTCTGTAATATTTTTCAATGACATTTATAGCATCTCTTGTAAAAAAAACAGATCCTACAACTAAATCATCATTATAATTTGAGGTGTCTAATTCCCTAAAACAATGCTTAAAATCATCAAAAACTAATATTGAATCCATATAAATTACCTTCTTTGTTGTACTTATTTATAATAAATTACCCAGCCTGTTATAGGCTGGACATAAGTAAGTTTTTATGATAACTAAAAAACAGCTTTCAACCGATACTTCTTTGATATCTAATTAAAAGAAATTGTGTTATATCAACTTGTCACAACCATTTTTTCACAATCACTTTGATTCTATTTCATACTTCTTAAAAAGTTCGGGACATTCCTTTTTATATCTCTCAGTTGGTGATAAACCACCTTCATACGGCAACAATCCTTCTCCACTGCTAACAGGATGAGGCAAATACTTGCATTTAAAATATACTGTAGGATATGTGTAAACAATGCTCATATTTCCAAACACTTCTTTCATCAAATAGAGTTCAATAATATACATTGATGATAATGCTATTATTGCATTTTCAAGTGTTGCATCCGTAATAGATCCTACTTCATCATGCTTTATCGAATTATAAGCAAACCACCAATCCAGCCCCTCAACTTTTATATTCTTACCACCGTCAATCCGCTTCGTCTTCCAATCTTGTAACGGTGTATTAATCCAAAAAGGTGTGCTAACTTCAAACTCAATAATTTTTGGGAATGTACCTAGTATTGTTTCGCTTATATCTCCAATCTTCTTAGTTTTTACCCCTTTTTTATGGCATAAAGCTTTACTCATTATTTCAAATTCAGACGCTGATAAAACAATAATCTGTTTAAAAACATCCGAGTATACCTTTCCATGTACAAGTTCTCTTTTCCCGTTATGTTCTTGCAAGCCGTGGTATATATAATGCTTTGTATCATCCAATCTTTCAGCAAGTGAACAGAAGTAATTCCAATGCTGTATAAGTTCAATTTGCTCCATACATTATTTCCAGCTTTCTAACCTTGAAAGCTTCCCCCTTCATAATTTTCTTTGACGTCTAATTCTTGTTATATCCAAATTGCCGCGTCATCAGAAGTTCCTTCCACCAGGATTCTCTTTCTAAAATCGCATCATCATCCGTTGTGCTTTTATATATTTCCAATATGCTATATCTGAAATTCTTTTGGATATAGCTGAAATCCAGATTTTTCAACTCTATATTTCCACCATTACCATTTGCTATGTACTCTTTCCATCTTCCCCAAAGCATGTTTTCTCCGGTAGCTGATCCAACATACTTTTTTCCATTAGAAGAATCAGTAATCAAATACACACCTTTTTGGTTTGCGAGTGCCGTTTTCCAAGCATCTGTATCAATTAATCCAGATAATTCTTCCCACGAAACATTAACTTTGTCGTAACCTGGGAATTCCGTCTTGCATACATCTCTTGTTATTTCAAGTACTTCCAAGTCATCAATATAGTTTTCTAGGCAAAGATATGACGCTCTAAAATCTTTCTTAAACCCAATTATCATCTTACCAATCAGGTCTGTTCCAACATCTAAGAGTTTTGTTTCATATCTATATTTTGACGGACCATTTGGTGTTTCTTTTACAGAAATACTCTCGTATATACCCGCAAAAATCCATTCATCCTTATGCCAATAGATCAGCGATAAAATATATTTTCTTTGAAAATTCTTTTGTGTCTGTTCCTCTTGCCATATTTTAAACTTTGACTGATCCTGAAGAAACAAACGCAGAGGTAAAAATGTATCAGTAGATCCTCTTCCACAATGAACTTTAAAATCTGATTCATTCTCTTTTAAAAATGGTAATACAACTTTTACCTTCATACGTATGTACCTCTATCTCTTCAAATAATCTTTTTAACGCATTTAATCTCAGAACATATGCCCAATCTTTAAAGATTATAGCTATTCAGCATCATCTTCTGGCGTTCTTCTTCTAAATCTGCCCTATAGAATACTTCAAGAAGAGTTCTTGCCCTAGACATCGCTACATAGTTTAATAACCTTTCATCGTCGTCCTCAAAACCATCAATATCAATATACAATATCACTCTGGCTTCAAGTCCCTTAAACGCTTTTACCGTGTAAAATCTTATAAAGTCATCACTATCCAGCTTATTAAATTCATTTAATCTTATCTCACCAATATCAGATGGAATGGATGCATTATAAAGACAGCTATTTGCGTTATCCATTCTATACGGAGACAAGATAACGATATCATTTCTACTGATTCCTTCTGAAAGAAGTCGTCTAATAAGTTTCAAGACATCCGTTTTTTCAGCAGTCTTACTATCATATTTATGATAACCAACCACTTCACCATCAGCCTTCATTATTGAAGCCTGCTTGATATTTGTTGCATACCAGTTTCCTGTTGCAATCTGCTTGGTGTTTCTGCAGTTTACAGAAAGCTCATAGCATGAGGCACCATAATCTTCTAATTCATCATAAATATCCTGAAGTTCTTCGTATTTCCCAAAGATGTTCTGATTTTTGATAAATTTCTCTTAAATTTTCATTTAATTCTGCAAGCGTAAGTTGAAGACAAGTTTCTACTGCGTATAATAATACCGGATTCGTGTTCTCTCCCACCATCTTACCCGAGATGTCAAATTGATTCCCAAACATAAATTCTGTAAGCTCGGTTAAAGTCCGTAAGAAATATGGGATTTTCCACACCCTTATCATTAAAACGTATCGAAATTAGAAACGAATTTCGCAGAAGATCAAATACACTGCTGTTGCAGACTGCCATCATAAATGCAGACAGATCTTTATTTTCGTATGCAGTAAATAGAGCTGCCGCAAAAACAGTTCCCGGAATGTCTGTTCCTGCACCTTCACTTTCTTCCGCTGATGGAATTGCTTCAAAAAACGTATCTTTTAAACGTTCGCTATCTGTTCTGCTTTTTCTTCCCTTGGAAAAATCGTGCTCATAATAAAGCCTCCTTTTGTGCCCTATTATAAAAGCATCGTTATAAAATGTAAATTTCATCTCTTGTATATTAAATATAACAAAAGCTTATGCCAGATCCCGGTTCACTGACTGATGCACATGTTTTCTTACGAAGCAGAAGCACACTGCCTGCATGAGGATCGTAAGGATCCAGGATACCGGATAGGAAATAAACAGGAAACTCAAAGACCTGTGTGCAGGGAAAAGTCCGAAAATCCACACAATCCTGGTTCCTACGGTACCGATAATCGAAAGAATCATAGGTACTCCGGAATATCCCATTCCCCGGAGGGCTCCCGGGAGCAGATCCATAATACCACAACAGAAATATGGTACTGTAGTAAAGGCAAGGACTTCCACGCCACAGCGGATTACATCTGCATCACTGGTGTAGATCTTCAGAAGTTCCGGTCCAAAGAAATACGCTCCACAGCCAAGGGTCAGTGTCACACCGACAGAAAGGATCATACAGTCCAGAAGTACTCTGTCCATTCTTTTCAGTTTCTTTACTCCATAGTTCTGACTGGTGAAACTCATACAGGACTGGGTGACTGCATTGACAGACATATAGAGAAAGCCAAAAATATTATTGGCAGCAGTATATCCTGCCATTGCCACAGAACCAAAAGAGTTTACAGAAGACTGCAAAAGGGCATTGGACAGGTTGATCACTGTACTCTGGATACCTGCCGGTATTCCTACCTGGAAGATCTGCTTCAGATACTGTGTTTTGATTCCTAATTTTGAAAAATACAGCCGGTAACTGGTATTGGAAGTGTAGAGACAGCGAAGCACCAGAATACTGGAGATCAGCTGAGACACAATAGTTCCTATGGCTACACCTGCCACTCCCATATGAAACACAATAACCAGTACAAGGTTCAGAACTGCATTGGTCATACCTGAGATCACCAGGAAAAACAATGGTCTTTTGGTATCCCCTACTGCCCTTAATATGGCAGCTCCATAGTTATAAAGCATAAAGAAAGGCATTCCCAGAAAATAAATCCTCATATAAAGAACAGACTGGTCAATTACATCATTCGGAGTTCCCATAAGATTCAGTGCGAATCTTGCAAGCAATACTCCTGCCAGTGCCATAACAAGTCCACTGATCAGTGCCAGGGTAATAGATGTATGTACTGTCTCTGACATTTCTTTCTCTTTGCCAGAAGCATAAAAACGTGCTGCCAGAACGTTCGCACCCAGAGAGATCCCAATAAACAGATTGGTAAAAATATTGATCAGCGCTGTGGTAGAACCAACTGCTGCCAATGCCTGACTTCCGGTAAATCTTCCCACCACAATGATGTCTACTGCATTAAATAGAAGCTGCAGGATTCCAGACAACATTAATGGCAATGAAAAGGATATCAGTTTGTCCATCAACGTTCCATTGCACATATCAATTTCGTATTTATTATTTTTCATTTTCCTCACTCCATTAAATCTTATCTATTTATTTTAGTATAACACCTTTTTTTATAATTCAAAATACAAATTTCTCTCAGAACATGTTATACTTATAAAAAATCAAACTACATTTAATAAAAAAGAGGATTTATTATTATGAGATACAAAGATGAATTAAGAACTGCCGGGGTTACCGCACTGTTTTGTTGTGCCATGCTTATGATCACCGCTGTAGTTCCCAAGGATACCACTGTAGCCAAAGCACGAAAGACTTTTAAAGAAGCTCCAGAGACTGCTGCTGATGCTGAAGCACAGGCTCAGAGCGAAGCCGAAGATGCTGGCTTCACTGTCTATACAGAAGACAGCAATTATGACTATGAAGATAACAGTTACGATGATTCCGGCTCTGATGATACCAGTACAGATACTTCTGACTCTGATTCTTCAGGCGATACTATTTACGATCCTTCTTATGACGACAGCACAACTGATAATACAGAGGATAATGTGATCGAAGATGATTCTTCCAGCGATTACGATACTTCGGATACAGATACCAGCGACAGTGACGATGGAACGGAAGATGATACAGAGTTTGATTATCCTACAGAGGAAGAAACATTCCCGTCGGATTATGCTGACACCGGTGACTATACCGGCACAGACGTTTATACAGATAACAACTGGCAGTGATTTTGACGCCAACAAAGGGGCTGTCGGGAAATAGATAGTTCCAAAGCAGGGAGGGTATGACTCACAACGAGTCATACCCTCCCTGAATTTATCTGAAAAAAGAAAAAAAGATGGCTAACGACAACCATCTTTCTCTCCGTTACATGTTATAATGTAACTATGCTAACAACTAATTATTATAACGATTTTTTTGAGTTTGGGCAACAGAAAATTAACTTTAGTTTCTTCGAATTGAGTTTACCTGACGACGATCCAGTCTATACCCTGAAAAAAGTGATGGAGGAATTAGATTTTTCTGGCTTGTTAGCCAATTGTTCAGATAAGGGAAGAACCGGGTACAACCCAATTATGATGTATGCTGTAGTTACCTATGTATAGGCTGTCAGAACGTAATTTTGGAATGGCGGATAATCTATACTCTGTTCCTCTTTATGCGGCAGGATGCTTGTTCTTTACTTTATAGTTTGACTCCCAGAATTCACTTTGAAGACCCCCATTAGTATTTCTAGGGACTTGTATCACTTTTAAAATGACATGTCACTATAAGTTTCACTATAAATGTCGCTCTATTAATTACCGAAATGCTTACAACAAACAAATACCTTCAAACACTTGCAGAACATGCAAAAAAAGAAAACCCGGAGGCTGGCTTTATCAGCCATTCTCCGGATCAAAATGGTATGCGGATAACAGGACTATAACTGTATACCCTTTATTTATGCGGTTTCTGAGCATTTGACACCAAAATGACACCAACTATTTCAGCATTTTCCCCAACAAATGATCAATTATCATAATAATATATCCCATAACAATAAAGCCGGCAAGCAAGGCAAGTATCCAGGTAATCATCCCTGTTATCCCCACCCGCTCTGGATTCAGGAAGAAATAAGGATAGATGATCGGGTCTTTTTCATTTCTTTTATCCAGAATCAGATTTAACAATTTCAGATGGTTCTTTCCATAATCACCACGTCAAATCCGTTCCATTCCATTTCTTTCCCGGAGACTGCAAAGCCCTGTTTCTCCCAGAAGTCAATGGCTTCCGTATTCTCTTTGGGTACTCCCACAGTCAGAAAATCAAATCCCTGGCTATGCATGGCAGCGCGCACGTCGGCGACAGGTTCTCCAGCTGCCATAATCTTATTATATCCATTTGAAACACATTTGTTAACGAAACTGAACGCGTTCATAACAGTGTGGTTTTTTCCTCATAATCATTGGATTTCTTCCCATTTGCTTCCTTAAAGCAGGTGTATCATTAAAATATATGATTATATGGGGGGAGTGTGATTTTTCTATGTTGATAAAAGACAAAATAAAGGTCGGCAGCTTTGAGTTAAGAAATCGTATGGTTAAGGCGCCCATCCACAGTGAGACTTGCGTGGACGGGAAAGTAACACCGGAAACAGAACAGCATTATGAAGAGCGTACCAAAGGCGGCCGTTTTGGCCTGGTAGTAGTTGAGCACAGCTTTGTCAGAAAAGATGGAATGGCCAGTCCGACGCAGCTTTCTTCCTCCAGAGATTCCGATATTGACGGACTGAAAAGAATCTGTGATATCATCCATAAAAACGGAAGCACTGCTATCCTGCAGATCAGTCATGCAGGCTGTGGAGCAAGCAGAGATTTCACCGGGGAGCAGCCGGTCAGTTCATCCAATATCAGTGTGACCTGCGGATGGCCCAACGCAAAACCCAATCCCGAGAAGCCGAGACCGCTGACAGTTAACGAGATTCACGATCTGGAAGAGGCTTATTTCAGGGCTGCAGAGAGAGCCATGAAAGCCGGTTATGACGGAATCAACCTGCATTCAGCCCATGCCTACCTCCTTGACCAGTTCTTCTCTCCGCTGATCAACAAGAGAACCGATGCGTATAACGGATATACACTGGAAGGACGGACCCGGATTCACATGGAACTGATCAAGGGTATCCGTCAGGTGATCGGCGACAAATCCCTCTTTGCTCTCAGGCTGGGCGGATGCGATTATACCGTGGGAGGTACCACGATTGAAGATGCAGTCTGGGCTTGCAGGCGTTTTGAAGAGGCAGGCGTAGATCTTCTGGATATATCCGGAGGAACCTGCTGTTATGCCCGTAAAGGTCATAACTATCCCGGCTATTTCGGAGACATTTCAGAGGCAGTGAAAAAAGAGGTTCACATTCCTGTTCTCCTAACTGGCGGAGTCCGAACTGTTCAGGATGCTGAAATGCTTCTGAAAGAGGAAAAAGCAGATATGATCGGAGTAGGCCGGATCATAACAGCCAAGCCGGACTGGGGTATGGAATTGATATAATCAGGGAGGGAGAATATGCCGAGAATTACTGTAAAAACAAATGTGTTTCTCAATCGTGAGAAAAAATATCGTATGACTTTAGAATTTAAGGAAGCAATAGAACTGATCCCTTGTGAGAAGGGCTCTTTTGTAATGGCTGATTTTGAAGATGAGGCTTTTATGCTGTTTGGAGATGAAGCAGCATCAGATCCCTGTGCAGCAATAGAAGTGGCAGTTATCCAGGATGCCATTGATAAATATGATAAGGAGATTTTTGTGCAAGTCCTTGCAAGGATGACAGAAACTGTGATGAAGTACACCCAGATACCGGAGGATCGGATCTTTGCCTATTACCGAAATTCACCTCTGTGGACTTATAAAAGGCAGGATATCATCGGAACCCTGGTTCATGTCTGACCACCTGTCAAAAGCATAGTCAATAATATCATTAACAAATAATAACACCATCCGAAAGTTTAATGGCGTTACAGCAGCCTGAAAACAACCGGATGGTGTTTTTTGAATCCTGATATAAATTCTCAGGCAGGCAGGATGCCCACCAGAGCTCTTTTGTACATATCTCTGGTAACCGCAGGAAGATCAAACCTTCCCCGTTCCGCTACCCAGGTAAATATGATTCCCTTCACGATCATGCACAGATCGATGGAAATCTCGTGGACACTTCGTCCTTCAGGGAGTATATATCCTTTTTGAATTGCCTCCGTAATGAACTGATCTGTGACCATCATGATATGATTGTTATTGCTGTGAATATCCATTTCTTCGCTTCTGGAATCTCCCCTTTGGTCTTCCTTTCCCGTAATGCTTGTCTCTGCTATAGTTTCTTCTCTTTTATTTCCTTGCATCTTATCTTCAGGTAGGTTCTGCTCCATTTGTTCTTCAGGGACAGTCTCTTTTGTCCCTTCTTTATGGACAGCCGTAAAGTTCATCACATAAATAATGTCCGGCTTACCCTGGCCTCTTTTTTTCTTCTCAATCAATCCAACTTCGGAAAGCTGTTTCATTGCTTTGCTGATCGTACGGTCACTGCGTCCCAGTTTTTCTACCAGTTGTTTCAGATTGTATGTGATATATAAACGACCGGTATCTTTTTCAATCCAGCTATTTTTTCTGGATAATGCCAGCCTGGATAATAATACTCCATATAATATTTTCGCAGTATCACTGATTCCCCTGTACTCCTCTTCCTCCAAAAGCAATGCCGGGATCTGGTAAAAGCGGAAATGTTCTCCCTCTGTATTGTAAAAATAGTCCAATCTCATCTTTTTTTCTCCTCTCTTCTCTTTTCCAATGTAAAGGGGAATATCCTGGAAAGGGATCCCCCTTACATGAAAGTATATGCTGCACACAAATAGTGTGCGAATTCTGCCTGTGCTTTTGCAGCTACGGCATGGTCTTCTCCATCCGGCAGGCAGAATGTATGTAATACTGATCTTTTATACGGACTGTCCTTCTTCGTTTACGCAGTCCTTTAGCCATTTTTCAATCAATGCCGGACACCGCAGGATCTCTTCGGAAAGAAAGTGGCTGATATAACTGGAAACCTCTTTTATATCTAAAGAATTCATATATTCCTGACGGGTTAATCCTGCTGTTTCTTCCCTTCCTTCTTCCACTAACTTATCCATCGGGATGGAAACTTCCCTTCCTTCCCTGTCCGGCTTTGCGGCAGACTCTTTGCAGTCTGTATTTTCTGCTTCTATTTCTGACACCATATCTCTTTGTTCTTCCCTCCTTTCTACAAGCTCTGGCTCTTCCTTTTCTTCTTTTGGGCAGTACTGGTCAAGCATGGCCACATACCGTTCCCATGTGATGGATCTCTCTGAGATGCTGATTTTTTTATCCGAGCAGGAGATCCTGATCTCCCCTTGTGATATTTTATATGATGTACTCCCATATCTCCCTCTTAAGAACTTTACGAGTGCTTTTCTGGAGACAGTAGACCTGTCATATTCATCTATACCCAACAGCCGGTACGATACCCGTATCTCTACCGCACCCGGTTCTAAATTCTTCTGTTTATATTCTTCTATATCCACATTTTTTGTGATCCCCTGTTCGATCACTTCCTTCTGCATCTTTTCCGGCAGCCTCGCCAGAGTGAGTGCGGCAGATTTTTCTATCTCCCCTTCCTTAAATTTTTCCATTGCCTCTGGAAGTAAATTTCTGGAGATCTGCTGATATTCCTGTACTGTAGCCCTTGCAATCCCCATTTTTTTTGATAAGCGTTCTACCATCCTTCCTTTCTGTAAAGATGGAGGGAATTCTTCTGGATGCTCTCTTAAAAGTTTTTCCATCTCTGTGATCTCATGCATCAACTCATATGGTTTTTTCGTGTGATAGCCATTGGAAGCCATTACACGAAAACTTTCCTGCACCGCACTGACATTATTAACAATACATGGAAGAAAAGCAAATTCTTTTAATTCCCTTTCCTCAACAAGCAATTTACAAGCCTGACAGCGCTTATGTCCTGCAATAATCTTATACTCATCTGTATCTAGCTTGCTTACTGATAAATTCTCAATCACTTCTCCTGTAGCCTGAATTAAATCTGCAAGTGATTCTATCTCTTCCTTATCACGTGCCGGACAATACTGTTCTACATTTTCTTTTAATTTTGAGTAATGTATCCATTTGATTATTCTGCGTGGATGCTGCTCTTCTTTTTTTATCTCTTCCTTGTTAAATATATTCCCAAGCTTTGCCATAACCGATACCCCCCTAATCCTCAAGAAGTTCTTCCACCAGATCTACAAAATCCTGTGCTACATTACTCATAACACGGTGCTTTGCCACCGGCTTATAAAGGGATAACGCATTATCAACAATCGCTGTACGGCTGATACATGACTGCATAAACGGATAATCATGCTTAGTGATCAGATCCTCTGAAGATAATTTCTGTGCTTTGGTGTTCGACACCATGTTTGCGAATATCTTCCATTCCAGATCTGGATTGTTTTCCAAAATCTCATGATAAGCATCTTCCACCATTGTAAGATTATCCCGGCAGAAGTTATCAAATTTCACTGGGGTAAGGAACACATCCGCAGCATACAATGCATTCATTGTCAGCATATCAAATACAGGGCGGGTATCAATCAGGCAGACATCATAGTCTTTCTTTAAATATCCTAACGCTTCTTTCAGTCTCCACGGAGTTTTTTGCTCTGTGATCTTAACAGAGCCTTTCACAATATCTATATCCTGGTATTTTGTGCGATAGACTGCACTATTTATCCCTTTAGGATTCTCAAGAACATCTCTTACCGTTTTACTGTATCCGTTTACCTTTGCAAAAAATCTTGTACAGTTACATTGTGGATCCAGGTCAATAACTAATACTCTTCCACCCATTTCCGAAAATGTATAAGCTACGTTTACTGTTGTGGTGGTTTTTCCAACGCCACCTTTTAAATTTGCTACTACATATACTTTCATAATCAATCTCTCCTTAATTTTATCTTTTCAGAGTTAAATTTTATATAATATGTAAATAGATTTAACTCTAGGTTTTTATGTTTTCTAAATTTAATATTATGCTGTTCATAATAAACCTCCTCGTATAATGAAAATAAAAAAAGGAACAAACCCTGATAATTAGGGTTTATTCCCAAACATGAAACGAGGGAAAGCAATGTTGCTTTCCC
>OFMX01000939.1_pt1 | contig 25063 bp, 23 predicted proteins | sample 1541901 | NCBI WGS metagenome assembly OFMX01 (sample SAMN04209222, study PRJEB22552) | human gut metagenome | biome: gut; material: feces | host: Homo sapiens | place: USA: Oklahoma | reverse complement strand
GCCATACCCGGCAGCGGCAGCTTTGCCTTCTGCTCCAGCGGCACATGGTCGGTTTTCGGCATGGAGGCTGAGCTTCCGCTGCTCACCGACGAGGTTCGGGATGCGGGCTTCTCCAACGAGGGGAATGTGCAGGGTGGCTTCTGCCCGCTTAAGAACATAATGGGGCTTTGGCTTATACAGGAATGCCGCCGGGAATGGCAGGCGGAGGGAATATCCCTGAGCTGGGACGAGATAGTGCGTGAGGCAGAGGCAGCGGAGCCCTTCCGCTCCATAATCGACACGGATCATGCCCCCTTCTTCTCCGGCGCTCGCATACGGCAGAAGATACGCCAGTTCTGCGCCGCTACCAACCAGCCCCTACCAGATACGGTGGGCAGGTTTGCCCGCTGCATATATGAATCCCTCGCTCTGAAATATCGCTACACGCTGGAGAAGCTCAGCGAGATAAAGGGGCAGAGCATAGACAGCCTGAACATTGTCGGCGGGGGGAGCAGGAACCGTCTTTTGAACCAGTTCGCTGCGGACGCGACGGGATGCCGTGTGATAACCGGCCCCATAGAGGGCGCCGCCATGGGCAACCTTCTGGTGCAGGCTATGGCGCTGGGCGACCTTAAGGACATTCACGCGCTGCGAGAAGTCGTGGGTCGTTCAGTGAAGGTGGAAACCTACATGCCTCACCATACCCCGGATTGGGAATCTGCATATCGGAAACTGAAAACTTTCTTATAGGAGCGTTCATTATGAATATTCAATATATCCATCCGGCAGATCAGATCGTCATGTTTATGCAGCGGATCTACGACAAACGGCTTACGACCATGTCCGGCGGGAATCTGTCGATCCGTGATGCAGAGGGGAACATCTGGATCACTCCCGCCAGCATTGACAAAGGCACACTCAGCCGAAAAGATATTATCTGTGTCCGTCCGGACGGAGCCTGTGAAGGATCGCATAAGCCGTCATCCGAATTGCCGTTCCATAGGTCGGTTTATCGTCTGCGCCCGGATCTGAACGCGGTTCTGCACGCACACCCGCCGGCGCTTGTGGCTTTTTCCGTTGTTCGCAAGCTCCCAAATCTTGACCTGATCCCGTCTGTACGACACATATGCAGGGATGTAAAATTTGCAGCCTATGCGGTTCCAGGCAGTCAGGAACTCAGCCTGGAGATCGGAAAGGTATTTGAACAGGGCTGCAATATTGCGCTGTTGGAGAACCACGGCGTTTGCGTTGGCGCGCCGGATATGTTTACCGCCTTTCAGCAGTTTGAAACGCTCAATTATACAGCGGAGCTTGAGGTGCTGGCAGGACAGCTTGGAAATATACGCGCACTCCCGGAAAACGCATACCGCCTGAGTGAAACCGACAGCCACACCAGGCTGGGGGATTTCATTTCTCAATACCGCAGCTCTGCGGAGCTGGCAGCCAGACGCGACATGATTACGCTGATCCGGCGCTCCTACAAAATGGATCTGTTTACGGCAACTCATGGCACCTATTCCGTCCGCCTTCCTGACGGGAGCTTCCTTATTACTCCGTTCGGCTTTGATCGTGCTTATCTGGAGGAGGACGATCTGGTTCGCATCAAAGGCGATGCCAAAGAGCTAGGAAAGCTACCGTCCCGCGCCGTTCTGGCGCACCGAAACATTTACCGGGAAAATCCTCAGATCGGGGCGGTGCTTCTTGCGCATCCAGTCCATGCAATGGCGTTTGCCGTCACGGACATGGAATTTGACGCAAGAACAATCCCGGAAAGCTACATTCTCCTGCGCGATGTCAAACGGGTGCCGTATGAAGAACTTTACTTGGATTCAGACAAGCTGGCAGAGGAATTTGATGCCGCGCATCCGGCAGCGATCGTGGAAAATGATTGTGTGATCGTGACCGGAGAATCGCTGCTGCAAGCGTTTGACCGGCTTGAGGTCATGGAACTGACAGCAGCATCCATTCTGAAATCACAGCGGCTTGGCAGGATGGTGCATATCAGCGATGAAGAAGTTGCCGCGTTGAAGAAAGCATATCATCTGGAGGGATGAGGCTTTGATGCGCGTATCAGGCACGATACCATGATACCGAAAAAACAAGACCTGCTTTTTGCCTCAAAGCAGCTATGTACGGTTTTCATTGCCGCTCGCCGACACCTCATGTCCCAGAATAGCGCTTCTGACTACACATATCCCTGGAGTTACCCTTCACGGTATTCTTTTGCCATACGTTGCATTGAGAGATGAATGGATGTTAAATCTGAAATTCTGGATCACGCAAATGTGCAGACCACGCTGCAAAAGTATGTGTATCCCTCCACGACCTCCAAACGGGACGCTATGGAAGCTGCCAGTATGCTGGCAGGAATTGCAAAAAATTTTTTGTTTCTGTAAACTTGGCTTTTCCTCTTGACAAATCCCGGTAGGCGGTGTTATTATAGCGCCACAGTCAGTTAGCGAACATACATTCGTATTTCTGATAGCAGGCATTTACACGGAGGAGGTCATATGGCAGCACCGGTTCTATCCAGGGAGGATATCGAGCAAATTGCCGGGAGAGTTCTTTTCATCTACACCGAGGCATATGTACCGGAAAGGAATCTGTGCTATCAGGTCAACCCGGAGGAACTGGCCGATGTGTTGGGTCTGGAGGTCGATTACCAGATCCCGTCTCTGGATGGGAGCATCCTGGGCGTTACGTCGCCGGACGAACAGTACGTGCCGGTGTACTATGATGGCGAGGAATGCTATTATTACCTCGACGGAAACACCATCCTGATCGACGCACGGCTGTGCGCCTCTCCCAAGACTGTCGGCAGGAAAAACTACACGCTGGCGCACGAGATCGCCCACCAGATTCTCTACAAGGCGTTTCCCGATGCCTACGGCCCCGCCCGCCGCCTGATGTGCGACTACCGCCGCACACCGGAAAGCCGCAGGAAAGTCACCGACTGGACAGAATGGCAGGCCGACGCCCTCGCCGCAGCTCTGCTGATGCCAAAGGACGCAGTTCTGGACGGGATGTTCCTTGCTGGACTGGGAGAGCATATCGGCACGCTCTCCAAGAAATACACACCGAACAAATATGACAGCTTTTGCCGGTTGGCGGAAGCATTGGGCGTCTCCAGGTCAGCGCTTGCGTTCCGGATGGAACGTCTGGGCCTGCTGGACAAGAACCTTCTTTACAGGCAATAGCGAAGGAGCGGCGAACATATGGAAACAAGTACGGAACAGGAAATGCGGGTAGCTGTAAAATGTAAGGTTTGCCAGCGCGTCATCTTCTACAAAACAACGCCGCTTTCAGGCAAGATAGAACTGAAATGTCCCAAATGCCACCAGATCACGCAAATAAATCTCGCTTACCGACGCAGTAAAACGCCGCTGTTTTACCGCCGTTCAACGAGGCAGCCGTCAGCAACTATTTTTTAATATTCCATCATAGCACCGAGCAACGGGGTATGCGGTCAATGACCGCATAATGAAACACCACCAAATAGCCGGGCATGAAAAACGATGAGTAACAGGCTTACTCTACCGTTTTCATGCCCGGCTTTTATTTTTATCAGCAAACAAATTTACATATCTAAAGCCTGAGTGATCATCAGGGCCGAGGATACAGGAGTACATTCTGAATTTTAGAATGTATTTTCAGTACCCTTATTTCGTTGCGCCTAAATGCAGCGATAAAGCCCTGACTTTCCTGTGTCCTCCCCTGCACCCAGCAGAAAGGAACAGGAAAATGCAGTTTAATCAAAAAGCATTCGGGGAAAGGGTACGCAATGCCCGAAAGAGTTGCGGATTTACGCAGGAAGCACTGGCAAACTCATTGAACACTTCCAGAGAATTTATCACGCGGATAGAGACCGGGAAGAATGTCTGTTCGTTTGAACTTCTGATTAACATAGCAGAACTGCTCAATTGCTCCACAGACTACCTACTGCTGGGTAAGGAATCAGAGCGTGAAAATCTTCGGGATGAGCTGCGCCAAATCTCAATAGAACTATCTTCTTTTGTCAACAGGCTCTGATTGTGACCAACGGCTTCCCTGATTGTGACAAGGTAGTTCCTAAAAAAGAGCCTTGCTTTCCTATAAAATAATTGCAAACAGAACGAATGTTCTGAGTGCGTAGCTTGACAATTGAATACCATTCACCAGATACATTACCGTGCAGAGAGCTATCAGGGAAACACGCCGAGACTTCCTTTCGGGAATAGCGATAAATGCTACTCTGGAATGCTGGAGTGCAACCAGCAAAGCGATGAACCTGCACAGGGACAATGATACTTCCGTAATTCGCGGCCCGGTCATAATGAAGGCGGGGAGGTTAGATTCCTATGGAGCAGCACAGCAAGCTGCCGTCTGGTGACTTCCCCTCTCAGGGCGTCGAGGACAAATATGAGAATACGCTTTATGAATTACGAGCTGCCATGGCTTTGCTGTGGCAGTCTCTTACATATGTTCCATATGTCATCCAAATGGATGGAATTTCAATACAGGAGGCGATGCCTATGATTGTTTTAACTCTTCCCCGGTTCACAAATTCATAAAGTCAAGAAAGGATCACACTACAATGCTGTTTACCAAACTTCGTAAACCGCTGGCGTTGGTGCTTGTATTTTTGATGTTCTTCAGTATGGTGCCCTTCGGCTATGCGGCTGAAATGCCTTCTTCGCAATTTGAATCTGGTGTAGATCCTCCTACCGAAGAATCCCTGCCTGAAGATGAAACTCCCATCACAGAACCAACGATCACCAGTTCAGAGCCTGATCCCGATTCGGTTCCGGAAGATACTATCCCGGAAACAGAACCTGAACCGGAAACAGAAAGCTCTGAACCATCCGCAGAAGATGTCCCCCAGGATGGTCCTGGCATAATGGGGTTGTCACCCGGCGATAGTTCTACCTGGGCTATCGGCAGCACCCAGAAAAGTATTATGCTGTTTGACTTTGCTGATAACGGCAATTACACCACTGTTCTGAACTCTCAGGTTGCCTGTGCCTACAAACCTAATGGTACCGGCACCACCCGGACTGCGTACATCAAGAATTTGGGCTGGCACTTTGCACGGTATGGCGGTGTTGCCTATGCGGATGACCCCCTGTACTGCATTGAGCCTTGGCGCAGCTACGCAGCCAGCACCTCCGGAAACTCCGTTGACCGGGATGTGACCTTGGACGGCAGTGGCAGCACCACTGGCAGCAATGTGTGGTACGCTCTGCCTGCCGCACGGCGGGAAGCCATTGGTCTGATTCTGCTGTACAGCGATCAGATGTGGAATCACTCCATCAGCGTGACCACCACATCCAAAGCCAACAACCCCAATGTACCCCTGCGGATCGCCACCCAGTTTCTGATTTACGAAATTGTGTGCGGTCTGCGTGACCCCAGCACCTTCACCCTCAACTCCACCAACGAGTGCGGAACGGCTGGAAATATCTTCTACAATGCCGGTGCGGCATCTGTTACCAATTTTACTTCCAACTACAATACGCTGGTGTCCAACATTCAGGCGGCAAAGAAGATTCCCAGCTTCACTTCCGCATCCAGCGGCAGCGCTCCTACCATCAGCCTGACAGGAGAAGAAACCAGCGTCTATGACAGCAACGGCGTTCTCTCCAACTTCTCTTTCACAGACGGAAATGGAGCGGAGTTCTACAAGAGCGGCAGCACTCTGTACATCACGCAGGCGGGAACGATTTCTTCCTCCACTGTGTATAGGGCTACCCGGTATCTGCCCTCCGCGGCAAGCTCCACCTATAACATCTGGTATATGTCGGGTTCCAGCTATCAGACGACGGTATCCCTTGCCAGCGCTTCCAGCGGCAGCTTGAATGCCTACTTTAAGCTGAAAGCCCCTGATCCGGGAACCATCAGCCTGACGAAAACCACGGAGGATGGGCAGAATCTTTCCGGCTGGCGGTTTGCCGTGTACACCAACTCCGCCTGCACCAGCCTTGCGGCGGGACCTTACACCACCAACAGCAGCGGAAAGATTTCCATTACCGGGCTGACCGCTGGCACCTACTATGTCAAGGAGCTGGGGCACACCGACAGTTCCATCAACGCAATGTACTATTGTTCCAGCACCAATCCCCAGAAGGTCAGTGTCAGCAGCGGCGGAACCACTTCGGTCAGCTTCTATAACAAGCTGAACACCGGCGCTATCAGCCTGACGAAAACCACAGAGGACGGCAAGAACCTGTCCGGCTGGCAGTTTGGAATCTACTCCAATTCTGCCTGCACCACGCTGGTTTCTGGTCCGCACAGCACCAACACCAGCGGTAAAATTTCCGTCACCGGGCTTACCCCTGGCACCTACTATGTCAAGGAAATCGGACACATGGACAGCGCAATCAATGCCCTTTACTACTGCTCCAGTACCAACCCACAGACGGTAACTGTAACCGCAGGCGGCACCGCGACAGTCAGCTTCACAAACAAGCTGAACACCGGCAGCGTGAAGCTGATTAAGTCCACGAACACGGGTGCAAACCTGAGTGGCTGGCAGATCGGGCTGTATACGGATGCCGACTGCACCAACGCTGTGTCCGGCTCTCCCTTTGCCACCGGGGCAGATGGCACGGTAACCGTTTCGGGTTTGCAGAAGGGAACCTATTACGCAAAAGAGAATCCCACGGACGATCCCTATTGGGAATTTGACACCGCCGTGAAGTCTGTATCGGTTGCAGTTGGTCAAACCGCAGAAGTCACCTTCACCAACACCCATTACGGACGCATCGAGATCCACAAGACCACCAACACCGGCAATCAGCTTGGCGGCTGGACATTTCGGGTGAGAGATTCCGAGGGCAATTCCTACGGAGACTTCACCACCGATGACAATGGCTATGCCTGCACCCAGAATCTTCCGTTAGGTCGGTACACGGTTGTCGAGCTGCCCACGGAGGATAATTATTGGCTCACAGAACTGGGTTTCCACGATGTGACCGTAAGAGCCGGCGAAACCACCGTGGACACCTGGCTTAACAAGGAGCAGGGTCTGGTCTGGTTCTACAAGAAAACCAACACCGGCGAATCCGTGGGGGGCTGGCACATCACTGTGTATTCGGATGAAACCTGTACCCAGAAGGTAGGCACCCTTATCACCAATGAGGATGGTCGGGCTGGTTACTATCTTGATCCCGGTATCTATTATGCAAAAGAAACCGGCGACGAACATGGGCGGTTTGAGGACGAATACTGGATGGTGGATGAAACCGTCCAGAAATTTGAAATCAAGCCCCATGAAGATGTGTCCATTACCTTCACAAATGTCCAGTACGGCAGGCTGAAGATCACCAAGACTGTGGAGGGCGGCGGCTCTGTAGAGGGCTGGCAGTTCAAAATCACGGATGCCGAAGGTACGGTGCTGGACGGCTCCCCCTTTGCCACCAACGAGGACGGCATTATTCTGACCGGGAATCTGCTGCCCGGACAGTATACCGTGGAAGAATTGCTCCCGGAGGACAGTCTGTACGAGTGCAAAAGCGAAAATCCCCAGACTGTCACTGTAAAACAGGGTGAGATTGCCGAAGTATCGTTCATCAACGCCCTGCGCACCGGCAAGGTGACTGTGGAGAAGATCGACATTACCGGCAGTCCTCTGGCGGGAGCTACCTTCCGGCTGGAATGGAGTGCGGAGGGTTCCCTGTGGTATCCCGTGACATACTCTGAAACCATCGTCCGAGGCGGCTGCTCCAATCCCGATGTTGTGGACGGGGGCCTGACCACAGGGACAGACGGTATTCTGGAATGGGGCAATCTCTATCCCGGTTTGCAGTACCGCCTGACGGAAACCAAAGCCCCGGATGGCTACAATCTGCTGGATGGAACTGCCTTTGAGGGAGAACTTGCCGCTGATAATATGAATGTCAGTTTGCGAGTTGTAAATACCAGAACCTATACGCTTCCCAAGACAGGTTCCTCTGGACTTCGTCTTTTCCCAGTTTTCGCACTGATTCCGACTTTTACCTGTTCTTCCGGCCTTGCGCTTTCCATTCTTCGTAAAAGGAGATCCTAAATGAATCCCTCCCACATCTATGCCAGAGATCATCCTCTGGCTATATTTTTGCCGCAAACAAAATAAACCGACTTCAAGAGAGGATATTACTATGAAATCTATCAAAAGACTTTTCGCAATGGGCCTTGCTGTCATGATGGCTCTTTCCATCCCTTTTTCTGTATCCGCCGCCGAGCTGGAGGATGCCCCCATTGATGAATCCAGAACCGGCTCCCTGACCATCTACAAGTACGATCTCACCAATGCCGAAAAGGACGGCGTTTGGGATTCCTCCTATGTGTCCACCGGCGTGTTTGACCAGACCGGCGTCAACGATGTGCTGGGCGGCGGCGAATCCGCTCTGGGCAACGGAGAAGCCGGCTACGGCTACGCCATAAAGGGTGTGGAGTTCAGCTTTGTCCAGGTTGCGGATATTGTCCAGTTCTCCGAGTCCGAAAATGACAGCCGCACCGACAGCCATGTAGAGATTCTGTATGCCATCGATAAGACCAAGGGCGCGGACTTCCTGAAAGCGCTGAATCTGACAGACGGCAAGAATCGCTACACCAATGCGGATGCTCTGGATGAAGCCAAGTATTTCTACCAGTCCGATGTGCTGATCGACGCTCTGGCTGCGGCTCTGGAATCCAATTCCACTGTTGTGAAAAATGCGCTGGAAGCCTACATCTCCGCAAACGGCGGCGCTGCCATGCCTCTGACGGATGCCTACGGCAAGACCAAGGCAGAAAATCTGGCGCTGGGCCTCTATCTGGTTGTGGAAACCAAGGTTCCCGAAATGGTCGTGTCCACCACCGATCCCTTTCTGGTATCCGTGCCCATGACCTCTGTCAACGGCACCAACGCCACGGACGGCGGCACCCGCTGGATTTATGACATCACCCTGTACCCCAAAAACCTGACCGGCATTCCCTCTCTGGAAAAGACCCTGCGGGAAAACAAGAACGACACCGGCAAGACCGATGCCTATGCCCACACCGGCACCGCTTCCGCTGGTGATACCATCGACTACCAGATTATTTCCACCCTGCCCTCCATCACCTCCGAAAGCACCTACCTGTCCTGCTACACCTTTGTGGATACCCTGTCCAAGGGGCTGACCTACAACAAGGGCGATGTGGTTTTGGAGTTCTTCACCGATGCCGCCTGCACGGATTCCGTTGCCAAGTGGACGGAGGCTGACGGCAAGTTCGCTGTTGCCTACAACACCACCGATGCCGGGGAATCCGTTATGACCATCGAGATGACTGCTGCCGGTCTGACCGAGATCAACACCTCCAAGGCTGTGTACTCTGGTGCTTCCATGGTCAACTCTGGCTATTCCGACTGCACTCTGCGCATCACCTATTCCGCCAAGATGGACAGCGGCAAGGATCTGGTATTCGGTGACAAGGGCAACGATAACAAGGTTGTCCTGACCTGGAAGCGCAGCAGCCAGAATTACTATGACACCCTGGTGGATGACTGCCATGTGTTCAGCTACGGCATTGACCTCACCAAGCTGTTCAGCGACGGCAAGGGCGATTTCTCCAAGGTGGAGTTCCTGATCCAGAACAAGACCGACAACTATTTTGTAAAAGCCGAACTGAATGAGGACGAGGGCGTTTACTATGTGGTGGATCATGTGACCGACAAGGCGGATGCCACCCATTTTGTCCCCGTCAAGACCGCCGATTCCAAGGGTAAGATCATCCTCAAGGGTCTGGAAGATGACACCTACACCATGACCGAGGTGCGCACCGACAGCGGCTATGTTATGCTGAAACAGGGTATCGATGTGGTCATTTCCAAGACGGAAACCACCGGCCTGTGCTACATCTATGAATCCGATGTACTGGGCCTGATCCAGAATGACCCCCGGTATGCCGAAATCATCAAGGACACCGGTGATCTCAAAAATATGCCCCAGAAACATCTGGAACACAAGCTGATGACCGCTTCCGCTACCGTGGACGGCAAGAAGGTCAACATGGTTGAAGACAACGGCAGTATCAATGCCGAAGCGCCCCTGACCGTTGTGAATACCCGCGGCTTTGACCTGCCCAAGACCGGTGATCACGGTACCTGGATGTATAGCATCGGAGGCGTGCTTCTGATGGCTGTTGCTGCAAGTGCCATGTTCTTTGCTCTTCGCAAGAAGGGTTCTGTCAACTAACCTTTTCCATCTGTCCCGGAGGGAAACCTCCGGGACCCTTTTCTGGAGGTACATACTCTGTGAAACACAAAATATCCATCATTGTTGCCGCACTTCTGATCTTTGTCCTCGCTCTGGGGATAACACTTTACCCGCTTATTAGTAATTATGTAAATCAAAAGTATGCTTCGACCATCTACACCAAGTATGAGGAGATGATTCAAAATGTTGACGAAACAGAATTACAGGAAGCCCGCAGTCTTGCGCAGTCTTACAACCAAGCGCTGGCACCGGTGTCCTCCTATGACAAGGAAGGTATCTCGGAGGCCAGCCACAACTACGATTCCCTCTTGAACCTGGGTGGGAACGGCATCATGGGTTACATCGAAATCCCCTGTATTCAGGTAAATCTGCCAATCTACCATGGCACGGACACTGAGACACTGGAACGAGGCGTGGGGCATCTGCTGGGCAGTTCACTCCCGGTTGGCGGTTCCGGCACCCACGCAGTATTATCCGGGCACTCCGGCATGGCAGGACAGAAGATGTTTACCGACCTGCTTCAAATGAAAACCGGCGATATCTTCTATCTCCATGTGCTGGGGGAAACCCTTGCCTACGAAGTGGACAGCCTGAATACGGTGCTGCCCCATGACACCAGCCTGTTGGGCATTACAGACGGTTCTGATCTATGTACGCTCATCACCTGCACCCCGATTGCGGTCAATTCCCACAGACTGCTGGTTACCGGTCACCGGATTCCCTTTGAAGCTGCAAAGGAAATGGTGGAGGAAGCCCAGCAGGAGGATACCGAAGTTGAATCCACTTGGGAACAGGAATATCTGAAGGGGCTGTATATCGCGATCGCGATTGTCCTGATTCTCTTTCTTATCTGCATCGTGGTTGCACTACTGGGGAGAAACAAAGATGCGTAAACGAATAGCATTGTTTTTCCTCTTACTCATATTTCTTGCCGGGTGCCTGATATCCTTATTTCCCGTAATCAATGAGCTGCTATACCGTGAAAAGATGAAAACCACCGTGTCTGAGTTCCAGACCAATACAGAACATCAGCCGCCTATGGTCATTCTGCCATCTGGTGATGCAGAAGCCACAGAATACACGCCTGCCATCCATCAGGAACTACGGAACGATATTCAGCAGTACAACAGGCGGCTGTTTCAAAGCCGACAGGAAGGCATAAATGGCCTTGAGAGCCTGGAAGAAGCATGCTTCAGACTTTCAGACTACGGTATCACCGGCGAAGTGTTTGGCGTTCTTTCGATTCCGGCTCTTGGTCTGGAGATGCCAGTGTACCTTGGTGCATCCAGCCAGAATATGGCTCTGGGAGCTGCCCAGTTGGGGCAGACCAGCATCCCGGTGGGAGGAAAGAACACAAACGCGGTTATCGCGGGTCATCGGGGATGGAATGGCGCGGATTACTTTCGGTACATTACCGAGCTGGTGCCGGGAGACCACATCACGATAACCAACCTATGGGAAACCCTGGAATATGCCGTTGTTGGCACAAGGATTATATCGCCGGATGATGTGGATGCCATCAAAATCCAGCCCGGCAAAGATATGATTACGCTCTTTACCTGCCATCCCTATGCGTCAGGAGGGCGGCAGCGTTATCTTGTGTTTTGCGAAAGAATCAATAACGAAATCAGAAAGGATGATTCAAAATGATCAATCACTACCACTTTGCCGGAGGCGGCTGCAATGAAAATGTTCGTACCATGGGTTTCCCAGTACTCATTGTGAACATTGAGGCAACCGTTCCCTCTGTGCCCCGGAATCAGAAGGAGACCACCAATTTGACCAACAAAGAAAAAAACAGAGCCTCGGTATACTGTCTGTGTCCAAAGTGCCGGGCCATGTTCTTCAGTGCCAAGAAGTTCTTTATCACACGGGTTGATCCTTACCAAGTCGAAAAAGATGACTGCACTTTCTGCCAGACCGGTGCCGGGTTTGACTACCGCGTTGTTCCCAGAACACCCCGCGGCAATCGCAATGGAGGCAATCATGACTGAGGAAAGAATGGCAGGAGAGTATGAGATTGTTCAGGCAATCTCAGTCGGTTCGGAGGAGATTGTGCTTGGATACGCTCCTCATAATGAATCGCTTCCCTACATGACCGCGTTCTGCACCCAAAACGAATTGTTTACCGCATACCAGCACTGCATTGCAGATGACAGCTATCCCCATATTCTGGGCATTTTTTCTGAGCGCATGACAGACGCCGTAAAAGAGCTGGAACGCCAGTTATCCGCTGAAAACACAGCAGCAGTGGACAACAGGCCCTACAACCAGCAGAAATGCCTGAGTATCGAGCAATGCAGTCTGATATCTCATGCTGACGATCTTCATCAGAAGGTGGTTATCATTAAGCCGGATGTTTTGAAACCGGAATACCAGCTGGCCACCAGGCAGCTTTATCTATGTACCGGAGGATTTGGTGCTTCCCCCAATAGCCGCGGGTCTGCCTGCTTCTGCACCAATCTATTTACCGGGAAGCACAGCCGTTTTGAACGCAGCGACATATTGGCCACCCTTGAAACTGACGCAGTACCAAAGTGGGCGCAGGAAATGCTCTGCAAGGCACTTCAATCTCAGCAAAAGAAAGACAAATCAAAGGAGGCAGCACGATAATGGATTTCTCAATCAGAACTGCAACCCCGGCAGAGCAGATGTATGCCTACAGCCAAAGCAGTCAGATAGAAGGTCAAACCGGCTGCATCGGACATCTCCGAGCTGACTTCGATTCGGATGGAAACAGCTTTTATTCCTCCTGGGCAGACCTCAACGCAAGCCTGAAGGATCAGGCGTTCAAGGATGAATTCGATCATCTGATAAACACGCTGCGTGGTTTGGAAGCTCCCGATGCTTCACAGACCCAACACGAGGCAATTCTTAGAGACAGAGCAGTGCTCACTTCGTACTGCTATCGGCACCCGGACAGCAAGAAACCAGGTTTCTACGGCAGAGAGCTGACGCTCAGAGCCGATACGCAGAAACACGCTTACATTCTCCGCCTCAATCCTAAAAAGGGCGATTACAATCTGTACTGCTACTGCTATCGCAAGGACTGGTTTGACCGGCATCTGAATAACGCGGAGAAGGGAATCCGCTTTATTGATCCGAACTACAAAGAGCTGTTTCGGATAGAGGATGGCGACAAAATTCGGTACTTCACAAACAGCGGAGAGCCCCGACATTTGATTTGCCGCTACATTGACGACTATCATTTTGAGGCAACCAGCGATCGGGGGAAGAACCTGTACCACATCTGCGAGTTTGCAGAACAGTATCAAAATCAAGGCTGTCACGGCATTATTCCGCTGCGGCAGTCGCTCCCGGAGAGCTGTTTCAGCACGCTGGGGACCACCGGGGAGCTGATTGTTATCACCAAAGGTGAGAAAGGTTACTCACCCACAGATGTATTCCCGCAGAACACTTCCCCCAAAGAAGGTGCAGCTGCTCTGAATGCAGCCAATGGCGTGACCAAAGCGCAGGAAGCGGCAATGGTGACTGGTTCCATGTTTGGCTGGGAAACGCCTGCTGCAAACCCCAAGAATTACGATGCCCTCGGTCAGCCAATCAAAAACCAACGGCGTTCCCACGCTGCGGAACGATAGAAAGGAAGCACAATGGATACCACGCCTCAGAAGTATCACCGTGGTGATATTTATTACGCAAATCTCGAACCGCATCTGGGCTGTGAACAGGGCGGCATTCGCCCCGTTCTGGTGGTTCAAAACGATGTTGGAAATCGACATTCCAAAACGCTCATTGTATCGGCTCTGACGAGCAGGACAGCCACCAAAGCGAAGCTGCCCACCCATGTGTTCTTAGACCACATCCCCGGAATGTACGCCCGAATCCCCTCTCTCGTCCTGCTGGAACAGATTCTCACACTTGACAAATCCCGCTTATTGGGCTATATCGGCTCGCTCTCCGATTCCCAAATGAAACAGGTCAACACCGCACTGAAATGCAGTCTTGAATTATGACAACCCAGCTGGGCAGGAGCTACCTGCCCAGCTTTATACATAGATTTTTAGAGGAGGTTTTCCCAATGGAAGAAATCACAGCTACATATACTCAGCTCTTTCAAAACTACCCCGATGTCGTTTCCACTCTGCAATTATGCGAAATGCTCGGTGTCAGTGAGCGTACAGTATATCGACTCCTGGTGACTAACCAGATAAAGCACTTCAAGGTCGGCAGGGCTTATCGTATCCCGAAGGTGAATGTATTTGCCTTCATGGAAAGTGAGTGCGGGGGTTGACAAACTTGCCGGAATTTACTGCTGATGATACCATATAGCCATGCAAAAGACCACAATGCTAATGAACAGGAGGAACGCATATGGTTACAGGTCACCTAAGAGAGCAAAACGGCTATTTCCAGATGATTCTGACATGGAAAGATGCCTCCGGAAAGCGGCGGAGCAAGTCCATCAGTACCGGACTCACCGTTAAGGGAAACAAGAAGCGGGCAGAGAAAATGCTCATGAAAGCCCGTTCCGAGTTTAACCCGGACAATCTCGCTGTCAACAAAGGAATGCTTTTCACGGATTTTCTCGGGAAATGGCTCAATGACAAGGTTGCGGAAATTCCCGCAGAGGAGTATTCCAGCTTTGCTTACTATGTAAAATCGAATATCTCGCCCTACTTTTCTGCACACAACGCAAAGGTCACGGAAATAACCGATCAGGAGCTGATTGCATACTTCGAGACCGAGCGCTTGCAGAACGGCACCGGCAACAAAGCCTTGCTGTCAATCAACCGCACGATCTGCACGGCGCTGGACTATGCCGTAACCATCGGCTGGAGGTCAGACAATCCGGCACATGACATCAATCCGTGCCTGATGAGCACCACCCCGTATTTTACTGATTTTCTGCGAGATTGGCTTAAGTTGATGAAAACCCAAGTAAAAATCACCACATACTCGGCGTATGAAAAAACAATCCTGCACAAAGTGATTCCGTATTTTGATAATCATCTCCCCAAGATTCGTCTTGATGCTGTATCTGCAAAGCATATCCAGGATTACTACAACTACGAGTTGGAAGTGAACCATGTATCTGCAAATACGGTGAAACACCGTCATGCAAATATCCACAAGGCGTTTGCCTATGCCTACAAAACAGATTTGATACAGTCAAATCCAGCCGACAAGGTGGAACTGCCAAAGATTGAGAAGTATTCAGGACAGTTCTACAATCAAAAGCAAATCGAAAACCTTATCCGTGTTGTTAAGGGCGACCCCATTGAATTTGGCGTCATTACTGCATCTTTTTACGGCCTTCGCCGCAGCGAGGTGCTCGGACTGAAGTGGGATGCCATTGATTTTGAAAACAAGACAATCACAATCCGTCATACTGTCCACGAAGTGACGATAGACGGCAAAACCAGGATTGTGGCTTCCGATACAACGAAAACCAAATCCAGCTATCGGTCGCTTCCTCTTGTGAAACCCTTCGAGGAAATCCTGCTAAGAATGAAACAGGAGCAGGAAGAAAATAAGAGGCTGTGTGGCCGCTGTTATTGTCAGGATTACCTTGATTACATCTATGTCAATCAGATTGGTGAAATCGTCAAGCCAGGTTTCGTGACTGCACACTTCTCCGCTGTTCTCAAGGCAAATAACCTGCCACATATCAGATTCCATGATCTTCGTCATAGCTGTGCTTCACTTCTATTCGCTCAGGGAGTCAGCTTGAAAGAGATTCAGGCATGGCTTGGTCACAGCACAATCGGAACGACAGCCAATATCTATACCCATCTGGACGAAAACAACAAGCTGTCTTCTGCCAATGCCATCATCGCAATCCTACCCGAAATGTAAAAATCTCAGAGCAGAAAAACTGCTCTGAGATCAAGAAAATGGTGCCGCTAACCGGACTCGAACCGGTACTGAATCGCTTCAGGTGGATTTTAAGTCCACTATGTCTACCATTCCATCATAGCGGCGTATTCAATCCCTTCAAATGAAGGGATATGAAGTTGGAGGGATGTTTTGGAGGGATGCTCCGAAACAGAGATAATCAAATTTGAAAAGCTCCGCTGTTTGCAAGCACAATTCGGATTGGGTGCTGCATCCGGCCCGCGGGATTTTAAGTCTCGGGTGTCTGCCTATTCCACCACAGCGGCATAATTCCCCCGTTATGGGGGGATATGAAAGTATAAGGCAAATGCTACTATCTCAACATAATGTATGGTAGCATATTTTCCGCCAACCGTCAAGTGTTACAGCTGATCGAGATTCAGCGTGAAGGCTTGCAGGCAGTTGTCAAGGAACCATTCCAGCTCCGGCCGGTTCATGGCTCTCAAGGCGTCCAGGGTCTGCTGCGACGCGGAGTCGAATTCCGTGTTGCCCGCCTTCTGCTCCTCCAGACACTTGATGTGGGCGGACAGCTTGTCCGCGGCCTTGACGAAGGGTTCCAGCTCCGCGTCGTCCTCCAGGACATAGTGAGTGTAGCTGGAGCGCAGCTCGGCTGGGAGCATGTCCAGCAGGCGGTTGCCCGCAATACGCTCCACCTCTTTGTAGGCGGTCTTGATATCCGGATTGTAGTATTTGATGGGCGTGGGCAGGTCGCCGGTGAGAATTTCCGAAGCGTCGTGGTACAGCGCCGCCACGGCGCAGCGGTCGGGGTCGGGGGCGGGAAGGTTCAGAATGTCCCGGCGGATCAGCGCCAGAGCGTGAGCCAGCACCGCGGTCATGTGGCTGTGCTCGGAAATGTTTTCGGAAAAGGTGTTGCGCATCAGACCCCAGCGGGTTATATAGCGCATACGGCCCATGAGGGCGTAAAATTCATTTGCCATGGATAATCTCCTCTATGTCCGCGACCAGCTGCGCGGGGGATTTGCAGAAATGCTTCGCGCCGACTGCCTCCATGCAGGCTCTGTCCCGGAAGCCCCAGAGAACGCTGAGACAGGGGACACCGGCGTTGCTCGCCGTCAGAACGTCCACGTCGCTGTCGCCAACGTAGATGCACGTCTCGACGCCGATGGACGCCATGGCCTTGTACACCATGTCCGCGGCGGGCTTGCGGGGGCAGTCGGGGCTTTCCCCACGGGCGTAAATGCCGGGGAAAATGTCGGCGCAGAGGTTTTTTACCGCCGCGTCCGGCTTGTTGGAAACAATGGCGAGGGGGTGGCGCGCCCCAAGGGCGGCCAGGGCTTCCGGAATGCCCTCGTAGGGCTTGGTCTTGATCTGGCAGTGGGCGCTGTAATAGGACTGGAACGCGGTCAGCACCGGGGCGGGGTCTGCACCCTCCGGGACGGCCTGGGCGATGAGCCGGGCAGCGCCGTTGCCGACAAACTGACGGACTTCCTCCGCCGTGCGCGGAGAATAGCCGAAGGACGCAAGAACGTGGTTGACGCTGTCGGCCAGGTCTGCCAGCGTGTCCAGAAGGGTGCCGTCCAAATCAAATAGAATACCTGTTTTCATCATAATCCTCTGTTTTTCAGTACCCGGATGTCGTTTCCCACGAAGGTCAGCCGCTGGAAATCGCCGTGGAGCCGGGACGCGATCTGGGGGGAGTAGCGGCGGCTCAGCTCGTCTACATTCAGGTTGGTGGAGATGACCATGGGCCTGACGGCCATCATTCTGTCGTTGAGCAGGCTGTACAGCGCGGCCGTGACGAATTGTCCGGGCATCTCCGTTCCGAGATCGTCCAGAATCAGAAGATCGCAGTTTGTCAGCTTGGCCGCTTCCCGGCGGGTGTCCTCGCTGGGGGCGAATTTGGCCTGCTCCAGCTTGGAGAACAGGTGGTTGGAGGTTTCATAGACCACGCTGTAGCCCCGGTCGGTCACCGTTCGGGCGATGCACGCCGACAGGAAGGTCTTTCCAAGACCCGTTCCGCCGATGAACAGCAGATTCCCGGCATTGGGCGTGAAGGTCGCGGCATACCGGCGGCAAATGTTCAGCGTCCGCTCCATAATGGTGCGGGGGCTGGCGCCGTATTTGGGGTCAACGGCATCGGGATAATAGTCCAGGCGAAATTGGCTGAAGGTCTCCCGGCTGCTGGACAGCACGGAAATTTCCTTTTTCTGCTCCTGACGGCACAGCTCGCTCAGGCACTCGCACATGGTGGAGCCAACATAGCCGCTGCCGCCGCATTTGTCGCAGATGGGGCTATCATCCAAAAAGCCTTCCTCGAAATTTGCCGCGGCCAGCGCTGCCCGCTCCCGCTGCAAGCCCAGATTTTCCTGCCGCGCCTGTTCCAGAAGCGCCTGACCGTCGGAACCCTGCAAAAAGGCCGCCTGGGCGGCCTGCGCCATGGTGCGGCGCAGAAGCATGTCGATTTCCCGGATGCGGGGGACTTTGGCGTAGGCCTGAGCCAAATGCTGTCTGTTTTCCGACTCCCGGTCTTCCTTCGCCTGGGCAAGACGCGCCCGGGCGCGCTGAATCACTTCCGCACTGTATCCCACGAATCATCCCTCCTGCAATACTTTCTGAATGGCTTCCAGCTCCGCCTCGCCCAGCTGGCCGGAGGCGCCCTTCGGGACGCCCGTCTTCCGGTCGCCGGTGCGGACGTCCTCGGCGCTGTGGAAGCCCTGCTGCTGCCAGCGCTGCAAAATCTTGTTCATGTACGCCCAGTTTAAGCCGCCGGTGTTCAGGCAGGTGCGCTCATAGGCCATGGAGATCAGCTCGTCGTCCATGCCCATGTCCAGCCAGCTCTGGGCATAGCGCTCCTCGGCGGCGGTGAGACTCCGCCCCCGGATCTGAATCAGGCTCATCAGCCGGGACAGCCGGGAATTGCGCACGTTCTGTGCCTGGATAAAGGCGGCGGCTTCCTCCACGGTGTCGATGCCCCGTTCTGCCCAGTTGTAGGCTTCCTTCTCGATGGTGCGCAGAGACGGATTGCGCAGACTCCCTCTTTGACGGGCGCGTTCCTTGCAGTAGCACACCAGAAGGGAGATCACGTCCGCGGTCAGCCCTAAGTAACGCACAAAGCCCAGAAGGATTTTCAGCTCCTCGGTGTTCAGGCTCCGCCCCAGCAGACGCTGCACCTCGCCGTAAAGGCTGCGGAAGGAGTCGTCGGAATCCATGGCGTCCAGCACGTCCTTTTCGCAGTAGCTGGGGCGCTCGCCGGGGGCGATGTGGCTGGGGCGGTCCTCCGGCCACAGACCCAGCTGCCGCAGGGTAGCGGCGGCGCAGCCGTAGCGCGGGGCGCTGAAATGCAGGTCGGCTTCCGCACCCTCGGGGCGGTTGCCGCTGTTTATGTACAGGTACAGCAGCGCCGCGTCCGGATTGGCGGCGGAGAGCAGCCTGCGGATGTCGCTCTGGGAAATTTTGACAGGTTCGGTTATCATTTCGGTGCCTCGCAGAAAAAGTCGTTTTCCGTCATTATACCACACCTTCCCAACAGGGACAACGGCGGGGCAGCAGAGAATTTCGCAGAAAAACGAAGATTTTTTTTGGCAGGACACAGGATGTTGTGGGCAGGGGAGAGGGCAAGTACAAAAACCGGAGCCGACGCGCGGGAAACATGCGCATCTGTACTCCGGTTTTCGTTTATTCGCAAAATTTCTGTGGCAGAATGTACGCAGGTGAGACGTTCCCTTCTCCCTGCGCAGGAATCGCTGAACACAAATCTTTTTCGCCCCCTCGCTTCCGATTAAAATAAGTATTTTAATCAGAAAAGGGTATCAAAGAGAAAATACATTCTGTCTGATGCCGTGAGAAAGCAGAAGAAGCTTGTTTTCAGAGTTTCCTTATTCGCGTCATACCGCTGCGCGTTCGGCGACACACTTGACAGGAAAGGAAATGGGCGAAAGCAACCGTCGTCACGATTGGTTCCCGTTTCTTTGCTGTCCGCAGGTAGCTTAACCGGAACAAGCCTGATTATTCGGAGGTGCCTATGGAAAAATTTGTTACGCTGCTCATCCCTGCCCTGGTCGCGCTGGTGCTGGTGCGGCTGCTGCTGATGCCCATGAAGCTGATCTTCAAAATCGGCATACACTCCGGGTGCGGCTTTCTGTGCCTGTGGCTGCTGAATTCCGTGGCGGCGTTCACGGGGGCGTACTTCCCCATCAACGCCGTGACGGTGCTGGTGGCGGGATTTCTGGGATTGCCCGGAATCGGCGTTATGGCGCTGCTGGAAGTTTTGTCAATGTAGTTTAACGCAGTACCGCCCTCCCTGAATGGGGAGGGCGGTGTACTTTATTTGTCCAGATGTACGTTCAGATGGGGATAGGTCATGGTGATGCCCTGCTCGTCGAAGACGTCCTTGACCCGCTGGGTCAGGGCGAAATACACGTCCCAGTAATCCTCGGTCTTCACCCAGACGCGGAGGGTGTAGGCAATGGCGCTGTCGCCGTAGCTGCTCACGCAGGCGCTGGGGGCGGGGGTCAGAAGCACATTGTCCATGGTTCCCGCCTGCACCAGCGCATCGATGACCTTCTGGGTGGGGGCGTCGTAGGAGGCGGAGACGGGAATGTCCACCCGGCGGGTATCGGCGGCGGAGTAGTTGACAATCTGCGCCGCGACCACCGCGCTGTTGGGAATGGAGATGAGCTTATTGTCAAAGGTGGCCAGGCGCGTGTAGGTCATGTTGATCTCCTGCACCGTGCCGGACTGCCCGGCGATCTCCACATAGTCGCCGGAGTGGAAGGGATGGGTGGAAAGAATGGTGAAGCCGCCGATGACGTTGGTGAGCATATTTTGCAGGGACAGGGAAACGGCCAATGTCAGGACGCTTGCCAAAGCGACGATGCCGGTGACGTCAATGCCAAGGCTGGAGGCCACGCTCAGACCCAGCAGGATATACATGGCCACCTTGGCGAGAGACAGAATCAGGCTGTGGGCGGCCTTTTCCAGGTTGGATTTTTCCAGTCCCCCCTGAAGCAGCTTCGTGACGACGCGAATGATCAGAAGGCCAATGACCAGCACGAGAACGGCGTGGAGCACCTTATTCAGCGCGCCGGTTCCCAGGGCGGTAAAAAATTCTTTCGGCATGGAAAACAACTCCTTTTTTCATCTGTTCCGTGAAGCCATTATAAAACGGGAACGGGGAAATAGCAAGAAAAAATGTGGCGAAGAAGTTGGCAAAAGGCGCTTTTTCAAATGTTAATCCCATTTTAAGAAATAGACCTCTTTCATCTTAAAGAAGCCGGTGATATAATAAGAAAAAAAGATGACGAGAGGAAGGGAAACCATATGTACAACGTTCTGATTTGCGACGATCAGCCGGATATCGTCAACGCGCTGAAAATATACCTGACCCCCGAGGGGTACAATCTGTTTGAGGCCTTCACCGGCACCCAGGCGGTGGAGATCGCCAAAAACAACGACATCCACCTGATTCTGCTGGACGTGATGATGCCCGTGATGGACGGCATCACGGCGACCTCCAAAATCCGGGAATTTTCCAACGCGCCCATCATTCTGCTTACCGCCAAGTCCGAGACGGAGGACAAGGTGCTGGGGCTGAACGTGGGGGCGGACGACTATATCACCAAGCCCTTTGTGCCGGTGGAGGTGCTGGCGCGGGTGCGGTCCCAGCTGCGCCGGTATGCCCAGCTGGGCAGCCGCCCGGAGGAGGGCAGCGGCAGCATCACCATCGGCGGCATTGTCCTGGACGATCGCACCAAAACCGTCACCGTGGAGGGGGAACCTGTGTCCCTCACGCCTACGGAGTACGCCATTCTGCACCTGCTGATGGCAAACCCCGGAAAGGTATTCTCCACCAAGGTGCTGTATGAATCCGTCTGGCAGGAGGCGGCGCTGGGCAGCGAGGGCGCCGTGGCAGTGCATATCCGCCATCTGCGGGAGAAAATCGAGATCAACCCCTCGGAGCCGCGGTATCTGAAGGTCGTGTGGGGACAGGGCTATAAAATGGAAGGAGGAAAATAATTTGAAATACAATATTGTATTCAAATTCCTCGCCGTCGCCCTGTGCGCCCTGATGCTTCTGGGAGCCGCCGGAAGCGCCGCCGCCATCATCGGCATGACGGAATCGGGACTGTACGACATCTCTGTGGAGGAGCTGCGGGACAGATATATCCGCTCGGACGGCGAATCCATGGCAGACCGCATCGCCGTGGACTACGCCGAAGCGAACCTGGGCGGCGTGCCGGAGGCGATCGCGGGGCCGACCGTGTACGATCTGGGGCCGTCGGGGAAGACCGGCTGGCTTTACGGCGTGTTCAACCCGGCGCTGGCGGGCTACGTGCTGAAGGACGCCGAAGGAAATGTGCTGGAATCCGGCGGCGCGGAAAATCTGACGGACGCCGAATTTTATTCCTTCCCCGTCAGCGGCTCTTATAAATACGTCCTGTCCATCACGGAAAAGTCGGAGGCAACGCCTCAGGCGGACGCGAGCACCTATAACGCCATCCCGGAGGGCGGGGCATTGGTTCTCAGTCTCAGCATCGAAACGGAGGACTCCAGTGGGAGCGTGGACAGCGTCGAACCGATCGGTAATATCTACGACACCGGCAACGGCGTTCGCTTTGAGGCCAATCCATCGATGGGCGTGATAGACCTGCCTGACGCGCCTACCACGTGCGTGACGTTCGTTGGTGTAGACGGCAATGTCCTGTATCAGACCTACAACGACGTATCGGACTGCTTCTCGGAAAACGAATCCGGCTATCTGGTGTTCGACACGACCCGGGAGCTGAGCCAAAGCGAAGTTCTGTTGGACGACGTTCCCACTGAGGGCGCATATATATATCAGGTAACATTCACCACGGAATCGGAGCTGGCAGGCGAGGGGGGACATACCCGCAGCGGCAGCACTCCGGTGGGCGTGCTGAAGCGCAATGACGCGGGCGTCCTGTATTTTCAGTCGGGCGACGCATTCTACCGGGACAATATGCCGCAGGATGCCTTCATCACCGCCGTGGAATTCCGGGACAAGGACGATTCTATCGTTTATCGGGCGTCAAACCCGGCGGGCGTGGGCGAATTCGAATGGGATGCCAACGGCACGGCGGTCGTATTCCGGGTAACGCCCAGCCTGACGCAGAAGGTGATGCCCGAGACCCTCCCGGAGACCGCCGCTGAGACGGTGCCGGACACCACCGACGAAACCACCGTTACCATGGCGACTCCCGAAATCACCGCCGAGACCGTCCCGGATACGACGGAGGAGACCGCCCCCCTCGAGACGCTGTCTGTGAACCCCACCAAGCCGGCGGCGACCGGCACGGCAGCCCCGGACGTGATCTTTGCGGACGGCGAATCCCACACCATGGACTATTGGGACGACGACGCCCAGAAGTCCATGGTGGTGGAGTACCGCTACGCGAAGCTGCCCGCCTATACCGTGGAGCTGACCCTGGCGCCCGGCGCGTACCGCTTTGACAGCGGGTACGCTCTGCTTACCCAGGTGTGGAGCTACCGCGACAGCCTGTTCTTCATTATGGGCGCGTGCCTGCTGCTGTTTGCGGTTCTGACCGTGTATCTCTGCTGCGCGGCGGGCAGAAAGCCCGGCAGGGAGGAAGTCCATGCCGCAGGCTTCAACTGCATCCCCCTGGACATTTACCTCGCCGGGGGCGGGCTGATCGTCTTCGGCCTTTTCATGGTAATCGTCCAATTCTACGATGCCGCCGACCTGTTCAGCCAGAGCATTCAAACGGTCTGCGCCGGGGTGCTGATGGCGGGCTATGTCATGAGCCTGATTTTCGTAGGCTTCTGCTTCGCCTGTGCTGCTCAGTTCAAGACCCCCGGCGGCTACTGGTGGCGCAACAGCGTCTGCTGGCGGTGCTTAGATTTGCTGGTGAAGTGCGTAAAGGGCTGCTTCTCCGGCTGCGGCTGGCTGCTGCGGAAGCTGCCCAAGGCGGCGGCTGTATTCTGGGACTTCCTGCTGATGCTTCTTACACCCCTGAGATGGCTGTGGAAGCAGATAAAGAGGACCTGTGCAAAAATCGGAAAGTCCGTCAACCGGGTGTATTCCATGATGCCGCTGACATGGCAGTGGCTGCTGACGGGCTTCATTATGGTGATGCTCCTGTTCGCCGCCCTTGCGGGCAGATCGAATCTGATGGTGGTGCTGAGCCTGTGTGCCTGCGTGGCCGTGGTGCTGTATGGAGCGTACTGCTTCGGCATCCTGCTGGAAAGCGCCAAGCGCATGGGCAAGGGCGACCTGGACACCAAGGTGGACGACAAATATCTCACCGGCGCGTTCAAGAGCTTTGCCGGTGACCTGAACGACCTGGCCGGCGTTGCCGTAGTGGCGGCGCAGAAGCAATTAAAATCGGAGCGTATGAAAACAGAACTGATTACCAATGTTTCCCACGATATCAAAACGCCTTTGACCTCCATCATCAACTACGTGGACTTACTGCAAAAGCCCCACACGCCGGAGGAGGAGAAGACCTATCTGGAGGTGCTCAACCGGCAGTCCCAGCGCTTAAAAAAGCTGATCGAGGATCTGATGGAAATGAGCAAGGCCAGCACGGGGAACCTGACGGCGGACATTACGAAGCTGGACGCGGTGGAATCCGTGAACCAGGCGCTGGGAGAATTTGCCGACAAGCTGGAAAAGGCTCAGCTGACCCCCGTATTCCGCCATCCGGAGGAGTCCGTCGCCATGATGGCGGACGGAAGACTTGCCTGGCGGGTGCTGAGCAATCTCCTGAGCAACACCGTAAAATATGCCCTGCCCGGCACGCGGGTGTATATCGACGTGATGGCGGTGGAGGGAAAGGTCATCATTTCCCTGAAAAATATCTCCCGGGACGAGCTGAATGTGGACGCCGACGAGCTGATGGAGCGTTTTGTCCGGGGCGACGACTCCCGGAACACCGAGGGCAGCGGCCTGGGGCTGAACATCGCCAAGACCCTGATGGATCTGCAAAAGGGGCAGCTGCAATTGCTGGTGGACGGCGACCTGTTCAAGGTAACGCTGATCTTCCCCGGCGCATAAAGGCGTACAGGAACCAGCCGAGGGCGGCGCGGGAAAT
>OFMX01000932.1_pt1 | contig 25220 bp, 16 predicted proteins | sample 1541901 | NCBI WGS metagenome assembly OFMX01 (sample SAMN04209222, study PRJEB22552) | human gut metagenome | biome: gut; material: feces | host: Homo sapiens | place: USA: Oklahoma | reverse complement strand
TTAAGATGCGGACGAGCATTTTAAACACAGCGACTACAGAGCAGATGGGATATGGCATTGTTTCTTTTTTCGTCTATACGAAATCTACAAATTATTATTTTTCTTCTTTAATTGTATGGAACTGTTTGTACTCCTCTAATCTCTTTGTAATTCTGTCATGAGGGTTTAAGATTGCACTGATAGAAGCCTCATGGTTGATAGAATCAATTAAGAGAGCAATGTACTTGGCAACATCACAGCTTACATACCATGGACGCTCAAAGAGGTCTGGGCGCTGGTAAGTACAGTTTGTAGTGATTACCTTATAAATAAGTCCTTCTTCGTAAGCTTTATCGAAAGATTCCAGTCCGTTAGTGAACATACCAAAAGTAGAGATGCAGAATACACGACGTGCCTTTCTTCTCTTTAACTCTCTTGCAACGTCTAACATACTTTCACCGGAAGAAATCATATCATCGATGATCATTACGTCCTTACCTTCAACAGAAGAACCTAAGAACTCGTGAGCAACGATCGGGTTACGTCCGTCAACGACAACAGAATAATCTCTTCTCTTATAGAACATTCCGATATCTACACCAAGAACGCTGGAGAAGTACATTGTACGGTTCATAGCACCTTCATCCGGGCTGATTACCATTAAATGTTCGTTATCAATCTCAAGATCGTTTGTAGAGCGAAGTAAAGCCTTGATGAACTGATAAGTAGGCATGATATTGTCAAAACCTTTCAGTGGGATCGCGTTCTGTACACGAGGGTCATGTGCATCAAATGTAAGAACGTTATCAACACCGATTGCTGTAAGTTCCTGCAATGCGTAAGCACAGTCTAAAGACTCTCTGGAGCTTCTCTTATGCTGACGGCTCTCATAAAGGAACGGCATGATAACAGTAATGCTCTTTGGCTTACCGGAAGCAGCGCCGATGATACGCTTAACATCTGCGTAAATATCATCAGGAGACATATGGTTTTCATGACCACATACTTTATATTTTAAACTATAATTAAGAACATCTGCAAGGATATAAAGATCTACGCCACGAACAGAATCGGAGATGAGTGCCTTTGCTTCACCGGTTCCGAAACGGGAACAGGTTGCATCGATAATATAAGTATCCTGCTCGTAATCTTTAAATACAACATTCTCTTTGTGTTCATGTTCACGCTCTTTACGCCAGTTTACAATATACTGGTCGATTCTCTTTCCAAGCTCTGCACAGCTAGGGTGAACAATAATTCCAAGCTTACCTACAGGAACGGTTGCAAATTTGCTATCATCTGGTCTCATGTGTTTTACTCCTTTAATCATATAATTATTATTATGTGAGATAAATCATATTACAATTCCTTTATAACATCCCTTCTCTTATTCGTCAAGGGCGGAGAAAGCCTTTTTAATGCGAATGTCTTCTCCGTAAATATGTAAAAGGGTGTAGGACTGTATGATTCTTGAAAAAACTCTTTCTGTGTAAGAACGGTTAATCTGTTCTAAAGAAAGATTTGTACTTATAATAGTAGATTTTTTATTGAGAATTCTCTCATTAATACATAAAAAAAGCTGAGAATTAATAAAAGAATTATTCAGCTCTGTACCGAGATCATCAATTATAAGAAGATCACAGTGTAAAAAGGCGGGAAGGGTCTGCGCATTATTTGTCCCGCGGCGAAATGTATAGTCGGCAAGCTGGTCAAAAAACTGATAGGCAGTCAGATAAATAACTCCTTTTCCACGACTCAGCAGCTCTCCGGCAATACAGTTCGAAAGAAATGTCTTTCCGACACCGGCATTCCCATAAATAAAAAGATTCTGTCCGGGACGGGAATCAAAACATTCGATAAAAGAACGGCTTACCGATAAAACATTTTCAATATTCTCGCGAGGAGAAAGTCGTTCTCTTCCGCTTCGCTGCGAAGAATAGTAATCTGTGCGGAAAGCGGAAAAACATTCGTTACCGGCAGAATTTTCAATATTAGACTGTCTGTAAAGAATCTCGCGAATCTTCTGCTGGAAACAATGACACTTTTTATCTCCGATATAGCCGGTATCCTTACACTCCGGGCAGTCATAGATCGGATCAAGATAATCTGCCGGATAATCATGAATCGCCAGCAGGTTGACCTTTTCCATGGAAAGATCGTAAATGGTACTCTGCAGCGACTTCTTAGCATCCGCATTCGATATCTTTTTCAGAAGCATCTCCTTTGCCTTTGCGACAGAAACATGAGCAATCTCCTCATCAATACGGCGAATCTCCGGAATAAGAGCATAGATTCGTTCTTTACGTTCCTGTTCCGCCATATAATTACGGCGGCGTACTGCGTCATATTCATTCATAATATCCTGATATTGTCTGGTGGAAATACCCATAGTTACCTCCTGGTCTTATCAAGAAGACGAGATTCTAAATCGCTGTAATCATAAGTTCTTTGCTCAAAATTATGGAACTGATTTGCCGATGTATTGGATGTATTCTTCCTGGCAGCAGTGCCGGTCATTCCTTTACGTGTCTGTCCCTGCGCATATCCGGCAGAAGAAGCCGAGGCAGGAGAGGCCGCATTCGAAGAACGGTGTTTATCATCTAGATGCTTAATATCTGAAGTGCTTCTAACACCAAGACGCTTCCAGTCTTCTAAGATCTTATTCGCATATGGAAAACTTGCCTGGTGTGTGGCAAGCAGGGTCCGGCTGCAAGCCTCAATAATAATATCGGTGCCAAGACCAAGAGAATTCCACTTCTTTATGTAGTCAAGCTCCGCTGAGCCAGGATCACGATTCGAAATGCCGAATGCCTTCATAATAGGAAAAACATTCTGTGAATATAATGTACTTTGCTCCTTTGCCTCCTGAACACTTGTGATGCCCTGCTGATACCAGTTGATCGCTACACTTTCGATATAACGGACACTCTTCTTTCCGCGGGAGACACAGTATTCGATCAGATACTCCATCAGATCAGAAGAAAAGTGAAGCTGGTCGTTAATGTAGCAGAAGCTATTCAGCTCTGATGTGGAAAATGGACGACCAATATAAGTTTCTGCCATATAAATCGTACGTTCAAGATCGGTATCCTTCATAGAATTCTCCACATCCGTAGGACTTAATGTAGTCTTCTCCGGTACAGAAGTAATCGTCGGTGAAGGAGTCGTCCCCTGTTGTGAAGAAGCCCCTTTTTGTGTCCCTGTAGAAGCCGCAGAAGCTGTCTTCTCCGGCACAGAAGGCTCGGTAGCCTGTAAAAGACCAGCTTTTTCCCAGTAGGAAAGCGCACGTAAAACATCTTTTCGTGTCAGTTCCAGATGATCCGCAAGATGATCCACATCTACGGGAAGCCCCATACCCTGCAGACGAAGAATCAGAAGATAAATCTTAACATATTCTCCATCCGCTTTTATCATATATTCATCAATAAATTTGTTTGGCAGAACAGTAACTTCATTCTGTACATTGTAAAGTAAAGTAATCTTATCGTTCATTATACCCCTTATTTCTTATTTCTATCATCTGTAGTTTATATATGTAGTCTGGTGATTATCTTGTGCTTCTGAGTATAGAATAGCACACCCACAACAAAAAATACAGTTTCAAATCTGGGGAGAATGTGGATAGAATTGGGGATAACTCCTGTATAAAACCTTGATAGATTGTGTGGATAGTTTTGTGGATAATGTGGATAACTTTGTGGATAGGTGGGTAAAACTCGATATTTTGGGGAGAAAACTGGTAAAAAAGGGTGATGAGTTCCAAGATATAGGTGTGAACTTACAAAAATACAATGTGGACAAAATGTAAACAACTTGGGGAAAACCTCAAAACTCCCTCAGAAAAAAATTTAAAATTGTGGATAATGTGGATAACTTTTCTGAGACTGTTTCTTTGTTTCACATTAGATATAAGATTAGATATAAATACAGTTTTCATTACATTATGCCCATTATTCGTGCAAAAGATAACTTTTTTTTTATTGATTGTGCTAAAATAAATTATATTTTTTAAACACGCTCTAGTGCTGACCAAGATGAGGGAGGAGTGAATAGTTGAACAAAAAGAAGGAACAGGAGCTTGTATGTTTGACAGAACAATGTCTGAAAAGATATTGGGAAAAAGATTGTGAGGTGATGTTATCGTATTGTACAGATGATATATTGTGGACAGGTGCGGAACAGAAAGAATATATCATGGGAATTGAGGCGGTCAGGAAGAATTTTACCGAGCTAATGAATGTTATTCAGCCTTGTATTATCTCGAATGGAGAGTTTATAGTTGTTCAGAATACAGGAAATGCATGCACAGTTAGCGGCCGGTATCTGGTAGAAACATTACCTGAAGCGGATTACTTTCTTCAGGCAGAACAAAGATGTACTTTTGTATGGGAAAGAATTAACGATGAGCCTCGAATACGGCATATGCATGTTTCCAATCCCATAGGGGAGATGAAGATTGTGGAAGGAAGCCGTTTTGTTAACGAAATGGGGCGTATGGCAAAGAAATATATGGATGAAAAGATTCATGCAATAAATCGAAAAAAGATTGTAGTAGAAGGAATCAATGGAAAGGTATTCTTTATCAATGAGAGTCAGATTCTATATATAGAAGCTAAGTTAAGGAATTGTGACATTTTCATGCAGAATGGGGAAGTAATACATGGAAAGAAGTCATTTGCAGATTTTGAGAAGAGCTTAGATGAATATTTTGTCAAAGTACACAGAAGTTATATCGTAAACATACAACATGTTACAGTAATACGGTTTTGTGAACTTGTTATGAGTAATGGAAGGGTAATTCCTGTACCACAGAAAAAATATGCAAAAGTCAGGGAAGAATTGATGAGAAGGCATATTTAAGAGAAGGATAATTCACAAAATTATGAGAGTATGAATTATAAAGGGAGGTAGGCTATGAAATATAAAAATGCAATAATATCAACAGGAAAAGATATACTGATTGTGTTCATTTGTTTTTTCATTTTTATGTTTTTAAGTGGAGGCGGAACGCAGAATGTTTTAGCAGCAGAAGATGAAGTTACCATCACGCTCGATGCAAATGGCGGGAAAGCAGTTGAACCTGTAGTTTATAAGAAGACACAGTCTGAGATTGGAATTTTGCCGGAAACCACCCGGACGGGGTATGTATTTAATGGCTGGTGGACAAAGAACGGTGGAACATCTTCTTCAGATTCTGCATGGGGCGGAATCGTAAAGTTTAATGATACTTCTTTGCCGTCTTCCGACACAACATACTATGCCAGATGGACAGAGGATAAAGCCGAGAATAATAAACAAGATACTTATTTCTATGGAAAAACGGATGAGAAGGTAGACAAGGTTACATATAATTATGGATACATAAGTGATAGTACGGCGAGAGGAATTACTTATAACTATGGACACATAGAAAAAGCATCTGCCGGTACGTATAATTATGGTTATATTGATTGCCTTATATCTAGTTCTAGGACTCTTACATATAATTATGGAAAGATTACAGACAGTCAGAACAAGATTACATATAATTATGGAACTATAGAAAAGAACAATGCGTTAGTTGATACGAATTATAACATTATTGAAAATAATATAGGAACGATTAACCGCTATTCTTCGGATGTAACACTTAACGAGAACAGTGGGACGATTAATACATTGTCTAAGGGAAGTGTAAGGAAGAATACGGGAAAGATTAATGATGTAGATGACAAAAATGTTACTATTTATAATTATGCAGGAGGAACTGTAGGTAAAAGTGATAATGCATGGGGAGTCAGAGCCTGTACTGTCTGGAATATGGGTGGAATAGTACAAGGCTATAGCAGTTATGCAGACAATGTTACAGTATATAATTTTGAGGGCGGAACCGTATCAAATCTGCGAAAAGGTTCTGTTATTTACAACCTTGGTGGAACTGTTACAGATTCCTCTACAGCACGGGTGATTAACTGTTATAAAGTAAATATCAACAGTTCTTTTGTAGAGACATGGAATGACAAATTTATTATCAATCCTGACACAGGTGAAGTGTGGCTGCCGGAAGGTGAGACAGGTACGTTTACTGTGAAAGATGGAACTCCTCAGCTTTATGTGACCGGTGCAACTCTTACAAAACAGAGTGATACAGCATATACGTTGTCTGATGCACAGGCGACTATTGTTGTTGATGATGTAGAGCCATTTACGATTACATATGACCTTAATGGTGGTACAGTTGATGAAAATCCGATGACTTATACAGAGAGGGATACGATTACTCTTAAGAATCCAACAAAAGAAAATTATGTTTTTGTTGGATGGACAGGTACGGATCTTGAAGAACCTTCTGATAACGTGACGATTCAGAAAGGAAGTAAAGGAAACAGACAGTATACTGCGGTGTGGAAACAGGATTCTAATATTGTTATCCTTACCTTTGATGGTCAGAATGATACAAAAGACCAGCTTATGATCTATAACATACTTACTGGCGGAGATACGATTGGTAAGTTACCGGAAGTTACAAAGGAAGGGTATCATTTCCTTGGCTGGTTTACAGCCAAAGAAGGCGGAACAGAGTTGACTGCTGCATCTAAGAAGCCACATAAAAATACAACGTATTATGCGCAATGGGCAATCGGAACTTATACCTATACGCTTGACCCAAATGGTGGAACACCGAATTCTACAACAAAAATTACCAAAGTCTATAAAGAGAATATTGGAATTCTTCCGATTATAAGTAAAGAGGGTTATATTTTTAATGGCTGGTGGTCACGTAATGATAAAGGAAACTGGGTATCTGTCCTTGAACCGAATTCTGCTATGGAAGGCCAGGACACAGCTTATTATGCAAGATGGACAAGGAAAATAGATACATATTCTGACACAACAGGCGTTTATCTTTACTCCCATTTTGAAGGCTCACTTAAAAAGAACACTGGTACAGTTGTAAATAACTTTGGTTTAATAGAAAGGAACGTTTCCACTGTAACAACAAACTATGGTGAAGTTGGTGCTACAGAAACTGCTATTTCTAATAACTATGGTCATGTAGGTACTGTAGAAGATAAGATTATTTCTAACAATGGTGTGGTAGATTTGGTAATAGATACTGCATCTATCCGATATAATAATAATATTGTAAAAGATAATCAGGGTATTCTTATTTACAATAATGGAAAGATCGAGAAGAATACAGGTATTATTACTGAAAATAATAATTATATTGGAGAAAATACAGAAACTGTAAAGTTTAATGCAAAGGGTGCAGAAATTAATGTAAACAAGGGAATTATACGTGAAAACAAAGGCGTAGTTTATAATTATCCAGGTGGTATTGTTAAAAAGAATTCCGGTATCGTTTATAATTATGGTGGAATGGTATCAGAAGACAATACAGGTTCCGTTATAGAAAGCTATTCTGTAAAAGCTGGAAAGGGAATAGAGAAAGCTACCCTTGATAACGAAAGCTTTTTAGATATTGATGGTGCAAAATGGTTAGAAAAAACGAAAGGTACTGCAACACTCACTGTTGTCTGGGCGAAAGGTTATAATGCCAATGGCTATCATTTAGAAGCAGATGGATGTAAGGTTACAAAAAATACCAATGGCACTTATACCTTATCTAAGATTACAAAGAATACAACAATTTTTGCTGCACCGACGACATTTACCATTACTTATAAGTCAGAAAATGGAAGTCTTCAAACGACAAATCCGGTGACTTACACTTGTGAGACAGAAGATATTACATTAGCTGCGCCATCTCGAGAAGGTTCTACTTTCCTTGGATGGACTGGAACAGATCTGGCAGGAACAACGAAAAATGTTACCATTAAGAAAGGCTCTTTTGGTGATCGTATTTATACTGCTGTATGGAATAACGAAAGCCAAACTGTTCAACAAGAAATATTTATTCTTCCAAAAGTTTTAGTAAAGGGTAAAGCTATACAAAAACTTTCCTGGAATAAAATAGATGAAGCAGATGGTTACTTTATTTATTCTTCCGTATCTGGAAAGAAAATGAAGAAAGTTTTCGATACCAGGAAGCGTGCTTCTAAGAAAAAAGCTAAGAAATCTACCGCAAAGTCTACTGGAGCTAAAACAGTAACTTACACATTCAAAAAGAGAAAATCAGGTACGGTTTATCAGTATCAGATTCGTGCTTATAAGCTTGTAAATGGAAAGAAGAAAGTATTTTGTAAGAGTATGGTTGTTTACTCTGTTGCAAATAACCAGTCAGGAAAATTAACGAATGTTAAGAATATTAAACTCAAAAAGAAATCTTATACCCTTCAGGTTAAACAGACAGCAAAGATTAAGGCAAAATATACCGCTTATAAAAAGAATAAAAAGCTTTATTCTCGTGTAAAAACTTTCCGTTATATCAGCAGCAATACAAATGTTGCCACAGTTACAAAAGTGGGTAAGATCAAAGCAGTAAAAGCCGGTACATGTACAATCTATGTTCTTGCGCATAATGGAGTGAGAAAGGCAGTAAAGGTTACGGTAAGATAACGGTAATGGTTTTTGTTTATCATATTATTTATGCCTCTATATGATAAAAAATTAGTTTACCATCAAAAATAGCGGTCCCAGAAAATCTATTTTTCTGGGACCGCTATTTTTTCTATAGCAACTGCAACTTAGCAGCTAAGAACTTATTTTTCAGCCAGAAGTTCCTCTCCGATTTCTACGACATTTCCTGCACCCATCGTAATCAGGAGATCATGTCCTTTTACGTGAGCCTTTACGAAATCTTTGATTTCTTCGAAGCTTGGGAAATAATGTACGTCCTGTCCATCTTCCTGCAAAAGCTTCATAACATCTCTAGAAGAAACTTCTCCGGTATCTACTTCTCTTGCGGCATAAATATCAGCTAAAATTACATGATCTGCCTGCTCTAAAGCCTTTGCAAACTCAGGGAGAAACGCCTTTGTACGGGTGTATGTATGAGGCTGGAAGATAACCCAGAGTTCATCATGCGGATAATCCTTTGCAGCAGATAAAGTAGCGCGGATTTCTGTTGGATGATGTGCATAATCGTCAATTACAGTTACATCGCCAAGAGAACCTTTGTATTCAAAACGACGGTGTGTGCCGCCAAAGGATAAAAGACCTTTGCGGATCGTATCGAAAGGAAGACCGATTGCTTCTGTACATGCGATGGCAGCTAAAGAGTTCATAACATTGTGGCGGCCTTTTACTTTTAAAGTGATACGGCCCTTTTCCTCTCCATGTGCGATAAGGTTATAAGAAGCATTTCCCTCTTTATCAAATGTAATGTCTGCTGCAGTGTAATCATTGTCAGAGTTTAATCCAAAAGTAACGTGCTTCTGGCTAAGACCGTTTAAGATGAAGTCTGTGTGGTCCATATCTCCGTTAATAATGATAAGTCCGTCTTTTGCAGTCTGAGAAGCGAACTTATGGAAAGAATTCTTAATATCTTCAATATCCTTAAAGAAATCCATATGGTCTTCTTCTACATTTAAGATAATAGAATATAATGGATAAAATTCAAGGAAACTGTTCGTATATTCACATGCTTCCGTAAGGAAGAGGTCAGAATGGCCGACACGAATATTTCCGCCGATACGGTCTAACATACCTCCGACACTGACCGTAGGATCGGTATCTGCCTGAAGAAGAATGTGAGTAAGCATAGAAGTTGTTGTTGTCTTTCCATGTGTTCCGGCAACGGCGATAGACTTCGCAAAGTTTGCCATGATCTGTCCAAGGAGAGCTGCGCGGGTCATCATAGGGATTCCTTTATTCTTTGCAGCAGTAAATTCTTCGTTAGATTCGTGAATGGCAGCAGTATAAACAACAAGATCGATATCATCGGTAATATTCTCTGCTTTCTGTCCGATAACAACCTTTGCACCTGTTTCTTCAAGATGCTTTGTCATGTCGGAAGCCTGCATATCAGAACCAGTAACTGTGAAATGTCTGTTTAATAAAATTTCGGCAAGACCGCTCATGCTGATGCCGCCAATACCGATAAAATGAACATGAATCGGCTTTTGAAAATCAATTGTATACATATTTACCTCCAGTGCCACAAGATGTGTCTCAGAAAATCCGTCATATAGGACTTAGTGAGTACATATAAATAAATATGGCGAAAAAAATCAGTTTAATTATTAAAAAGTCGTTTATAGTATAGCGCACAGATAAACGAGATTCAAGAAAGAATTGTGATACTTAAGGTCTCTTCTGTACACATCTTATAGTAAGGGTACCAGGGTATCTTGAAAAATTCCCAAAACAGCCAGTAATAGGGCACTTTTCATTATAATGTCCTATTGTTTTCGTGGGATTTCTACATTTGAATGTAAAAGATAACCATATGGACAATACAAAATATATAAAAAAATAAAAAATATATTTTGTTTTTTGTGCTAAACTGCTTTCCATTTGGGAATTTCAGTGCTATAATAAGTATTATGTGACAAAGGGGTGATTATTATGATAAAAAAAGAAATGATAGCAATGCTCTTAGCTGGTGGACAAGGAAGCCGTCTTGGCGTACTAACCTCTAAATTAGCGAAACCGGCAGTAGCATTCGGCGGAAAGTATAAAATCATTGATTTTCCGTTAAGTAACTGTATTAACTCGGGAATCGACACAGTAGGTGTTCTTACCCAGTATCAGCCATTAAGACTGAACCAGCACATCGGTATCGGTATTCCTTGGGATTTGGATCGTAATATAGGTGGGGTATCTATTCTTCCTCCATACGAGAAGAGTCAGAATACGGACTGGTATACAGGAACAGCGAACGCGATTTATCAGAACATGGAATTCATGGAGTATTACCATCCGGATTATGTAATTATTCTTGGTGGAGACCATATTTATAAGATGGATTACGAACTGATGCTTGAATTCCATAAGAAGAATAATGCGCAGATCACACTGGCTACTTATGAAGTACCTTGGGAAGATGCCAGCCGTTTTGGTCTTGTAATCACAGATGAGAATAATCAGATTCTCGAATTTGAAGAGAAACCAGCTAACCCAAGAAGTAATAAAGCATCCATGGGTATTTACATCTTTAACTGGGAAGTATTAAAGGAAGCTCTGGAAACTTTATCTGAACAGCCTGGCTGTGACTTTGGTATGCACGTAATTCCTTACTGCCATAAGCGTGGTGATAAGATTATGGCTTACAACTATCAGGGTTACTGGAAAGACGTAGGAACACTTTCCGCATACTGGGAAGCGAACATGGAATTAATTGATATTATACCTGAATTTAATCTTTACGAAGAATTCTGGAGAATATACACAAAGACAGATATTATTCCACCACAGTATTTCTCAGCAGACTCTAAGGTGAATTCCTGTATCGTCGGAGACGGAACAGAAATTTACGGAGAGATTTCCAACTCTGTTATCGGAGCTGGTGTTGTTATCGAGGAAGGTGCAGTAGTTACGAACTCTATTATTATGAATAATACCGTAATCAAGAAGGGCGCTAAGGTAGAGAAGTCTATCATCGCAGAGCGTGTAGAAGTTGGAGAGAACACAGAACTTGGTGTATTTGAAGAAGCAGAGAACAAGTATAAACCGAATGTTTACCGTGGCGGATTAGTTACTATAGGTGAAGGTTCTGTTATCCCAGCCAACGTTAAGATTGGTAAGAATGTCGCAATCGTAGGAAAGACAACAGCAGAGGATTATCCGGAAGGCATTCTGGCAAGCGGCGAATCCATTATCAGATAGTAGAGGGCAGGTGACATAAATGAAGTCTATAGGTATTATTTTAGCAGGCGGTAATAATAACAGAATCGGAAGATTATCCGATAAGCGTGCGATCGCAGCCCTTCCTGTAGCAGGAAGTTATCGTGCGATTGATTTTACATTAAGTAATATGAGCAATTCACGTGTATCTAAAGTAGCGGTATTACCACAGTTTAATGCCCGCTCTTTAAATGAACATTTAAGCTCAAGTAAGTGGTGGGATTTCGGAAGAAAGCAGGGGGGACTTTATGTTTTCACTCCTACCGTTACAAAGAATAACAACTCCTGGTATCAGGGTACAGCAGATGCTCTTTACCAGAATATTGATTTCCTTAAGAAGAGCCATGAGCCTTATGTAATTATTGCAACAGGTGATGGCGTATACAAGATGGATTACGGTAAGGTTCTTGAAGCACATATCGCTAAGAACGCAGATATTACTGTCGTTTACACAACACTGAAAGATACAGATGATGATCTGACACGTTTTGGTGTTCTTAAGTTAGATGAGAACGAAAGAATCACAGAGTTTGAAGAGAAACCACTTGTTGCTTCTTCTAATAATGTTTCTATCGGTGTTTATGTGATCAGAAGACGTCATCTGATCGAGATTCTTGAGCGCTGCGCAAGAGAAGACAGACACGATTTTGTACAGGATGTACTTGTTCGTTATAGAAATGTCCGTAAGATTTACGGTTATAAGCTTGATACATATTGGAGAAATATTGCAACAGTAGATTCTTATTATAAGACAAATATGGATTTCCTGAAGAAGGACGTAAGAGATTACTTCTTCAAACAGTATCCGGATGTATACTCTAAAGTAGATGATCTGCCACCAGCAAAGTATAATGCAGGAGCAGAAGTGAAGAACAGTATTATTTCTTCCGGTTGTATTGTTAACGGTAAAGTTGAGAATTCTATCATCTTTAAAGACGTATACATTGGAAATAATTGTACAATCAAGAACTCCATCATTTTGAATGATGTATATATCGGAGATGACTCCTATATTGAAAACTGTATTGTAGAGAGTAGAGATACTCTCCGTCCAGGAACGAACTATGTCGGAACCGATGATGAGATCAAGATTGTAATTGAGAAGAATGTGCGGTACATTCTGTAAGTAGTAATAACATTATTGGGAGGACAGGTCATGCAGATTACCGATATAAGAATCAGAAAGATAGCAAAAGAAGGAAAGATGAAAGCGGTTGTATCCGTAACATTTGATAACGCGTTTGTTGTACACGATATCAAAGTTATTGAAGGAGAAAAGGGCTTATTTATCGCAATGCCAAGCCGCAAAGCATCTGATGGGGAGTATCGTGATATCGCACATCCGATTAATTCTGATACTCGTGACATCATCCAGAAAAGTATTCTTCAGGAATACGAAGCAATCATGGCCTCGGGGGAAGAGGAAACAGTCGGAGAAGCAGAGGTAGCGTTATAAATATAACTGTAGCAAAACTTAGAAGATAAAGGGGCTGACACAAAACGGCTCTTAACCTTATAGCAGGAATTTCTGTATAATATATGGAATTCCTGCTATATTTTTATGAAGATTTTTGAAAATTGCAAGAGTCGTTTTGCTATTCGAAAAATTTTCTTTTTAGAAAATGCATAATCTATGATATACTAAAAAACATATGTTGTGATTATATGTATGGAGGATTAGATACATTGAATACAAATAAAATATTTGCAGGCTTTTTTAATTTCTTTCGCAAATGGAAGGTAAAGAAGAATCAGATCACCCTCGTGGAGAAGTTAAACACCGGTGGAACAGGAAGCCTGTTTGAGATAAAAAATGAATGTGAAAAAAGAGGGTTACCGTTTCATTTTAATATTATCACGCATACAGATTATGAAGTGAGTCCACGTAATCTGGGAGGCTTGCTAAAGCTTTTTACTATAAAGGCTTTTCGAATGGCGACTTCATCCCATATTTTTTTGAATGACAATTTTTTGCCGCTTGGATATATGAAGCTGTCGGATGAGACAAAGGTAGTTCAGCTTTGGCATGGGATGGGATCTTTTAAGAAGTTTGGCGGTTCTTCTGAAACGGATCCGGCAGTGTTAAAAGAGTTAGAAGCAGCAACCCAAAATACAAATCATATACTGGCAAGTTCTAAAAATATCAGAGATAATTATGCAGAGGCTTTTATAGCACCGAAAGAAAAGGTAATCTGTATCGGATGCCCACAGGTGGACTATTTTTTCAGAAAGCATGATATTGCTGCGTGGAAGGAAGAACTTAGTGAACAATATCCGGAAATGAAAGGAAAGAAGCTTGTTCTTTATGCACCGACTTTTCGTGGGGAGGAAGAACATGATAAAAAGCTTTTAGAAGCGTTTGATTTTGATGCATTTCAGAAAGAACTTGGGAAAGACTATTTCTTAATGGTACGTCTTCATCCACAGATTCAGTCTGCCAAAGTACCTGAAACGGTAGCAAATATGACCGATTATCCGAATGTCCGTAAGCTGCTTTGCATGACGGACATTTTAATTGCGGACTATTCTTCGATTGCAGTAGAATATTCTCTTTTAAACCGTCCGATCATCCTTTATGCATTTGACAAAGACTGGTATTTAAGCAAAGACCGAGGTTTTTATTTTGATTATGAAAAGACGGCACCCGGTCCGATCGTAGAAAATATGCAGGATTTGATTGACTGCATGAAAAATGAGCAGTGGGATTTGAAAAAAGTAGAAAGCTTTGCGCATTTGCATAATGATTATTTTGATGACAAATCTGCGGAGAGAGTGGTAGACTATTATTTTGGCAATGGCAAAAAGCTGCCGAATTCCGCGTCAGAACCGGAACCATTTTATGAGGAGTGGAACCAGTATCGTCCGAAACATCGCAGGAAGAAGAATCCTGACAGCATCAGTCAGAATATATTTGATAACGCTTCTGGTAAGGGGCAAAACGGAAGGCTTCCGGAAAAGTGGGCAACACAGGATGCCGAGGCAGCCGTAAGTTCCTGGGAATCGGAGCGTAAAAAGCAAAGAAAAAAGCAGCAGCAAAAAGTAAAAATGCAGGAACAGTTAGAGAGACAAAGACAGAAGCAAAAAGAAAAACAAGAAGAAAAACAAAAGGAACAGACACTACAAAATCAAGAAAAAACAAACACAGAAGAAATAAAATCAGGAAAGGAACATAGAATGAAAGTAATTGTAGGATTAGGGAATCCAACAGATCAGTATAAAGGAACAAGACACAATGTAGGATACATGGCAATCGACCGTATCGCAGAGGCAAACAGAATCAATATGAATCAGCATAAGTTCAAAGCAATGGTAGGGAGTGGCTTCATTGGCGGCAGTAAAGTACTTCTTGTAAAACCGTTAACGTATATGAATTTAAGCGGAGAAAGTCTTCGTCCGATCATGGATTTTTATAAGCTGGATTTAAGCGATATCCTTGTAATTTATGACGATATCAGTTTAGAACCCGGCATGCTCCGCCTGCGCACGAAGGGAAGTGCCGGTGGGCATAATGGAATGAAGAGCATTATCAAACATTTAGGTGGAGACACTTTTCCACGAATTCGTGTCGGTATTGGCGGGGAAAAACATCCGGGACAGGATCTTGCAGACTATGTACTGGGACATTTTAAAGATGACGAAAAAGAATTGCTCTCCGATGCATTAGACAAAGTCGAAAAAGCAGCAGAACTTTTTGCACAGGACGAATTTGCAGAAGCTATGAACAAATATAGTGTAGGAAAGAAGAAGAGAAAAACTATGAAATAGGAGCAATATAAAAATGCTTTTTCTAAATAAATTTTTCTATACTTGATTTTTAGAAGACTACGCTCCAGAATGCAACAGAAAAGTGCAACAACCAAAATGAAAGGAGGTATCATGAAAACTTTATCTAACCCTCTTTTAAAATTTGATACTTATATTGATATGAAAACTGCAATGGAAAAGAAGGCTTATCCCATCGTCCTGAATGGTTGTGTTGATTCTCAAAAAGCACACTTTATTCCAAATTTAGGGGAGAGTTTTCCTTGCCGGCTTGTACTGACTTATAAAGAAGATAAGGCGAAAGAACTGTATCAGGATTTACGTTTTTTTGATTCTAATACCGTTCTATATCCTTCAAGAGATGTACTGTTTTACAGCGCGGATGTACACAGTAATCATATCGAGAGGCAGCGAATGGATATCTTAAAGAAGCTTATGGTGGGAGAGCCGCTGACGATCGTTGCCTGTCTAGATGTTCTTATGGAGAAAATGATTCCCCTTGAGGACTTTAAGGAACACTGTCTTACGATTGATTTTGAATCGATCATTGATACAGATGCACTTAAATTAAAACTTTCAGAGCTTGGCTATGAGAACAGTGGTCTGGTGGAATCACCCGGACAGTTTGGTATCCGAGGTGGGATTATTGACATTTTCCCACTTACAGAAGATCTGCCGGTTCGAATAGAACTGTGGGGAGATGAAGTGGATTCACTCCGTTCTTTTGATACAGAAACGCAGAGAAGTGTAGAAAAGCTAGAAAAAGTTCAAATATATCCAGCAACAGAAATGATTCTTTCAAGACATAAGATTGGCGATGCAGTCCATTGTATGAAGGAAGAATATAAGAAACAGGAAGAAATATTTAAAAAGCAGAAGCGCCTTACAGAAAAAGAACGTCTCCGCAAGATGACGATACGAACAGAAGAAGAACTTCTTTCTTTTGGAACAGCAGAAGGAAGCGAAGCCCTGCTATCTTATTTTTATGAGAAAACAGTATCCCTACTTGAATATTTACCGGAAAATACATTATTTTTTCTGGACGAACCGCATCGTATTCTAGAAAAAGGAAAGACATATGAAGAAGAATTTTTTCTCTGTATGCAAAGCCGTTTAGAAGGTGGATATGTTCTGCCGGGACAGGCAGATCTGCTGTTTGGCTATGAAGAGATTTTATCAAAAGTGATGGCGAAGCCACTTATTTTACTAAGTTCCGTCATTCAGGACTATGCCTTTTATAAACCAAAAACAATCTGCGATATCGAAGTAAAATCTATTTTTTTATATAACAATAGCTTTGACCAGTTAATAAAAGATTTAGAACACTGGAAAAAGGAAAATTATCGTATCCTTCTACTTTCCTCCTCAACAACAAGAGCAAAACGTCTTGCAGAAAACATCAAAGATTACGGACTCCTTGCGTATTTTGCTGCAGATTTTAACCGGATGATCGAGCCGGGTGAGATTATGGTCGCAAGCGGCCGTCTTGAAAACGGATTTGAATATCCGGCAATCCGGTTTGTTGTTTTATCAGAGAAAGACATTTTTAAAGAAAGAAAAGTAAAAAAGAAAAAGAAAAAAAGCCAGTACAGCGGGCAGAAAATCAATTCTCTTTCTGAAATTTCCGTAGGAGATTACGTTGTTCATGAAAGATATGGACTTGGTATTTACCGCGGAATGGAAAAAATAGAAGCCGACGGAATTACAAAGGATTACATCAATATTGAATACAAAGATGCCAGCAACCTTTTTATCCCCGCTTCCCAGCTTGAACTGATCCAGAAGTACTCCAGTCTGAGTGCGAGAAAGCCAAAACTCAATAAGTTAGGCGGTACTGAATGGGAAAAAACAAAGAGCAGAGTACGCTCACAGGTACAGATTGCTGCGCAGGATTTAGTGAAGCTCTATGCAGAAAGGCAGGCAAAAGAAGGGTATTCTTACGGGAAAGATACCGTCTGGCAAAAAGAATTTGAAGAATTATTTCCATATGAGGAAACAGAAGATCAGTTAAATGCAATCGAAGATACAAAGCGGGACATGGAGAGCCACCGCATAATGGACCGCCTGATCTGCGGAGATGTTGGTTACGGCAAGACCGAAGTTGCCATACGTGCGGCATTCAAAGCAGTCATGGACAGCAAACAAGTCGTTTATCTTGTCCCGACAACTATTTTAGCACAGCAGCATTATAATTCATTTAAGGAAAGAATGGAACATTATCCAATCGAGATCGCCATGCTTTCCCGCTTCTGTACGCCAAAAGAACAGAAACGTATTTTAGACGGTCTGAAAAATGGAAGCATTGATATTGTGATTGGTACACATAAAGTTCTCTCAAAAAGCATCAAATATAAAAATCTTGGTCTTCTCATCATCGATGAAGAACAACGTTTTGGTGTAAAACAAAAAGAAAAAATCAAACAATTAAAAAAAGACGTAGATGTACTGGCATTATCTGCAACCCCGATTCCAAGAACCCTGCATATGAGCCTTGCCGGAATCCGCGACATGAGCGTCCTTGAAGTCCCTCCGGTAGACCGCCGGGCTATTCAGACTTATGTCATGGAATATAATGAAGAACTTGTTCGAGAGGCAATCGAGAGAGAGCTTGGCAGAGGCGGACAGGTATACTATGTATACAATCGAGTCAACAACATAGATGAAGTCGCAGCGCAGCTACAAAAGCTGCTTCCCGATGCAACTGTAGAATACGCACATGGACAGATGGGAGAACGTCAGTTAGAAAGCATTATGACCGGCTTTATCAACAAAGAAATCGATGTACTAGTATCGACAACAATTATTGAAACCGGACTCGATATTCCAAACGTCAACACAATGATTATTCAGGATGCCCAGTTATTCGGCCTCTCGCAGCTTTACCAGTTAAGAGGTCGTGTCGGTCGTTCCAACCGAACCGCCTACGCCTTCCTAATGTATCGAAGGAACTCCGTTTTAAAAGAAGAAGCAGAAAAGCGCTTAAAAGCCATTCGTGAATTCACCGACTTAGGAAGCGGCTTCAAAATTGCCATGCGCGACCTTGAAATTCGCGGCGCCGGAAACCTTCTTGGCGCAGAACAATCCGGTCATATGGAATCTGTAGGATACGACCTCTACTGCAAAATGTTAAACGAAGCCGTCTTAACAATGAAAGGCGAACAACAAGAAGTCGATACCTTTACCACATCCATTGATCTGTCCATCAATGCCTATATACCGGAAACTTATATCAAAAGCGAAGCAGAAAAACTTTCCTGGTATAAACGAATCGCAGCCATTGAAACAGAAGAAGAATATGAGGACATGATCGAAGAACTGACCGATCGCTATGGAGACCCGCCAAAACCACTCCTCAGCCTTATGGACGTAGCACTCCTTCGAGAAGAAGCACATCAGGCATGGCTCCTTTCCATCGAACAAAAAGGAAGCAAGATCCTCTTCACCATGAACCCACGCGCCAAAGTCCGCGTAGAAGAAATCGATGACTTCCTCAAGCAGTATCGCAATAAAATGAAAATAAAACCAGAAGCTAACCCGATATTCGTATTTGAATCCGAAGGAACACTCAAAAAAGAACTACTCGCAAAAGTCCGGGAAATTATAAAAAATATTCATAAGCTACTGAGTTAGTCATAGACGAAAAACAGACGAAAAGCAGAAATTTATTATAAAAGAAAATGTGAAGATAGTCGCTTCGTAGAAAATGCCTGATCGGCATTTTTACTTGCTCCGACATCACATTTTCTTTTATAGTAAATTTCTGCTTTTCTGTTTTTGGGCGAATTAAAACTCATATTCGAGTGATTTATAACGTATAGATTGCATTCTCACATTTTTTGGAGACAACACAAGTCCTTTCAGGGATTGGATTATACAGAAAAAAGAATAAAGCCGCTATCTCAGAGGCGGCTTCGGAGCGTGTTTAAGATGCGGATGAGCATCTTAAATACAGCGACTACAGAGCAGATGGGATATCGGCTTTATTCTTTTTTCGTCTATTCAACCCATCAAATCACAAGTTACATTTTTATGAAGATTTTATGAAGCTTTTGCAAAAGGCTATCTAAATCCCTTTTGGTATGTTATGATGTATATATATTGGAGGAGATTCATGTAAATTGAAACGAAAGCGAGAAGGAGCGATTTATATATGAATATATCATTTTATCTGATTCCTAAAAGTGAAGTAACATACATACATCAGGAAGATACTGTAGCACAGGCATTACGCCTCATTCATAAGCATGGGTATCAGGCGGTTCCGGTTATTGATAAAGAAGGACATTATGTCGGAACGATTTCGGAAGGAGATTTTCTCTGGAATCTGATCGAAGAGTATCACATGGATATGGAAGTGATGAGAAAGTCTCATGTGGAGTCTATGCGTCTTCGCTGGGATTATAAAGCAGTAAGTATTGATGCAGATATCGCACAGTTAGATAAGCACATTCTTAATCAGAACTTTGTTCCGGTTGTGGACGGGCGTAACGTATTTATCGGGATCATTACGAGAAAAGAGATTATTAAGGAATTATTGAAGCAGAAGAACAGTAATGTGATCCAGAAGAGTTCGCTAGTAGAACAGTGTGCGGACAGTGTGCAACAGGCAGGACAGGCTTTTCATTAATATACAGAATTATTTCGAGAATGTCTTGGTGTTCTCAAAATAATTGCATATAATCTATAATTAAGTAATAAGGAGATTTTTAGATGGCAGATTTACCACAGTCTTTTCTTGATTCTATGAAGGAGATTTTAGGAGAAGATTATGAAGCGTTTCTTGCCGGATTTGACGGACAGAGACAGTATGGTCTGCGGGTGAATACTTTAAAGATGAACTTGGAGGAATTCGAAAGAATTGCTCCTTTTCATTTGAAAAAGGTTCCGTGGATTTCAAATGGATATTTTTATGAGGCAGAAGATGTACCGGCAAAGCACCCATTTTACAGTGCCGGACTTTATTATTTACAGGAACCGAGTGCGATGACTCCAGCATCAAGACTTAAGGTGCAGCCGGGCGAGCGGGTTCTTGATCTGTGTGCGGCACCGGGAGGGAAGGCAACGGAACTTGGAGCAGCCTTACAGGGAGAAGGCCTTCTGGTGGCAAATGATATTAATACAGCAAGAGCGAGAGCATTACTTCGTAATCTTGAGCTATTTGGTATTTCTAATAGCTTTGTGACGAATGAGCCACCGCATGTGCTTGCGGAGAGATTCCCGGAATTTTTCCACAAGATTATGGTGGATGCGCCTTGTTCCGGTGAAGGAATGTTTCGAAAGAATCCGGCGGTTGTGGATTCCTGGCAGGAAAAAGGACCGGAATATTTTTCAAAACTGCAGCGGGAAATCATTGTACAGGCGGCAGATATGCTGCTTCCAGGCGGCATGATGTTTTATTCTACCTGTACATTTTCACCATTGGAAAATGAAAAGACGATCACACATCTTTTAAAGGAACGTCCGGATATGGAAGTTATTCCGATGGAAGATTATGAAGGCTTTGCAGAAGGACTGACCTCCTACAGAGGAGAAGTTTTCGATGAAAGCTGTAAGCTTTGCCGCAGAATCTGGCCACATAAGATGTCCGGAGAGGGGCATTTTATGGCACTTCTTCATAAAAAGAACGGTGTACAGCAGCAAGTACAACAGACAGTCTCGCAAAGTTCTATCTGGTGGGAAAAGTGCAAAGGCTTAAATAAAGAACAAAAAGCAGCTGCAGAAGATTTTTTCTCCCATGTAAATATTGCATATGATGAGAAGCGAATCGATGTGCGAGGCGATAATCTGTACTATCTTCCAGCACCAAAGTACGATGGACGAGGATTACATTTCCTTAGAAATGGACTCTTCATGGGCGAATTTAAAAAGAAAAGATTTGAACCATCCCAGCCATTTGCCCTGGCACTCCACGCACAGGACTTTGATCAGGTACTTGACTTCCCGGCAGACGATGAACGCCTGTCACGTTATCTTCGCGGAGAAACCCTCGATGTAAGCGACTTGATCGCCGGCAAAAAGAAACGAAAAGGCTGGCAGCTAGTCATGGTGGCAGGACATCCATTAGGATTTGGAAAACTCGTAAACAATAATCTGAAAAATAAATATCCCGCGGGATGGAGAAAGAATAATTAACTATTTCATTCGTTTAGAGAAGACAGACGAAAAAAGAAACCATACCATATCCCAGATGCTCTGTAGTCGCTGTGCTTAAGATGCTCATCCGCATCTTAAACACGCTCCGAAGCCGCATCTGGGATATGGTATGGTTTCTTTTTTCTGTGTTTTGGCTCCAGAAGGAATGGCTATGGGCTGCTATTTTTATTTTCGTTTGTTTCCCCTAATGAATAGTAAAAATTTTTTCTTTTATATTTTTGGGGAGATTATCTAAATTAGTATCGTTTTGGTAAGTTATCGCGTCATATATTTTTTTGTTTGTTAACTTGGAAAAAATGTAATCAACGGCATATAGATTATCAAATTTTTTGTTGGAAATTTCCTCAATTCTAAAAGAATATGGAACAAAGCAATTATCAATGAGTTTTCCGTATTTATCTTTGTTGGGACCACATAATAGAACAAAACGTAAGTCGGTTATTCCTATTTTATATGTAGCAGTTAATGTAGTAACGTCAGAAGTGATTAAAACTTCTGTACAGGTGATTTTATAAAGTTCTTCAAGGTAATTGGTCTTTTTTTCAGCTAAATCGTAAGGATGATTTTTATCAAAAAAGAATTCTTGGACTTTTAATCCATTTTTTGTTTTGGAATGGGCATAAAATTCTTTTGCCTGCAATTTTGTACCTACTCCGGTTAAATGTAAGAAAGAAGAATTTTTAAATACTACTTCGATGAAATTGCCTTCATAGACGAATAAAAATGTTCTACCGGCGAGATAGGTTTTATAGTTTAATGCTGCTATATGTATTTTTTTTAATATCGCTGATTTTCCCATTTGTATACTCCTATTCTTTTTAAGAAAAAAAGGGAAGCGTATTGCTTCCCTTAGAATAACCACTGGCAGTTCGTTTGAATAATAAATTCAAACCAAATGCGTATGACTTAATCCCCATACTGGATATGGCATTATCATCTTTGGATACTGTGCCACGCAGATCGCTATAACAAATATTATAGCAAAGCCACAAATATGTTACATCCTTTGTGTGGATGTCCAGTGCTTTCTAACTATATAATATGTGCATTTTATAGAAATGTCAATAAGAAAAATGGATTAATCAGGTTAACGTAAATGGGAATCTTCAATAATTGGTTCATCAAGTATTCTATTAAGAAAATTAAGGCAAAATGACATAGAATTTAAGAAAATTAAGCATTATTTTTTTTCGTACAATTTGACTGTCACAATATAATAAAATATCCCCCGGACAGCTAAAAAAGTTAAGTTAAAACTGACATTGACTTACTGGTTAAAAAGTGCAAAAATAAATGCATGAAAAGCAAGGGCGCTGAAACATAATCGTTTTGGCGTCCATTTTTTATTTTATAGAAATTTATAAAATAAAAACACTTCGCGAGTGAGAAAGCATTTTCTTGAAAAAGCAGGAAAGACCTGCAAAAAAGTTAGGAGTGAAAAGTATGGATATGAGTGTTTGGTACCTTTTAGGTGCAGTATTAGTATTTTTTATGCAGTGTGGTTTTGCAATGGTGGAAACAGGATTCACCAGAGCGAAAAATGCCGGAAATATCATTATGAAGAATCTGATGGACTTCTGTATTGGAACGGTCGTATTCTTCGTTCTTGGTTACGGGATTATGAACAGTGAAAATTATTTCTTTGGACTGATCGGAAGACCGAAATATCAGATGTTCACAGACTTCGCAAACTTTGACTGGTCTAATTTCTTCTTCCAGTTAGTATTTTGTGCAACAGCAGCAACAATCGTTTCCGGAGCAATGGCAGAAAGAACAAAGTTCTCTACATATTGTATTTATTCCGCAGTTATCAGTGCAATCGTATACTCGATTGAAGCTGGATGGGTATGGAACAGTGCAGGATGGCTCGCAAAATTAGGCTATGTTGATTTTGCAGGTTCTTCTGTAATTCATATGGTTGGTGGTATTGCTTCTGTTATCGGTGCCGCAATGCTTGGACCTCGTATTGGTAAATATACAAAAGGAAAAGATGGAAAAGTTGTTGTAAATGCATTTCCGGGACATTCCCTTACACTTGGCGCACTTGGATGCTTTATCTTATGGTTTGCATGGTATGGATTCAACGGTGCAGCAGCATCGGATCCTACACAGTTAGCACAGATTCTTGGAACAACAACTATCGCACCGGCAGTAGCAACTTTTGCCTGTATGCTGTTTACATGGATCAGAAATGGAGCACCTGATGTTTCCATGTGTCTGAATGCTTCTTTAGCAGGTCTTGTAGGTATTACAGCCGGATGTGCAAATGTAGATGCCGTTGGTGCAACGATTATCGGACTTGTTGATGGTATCCTTGTAGTAATAGCTGTAGAATTTATTGACCAGAAATTAAAAATTGATGACCCGGTAGGTGCCGTAGCCGTTCATGGATGTAATGGTCTTTGGGGTACAGTAGCAGTCGGACTTTTCGATTATAACAATGGTGTATTCTATGGTGGCGGATTCCACCAGCTTGGAGTACAGGTACTTGGTGTTGTATGTATCGCAGCATACACAGCAGTTGCAATGACAATCGTATTTACGATTCTTAAAAATACAATAGGACTTCGTGTCAGTGCAGAAGAAGAAATCATGGGCCTTGATATCGCAGAACATGATCTCGCATCAGCATACGCAGACTTCCTTCCAATTTCCGCAACAACAATGGGCGGTGTAACAACAGAAACAATCGATGTAACCGACTTAAGAGACAAAAAACTTGCTCCAATCATCGGCGGTGCAAAAGAAGCTGGCGGACGTTATACAAAACTTACAATTATGTGTAAAGAAGACCGTTTTGCCATTTTAAAAGATGCCATGAGCCAGATTGGTGTAACAGGTATGACAGTATCCCATGTAATGGGTTGTGGAACACAGAAAGGAAAAACTGGACAGTATCGTGGTGTTAAGATTGATATGAACCTTCTGCCACAGCTTCAGGTAGACATTGTCGTATCTACAGTACCACCGGAATTAGTTGTAGAAGCCGCAAAGAAAGCACTTTACACCGGTGAGTACGGCGATGGTAAGATCTTCCTTTATGATGTAGAAAATGTAGTAAGAATTCGAACAAATGAAACAGGAATCGCAGCCCTTGATAATGATGTAGCTCATTAGATTTATTGAAGAGAAAACAGACGAAACAGACGAAAAAAGAAATAATGCCATATCCCATCTGCTCTGTAGTCGCTGGATTTAAGATGCTTATCCGCATCTTAAATCCGCTCCGAAGTCGCATCTGGGATATGGCATTATTTCTTTTTATTTTCGTTTGTTTTCTCTAATGAATAAAATAGTAAAATAGTGTATACTTTGAGATATCATTTTAACATAATATAGCAAGAATTCTCCTTCCTCTGCAGGTGGGAGATGAATTGCGTAAAAACAAAAAGAGAACACTTGTTCAATGATGCGATCCATGGTATAATAGAGTCAGTAGAAAAGGAAAAATAAATCATAATGCACAGCCGAGAACGGAACTTGATAAATTTATCAATGCCTGTAAAAGCGCCAGTAGCAGACTATTGAAAAAGGAGTATCTGGAAATCAGGGAAAAGCTTTGGAAAGAAGCCTTTTGGAGTCAGAGTTTCTGCCCT
>OFMX01000926.1_pt1 | contig 25310 bp, 29 predicted proteins | sample 1541901 | NCBI WGS metagenome assembly OFMX01 (sample SAMN04209222, study PRJEB22552) | human gut metagenome | biome: gut; material: feces | host: Homo sapiens | place: USA: Oklahoma | reverse complement strand
CTTTCGAATGTTTGTGTGGTAACTTCATTCTACCAGAGCCTGCAAGCTATGTCTTCTTTTATGCTCTTTTCAATTTGCGCAACTTATTGTACATTATCACCACTGCGGCGCAACGGTTTGATCATGATTGCACAAATTTTCGGCATTTTGAAGAAAAACCTCGGACGCCTTGCAGCACAAGACTCCCGAGGTTTTTTGCGATAGTAGTCAAATAGTAGTCTAAGCGTTATGCCAACAGCTCCATCAATTTCCTTGCAGCATCCATGCAATCCCGTGCTTCCTCTTCGGACACAGGTATATAAGAGTCAGATGGATAGCGGGTTTCAATGTAGAACTGATTTACATATGCACAATCTCTGAGTTTTCCTTTCAACGGTGCCCCTGCCGCAGTTGCTTTCCTGCACAAAAATACAAGGCTATGTCCGTCTAACAATTCGCCTGTCGTTTTGAGCAACCAGCCTTTAAGCATTTTCTCCATCGCCTGCTGGCAATGAAATGCGACTAAATCATTACCGCCATCATGCTCCATTAAGATTTCTGCACCGCGCAGGTCATGTGCCGCTTTTTCAAATCAGTCCTTATAGCGCAGGCTGTCACCCATAGAGTACAACTCCCTCTCGGTTCAATTTATTGGCAAAGCTCTGGCTATCCGCTACACTGTGTTCCCATTCTTCCGGCGTATACAGAAGGAAGTCAATCGGCGTATCAGATTCCGTATCACAATATAAATCCGTCAATAATGACCGTTTGTCCTTTGTCGATGCTATGACACAAAGATCAATATCACTTTTTGCAGTCGCAGTTCCTTTCGCCTGCGAACCGAATAGTAGAATCTTCTCCGGAGCGCAGAGTCGAATGACTTGTTCTCGAATTGCATTTAGCTTTTCCACTGTATCGCCCCCTCACAGCAAATTCCTTATTTACAGTATAGCATGAACCCTTTAAAAATAAAAGTGCTTTTTATGGCAGTTTCTTTCATAGTGCCGTTAAGCTGCCTGCCATAAAACAACACCATCCTTTCGGATGTTTTTATAGAACGGAATAATATCTTTCCACTCTGCAAATTTATCATAATCGGTGCAGAGGACAGAGAGCACCCTCCCGCACTCGAGTTCCAGATCAACCACAAGGTCGAGCATTTGATCTCGCATTGTTTTTGTTGCTCCTGCGTGAAGGAGAATTGCCGCATCAACATCTGAGTCTTCTGCTCGAGTTCCACGTGCGGTAGAGCCATACAGGATGATGCTGTCAACCAGATCTCCATATATCTCTTGCATTCCCGGAATCATCTTCTCTAACGCCAGATCAATCGTCATCTGTTTCCCCTCCTTATCGCAGATTTTCTGTTTGTAGTATAGCATGGAGCAACTCAAGATAATAGTGATTTTTACGGCAGTTTCTATCACAAACCCGCCTGATTAAATTCAGGCCGGTTTGGTGCCAGTTGACATATTCGCTCACATCGGCTTTGTCGTTATACTGCTTGCGGACTCGGACAAACACAGAGCCGTCACTCTGTTCGGTTTCCTCGGTAATCTGATACCGGGTGCGGCTTCTGTCCATCATAAGTCACAGGTTTATGCTTTTTCCTTTTTTCCGCGCATCTACCGCCGGTCCGGTCATCGGACCGGCGGCAGATACACAAGATCAATCATCCAACTCCGCTTCGTGCTTGAGGATCGCACCGGAAGCCGCGTCGATCTCGTAGTCATATTCCATATTGCCGGATTTGAACTCGATTTCGTAGACGAGCGTTCCGTCCTCATCATCCAGCTCAATGTCCATGTCATACGCCTGATTTTCACTCACGCCCGCATGGTTCAGAGCGATGGACTTTGCCTTGGCGTAGCCGATATCCTGCACCGTTCCGGACGGCGCGGGCTTTTGACCAGAGGGCTTCGTCGTTTCATTCGATGCGGAAACGGCGGCCAATAAATCTTTCTGCCCGCTGAGCACCTTACCGGTGTAGGCGTCCACCAGATACTCGAACTCGCCCCATGCCGTTTGCAGCTCCACCTCATAGTGCGCGGGGAACTCGTCAAGCTCGGGATCGACCTCCGCTGTAACGGAATCCACCGCCGTCGTTCCGGCATACTCCTCCGCAGCGGTGCGGGCTGCATCCATACCGATCGGCATGGCGGGCGCGCCCGCCTCGGCGAGGTCCTTGAGCTCTTCGACCGAGAGCTTTGCCAGCGCGTCAAACTTCAGCGTGGCGTTGAGTGCAAGCACACGGTTCACCAGCGCCGCTTTTCCGGTGGAAATATTGTTTTCCCGCGCCCGCTGCGTAAGTCCCGCGTCCTGCGTGAGCGTCTGCGTCAGGACGGACGCCCTCGATTCGCTTGTCTGCAAAACACCGTCCACGGTGCTCGTCAGCTCGCGCTGGAGTTTTTCCGCGCGAGCGGTATCCCTGTCCTCCACCGAGATCATGATGGCGGAGGAAATGCTATTGAGGTAGCCGTTTCGCACAAGGCTGCCTACGATGGCATTTACTGCCACATCGAGCTTCGCGCCCTTGAGGTCCGCGCCGTTGCCCATATCCACAAGGATAGCTTTCGCGTCCTCGTTGAGCGGCGTGCAGACGAGGACCTTTTCACTTCGATTCACCTTCAGCTCGATGCTCGGGTTCACGTCCAGCGACACCACGGAGGCTACCGCGTTCGCCCGCTGGTAGAACAGCCCTCCGCCGCCGAGCAGCATCACCGCAAGGCAGGCGGCAATGAGCGATGTCCATTTTCTCTTCGTCGTTTTCTTTGTCGTCATGGGAATGACCGTTCCTTTCCGCTCTTCACAGCGGGAGAGAACGCCATTCACATCGTTCGGCGCGGTCTTTTCGACCGCCGCGGCCAGACGCTGCTCCATTTTTTCGTTGGTCATTTGGCGTCGTCTCCTTCCAGATAAGCTCGCATCTTTTTCAATGCTCTGTGATATTTCGACAGGACGGTCGGAAGCGGCAGCTCCAGCAGCGCCGCGATCTCCCGGTGCTTCATACCTGTGACCGCGTGGAGCAGCACGATACGCCGTTCCTCGTCCGCAAGGCTTGCCAGCGCTTGCTGCAAAAGGGTGCGCTCATCGGCGTCCAGTCCACACTCCTGCGCGGGAATGGCGTCCCATTCCTCCTCGCTGAGCGCGGCATAACGTTCCTCGCGCCGCAGGCGCATCAGGCAGAGATTGCGGCAGACCGCCAGCAGCCAGCCCATCGGCGAACCGATGGGACGGTACTGTTCCGCGCAGTCCCACACCTGCACATAGACGTCCTGCGTCAGGTCCTGCGCATCGTGCGCGTTTTTGAGGTACGACAGCGCTAAGCCGTACACCGCCGATCTCGTGCGCTGATACAGCTCCGCCAGCGCTTCACGCTCACCGCCGGCAATGTGGATCAGCAACTGCTGCAGCTCATGACGCTCCTCCGCCGGGGCGTATTCGGTTGTCATCAGCAAGCTGAGCATAGGCTTCCGTCTCCTGTCATCCGTGTAATGCACGGAAAGGATAATTTATTGCAGGGCAATTTAAATTTTTTAAAGAAGAATGCAATGGGGCAGGCAAAGAAGTTCGTCCCCTTTTTACTGCGGAAACGGCAAAAAGCAAAGCCTACCGCAAGCAAGAACGGTAGGCTTTGGTATGCCCGACTGGATTCGAACCAGCGGCCTTTGGAGTCGGAGTCCAACGCTCTATCCAACTGAGCTACGGGCACATATTTCCTTCAACGCTCCATAGTATAGCAAACTTCCACGAAACTGTAAAGCAAAATTTGGCAGAAAAAAGATCGTTAAAAAAATTGACAACTTTTCCTTCATCCTCTACAATAGAGACAATCTATAAATTTGAAAAAAGAGACAGAGCATGAAAAAAGAGAAGATCTCCGACGCCGTGATCCGGCGTCTTCCCCGCTACTACCGTTACCTCGACGAGCTGCACGCCAAGGGCATCGTGCGCATCTCCTCCGGCTCGCTCGGCAAGCGCATGGGCGTGACCGCCTCGCAGATCCGGCAGGATCTGAGCTGCTTCGGCGAGTTCGGCCAGCAGGGCTACGGCTACAACATCATGGAGCTGCGCGCCGAGATCGGCCACATCCTCGGCGTGGACGACAAGCGCCGCCTCATCGTCGTCGGCGCGGGCCACCTCGGTCACGCGCTGCTGCAGAACTTTGACTTCGACCAGGGCGGCTTCCTCTTCGACACCGCCTTCGACGTCTCCCCCGCCGTCATCGGCACCACGGTGAACGGCGTCACCATTCGCGGGATGGACGAGCTGGACGCTTACTGCACCGCCAATCACCCCTCCGTCGCGGTGCTGACGGTGCCCAAATGCGTCGCACAGGAGGTCGCTGACCGCCTCATCGCCCTCGGTGTACAGGGCATCTGGAACTTCACCAACGTCGAGCTCAGCGGCGACGTTTTCTTTGAAAACGTCCACTTTGCCGACAGCCTGCTCACGCTCAGCTACCGCATCACCAAGCATTTTTCCCCCGGAGTAAAGGAGCCGAAATGAAAAAACGCACCTTCCTTCTCGCTCTCGTCCTGACCGTGCTCGTGTTTGTCGGCTACGCCGTCGCAGCGGGCGGCGACGCGAGCGATCCTCTCGTCTCACTGGACTTTCTGAACGGCACGTTCCGCCGACAGGCGGAGGAAAGGATCGACGAGGCCGTTACCAAGGCGGATGCCGGCGCGCTCGACGACGCCAAGGCCCGCTGGAATGCCGCGGTCGCGGCGGCGGAGGCCGCTGTCGGCTCCGACTACGCCGCCGTCTTTACCGAAGCGCGCGTCAAGCAGGACGACATTCTCTCCGGCGTCACGGGCTTGCAGGTCATCCCTCTCGCCGGTGAGCTGACCGTTTCCTTTTCCGCCGGCACGGTCGTGGACGTGACCGACGGCAGAGAGCTTACGAGCGGCAGCGCCATTCCCATCAACCACCGCTGCCTCGTCGCCGAGGACACCACGGCGCTGTTCACCTGCACGTCCAAGACCGCCGTGCTCAGCTACTGCGGCAGCTATCACTTCGCCCTTTCCGACAAGCCGGACCGCAACGCGATGGCCGAGGCGCTCCAGTCGCTCTCCCTCTTCCGCGGCACGGGCAGCGGCATCGGCAGCGGCTATGAGCTGGAAAAGACTCCCACCCGCGCCGAGGCTCTCATCATGCTCATCCGTATGCTCGGTGAGGAAAAGGCCGCGCTGGCCTGTACGGCCTCCCAGCCCTTCATCGACGTGCCGGATTGGTGCGCCCCCTACGTCGCCTACGCCTATGAAAGGGGCTACAGCAACGGCGTGGGAACGGACAGTCTCGGCCATTCCTACTTCGGCACGCAGCAGACGGCCTCCGCCGCCATGTATATGGAGTTCATGCTCCGCGCGCTCGGCTACAGCTCCACCGCCACCACCAATATTTCCGATGCGCTCGACCGCGCCGTGACCGCAGGCGTCCTGACTGCCGGCGAGCGCACGGCGCTCCAGTCCTCCGACTTCCTGCGCGCGGACGTCGCTTACCTCTCCTACTACGCGCTCTCCGCCCGCACAAGCGGCGGCGCCGCGCTGAGCCGGAAGCTCATCGACGCGGGCGTGTTCACCGATGCAGACTACCGTGCCGCGCAGGCGATGGTCACAACAGACCGCCTTGCCTGACACCCTTTTGCACGAGGCGCATACTATGGATTGAGACCGCCACGGCGGCGGCTCTATCTTCATGGGAGGTTGCTTTTATGTGCAATAACGGTTTTGGCGGCGGCGGGTGCTGCTGGATCATCATTATCATTCTGCTCCTGATCTGCTGCTGCGGCTGCGGCGGCGGGTGCGGCAACGGCTGTGGCTGCAACAATGGCTGCGGCTGCAACAACGGCTGCGGCTGCTGAGCATCGACACAAGCTACACAAAGAGGACTGCGCTTACGCGCAGTCCCCTTTTTATCAATATACGGTGATCCTATCCTAAAACGCCCAAATGCTCGAGCAAAATCTTCACGCCGATGAGGATGAGAATGATACCGCCGGTCAGCTCTGCGCGGCTCTTGTAGCGCGAGCCGAAGAGATTGCCGACCCAAACGCCCACGAGCGTAAGCACAAAGGTCGTGCAGCCGATGAGCGTGACGGCGGGCGCGATGCGCACGCCGAGGAAGGCGAACGAGACGCCGACGGCCAGCGCGTCGATGCTCGTGGCGACCGCCAGCGTGAAGAGCTCGCGATAGCGAATGCTCCCGCCGTGCTCGATCTCCTCTTCCTCCTGCTCGCGGCTCTCGCGGATCATATTGCCACCGATGAAGGCGAGCAGCACAAAAGCGATCCAATGATCCCAGCGTTCGATGTAGCTCGCGAACCGGCTGCCGAGCAGATAGCCCGTGAGTGGCATGAGCGCCTGAAAGCCGCCGAAGAACAACGCCAGCAGCAGCGTGTCGCGCTTGTTGATCCTCTCCATGCCGAGGCCCTTGCAGATGGCCACGGCAAAAGCGTCCATCGAAAGACCGATGCCGATCAGGAACAGTTCAAAAAATCCCATGGATTGTCCTCCGCACATAAAAAAATCAGGTACGTCGCCGCACCCGAAAACAAGACGCAGGTACGGCAAAACCATACTTGAGTCTCGGTGTTTAAGACAAGCCAGGCCTTTCGGCCAGTCTGTTGACTTGCCACGCTCTCGCGCCATCTACTCCCTCAAAGTCTGCACAGTATAGCACAAGGCAAGGGAAAAAGTCAAGGCCGGCCACGCCTCTTTTACAGCACTTTTACCGCTTTGCTGTTTTTCGCAACTTCTCCGTCATTTTCTTGCCGTTAAATGACGGAAATCCGTCAAATACCCTCTTGCTAAATCTGCGGCAGTATGCTAAACTAAAGGTAATTTTAGGAAAGGACCTCCTGTTCTTATGGAATTTTTATCGAATAAGCCGCTTCTGATCACCGATACCATCCTGCGTGACGCGCATCAGTCGCAGGCGGCCACGCGCATGACGCTGGAGGATATGCTCCCCGCCTGCGAGGTGCTCGACTCCATCGGCTACTATTCCCTCGAGTGCTGGGGCGGCGCGACCTTCGACAGCTGCCTGCGCTTTCTGAACGAGGACCCATGGGAGCGCCTGCGGCAGCTGCGCGCGCACCTGCCGCACACGAAGCTGCAGATGCTCTTCCGCGGTCAGAACATTCTCGGCTACAAGCACTATGCCGACGACGTGGTGGACGAGTTCTGCGCCAAGAGCATTGAAAACGGCATCGACATCATCCGCATTTTCGACGCGCTCAACGATGTGCGCAATCTGGAGCAGGCCATCAAGTCCACCAAGAAATACGGTGGACAGGTCGAGGCGACTCTTTCCTATACCATTTCTCCCATCCACAACGAGGACTATTTTGTCAAGCTCGGCCGCGAGCTGGAGGAGATGGGCGCGGACGCCCTGTGCATCAAGGACATGGCGAACCTACTGCTGCCGATGGACGCCTACTCCCTCGTCAAGCGCCTGAAGGAGACCGTCAGCATTCCCATCCACCTGCACACCCACAACACCAGCGGCACGGGCGACATGGTCTATCTCATGGCGGCGATGGCCGGCGTGGACATCGTGGATACCGCGCTCTCCCCGCTCGCCAACGGCACCTCCCAGCCCGCGACGGAATCCCTCGTCGCTACGCTCCGTGGCACCGTGCGCGACACGGGTCTGGACCTCGGCAAGATGAGCGAGGCCGCCGTCCACTTCCGTAAGGTCGCCGAGCGCCTCAAGGCAAGCGGCGCGCTCGATCCCAAGGTGCTCAACGTCGACACCAACACCCTGCTCTATCAGGTGCCCGGCGGTATGCTCTCCAACCTCATTTCCCAGCTCAAGCAGGCGGGCAAGGAGGACAAGTATTACGACGTGCTCGCCGAGATCCCCCGCGTGCGTGAGGACTTCGGCTATCCCCCGCTGGTCACGCCGTCGAGCCAGATCGTCGGCACGCAGGCCGTGATGAACATTATCTTCGGCGAGCGCTACAAGAACTTCCCGAAGGAATCACGTGCCATGCTGCGCGGCGAGTACGGCAAGCTGCCCGGCACGGTCAACGAGGAGGTGCGCGCCAAAGCCGGCATCAAGCCCGAAGACGTCATCACCTGCCGCCCCGCCGACCTCATTGAGCCGGAGCTGCCGAAGTACCGCGAGCAGTACAAGGGCCTCGCCCGCAGCGAGGAGGACGTGCTCTCCCTCGCGCTCTTCCCGCAGGTGGCGGAGAAGTTCATCAAGCTGCGCAACACGCGCCATCCGCTCGGTCAGCGCTTCATCAAGCCGCTCGAGCACGCGGAGAAGGTTGAGCGCCACATCGCGCCGCTCTCCCGCAAAAAGTAACGAACGCCCGAAATGAGACAGCCTCGGCTGTCTCATTTCTTTTGCGAAAAAAACCGCGTTTTCCCCCTTGACTCTCACACGCTGTCAGGGCTTATGCTCTTCCCGAGCTCAAAAATACAAGGCATGGAGGTACCGCTATGCTGAAGATCGGAGATTTTTCAAAACTGTCCAGAGTGAGCGTCCGTATGCTGCGTTACTACGATGAGATCGGTCTCTTAAAGCCCGCTGAGATTGACCGCTTTACCGACTACCGCTACTACAGCGAAGCGCAGCTGCCCACCGTCTGCCGCATCACGGCACTGCGCGACATGGGCTTCGGTCTCGCCGACATCTGCGCCATCCTGCCCATCTACGACGACCGCGAACGGCTCGACGATTTCCTTGCGGCGCGTCAGGCGGAGCTGGAGCAGCAGCGGGACGATGTTGCGCAGCGGCTGCGGCTTCTGGACACAGCCCGCAAGCGGCTGAGAAAGGAAGAAACTATGAATTACGATGTGACCATCAAGACCCTGCCCGAGCGCTATGCCGCCGCCGTCCGCATGACCATCCCCCGCTATCAGGACGAGGGCATGGTCTGGCATGTCCTCTGCCGGGAGACCGACTCCATGCACCTGCTCCCCACTGACCCTTGCTATTGCTGCGTTGTTTTCCTTGACGGCGAATACAAGGAAAAGAACGTGACCGTGGAAGCGCAGAAGACCGTCAAGGGCCCGTATCCCGACACCGAACACGTTCGGTTCCGCACGCTTCCGCCCGTCACCTATGCCGGCTGCACCTTCAAGGGCGGCTACGAGCAGATCAATGACGTCACCGCCGCGCTCACCGCGTGGATCGAGGCGAACGGCTATGAATACGCTGGACCGATGTTCGACATTTACCACGTCAGCCCGCACGAGACGTCGGACCCGAGCGAGTTCGTCACCGAGGTCTGCTATCCCGTAAGGAAAAAGTGAACGGATCTCCGCCGTTTTGTCTGTTTTCTTATACTTCGGTATGATTTACATTTCCGTTTGAGCGTGTATAATGGAGCTATACGAGATAAAACCATGCCATTATGCTTTACGGAGGATGAAACGAGCCGGAGATCATCATTAAATCCGCCATCGTGGAACGCTTTGGACACTTCATGGCCGGAGGGCGCGTTCTCTTTTTCAGCGCCCCTGCGGCTTCGGTAAGACCGCGCTCGCCGAGGCTCTGCTGCGCGGGCAGGACGTTTTGCGCCTGTCCGCCGGTGACGAGAGCCTCGCGCTCCCGCCTGCCGACGGCAGGTGGCGCGTTCTGCTGCTTGATGACCTGCAGAATATGCAGGACGAGAACGACTGGAACGCCCTGTGCGAGCTGATCCACTCCGGAGCGGACCGCCGCTTCGTGCTGCTCTCCCGCGGCGCGCCGCCGGGCTGTCTGATCGCCTTCCGGTACAGCGAAATGGAAAAATACTACCGTGCGCTGCCCAAAGCAATACGATAAAGCCGCCGGTTCGATAAACGAACCGGCGGCTTTTCCGTCGAGAATGGCGCGTCCTCTTATGCCTTATGCCGTCTTCAGAGCGTGGGCGGGCGGTCCTGCACCGCCGCTACAAGCAGGATGGTCAGACCGATATAAACCGCGCAGGCCAGCGCGACCAGCGCGCACACCACGATGCACAAAGCCTGTGCCGAACGGTCATGCCGCAGATATCTGCGGCTCAGCGCGATGCCGCCCAGCGCCAGCAAAAGCAGCACAACGGCCAACCAAAGAGGCATATCGTCCTCCTTATTCCGCCGCGCCCGTCAGGGCGGGGCTTTCCGTTATCAGATCCAGCAGATTGCCCATACCGGTCAGCGAGGCAGTAAACCACTTGCGGATACCGTCGATGTCCCGCAGATCCAGCTCCTCCGGAACGCCCGCAAACACATACCGGGTGTTCAGGGCCAGCGTCATTTCGCCGTCACGGAGGATAAGGCCGCACAGCTTGGCGCTGCCGGAGGATGCCTCCAGCTTCTGTACCAGGTCACGAAGCTGCGGCGTGACCTGATCGTCCGCCTCCCGGCCATCCGCCGTGTGAGCGGCAAAGTGCTTCCGGAAGGCGGCAGGGTCGATGATGTCGTCCTTCTTCCGTTCTTGAAACAGGTCGTTCAGGGCGATGTCCAGCGTCGGGTCGCAGATGTCCTTGCAGCGGACCACGATGCCGCGGAACAGCGTCTCGGTCCGGGTCATCCAGTTGTCGTTGTCGGGGCCGGACTTTTCCTCCACGGTGCGGCGCAGCTCCACGTTGGCCGCGGAGAACCGCCGCCCCTTGTGCTCGCCCTCGTGGAAGTCCGTCAAGGTACACTCCGTAAAGGGGACCGCCGACAGCTTTGCCGCCGTCAGGTACGCCCAATCGATGGGCAGCGTGGCCGGCTCCGGCTCCGGGCCGAAGGCTTTTGTCAGCTCCGTGCGGAAGAAGCCGCCCAACTGCTGCTGCATCAGGGCTTTTTTCTTCGTTTGGGCAGGCTTTGCCACCAGCAGAAAAAGCGCTACGCCGGCAAAGACCAGAATGCAGATCACAGCGATGTTGCGATATACAAACATCATGATGCACCCGGCGATCACCAGTAAGACGCCCAGCAACATGCCGATGCTCTCCGCCCTCTGATAGCTTCCCAGCTGCTTCGACAGCTCCGCGTCCGTCATGCGCTCCGCGCCGACCGGCTCGAATTTATCTTTTTTCGTTTTCATGGCTGCCTTCCTTTCACGTCTGCTCCGTCAGAATGTCATCCGCCGGCGGCTCATCGACCACGCGGCTCTCGCGGAAATAGGAGTCATACGGCTGATAGAGATAGCCGGCGTTCTTTTCCCACTCCCACACGATGTAGGATTCGCTCATGTCCTCGTGGAAGATCGTGAGCCGCAGGTCGCTGTTGTAGTCTCCGCTGAAGTCGCTGAGGGACATCTCGCCGAACTGCCAGTCCTCGTCGCCAAGCTCGTCAGTCGGAAGCACGGCGGTGTCAAACAGCTCGTGCTTTTCATTGTTGTAATAGAAATACAGCGCTTTGGGGCCGAGGCAGGCGCACACATCGATCTCCTCCCCGTCCCGCGCGATCGTGCCGTAGGCATCGACCACGCCGGTGGTGCGCCAGTCGCCGCCCGCGATGTCTCCGTCCGGGCTGCCGCAGGCCGCCAGGCTCAGGCAGAGCAGCAGCGTCAGCAGAAGGGACCGGTATTTTTTCCGCGTCTTCATCGCCGCTTCCCTCCCCGCTGCTTATGTTCTCTGGTAGTAGTCGTTTTCGCCGCCCCAGTACATCGCGTTATCGTCCGCCAGATAGGCGTCGTAGCTCACGTCCTCATACGCATCGGATACCGCCTCGTATTGGCTGTCTCCGTTCGCGCGGAGCGTACCGTAATCGACCTCGCTCCAGTCGCCCTCGGCCGAGCGCTCGTACAGCGTCCAGATGCCGGAAGCATCGAGCTCGATCCAGCTCGCGGCATTCACGTCGCCGTCCAGATACCACATACCCGCCAGCGCGGAAACGTCGGTGTCGGCAGCGCCCGTGTCCGACGCGTCCATGTCGCCGGCGGAGGTGTCCTTCTCAAAGCCGCCGAAGCCTTCGATCTGCAGCGTGCCGTCGTCGGCCAGCCAGCAGTGGTGGGCCCAGCCGTCGAACTCGTTGTAGAAATAATCACCGCTGTACTCCTGCGAGAACTGGACAAAGCCGCTTGCCTCTATGCTCCCGTCCTGATACAGATCAAAGCGGACCTCATCTCCGCTGTCGGCCATCGCCACGATCAGCTCGCTGTTGTTGTCCGCGTCGACCCAGGTGCCCCAGTACATGGCATAGTTCGTCGCCAGCTCGGAGTCCTTGACCATCCCCTCAAAGGAATCCGGGGTGTTGACCTCATTGCCGCTGTAGTCCTCGCCGCCGTCGTCGATGGTATCGCCGCTGCCGCCGCAGGCGGTCAGGCACAGGCACAGCGCCAGCGCCAGCAGCAGGGAATAATAGCTTTTTCGATTCTTCATCGTTTTTCTCTCCTTTTTTGATCCAGATCGTTTGCTTCAATGCTCCTGCTCCGCCATGGAAAGGAGCTCGTCGTGGCTTAGCTCCACGCTTCCGAAGCGGACGAAGATGCCGTTGGTCACGGCGCTGCTCCATACCAGCGGGTCGGAAAGGGAGCGGAAGCGGGTCTTGTCGAGATACGGCTTCATGTCCAGAAGCAGGCGGCTGCCGGATACGAAATCGACCTGCAGAATGTGGTCCGGCAGCGGTTCAACGGCTGACAGGTATCTCCGGTTCAAGCGTGCGTCCTCCTTTTTTCAGCGTATCGGGGGATAAAAAACTCCACCGTACCTTCATTGTACGGTGGATGAAAACGGAAAACCATTAACCAAAGGTTAGGTCTTTCGCGCAGGCGCGTATTCTTTTCAAAAAGGCCGCCGCGCCCCATTGCCAACCGTCCGGAGCTGTGATATGCTGAGCGCAAGGAATCGGGCAAGGAAAGGATGTGCTCAGCATGGCAGCATTTGATGATTTCATGAAACTGGATATTCGCGTCGGTACGATCACGGACGCAAAGATCTTTGCAAAGGCGCGGAAGCCTGCCTATCAGCTGACGCTTGATTTCGGTGATGAGATTGGCACGAAAAGATCGTCGGCGCAGATAACCGACCACTATAAGCCGGAGGAGCTGATCGGCAAGCAGGTGCTGGCCGTCGTCAATTTCCCGCCGCGGCAGATCGCCGATTTCATGTCGGAGGTCCTTGTCCTCGGCACATACAGCGAGGGCGGTGTCGTGCTGGTCACACCGGACAAGAAGGTCCAAAACGGCGATAAGCTGGCCTGACGCGGAGAAAGCCATAAACAAAGGAAAGCGGAGGAAAACATATGCTCAGCCTGCGAAATGCGACAGAAGCTGATCTCGGAGAGATCCGGAGAATATACGAATACGCGCAGGCCTACATGATCCGGTCGGGAAATCCCACCCAATGGGGTCGCTCTTATCCGAGCGCGGACCTGATCCGGTCCGACCTTCAAAAAAAGGTCTGCAAGGTGATATACGATGAGACCGGCATACACGGGGTGTTTGCTCTGTTTGATGGCGCGGAGCCAACCTACGCACACATCGAGGAGGGCGAATGGTTGAACGACGAGCCCTACGTCACGATCCATCGGCTGGCCGGCGACGGGCGGGTCCACGGGCTGTTCCAATGCGCCGCCGATCATTGCAAAAGCATTTCCCCCAATGTCCGCGTCGATACCCACGCCAACAATACGACGATGCAGCGGCTGATTGAGAAAAACGGCTTTAAGAAGTGTGGGATCATCCATGTCAGGGACGGCTCACCCCGGATCGCATACCAGTGGACGGCGCGGTGATTCTCTCGCGCCGCACGCCGGTGCGCGGACGGCAGTACACCGCGACAGCTTACGCCGCGGCCTTTCCGTCGCTCCCGATCACTCCGGCTTTATCGTTGAGCCCTATTCGATTTTAATTTCCGCAAGGACCTTCTGCGGCTCGACCCACGGATGGCCGACAATGCCAACAATGCGCAGGCGTTTCGCTTGCGCATTGTTCTTCCGGCTGATACAATGGACCTCACGCGGGGCGCCGCGCGGAAAGCCGCAAAACGTCCGGATCCGGCAGGCCGACTGCTTGCGAAGCAGCAGGCTGCGGTATATAATACAGAAAAGCACGGCAAAGGAGGCGGGATGATGCTGAAAATAGCCATTTGCGACGACGACGCCGGAGACCGCGAGCGGATCGCGGAGGACCTCCGCGTTTACGCGGCCGCGCATCAGGAGCACGGCATCGAGACGACCGTCTATTCCTCCGCCTTTGCGATGCTGGACGCCTTCGAGAAGGCCGGCTATCCGGATATCGCCCTGCTGGACATTTGTATGCCCGGAATGCTGGGGACGGAGCTGGCGCGGGACATCCTCCGGTGCAGCGAAAATACGGACATCCTTTTCCTGACGACCAGCTCGGATTACGCGGTGGACGCCTTCGCGCTCCACGCCGCGGACTACATTCAAAAGCCGTACACGCAGGAAAAACTCAGCGCCTCGCTGGATCGCGTGATCGCCCTGCGGCAGGAGCGGACGTGGCTCCTGCTCCCCTGCGAGGGCGAGCTACACCGCATCGCGCTGGAGGACGTGCTGTACATCGAGACCGACGGCAAGCGGCGCAGCTTCTCTCTGGCCTCCGGCCGGAAGCTGACGGCGCGGCTGACCGCCGCCCAGCTGCAGGACTGTCTGGCGGGACGGCGCGGCATGATCCCGTGCGGGGCCTCCTACGTTGTGAACCTTGCACACGTCCGCTGCTTTTCCGGCACGGACCTTATCATGGACGGCGGCGAGCGCATTCCCGTTCCGCGGCGGCTGCGCGCCCAAATTAAGCAGGCATACTTTGATTTCTACTTAGAGGAGGTCAGAAACGGATGACAGACCCCCGCTACATCGGAACGATCCTCTATGTGGGACTGGCGATCTTTGCGGCGCTGCTGGCGGCCGGCCTGCTGATGCAGGAGCGGCGCTGGTCCATGCAAAGGACAGCGCTGCTGTGGGGCGCGGAGGGACTTATCCTGCTGCTGGATCTCTATCTGTGCTTCGGCCTGCTACCGGCGCCGCTGCGGCTGCCGGTGTCGCTGACGGTCGGCTTTCTCAGCTATTCCGCCGTTTTCATTGCGGTGTCCGCGGACGGCTTCTGGAAAAAGGTCTATCTGCTCATCACGTTTTTCTGCGTGTGCTGCATCTCCTGGTCCGGCGGCCTTTACCTGTGCTATTTTCTTTTGCCCGACCGCCCGATGGCGGTCAAATACCTTGTGCGCACCGCGCTCCATATTGTCACGGCGCTGCCGATCCTGCTGGCCTACCGGAAATACGGCAGGCCGCTGCTCCGCGAGGTCAGCGGCTTTCGGAAGCAGAGCTGGAAACTCCTGAGCGCCGTTTCCGCGATCTATTTTTTTCTGTTCATAGCCCTCATGTCAAGGATACGGTTGGACGACGGAGTGGAGCCGGATACCCTGTTCGCTTTCTGCTCCACGGTATGCACCTACGCGGCGGTCAGCGTTTTGAGCATCGGCAACATTTTTTATATGCGCAGAGATGCCAGAGAAGCGCTCGTCAAGCAGAAGCTGGAGTACCTGGCGAGCTACATGGAGACTGTCAGCCGGGCAGAGCGGGAGAGCCGCCGCATCCGCCACGACAAGCGGCATCACGACGCCTGCATCGCCGCCATGGCGCGCGCGGGTGACACCGACGGCATCCTGCGCTATCTTGAGCAGGAGCAGGAGGCCGTCGAGAGCTTTCCCGCATGGTGCCCGCACCCCATGGTCAACGAGCTGCTGCGCTCCTACGCCGAAAAGGCGAAGGCGGCGGGCGTGGCGTTCACCGCGCAGGCGGATACGCCCGCGCAGTCCGACGTGGCCGACGTGGACTTTGTCGCCATTCTCGCGAACCTTCTGGAAAACGCCCTCAACGCCTGTACCGCGGCGCACAGCGCCGGCCCCATCCGCGTCCACATCCGAAACGTCGGGAAAAAGACGGTCCTCGCGGTGAGCAACCCCTGCGTCAACTTGAAGCCGGAAAACGGCCTGCCCGCGGAGCGGAGCATCGGGATCGACAGCATCGTTTCCGCCGCCGAGCGCTATCAGGGTGAGGTACACTACAAAGTTGAAGTCGGCGTCTGCACCGCCTGCGTCATTCTCAATCCATAGATACGGAATCCGGAAAACTGCCCGAGGGCGGTTTCCTTTTTTACCCGCGACCAATTTGGGAGGCAGAACGACCAATTCCGGCATTTTTACTCCGTCGGGGTGCGGCTGTGCTATGCTGTCTCCGGAAAAGGAAGAATGCCGTCCGCCGGCGACGGAGCAGGGGCGCGGAAAGGACAATTGCTATGAACTGGCCTTGGAAGAAGAAAAAGCTCTCCTTTGCGGAGACCGCCAAATTCAACTGGGAAGCGGACACCAACGAGGAGCTGCGGCGAAAGCTCAACGAGCTGGCAAAGCAGTATCCGACGCTGCGGGAGGGCGAGTACCGTGAAAAACTCCTGTCGCTGTTCCGGGAGCGGGGACTGGACCTCAACGCCGAGCAGCTGGATATGCTGCTGCTTCTGCGGCAGAAAACGGATCAAATGCTGCTCGAGCGGAAGGCGGAGCGGCAGAAGGACAAGCCATAGTCTCCGGCCGGCCCGGTCTGCCGCGGCCGGCGGCAACGGAAGATCTTTATGCGGAGGGGCACGATGAACATTCAAAAGACATTAAGCGGAGCGGCTCTGACGGTCGCTCTGGAGGGAAGATTGGACACGACCACCGCGCCGAAGCTGGAGGAGGAGCTCCGCGGCAGCGTCGATGGCGTCTCGCGTCTTGTGTTTGATCTGGCGAAGCTGGAGTATATCTCCTCCGCGGGCCTTCGCGTGTTGCTTGCGATGCAGAAGCTCATGAATCAGCAAGGGGAAATGGTGCTTCAAAACGTGAACGAGGCCGTGATGGAGGTGTTTGAGGTCACGGGCTTTTCCGATATCCTTCGCATCGAATGAGCGTTCGTTCGGGAGCGCAGCGGAAAAAGAACGGATGAGCGGGAGGAAATGTGTATGCTGACATTGAAAAAGAAAGGCTATCGGCTGTCGCCGGAGACCGTGGATCTTCTTTCGCAGGAGTTCGCGGATTCTCTGACGGAGGCGGAGGCGGACCGAAAGGATATCCTGCGGCTTCGCCTCTCACTGGAGGAGATCCTGGAGGGCTGGTCCTCCGCGCTCCCCGGCGCGCCGGTCACCTTCTGCGCGAAAAAACGTCTGGGCAGGCAGCGGATCGAGATCCGCGTCGAGGGGAAGGAGCTTCAAGCCGACGACGTGCTGAAAAACTGCTTGCTCTCCAGCCGCCTGCTGGCGCAGGCGGGCCTTACGCTGACGCAGAGCTATCAAAACGGTGAAAACTGTCTGACCGTCGAGCCGCCCAGAAAGAGGAAACTGGGGCAGATGCAGAAGCTCCTGCTCGCCATTGTGTCGGCGGTCGTCCTCGGGCTGCTGCAGCGCCTGCTCCCCGCGGGTGCGCAAGCGGGCGTCCGGGCCGTGACCGACCCGTTCTTTACGCTGATCCTAAACCTGCTGCGCACCATCTCCTCGCCGATGATCTTCCTGGCGATCTGCTGGGGTATTTTCAACATCGGCGATATGACCATGATGGGGAGGATCGGGAAGAAAGTGATCGGCCGCATTGCGGCGCTGAGCTTCCTCGTCAGCGCGGGAGCAACCGTCTGCCTTTTATGGCTTTTCCCGCTGGAGCTGTCCTCGGGCGGCGCGGCGCTGAGCGGATTCTCGACCATCTATCAGATCATTCTGGATATCGTTCCCTCGGATATCATCTCTCCGTTCCTGAACGGTAACACGCTGCAGATCATCTTTTTGGGCGCCGCCGTCGGCATCGCCCTGCTGATCCTGGGCGACCGTGCCGCCGCCGTCCGCACGTTCATTGAGCAGACGAACGAGGTGGTTCAGTTCCTCATGGAGGCCATCGGCGACCTGATCCCGCTTTTCGTATTTTTCAGTCTGTTCGCTCTGCTGGGCTCCGACTTCGGCTCCGAGCTCTCGGGCATCCTCAAGGCCATCGTCATCACCTATGCACTTTGCCCGCTGATGTGTCTCGTATTCATCGGCATCCTTGCCGCGCGGCGCCGGGTGAGTTTCCGGCTGCTTGTGCAAAAGCTGCTGCCGACCTTCCTCATCGGTCTCACCACGGCGTCGTCCTCCGCGGCGTTCGCCACCAATTTAGAGACCTGTGAGAAGAAGCTGGGTATCCCGCCGATGCTCGCGCATTTCGCCGTGCCCCTGGAACAGGTCCTCTATATGCCCAGCGTTGCGGTCGCTTTTGTGGCGACCTGCCTGTGCATGGCGGAAAATTTCGGCACGGCCATCACGCCCGCGTGGCTCCTCACGATGATCGTTGTGACCGGGCTTTTGTCGCTGGCGATGCCGCCCATCCCCGGCGGCGCGCTGACCTGCTACACGGTCATGTTCACCCAGCTCGGCATCCCCGGCGAGGCCCTCGCTCTGGCTGTCGCGATCAATTCCATGATCGACTTTATCGCGACGGCATCCAACCTGACCTGCCTGCAGGTCGAGGTCACGACCGTCGCCGGCCAGCTGGGAATGCTGGATACCGAATGTCTCAAAAACCCGGGATAGACCCGCGCACCGGTGCGCAGCCGTCCCGAAGCGCGAAAGGCGGAAAGCAAAATGGGATATGAATACTTGCGGAACGAGTCCATCATACGCAGCAAGACGCGGGAGTTTTTCGGCGTCGGCACGGTGGTGACCGCCTCCGCCTATCTGGTCTCCGTTGTGGACTTTATGCTCATCGGCGTCCTTTTGGGCTCCGATGCCGTCGCTGCCGCGGGCCTTTGCGACAGCTTTGTGGATGTGGCGGAGCTATTCGGCTTCGTCCTCTCCTCCGGCGGCCCGGTCGCCGCGGGCATCCTGCTGGGCAAGCGAAGGCTCCGTCAGGCCAACGGGGTCTTCACCCTGTCCCTTCTTCTGACGCTCGCGGGCGGGCTTCTCTGCTGGTGCCTGCTGCCGTTCTGCGGCTTTTTCAGCGGCGTCCTGTCCAACAACGGCGCGATCGCGAACGATGTGGCGCGCTACGCCTTCTTCACCCTGCTCTCGTCGCCCTTTGTCGGCGTCAATCTCGTTCTCTCCAGCTTCGCCATTCTGGACGATCGCTCCAAGCTGGCCATGGGCTCGGTCGTTGCCGCCAACGGAGTGAACATCGTGCTGGACGTTGTCTTTATGAAGTATCTGCGCACAGGCGTCGCCGGCGCGGCCGCAGCTTCCCTGCTCGGCAACGCGGCGGGCATTCTGGTGGTGCTTCCCTACCTGCTGTCCAAAAAGCGCACCTTCCGCTTTGTTCTGCGCGCCGACGACCTGCGCGAGACCGGGCGGGAGCTGGCCTCGTCCTGCTCCTCCTTTGCCACAGACAAGGCCTCACGCATCTTCTCCGGCCTGACGGTGAACCTGCTTCTGATGTACTTCGTGGGCAACATCGGCGTGGCGCTCTACGCGGTGTACAGCCAGCTTCGCTTCATCCTGCGCATTCTGGCGGGCGGCGCGCTGCAGACGATCTCCACGCTGGGCAGTATGCTCTACGGCGAACGCGACTTTTACGGGCTGCGGAAGATGCTCTCCCTTTTGTCCAAGTACACCTATGCGCTCGTCGCGGCGCTCATGGCGGGACTGTTCTGCTTCTCCGCGCCGTTTCTCAACTCCTACGGCATCGCCGCAGAGCCGGACACCGTGCTCTCGCTCCGCATCATGCTGCTCAGTCTGCCTTTCCTTTGGCTCAACGACCTGCTCGCCAGGCTCTATCCCAGCGTTCAGCGGCAGCGCCTGTCCGTGCTTTTGCTGACGCTGCAGAACGTGGTGCTCAAAATACTGCTTCTGCTGCTCTGCGTGGTGGCCATTTCGCGGCTCCATTGGCGCAGCGTCCCCGCCGTGGCCGTCTGGTGCCTGCTGGTGGAGCTGCTGTCCCCCGCGGTCACGCTGCTCCGGGAAAAGCGGACCTTTGGGAACGTCGCCCTCCTCGGGCTGGAGGATCAGGCGGACCGGAGCTGCCACAGCTTTTCCATCACAGGAAAGGCGGAAAACGTCGCGGACATCCACCGGGAGATTGACTTGTTCTGCCAACAGAACGGCATCCCCCGCAACAAGGGCGTCCTGCTGGCCATCGCCTTTGAGGAGGCCGCCCTCAACATCATCAACCACAACGAGCATGTGAGCATGATCGACATTTGCCTTCTTTTGGAGGAGGGCAGCCTGATCGTCCGTATCCGCGACGACGGCGCGCCCTTCGACCCGCTGGCGTTCGTGGACGATGAGGATATCCTTCAAATGAACAACATCCGTCTGCTCGAGCGGCTCACCGATCAAAAGACCTATACGCGCATCATGAACATGAACAACACGGTGCTTTCGATCCGACTGGAGGCGGCAGAGAATGACGGAGCAAATGACGGCACTTGCTGAAAATTATCCGGCAGCCGCGGAGCTGCTGCGGCGGCATGGCGGTGAAACGCTGCTTACCTATCTCGGGCAGCTCCACCACCGGCCGCTGCCGGACATTCTGCCCTCGGAGGACCTGCTGACAGAGGTGCGGGACTACTTCACGCCCTTTTTCGGCGCGGAGACCGCCGGGGAATGTGCGGACGTTCTCCGGCGCCGCCGCTGCCTGTCCACCGCCAACCACCACCATCCCGCGTTCGAGTACATGACCGTGCAGGACACGATCCTCTGCGACCGGTGGCTGCGGACGCAGGGCGAGACCGGGGTGGTCGTTCCATTTCTGTCCTGTGCCAACCCGAGGCTGGACAACAATGTCTACCCGAGGGGTATGCTGGTCTACGACTGCACCGCGCCGGAAGGCTGCCTGCGGCTGCCGTTTTATCCGTTCAAGCTGCGCCACGCCTGTGTGGCCGCCGTGGAGGGCATCTCCCCGGACATGGTAGACAATGCGCTGAACCGCCTGCGGCAGGAGACGCGGCGCGGCTCCTGCTCGCTTCGCACAGCCGACGCGCTGGAGCGCTTCTGCCGCGAGGTCCTGCTCTCTGACCGTGTGCAGCGCTGCGGCACTCTGCGGGAGCAGACCACGGTCATCAACGCCATGCTCTCCCAGCGCTATTTTACTGACCGTGCGCCGCAGTACCTCTGGATGCCGATGGAGACGCTCACCACCCGCCTGCTTGAAAGGGATCTTCGGACGGAAGCCGCGCTCACCTGCCAAATGCTGTTTCGGCAGGAGCTGCGCGCATCGCTTCTGCGGGAGCTGGATGGCGTTTCCGGCTGCTGGACGGGAGACGCCGGCGGCACGCACTTTTTCTGGGGGCTCGACCGCCGCGCGGCGCTGTTTCCTCTGCGGCTGCGGGAGAGCGCGGGCGCGGCGGCGCTGACGGGTCAAAACTCGCTGGGAGAGGCTGTGACCGTCCCTCTCACGCCGCAGGCGCTGACGGAAGGGCTGCGGGACGGGTCGCTGCTGCCGGGCCTGTTCCTCTGCTTTCTGGAGGCGCATTTCCTCCGCGACTTCACGGTGTTCGGCGGCTTTTATCAGCCCACCTATCTCGCTGAAATGCGCCGCGGATTGGTGCGCGCCCTGCGCGAAACGGGCGGCTATGAGGAGGAGGCCGCGATCATCGAGGCGAAGCGCAGCGCGATGACCCTTGGGCTGATCTATCTGCTGCGCAGCCGCAAAAGCGGCAGCTTTCCCGTTTCCACGGCGGAGCTTTTGGAGCAGCCCGTTTCGATGCTGGAGATCGAAGCAAGTCTGCAAGTATCCGTCGCGGCGGCGCTGGAGCATCTGAATTGAACGCGCAAGCCGGAAGCTCCCTCGTTATGGGAGCCTCCGGCTTGTGTGTCTTTTTGAGGATTTATTTTAAAGAATGAGATGGCAGGAAACGCCTTATGTCCCTCTGCGCTCCGTCCACCTTCGGTCAGCATAAAAGACCAGCTCGCCGATCATAACACCCAGCACCGCCGCGGCAAGCACATCGCTGGGAAAATGGACATAGAGATATAGCCGCGAAAAGGCGATGAGCGCCGCGAGCGGGATGGCCGCATAGCCGAAGCGGCGGTCCGTTTTCGTCAAAATCGTCACGCCGATGACCGAGGGCAGGGTATGACCCGATGGGAACGAATAGTCTGTGGGGTCAGCGATGAGCAGCCGCACGCTGCTGTCCAGCCAGCAGGGGTGCGGGCGGGCGATGAAGTTCTTCAGACATACGTTGCCCACCAGCACGCCGACCGCCAGACCGCCGAGCAGAAGAAGCCCCTGCCGGCGATATTTTTTTGTACACAGCAGTCCGCCTGCCGCCGCGCGCCGCGCCCTGCACGCCGATGCGCGGAATGAGGAACAGATCGAGTGCGATGTTTGCCGCCGCGCCGGCGAGTGAGATCCAGAGCGATGCCGTGCTCTTCTTTGTCACGACGTAGACGCTGCCCATGAAATTGGAAAACGCCGCCGCGATCATCGAGAGCGTGAGGATCGGGATATAGCGCCAGGCGTCATAGTAGCTCTCCGCCGCGAGCAGCCGGATGAGCAGCGGCGAAAACGCGATGATGCCGCCCGCGCAGAGGCAGACCGCGGAGAAGAACGCGTCCCACACGCGCGCGTAAAAGCGCGCCTGCGCCCGGCGGTCGCCCGACTCGGCGATGGCGGAGAGCTGCCAGGCGTCCATAAAAACCGTGGCGAGGATGGTCAGGATGGTCGGTATCTTGTAGGCAACGGCGTAGATGCCGTTGGCATCGCTCTCCACGAACCATTTCACCAGATAACGGTCCGACACGCCCATGATCCACCAGAAGACAGCCGTGGGGATCAGCGGCACGCAGTAGGTGAGCATCTGCCGCCAGCAGCGCGCCGAACGACCGGCTGCCCGCCATCACTCGCAGCAGCGGCATTGCCAGCAGCAGCGCCGCCGCAGGTCAGGCGCGTTCTTCTGCCGCGGCAGACGGTCTACCGCCGCGTGTATCCGGCGTCTACGCTGGCGGAGCACACGGCGCTGCTCCACGCCACCGCGCTGGAGGCGATGCGGCTCTACGGCACGGACATCACACAGCGGATGTACCTTGTGGAGTCGTCCATCGCGCGACCCGGCGAGGTTGCGTCCTGCGCGACCGTCCCGCCGGGGAGCACGGGTGAGTATGTCGAGACGTTGCCCGCGACGCCGGCGCTCAGTCTCTACCACCACGGGGCCTACGAGGACCTGCCCGCCGCAGAGAAAAAGCTCCGCGCCTACGCGCGGCAGCATGGGTTCACGCCCAAGGGGACGCTCCGACGCATTTATCTGGAAGGCCCGCCGCAGCACAAGGACCCCGCGAAGTTCGTCACGCAGGTCGCCCTGCCGCTCGAGGAGGAATAGCCGGCCCGTTCGCATGTGTGCGCCAATACCTCTAGGCTTCTGAATTTGCCTCTGTTTTGCCCATTAGAAAAGCCCGCATCCTTCGATGCGGGCTTTTCCATTTCTGTTTTCAGAACCGGCCGCCCTTCACGCGGAAGGTCATCTCCGGCTTTTTGATGCTCACCTTGGTGTCGCTCTCGACCGACTCGGTCAGGAAGGCGTTGCCGCCGATGACCACGTTGTCGCCGACCTCCGTCGCGCCGCCGAGCAGCGTCGCGCCGGCATAGATGGTCACGTCGCTGCCGACCTTCGGGTGACGGCGGGCGGGAGTCTCCGCGCTGTGGTGCATCCCTGCGGGCGACATGGCGCCGAGCGTCACGCCCTGATAGAGCTGCACGCGGTCGCCGATGATGGTCGTCTCGCCGACGACCACACCGGTACCGTGGTCGATGGAGAAATACTCGCCGATGGTCGCGCCGGGATTGATGTCGATGCCCGTCTGAGAGTGGGCATACTCCGTCATGATGCGCGGGATCATCGGCACTTTCTCAAGATACAGCTCGTGCGCGATGCGGTAGATGAAGATGGCAAACATCCCGGGGTAGGACAGAATGATCTCCTGCCGGCTCGAGGCCGCAGGGTCGCCGTTGTAGTTGGCGGTCAGGTCCTTGAGCAGCAGCTCCTGGATATGGGGCAGACGCTCCATCATCGCCTCGCAGACCTTCTCGGCGCGGCGCGCGCCCTCCTCCCCCTCCGGCATGACCAGCTCAAGCTGGCGCAGCAGCTTGTCGTAGACGTGCCCCATGAGCAGAGCGCTGTACTGCTCCGGCGGGAGCTTCAGCAGGTCGCGATCGCCGTAGTAGGCGGGAAACAGGATCTTCTGAAAGTCGCGGATGATCTCAATGACCGCCGTGCGGCTCGGCAGGCGCAGCGCGTCGCCGTACATCAAAATGTCGCTTTTGCGGTAGTTCTCCGCCACCTGCGCGGCGGCGGAACGGATGATCTCATTTTTATCGGACATCGGTCATTCCCCCTGATACATTGGCGTGGATAGATAGCGCTCGCCGCCGTCCGGCAGCAGCGCGACAATGGTCTTGCCCGCGTTCTCCGGCCGGAGCGCGAGCTGCGTCGCCGCCCAAAGCGCAGCGCCCGCGGTGATGCCGACGAGCACGCCCTCACACGCGACCATATCGCGGCCCGCGGCATAGGCGTCCTCCTCGCGGACACAGATGATCTCGTCGATGAGCGAAACGTCCATATTTTTCGGGATGAAGTTCGCTCCGATGCCCATCAGTCCGTGCGGTCCGGCCTTGCCGCCCGAGAGCAGCGGCGAGCCTGCCGGCTCGACCGCCACGAGCTTCACATTCGGATTTTTCTCTTTGAGATAGCGTCCTGTGCCGGAGAATGTGCCGCCCGTGCCGATGCCAGCGACGAAAAGATCGACGCAGCCGTCGGTATCGCGCCAGAGCTCGGGGCCGGTGGTGAGATAGTGCGCCTCGGGATTTGCGGGATTGTCAAACTGTGCGGGGATAAAGCTCTTCGGTGTTGCCGCCGCCAGCTCCTCCGCGCGCTTCACGGCGCCCGCCATACCCTCCGCCGCCGGCGTCAGCACCAGTTCCGCGCTATAGGCTTTGAGCAGATTCCGACGCTCCACGCTCATGCTCTCCGGCATGGTGAGGATCACGCGGTAGCCATGGACCTTGGCCATCGCGGCGAGGCCGATGCCGGTGTTGCCGCTCGTCGGCTCAATGATGACGCTCCCCGGAACGAGCTTTCCCTCCGCCTCGGCGCGTTCGATCATGTGCTTCGCCACGCGGTCCTTGGCGCTGCCCGCCACGTTGCAGCACTCGAGCTTGGCAAGGATGCGGGCGTTCAGACCGTGCTTGTGCTCGTAGCGACACAGCTCCAGCAGCGGGGTGTTTCCCGCTAATTCGGCGACGGAATGGAAGATGTTCATAGGGGCGCTCCTTTCCTGAAAATGCAAGTAAAATAATAGGATATTATATGCGCCGGACGGGCGCATTGCAAGCATTTTTCCAGTCCGTGCAAAAAAGAGGCGGAAATGTGAAAATACCCCTTGCATTTTCGGAGCCGCTGTGCTATGATACACAAGCTGTCTGAAAGGACACGCGCCGTTAGCTCAGCTGGATAGAGCGTCTGGCTACGGACCAGAAGGCCGGGGGT